>Ga0134125_10004031_pt1 | contig 16834 bp, 16 predicted proteins | sample KB31751_FD_96464 | JGI IMG/M metagenome (GOLD analysis project Ga0134125, IMG submission 96464) | Terrestrial soil microbial communities with excess Nitrogen fertilizer from Kellogg Biological Station, Michigan, USA - KB3-175-1 | ecosystem: Environmental > Terrestrial > Soil > Unclassified ...
AAGCCCTTCGACGAGGTCAAGGACGACATCCGGATGCAGCTCCGCCAGAAGGACATGGAGCGGCAGACCAAGAACTACCTGGCCGAGCTCCGCAAGAAGACCCTGGTCGACATCCGGTACTGATCGATCGAGCCTCTTGCAGAGGCCGCGCTCGGGTCGCGTCGCACGACTCCGAGTTCTTGGTTGCCCTCATCTTCCTTGAGGCGCATTGCCGATCTGTGTTACCAGTGGCCCGGAATCTAGAGGGGTGGGCCGATGGTCTTTGCGGGAAACCCAGAGTTGCTGGTTCGGTTCCGTCAGGGCGACAGCGCCGCGCTGGAAACGGTTTACTGGGCCTACGTCGACCACGTCACCCGGATCATCCAAGCGGTCGTCAACGGTTACACCGCTGCTTCCGGAGCCCGGCTGCGCCGCGAGGAACTGGGCGATCTCGTTCAGGAGGTCTTCGTTCGCGCGTTTTCGCCTGCCAGCAGGCAGGGCTACGACGGCGAGCGGGCGTACGGGCCGTACCTGGGGCAGATCGGGCGAAACGTGGTCGCCGACCATTGGCGATCGCTGCGTCGCCAGGTCGTGGTCGACATGTCGCCCCTCCTCGATGCACTGTCGGTCGACGCCGACCGCATCGAGAACGCCTCGGAACAATGGAGTGACCCGCAAACCATCGCCGTGGTCGAGAGGTATCTCGCCTCGCTGGAACCGGAGATGCGCCGGGTCCACGACGCCCTCTACGTGCGGGGCCTTTCGCAGCGGGACGCGGCGGCGGCCCTGGGGCTGGGGCGCCAGGCGATCCGCGGAATCGAGGCCCGGCTGCGCGCCGGACTTCGACGCGAGCTGAGCCGAACCGGACTTCTTCCAGAAGATCTCGCCCGCCCGGCGCCCGCTCCGGCCACCGCGCGCGGCGGCCTTCGCTGATCTTTCGCAACCCAAAAGCGGGTTGGCCTCGAAGAGGTGCATGCGTGTCGGAGCTTTCAGACGAAGAGGTTGACCGCCTTCTGTCCCGCGGGACCCTGCCGCGAGAGCAGAAACAGCGGATGTTGGGAGAGATCCTGGCGTCGGCGCAGCCCCCCCGCGCTCGCCGCCCGCCATCCAGGTGGCGGTGGCCAGCCTTCGCGATCGTTTCTCTGTCGGCGTCCTTGGCCGCCGTGCTGTTGTGGGGGCGACCATCCGCCAGCATCGACTCGGCAATGCGTGAAAAGGGCGGTGGGGCCGAGGCGCCAATCCTGCAGGTCGCTTGCCTGGAGGGCGCTCTGGGCGCGTGTCCGGCTGGCTCGCGGATCGCGTTCTGGACCGAGGGGGGCCGAAAGGCCCCGGGGGTCGTCACCGCCTATGCCGATCCCGCCGGCGGTGGCGAGCGGATCTGGTACCTGACCAACGAGGCGGTCCCGAAAGCCGCGCTGGTCGGCAAGGAACAACCGCCCGGTCGCTACCGCCTCAATGTGTTCTTGACCCAGCATCCGGTCGCCCGGGCGGAGCTGGCGCGATTGGGCCCTGACGTGATCGTCACGAAGGCCAGCTTCACTCTCGTCGTCGCACCATGAAACGCGCCCTCTTGACGCTGGCGTTGCTGCTCGTTCGTCTTTCGGCGGCCCAGGCTGGCGTCAACGAACGCTATTTCGCCCTGGTGGTCGGGTACAACGGGCCGCCCTCGACGCGAGGCGCGGACGCGCCACTGCCGTTGCGCTACGCCGACGACGACGCTCTCTCGTTCTACGAGCTCGAGCATGAAGCGGGAACCGACGCCGTTCTCTTGACGGTCCCGGACGCCGACTCGCGCCGGCGTTTTCCCTGGGCGGCGGACGTGGCGCGGCCGCCGACCCTGAGCGAGATCGAACGTGCCGTGACCGACCTGAACAAGCGCATGGCGGCGACGTTCCAGGCCGGCCACAAGCCCGTGTTCGTCTTCTTCTACAGCGGCCACGGATCGCGCGATCAGAGCACCGGCGCGGCACTGACTCTACCCGACGGCGCTCTGTCCGGAGCCGGCCTCCGCGAGCACATCCTGGACAAGATTCATGCGCAGACCGTTCACCTGATCATCGACGCCTGCCACGCCGACGCGATCGCGCGCCCGCGCGACATCGACGCGAAAACCATGCCCATCACCCAGGCCGAGATCATGGCCCGGTTGTCGGCAGAGATGTCGAGCAGCTACCCCAACGTGGGCCTGGTGCTCGCCAGCGACGGCGGGAGCCCGACGCACGAATGGGACCTCTATCAGTCCGGCATCTTCACGCACGAGGTCATCTCCGGCCTGCGCGGAGGCGCCGACGTCAACCATGACGGCCGCATCGAATACAGCGAGCTGGCCGCCTTCTTGACCGCGGCGAACACCGAGGTTCTCGATACGCGGGCCCGCGTGCAGAGCATCTTGCAGGCGCCCTCGATCCAGGCGCGGGCGCCCCTCATCGAGCTGGGCGAGGCGACCAGCGCCGGATGGTTGACCAACATTCAGTCGACGGCGAGGCAGTTCTTCGTCGAGGACCAGCACGGGACCCGCATCCTGGACGGGCATCCCGAATACGGTTTCGCGATGTCGGTGGCCGTCCCGCCCGATCAGCTCCTGTTCGTTCACGACGGGGAACGCGAGGCCGACGTGGTCGTTCCGCGCGGTGAGCGACGGGCCTTCGACGCGCTCACGTTTCACAAGAGCCCGCTGCAGGCCCGCGGGGCCATGGAGACGTCCCTCGAGAAGGGGCTGTTTCTCATGCCGTACGGGCCGGGGTACTACAACGGCTTCGTCGACCGCCGCGATGCGGTCCGGGTCCCCGGGGTCCAGTCGATTGAGATCTCCCGCGGGATCCCGCCGTCGGGTGTCTCGACCAGACGAAAGACGCTGGTCTGGACGCTCCGGGGCGCTTCGGGCGCGCTGCTCGGCTCGGCTGTGCTCTTCGCTGGACTGACCCTCGAGGCGCGATCGAACTTCGAGGCTGCCTCCACCCAAGTCGCCGCCGCGCAGGCGAACGACCGCTTCAAGCTCGACTCCACGCTGGCGCTGACGTTCCTCGCATCGGCGGTGGTTTGCGCGGCCGTCTCGTTCGTTGTGGATCTTCGCAAGTGAAGGCCCGCCACGTCCTGGTCCTGCTGATCGCCCTGGTCAGCGCGAGCTGTTCGCTGGACGCGAGCCAGAAGAACGCCTGCGTCACCAGCGCCGATTGTCTCGGCGGCCAGATGTGTGTCGACCGGCGCTGCCAACCCGAGGGAGTCGGCACCATGAACGCGGGCTCCGACCGACCCGAGGCCTCTGTGGATGCTTCGCCTGGTCACCCGGACGCTTTCAGCGACCACTCCGACGGCTCCCGCGATCGCGCCGCCGCTCCGCCGGTCCACCCGGACGCCTCGACCGATCGTCGGGACGGCTCGGTTGATCGTCCGGACGCATTGCCTGGCCCTCTGGACGCATCGGGGGGCCGTCGGGACGGATCGGCTGATGGTCGGGACGGATCGGCTGATCGTCGGGACGGCCCGGCTGATCATCGCGACGGCGCGGGTGAGCGTCAGGACGGAGGCGTTGATCTCGGGTCGACGGGGGACGCCGACGCGTCCTCGCCGCCGCACGGAAACGGAGGGGACGACAGCGGCACCACGCCGTTTCCGCGGGGAATCAACGGGCTCTACCAGATCGACGTCTGTTTCCGGCTGAAACAGGAGGGGAGGTCACCCCCACCCAACTGGACGCAGGATCAAGCGACGGTCATGTCGACTTTGGCCGACACCTGGCAGGCCAATTCCGCCGTCATCTTTCAGTCGCACGGCGACTGCCCGACGCCGACCAACTGGAGCTGGGTGAGCGTCGAGATGCAATACGATTCCGATGCCGTCCAGAAATATGGAGGCGCGGCAGTGGCAGGAATCGGCAGCCGGCTCGACCCGACGACCTGCGCCGATTGCCAGGTCGTCATGGGGTACTCGCCCGACTATTTCATGTACCGAGCCATCGCCGTTCACGTGTTCGGCAGGGTGCTCGGATTCGGGGAGGAAGCTGGCCGTTCGGATTTCCCCGGTTGCCTCGATATCGAGTCGGGGAATTGGGATCCGGGCAATCCCGGCAGCGCATCGGGCCCGCTCATGACCGCCGACTGGGATATCGAGTCGATCATGGGCGAGTGGCAATGCTGGGTCACCCGCCAGCACGACTCCCGCGACTATGACCAGCTGTCCGCGGGCGACATTGCCGAGGCCAACATGGTGTATCCGCTCAGCTTGAACCGCACGGCGCAGAGCCTGGGGAGCCCGGCGGGGTTTCACACCGCCACTGGGCTGGTCGTGCGGTCGGACGGTTGGGTCGAGACGGATTGGACGGAGTCCGGCGCCAGCGGCGATATGTTCTCGACGACCCCGAGCTGGTTCACCGTCCAGAGCGGCGTCCGCACCAGCGTTGGCTCCGGCATGCAGATCGCGGCGCCCGTTCTGGCCGCCCACGCGTTCGACACGATTTATGCCTCGTACGTCGATTACTACGAACGTTCCAACACGGTTCAGGACGCGGTGACGATCAGCTCGCCCATGCACGCAGCGCTGATCGGAAGCATGGGCCCGCCGTTGTAGTTGCAGATCGGGCAACCCAAAACTCGCGCGCATCGAATAGGAGCCACCGACGAAATCCATCTTGAAGGTTGGACGCCGGCGGAATTCGCAGGACGGGCGTGTTTGCCGCCACCGGCTCGCGACCCACGGTTGGTTCCTTTCGCACGGAGGCTCAGAATGAAAAGAATCCAGATAGGCACGTTTGCGGTGGGGCTGGCTGCCGCCCTGGTCAGTTGTTTCTCCATGTCGTGCGCGTCGTCGCCCGACGGCGCGACCGCAGACGACACGAGCACCGCGGAGAGCGCGCTCGCGCAGTGGTCGAGCTTCACCCGATGGCCCCGCGGGACAGACGGGTTCTACCGGATCAACGTCTGTTTCCGGCTCAAGCAACTGGGGTCGTCGCCGCCGCCCAACTGGTCGCAGGACAAAGCGACCGTCATGTCCGCGCTGGCCAACACCTGGCAGGCGTATTCGGCCGTCGTGTTCCAGTCGCAAGGCGACTGCCCCACGCCGACCAGCTCGGCCTGGTTGCCCGTCGAGATGCAATACAACTCGGACGGCACGCAACAATACGGCGGACAGGGAACGGCCGGCCCCGGGGCTCGCCTGGACCCGAGCGTTTGCACCGACTGCCAGGTGGTTCTCGGGTATTCCCCCGACTACTTCATGTACCGGGCCAGCGCCACCCATGAATTCGGGCATTCCCTCGGCTTCCGGCACGAGCGCGCACGTGCGGATTTCACCGGCTGCCAGGACCTCGAGTCCGGAACCTGGGACCCCGGGACGCCCGGCGCGGAGACGGGTCCCCTCATGACGGCCAGCTGGGACATCGAGTCGATCATGGGCGAGTGGCAGTGCTGGGTGACCCGCGAGCACGACGCACGCGACTACTACTACCTGTCGGCCGGCGACATTGCCGGCGTCAAGATGGTCTACCCGTACAGCTTCAATCGCACGACGGCGAGCCTGGGGAGCCCGGCCGGGTTTCACACCGCCAACGGCCTGGTGGTGCGCTCGGACGGATACGTCGAGACGGATTGGACTGAATCCGGCGCCTCGACGACCATGTTCTCGACGGTCCCGAGCTGGTCGACGGTCAAGACCGGCGTGCGCACGGGCGTCGGTTCGGGCTACCAGGTGGCGGCGTCGGTGCTGGCGACGCATGCGTTCGACACCATCTACGCTTCGTACGTGGACGTTTACGGGCGCACCAACACCGTCCAGGACAAGGTGACCATCAGCTCCCCCGTGCACGCGGCGCTCATCGGGAGCGCGGGCGTTCCGCTGTAAATCAATTCTGTATCGATCCAACAACCAACGAAGAGGAGACTCCATATGATTACCAAGAAGATTGCGCTCGCGGTCGGCCTGTTTACCTCGATGTTCGCCCTCGGCGTGCCGCGCGCGGCAAACGCCACGACCCTGAACGTGACGTGCAACGTCTCGCTGGTGGCGTGGGCGCCGGGCGCCGGCGGCGAAGTACAGGTCAACTGCGGCAACGTCTGGTACTACGGCGACAGCAACGGCGCTTGCGGCGCCTTCGGCGTGGATTCCGCCAAGGAGTGGCAGAGCATGGCGCAGGCCTCTCTCTTGTCGGGCAAGAAGCTCTACATCGAATACAACTCGGGCACGACCTGCATCACCTACGAGCGACTGACCAATCAATAGCCGGCGCTTCTCCGGGGTACAGGGCGCGCGAATCGTTCAGATGAACCGCGCCCAGCCCGCCCGGTGGGCGGCCTTGTAGCCGCGATACCAGCGGCAGGGCAGGTAGAGGAGAGCCACCACGAGGGCGGCGCCGGCGTAGGACGAGCCGGCGCCGTACTTCCGTTCCAGGCCCAGCAGGCGTGCGCTCTGGACGAGGATCGCGAAGTGCAGCAGGTAGAAGAACATCGGCACCTGTCCCAGCACCATCAGCAGGCTGTTGGGCGTGGCCCTTCGCCGGCTGGCCAGAAGGAAGAGACCGGCCAGGAGCAGCGCCATCAGGCCCAACTCCAGCGCGTCGTAGGTGAGCGACGGAGGGTATTTGCTGACGTGGAGCCACTGCAAAGGCGCCCACGAGTCGCGGTAAAGCCGCATGTTGCCGTAGGCGTTGGCGGCGCGGAGGACGACGAACAGCAGCAGGGCGGCGAGACCCGCGCGCGACAGGTCGCGGGCGGCTCGGTCGCGGGCGGACGGCGACGTCACCAGGCGCCGTCCCCACCACCAGCCCAGCAACATGACACCCAACCACGGGATGGTCGGGTACGCGATGATCACCGGGCCGCGGACCCCGCCGGTCAGCAAGAGCTGAACGGGGAGGCTGTTCGACAGGCCGTGGCCGTTCGCCGCGGTGACCAGCAGCTCGCTCCCGGCCATCAGCAGCAGCGCGACGACCAGCGCAGCCCGATCGGGCAGACGGCGCAGCAACGCCATCACCATGTACGCCGAGCCGATCCCGTACAGCACCTGCAGGACGTACAGGCCGTGGGGCATGACCGTGAGCGAGATCCAGAGCTCGAACGCCGCGATGATCAGCCCGCGCACCAGGATGTAGCGGTCGATGCCGCGCGCACCGGTGCTCACCAGCCGTGACACCGTGAACGCCAGCCCGGTGCCCGCCAGGAAGACGAAGGTCGGGGCGCAGAGGTGGGTGATCCAGCGGGTCAGGAACTGGACCGCGGGCAGCGGCGCGCCCGCGTGCCACATGCGGGCGGCGTCGGTGAACAGGCGGCCGCCGTTGAACGCGTCCGAGCTGTGGTCGATGGCCATCAGCACCATCACCAGGCCGCGCATCCAGTCCAGCGCCGCCAGTCGAGAGGCGGCGCGCGCTTCGGCCGGGTTCGCCACGCCGTTAGCCTGGCGGCCAGGCGAGCTCGCGGCCGGCCAGGACGTGCAGGTGGATGTGGTGGACGCTCTGGCCGGCGTCGGGGCCGGCGTTCATGACGACGCGGAAGCCGCTGCCGGCCTGGCCGCTGTGCTTGGCGCGCAGGGAGGCGGCCACCATCAGGCGTCCCAGCAGGTCGGTGTCGGCCGGGGTCACATCGGTCAGCGAGGCGATGTGGCGCGTGGGGATCACCAGCTCGTGGAAGGGCGCCTTGGGGCCGATGTCCTTGAACGACAGGACGTGGTCGTCGCGGTAGGTGATCTGCGCGGGGATCTGTCCGTCGCGGATCTTGCAAAACAGGCAGTCGGTCATGGGGTCTCCTTGGTTCACGTCACCAGCTCGACCAGGCGAGCGCGCGTCGCGTCGAACGAGGCGCGCTCGTCGGTGTGCTGGCGCAGAAAAGCCGTGATGGCGGGCATGCGGGCAATGGCGTCGTCGGTGGCGGCATCGGCCCCGCGCTGGTAGGCGCCGAGCGCGATCAGATCGCGGTGTCGATCGTGGGCGGCCAGCAGCTCGCGCAGGCGGCTGGCGGCGGCGCGGTGAGCCGGGTCGGCCACCGCCTCCATCAAGCGCGACAGCGAGGGGAGCACGTCGACGGCCGGCCAGTGGTGGCGATCGGCGATCTCGCGCGACAGCACGACGTGGCCGTCCAGGACGCCGCGCACCTCGTCGGCGATGGGCTCGTCCATGTCACCCCCGGCCACCAGCACGGTGTACAGCGCGGTGATCGATCCGCGCGCGTCGTTGCCGGTCCGCTCGAGCAGGCGCGGCAGCAGCGCGAACACGCTGGGCGGGTAACCCTGCCGCGCGGGCGGCTCGCCGGCCGCCAGCCCGACCTCGCGCTGGGCGCGGGCCACGCGCGTGATGGAATCCAGCATGAACAGCACACGCCGCCCTTCGGCGCGAAAGTACTCGGCGATGGCGGTGGCGACGAAGGCGGCCTTGAGGCGCACCAGGCTGGGGGCGTCGCTGGTCGCGCACACCACCACCGAGCGGGCCCGGCCGGCGGGCCCCAGCGCCCCCTCGAGGAAGTCGACCACCTCGCGGCCGCGCTCGCCCACCAGCGCGATCACGTTCACGTCCGCTTCGGTCTGCCGCGCGATCTGGCCCATCAGCGTCGACTTCCCGACGCCCGAGCCGGCGAACAGACCGATGCGCTGACCTTCACCGACGGTGAGCAGGCCGTCCAGGGCCCGGATCCCCAGCGGCAGCGGGCGGGTCACGCGACGGCGGGACAGCGGATCGGGCGCCGGGCGATCGACCGCCCAGCTGGTCGCTCCGGCCACGGGCCCGCCCCCGTCGATGGGCCGGCCCAACCCGTCCAGCACGCGACCGGTGAGCGCGCCCGACACCGAGATCGACAGAGGGCGTCCGGTCGGTGTCACCAGCGAGCTCGGTCCGATCCCGATCGGATCGCCCAGCGGCATCAACACGGCCTCGTCGCCCCGAAAGCCGACGATCTCCGCCTCTAGCCCGCGGTCGTCGATCCGCACCATGTCGCCGATGCGCGCGCCGGGCACCATGGCGCGGATGACCAGCCCGGTGACCTCGGTGACGCGGCCGGATTCGCGGCGCGGCGACGCGGTCTCGAGCCGGGCCAGGGCCCGCCCCAGATCGAGGTCAGGCATCGCTCTCCTGACCGCCGGCCGCGCGCTCCAGCGCTGCCAGCTGGGTGGCGAGGCGGGCGTCGATGCGGCCGCGCGGCGTGTCGATCACGCAGCCGTGGCGGCCCACCGCCGGATCGGCGACCAGCTCGATGGTGGTCGCCGGCAGCCGCGCGGCCAGCCGATCGCGGCGCGCCTCGAGGGCGGGCAGATCGTCGGGGTGGATCCGCAGCCGGACGGCGCCCAGGTCGGCCCGGCAGGCGCCCAGGGCCTCCGCAGCGATGTCCGCCAGGGTCCCCGGATCGAGCTCGACGGCGTGGCCGACGATCTTCTCGGCCATCTTGCGCGCCAGCGCGATGGCGGCCGGCGCCACGCCGTCCAGCGCGCGCTGGGCCTCGGCGCGCGCCTCGCTCACCAGCCCGGCCGCCTGCGCCGCCCCTTCGGCGAACCCGTCGCGCCGCGCGGATTCGAACAGCGCGGTGGCCTCGTCGAGTGCCGGCGGCGCGGCCGCCACCGGCGGGGTCTGGAGCGGTTCGCGCTGGCCCAGCGCCTTGAGCACCCGACCCATCGGCTCAATCCCAGGGCGCGGCGGCCAGCGCGAGCAGCCGGCGCCCCAGCGTCGGTGGCAGCCGCTGCGCGACCGCCGCCACGGCGTCCGGGCTCTCTTCGCCCAGCGCGAGGGCCAGCGCGCGCAGCCCCAGCCGCATGGCCAGCGACGGGGACAGCTCGTTCGCGGCGGCCGACACCAGCATGCGGGCGCGGCTGCGCGCCTCCGGCGCCCCGGACTGGCCGGCCGCCTCCAACAGGGTCCGGGCCAGCCGCCCGCCCAGCCCGGCGGCCGCCTGGGCCACCACCGGACCCGGGGCGCCGCGCAGGGACGTCCCCAGGGTGGCCGCCCCGCGCTGCTCGACCGCCTCCTCGACCGCTGCGAACGACAGGTCCAGGAAGGCGCGAGCCTCGGGGCCGGCGGGCGCCCCGGGGCCGGCCAGTGGAACCAGGCCCGCGAACACGGCGCGCCGCAACGTGGCGACGCCGCTTCCCGGACAATCAGCCAGCGCCACCCGACTATCGCCCCGCTCGGACAGGACCTCGGCCGCGACGCGGCGAACCTCGACCGGGAGGCCGTCGGTCACCAGGCGAATGAGCGCCGATGGCTCGGCCGCCAGGCGCTCGCGCAGCCAGCCCGGGTGAACACGCTCGAGCCCGTCCGGCAGCGCGGTCTGGGCGCGCCCGATGAGCTCGGCGACCATGGCCGCCCGGGCGGGGCGAGGGAGGGCGGAGAGAGCCTCGACCGCGGCGCGCCACCGCGCGTCAGGGCCGCTCATCAGGCGGCCGGCGTCGGCGGCGGGGCGGCGAGCCAGGAGCGTCCCGAGGACGAATCCCTGCTCTTCCAGAGACAACACCACCACCGCCGGATGCACCGCTGCATCATCGGCCGCGCCCCCCTCCGGTTGCAAGGTCCTTGCGCCGAGGCCATTCGGCGGGTACACCTTGCGGCCCAAATGTCCGCAACTGCAACACCCATTCCGACCGACGGCCAGACCGCAACCGACGCGACGTCGTCCTCCAAGGCCGTCCGCAGCGACGTCCGCAACATCGCGATCATCGCGCACGTCGATCACGGCAAGACGACGCTGGTGGACGGGTTCCTGCGGCAGGCCGGACAGTTCCGCACGGGCGAGGTGGTCGCCGACTGCGCGATGGACTCGAACGATCTCGAGCGCGAGCGCGGCATCACCATTCTCTCCAAGTTCACCGCCATCACCTGGAAGGGGACGCGCATCAACATCGTCGACACGCCCGGCCACGCCGACTTCGGCGGCGAGGTCGAGCGCGTGCTGAAGATGGTCGACTCGGTCTGCCTGCTGGTCGACGCGTTCGAGGGGCCGATGCCGCAGACGCGCTTCGTGACCCGCAAGGCGCTGGCGCTGGGGTTGCGGCCGATCCTGGTCGTCAACAAGGTCGATCGCCCCGGCTGCGATCCCGAAGGCGCTGTCGACGAGACCTTCGATCTGTTCTGTGCGCTGGGGGCCAGCGACGCGCAGCTCGACTTCCCGATCGTCTACGCCTCGGGCCGCGAGGGCTGGGCGGTCAAGGATCTCAAGGACGACCATAAGGACCTGGGGCCGCTGCTGGACCTGATCGTCGAGTCCGTGCCGCCGCCGGCCGCCGACGTCGAGGCGCCGCTGGCCATGCACGTCACCACGCTGGATTACGACGACTACCTGGGCTACGTGGCCATCGGCCGCATCCAGTCGGGGCGCATCAAGTCGGGCGACCGCGTGATGTGCGTGCACCGCGACGGCAACCGTGAGGAGTTCCGTGTCGCCAAGCTGCTCGGCTACCAGTCGCTCAAGCGGTTCGAGCTGGGCGAGGCGGCGGCCGGCGACATCTGCGCCGTCACCGGCATGCAGGACCTGACCGTCGGCGAGACGATCACCGAGATCGCGCGGCCGGTGGTGTTGCCGCTGCTCGAGATCGAAGAGCCGACCGTCAAGATGCAGTTCATGTCGAACAACGGTCCGTTCTCGGGGCAGGAGGGCAAGTTCGTCACCTCCCGCAACCTGCGCGACCGCCTGTTCAAGGAGACCAAGTCCAACGTCGCGTTGCGCGTGCTGGAGACGCCCTCGCCCGACACCTACGAGGTTCTGGGCCGCGGCGAGCTGCACCTGTCGGTGCTGATCGAGACCATGCGGCGTGAAGGCTACGAGCTGATGGTTTCGCAGCCGCAGGTCATCTTCAAGACCGGCGAGAACGGCGAGCGGCTGGAGCCCTACGAAGAGGTCGTGATCGACCTGGAAGAGGCCTACTCGGGCGCCGTCATCGAAGAGATGGGGCGCCGCGGCGGGCGCATGCAGGAGATGGGGCCGGCGGGCGAGGGGCGCATGCGCCTCGAGTACCTCTGCCCGGCGCGCGGCCTGATCGGCTACCGGTCGCAGTTCCTGACCGACACGCGCGGCACCGGCATCATGCACCACAACTTCAAGGACTACGGGCCGCACGCCGGGCCGTTGCGGTCGCGCGCCAACGGCGTGCTCATCGCCCAGGACAACGGCGAGACCAACACCTACGGCCTCTTCTACCTGCAAGAGCGCGGGCAGCTGTTCCTGGGCCCGGGCGTGAAGGTCTACGGCGGCCAGATCATCGGCCTGCATTCGCGCGACAACGACCTGGTCGTCAACCCGTCGAAGGCCAAGAAGCTGACCAACATCCGCACCACCGCGGCCGACGAGAAGATGTTCCTGACGCCGCCGCGCGAGTTCTCGCTGGAAGCGGCGCTGGAGTTCATCAACGCCGACGAGCTGGTCGAGGTGACGCCGGCGGCCCTGCGGCTGCGCAAGCGCTTCCTGGACCACAACGAGCGCAAGCGCGTCGAGAAGGTCCAGAACGCCGGCTGACCCGCCCGGTGGCTACAGGCTGAACGCGAAGCGCGCGCCGACCTGTAGCCACTCGTGGACGGCCGGGTTCTGGATGTCCCCGGAGGCGGAGCCCGTCCCGATGCTGCCGGCCGTGTTGCCGTAGCGCGCGATCGAGAAGCTGAGGAACGGGCCCAGCGCGAAGCCGGGCGCCACGAAGATGTCGGCCCCCGCCTGCAGCGTGGCGAACTCCCAGCCGTTGTCGGTGACGGTTCCACTGATGTTTCCGACCCTGCCGCTGACGTTCAGCCACTCGTAGCCGAGGCCCAGGCCGACCCAGGGGACGGCGATTGATCCCACGTCCAGGTGGGCGATGATCTGCCCGCCGGCGCGGACCACCCAGCCGGAACAGTCGACGCCGTCGCCGCAGCCCAGGTTGTTGCCGTCCTTCACCCGCGCGATGGCGTACTGGAAGAACGGCCCCGCGCTGAGGGTGCGGTTGAACCGGTAGTTCGCCTCGAACACGAAGGGGACCGCGCCGTCGAGGCGGCTGGCCAGGCCGTTCCCGGAGTCGACGTCGCCAAAGGGGATGGCGTAGCCCACCCGCACGGCGAAATCGACACCCGGGTGGTCGGGGCGGAGCTCTGTCCCGGCTCGGTCGGTGCGCGCGAGGGCGACGGAGGAGCTCAGGAGAATCGCCAGGGCACAAAGGGTCTTCATGGCCCCCGATAGTCAACCCAACCGTCAGGGCCGTGCAACTTCACGGTTTTGTTTCTATTCCGCCACCGAAGAGCGTCTAATCTGAAGGGGAATGCGGATCGCAGCCCTCGACGTCGGCTCGAATTCCTTCCACCTGATGGTGGTCGACGTCGAGACCGGCGGCCGGATCAACGTCCTGGATCGGGCCAAGGAGATGGTCCGCCTGGGTGATTCGACGCTGCACAAGGGGGTCATTGCCCCCGAGGTGTTCCGGCGCGGCCTGGACGCGTTGAAGGCGTTGCGCCGCATCGCCGACCGCCACAAGGTGGACGCGCTGGTGGCGGTGGCGACCAGCGCGGTGCGCGAGGCGCAGAACGGCGGCGAGTTCGTGCGCGCCGCGCGCGACGAGTCGGGCATCGACATCCGCGTGATCCGCGGCGACGAGGAGGCGCGCCTCATCTATCTGGGCGCGCGCGGCTCGCTGGACCTGGGCAAGCGCCGGGTGGCGCTGTTCGATCTGGGCGGCGGCTCGCTGGAGATCGTGCTGGCTGACGCGCAGGAGCTCTATTACACGTCCTCGCTGAAGCTGGGGGTCATCCGGCTGGCCGAGAGCTTCCCCTGTTCGGACCCGCCCACCGCGCGCGAGCGGGCGCACCTCAACGAGCGGGTGCGGGCGGTGCTGGATCCGGTGGTCTCGCGCGTGCGGGCCATGGGCTTCGACTACGTGTCGTTCACGTCGGGCACCGCCTCGGCGCTGGCCGGGCTGCTGCGGGCCGAGAACGGCGGCAACAAGTCGACCATCGCGCTGACCGATCTGACCGCGCTGGAGAGCAAGCTGGGCGCGATGACGATCGCGGCCCGCGCCCGGATGCCGGGCGTCGACGCGCGCCGCGCCGACACGATCCACGTCGGCGCCGTGGTGTTCCGGACCGTTCTGGAGCTGGCGGGCGCCGAGGAGGCGACGCTGTGCGAGACCGCGCTGCGCGAGGGGATCGTCGCCGACTACGTGGCCTCGAACCGCCCCGGCATCCTGCTGGTCGACGAGTTTCCCGACCTTCGCCGGCGCAGCGTGATGGAGCTGGCGCGGCGCTGCCAGTTCCGCGAGGACCACGGCACGCACGTGGCGCGGCTGGCGCTGTCGCTGTTCCATCAGACCCGGCGCCTGCACAAGCTGTCCGAGACCGACGCCGAATTGCTCGAGTACGCGGCGCTGCTGCACGACATCGGCTTTTACATCTCGCCGCACCGCCACCACCGGCACACCGAGTACCTGATCAAGAGCCACGCCATGACCGGGTTCTCGAAGTCCGAGGTGGAGATCATCGCGCTGACCGCGCGCCACCACCGCAAGGCCGAGCCGCGCCGCCGGCGCGCCCCGACGCGATCGCTGTCCAAGAGCGACGTGCGCCGGGTTCGCTACCTGGCCGCCATCCTGCGGGTGGCCGACGCGCTGGATCGCACGCACGCGCGTCTGGTGCGGGCCGTCCGCTGCTCGGTCTCCGCGCGCACCGTCGAGATCCGCGTGGACGCCGACGGCGATCCCGAGCTGGAGCTGTGGGCGGCGCGCCGCAAGGGCGATCACTTCGAGGCGCTGGCCGGCCGCAAGCTGCGCTTCGCCGTCGACGGCATCCGCGACCGCGAGGAGGGGCCGGTGCTGGCCGGCGCGGCGTCCGCCCCGCCCGCGGCGCCCCTGCGGGTCGTGAAGAACTAGCTGACTAGAGGCCGACGGCGCGGAGGCCGAAGTACAGGGCGGCGGCGATGATGGCGGCGGACTGTACGGTGAACAGCCAGGCCCAGACGATCCGGAGGGCGACGCCCCAGCGGACGCCGGCCGGCTTGTTCACCCAGCCCACGCCCACGATGCCGCCCGTGATGGTGTGGGTCGTCGAGACGGGGATGCCGAGCGCGCTGGCCAGGAACAGCATCCCGGCCGCTCCCGTCTCGGCGCAGAAGCCGCCCACCGGCTTGAGCTTGGTGAGCCGCATGCCCATGGTGCGGACGATCCGCCAGCCGCCCGTCAACGTGCCGAGGGCCATCGCCGACTGGCAGGCCAGGATCACCCACATCGGCAGCTCGGCGTGCGCCGAGATCTGCCCCTTGGCGATCAGCATCGCCATGATCATGCCCATCGTCTTCTGCGCGTCATTGGCGCCGTGGCCCAGGCTGAACAGCGCAGACGACAGGAGCTGCAGCCGGCGGAACCAGCGGTCCAGGCGCCCGGGGTTCTTGCCGCGAAACAGCCACGAGACCAGCACCATCATGCCGCCGCCCAGCACCATCCCCAGCACAGGCGACACCACGATGAACACGGCGGTCTTGATGACACCGCTCTCCTGAACGACGTGGAAGCCGCCCTTGCTGATGCCGGCGCCCAGCAAGCCGCCCACCAGCGCGTGCGACGAGCTGGACGGCAGGCCGTACCACCAGGTGATCAGGTTCCAGGCGATGGCGCCGCCCAGCGCACCGAGCAGCACCGCGTCGTCGATGATGTTGGGATCGATGATCCCTTTGCCGATCGTGTGCGCGACGTGCAACGGGAAGATCACGAACGCGACGAAGTTGAAGAACCCCGCCCAGGCCACGGCCGCCCGCGGCGTCAGCACGCGCGTCGACACGATCGTCGCGATCGAGTTCGCGGCGTCGTGGAACCCGTTGATGTAATCGAACGTCAGCGCGATCACGACGATCGCGACCACGATGAACATGGGTGTTCCTTGGGTGCTGCTAGCTGTTTTCGAGGAGAACGCCCTCGATCACGTTGGCCACGTCCTCACAGCGATCGGTGGCCGATTCCAGCGTCTCGTAAATCTCTTTCCACTTGATGACCGCGATGGGGTCCTTCTCTTCGCGGAACAGGCGGGCCAGCGCGCTGCGCAGGATCGTGTCGGCCACGTTCTCGAGCCGGTTGATCTCGACGCAGTGCTGAAGGATGCCGTTCGACACGTCCAGCTCGCGCATGCCGCTAACAGCGCCCAGCACGTGCTCGGCGCTGGAGACCAGGCAGCGCGCCAGGTCGACGACCTCCTTGGTCATCTCGTGGACGTCGTACAGCGCCAGGCGGTCGGCGGCGGCTTCGACCATGTCCATGATGTCGTCCATCTTGGTGATCAGCCGGTAGATGTCGTTCCGGTCGATGGGGGTGATGAAGGTCTTGTGCAGGCCGGCCACCACGGCGTGCGTGATCTCGTCGCACTCGTGCTCGATCTGCTTGACGCGCTCGGCGCGCGATTCGAGGTCGCTGGGGTTTTCGACCATCTCCAGAAAGGCGCGGCATCCTTCCAGCGTCTTCTTCCCCTGATGCTCGAAATGGGTGAAGAAGGAGACGTCGTGCGGCAGCAGCCTCATCGCCGCCGCTTATAGCCGATGGGCTGGCGGGGTACCAGCCTCACAAAGAGAGGGCGAACCGCAATAGGACTTCGTGCTCCCAGCGGCCGGCCGCCGCCAGCGTCTGGACGGTCTCGGAGGTGCCGCTCCACTGGTTCAACACGTAATTCGCCGAGACCCGCACGAACCGGCCGCGCCAGTAGTTCACGCCGGCCGTGCCAGATACGACGCGGGTCGTCGCGATGCCGGGGTCGCCCAGGAAGCTGGCCTGGCTGATCAGGTCCTCTTTCAGGACCTCCCCCCGCACAGCCAGCATCAGGCCGTCCTGCAGGGCCGGGTCCGAGGCGGGGGTGGGGCGCCAGGGGAGCTCCAGGCCCGGCCTGGGGTGCACCTGCGGGTCTCCCAGCAGCCAGACCCAGACTTCGCCGTAGGCTGCGATCCCGGTCAGGGTCGCCGAGCCG
>Ga0134125_10004032_pt1 | contig 16834 bp, 12 predicted proteins | sample KB31751_FD_96464 | JGI IMG/M metagenome (GOLD analysis project Ga0134125, IMG submission 96464) | Terrestrial soil microbial communities with excess Nitrogen fertilizer from Kellogg Biological Station, Michigan, USA - KB3-175-1 | ecosystem: Environmental > Terrestrial > Soil > Unclassified ...
CCCGGCACCCTGCTGGTGAAGAGCGTGCGGCAGCCATGGCCGTTGGAAAGATCCTGGATGCGGATTCGGTCACCGTCCGGGTCGAGCTCCGGGACACACTCGGTAATATCCTGCTGGCGGTTGACCAGCACCGAAATGGGAAAAAGGCCATTGCACCGCAGGACTTCAGCGGTTCCGCCATGGGCCCGGCCTCCGCCACCGATGGCATCGGCAAAAATCCGGATTCCAGCTTTGTCGGTAAATTTTACATCATCCGCGATTCCGTCTTTTACCCGGTGGTCGCCAGGATATCCGCCGGTCACCGACCGGTCGGCTACCTGGTCCGCTGGCGGTCGCTGCAGACGACCCCGCAGGCCATCGCCCAACTTTCCCAGCTGCTTGGGGCGAAAGCTACCCTGTATTTCGGCAACAACGACGGTTCCGTCTGGACGGACATGCTGAAACAGGTGCCGGCCCCGCCGGTCGACATTCATCATTTTTCGGGGATCGTCACCTACGGGCATCCCGGCCTGGGAAAGGTGATCGCCACCGCGATGCCGGTCCCTGGTACGAAATGGGTCATGGTGGTGGCCTTGTCCCGCTCTGTTTTGCTCGAGGCGGCCAACCGCCTGCTGTACTGGATCATAATTGTAGGGATCGTCCTGACCTCCACCGGGATGTTCGTGGCATGGCTGATCAGCCGCAATTTTACCCGCCGCCTTGACCGGTTGACCCTGGCGACCACCGCCGTTGCCAACGGCGATTATACCATTCCGTTGCTGGTGGAACGGCACGACGAATTGGGCAGACTGGCAGGCTCGTTCAACTCCATGGCGCTCCTGGTCACCGAAGCGCAGCATACCCTCGAAAGACAGGTAAAAACGCGTACGGCTGAGCTGGAAGCCGCGAACAAGGAACTCGAGTCTTTCTCCTACTCCGTTTCACATGACCTGCGTGCCCCGCTCCGGGCGGTCAGCGGCTACGCCATGATGCTAAAGGAAGACTACGAGCACACTTTCGACGCGGAGGCAAAACGGATCACCAATAATATTATTTCCAACGTCAGGATGATGGGCCGCCTGATCGACGACCTCATTGCCTTCTCGCGCATGGGCAAGCGGGAAGTGACTCGCCGTACCGTCGATATGAAAGCCCTGAGCGAGTCCTGCGTGAGCGAGCTCCTGAATGGCTGGCCCGAGGGCAAATTCAATATCGTGGTAGCCGACCTGCCGCAGTGCTCCGGTGATGAGGACCTCCTTAAACAGGTCTGGCTCAACCTCATCGGGAATGCCCTCAAATATTCCTCCCGGACCGGCGAACCGTTGATCGAGATCGGCCATAACGGCGACAAGGCGGAGCCCACCTGGTTCGTCCGGGACAACGGTGCGGGATTCGATATGAAGTATGCAGACAAGTTGTTCAAGGTCTTTCAGCGGCTGCACAGCCAGGACGAATTCGAAGGCACGGGCATCGGGCTCGCACTGGTTCGCAGGATCCTCGAAAAACACAAAGGCAGGATCTGGGCGGAATCCACACCCGGCAAGGGCGCTGTATTCTATTTCACCTTGTCGGCCTGAACCGTATTAAAAAAATATCACTATGCTCAATCAGGTAGAAGTCCTTTTGGTCGAAGACAATGTGCATGACGCAGAAATGACGATCCGGTCCCTGAAAAAAGTCAACCTGGCGAACAATCTCGTGCATGTAAAGGATGGCGAGGAAGCGCTGGAATTCATATTCGCACAGGGAAAGTTCGCCGGCCGCGACCTGATCAATGCGCCTAAAGTGATCCTCCTGGACATCAAAATGCCAAAGGTGGACGGCATCGAAGTGTTGCGCCGGCTCAAATCCCACGAGACCACCCGTACCATCCCGGTCGTGATCATGACCTCCTCAAAAGAGGAACAGGATATCATCAACAGTTACGAGCTCGGCGTCAACAGTTATGTCGTGAAACCCGTCGATTTCGAAGGTTTTGCCAAGGCGGTGAGCCAGCTGGGCCTGTACTGGTTGCTGACCAATCAGCCGCCGGTACCAACGAACAAAAAATAACTCCTATGGACCGGCCATTAAAAATTCTACACCTCGAAGACCTTCCGTCCGATGCGGAAATGGTGAACCGTGTGCTCCGCAAGGCGCAAGTTCAATTTGAAATCAAGGTGGTCATCGACAAACCCGACTTTCTGAAAGCCTTGCGCGAGTTTAACCCGGACATCATCCTTTCCGACCATTCCCTTCCGGCCTTCAATTCGCTGGAAGCCCTCCGGATCACCCGCGAGGAGGGCAATCGCTCGCCTTTCATCCTGGTTACCGCAACGGTTTCCGAAGAATATGCGGTGAACGTGATCAAGGAAGGCGCCAGCGATTATATCCTCAAGGACAGGCTGGAACGGCTGCCCAATGCCGTCCAGAACGCCCTTGACCGCCGCCGGACCGAAGAGGAGCTGGCCCGGCAGCGGGACGTGCAGCAGAAATTGGTGATGGAAACCAGCATACAGGTCCAGGAACGCGAGCGGGAACAGATCGGCAAGGAACTGCACGATAATATAAACCAGATACTCGCCGCTGCAAAGCTATACCTCGATATCGCCATCAAGGACGATGACGATATGCGTGTCGAGGCCCTGGAAAAAAGCCATCGCAATCTCTCGCTCGCCATGGAAGAGATCCGGCAGCTCTCCCAGTCGCTCGTAGCCCCTTCGCTGGGCGGGATCGGACTAGATCAGGCGTTGCGCAAGCTCCTGGACAATTTCCCGCTGGCCGCTTCGTTGGAACTTAGCCTCGACACCAGCGGCTATCGCGACGACGTAGGCGATGGCGATATCAAACTGACCTGTTACCGGATCGCCCAGGTGCAGCTTAACAATATCGTCAAGCACGCCCGGGCAAAAAAGGCCTCGATCCTGCTCGACCGGGTGCCCGGGCGGCTGGTGCTGACCATCAGGGATGACGGGATCGGATTCAATACCAACAAAAAGACGCCCGGCATTGGCATTCGCAATATCCGCAACCGCGTGGGTTTTTACAATGGCGTCGTACTGATCGACTCGGAGCCGGGACGGGGATGCACCCTCACGATCAGCATCCCGTTGCCGGAACAGGAGGATCCCGCGCGCCCGGCGTAAAGCCGCCCCGATGCCCCGATCAGGTCCCGCGGATGACCAGCAACCATCCTTTTCCTTTCGGCACCGGGATCGCGTCTCCTGCGGCAAACCGGCGTTCCGGCTGAAAATTCCGGATGGCAGGCGCCTCGATGGCCGCATGCGCGGGATCGATGCCCAACCGCTGCCAGTCGATCAGCAGCTTTACCGTCACGTCCCGATCGGCCCAGCTGGCCACCGACACGAGGGCGGCGCCTTTTTTTGCATACACCGTCGCGAGTACCGCTGAATCATCCGTCTTCACCGGGCAGGCCGGGCTCCAATAGCCGATCATTTTTGTGCCCCGCATCCCAAAATGATCCCAGGCCCTCCAAATAGGCCTCGGATCCGCATTTTCGGTCCACGGCATCCGGTTGGTCATCCCGTAGATCATTCCCCGCCATGGATTGCCCCCACCCTCGAGCATTTCGCCCATCAACCCGAAAGGGATTCCACTGACTTCGGTCAGGAAAAAATCGGGCGGGTTATGTTCGTAATCGAAATATTCCCCAAACCAAAGCCGGTTGAGGTAAGGGAAATGTTCCATATAGAGATTCGCGCTGTTATTGAACCCATCCCGCGGGTTATATTGGTTGGCTGAATGCAGGTCGATGATACCCGGATGGCCGTCCGCCGTCAGCACTCGTTTGATCCGCTTCATCGTGACCCGGTCGAAAGCTACGTCGTCGAGGTATATTCCATCAATGCCAACGTGCTGCACCAGCCAATTCATGCCCTCGACATAGTAGTTGTGCCAGCGGCCGCCGCTGTCCGTTCCGCTGTTGATGATGGCCGCGTCCCTGAGCTCAGGGACGAACCAGCCCGCGATATAGTCATCCCCGAGATGCTCCTGCAGCCAGCTGAACCCGCCGCCGGGTCCCGCAGAATAGATCTCGTGGCCCAGGCTTCGGAGCGGGTACAGCTCATAGGCATGATCGGACAATTCCCTGATGGTATTATAGATCTTCACTTTCAGGCCAAGCGTGTGCGCGCTGTCGACATACGCCTTCATCTTTTTCCACTCGATAAACGGGTAATTGATCCAGGGATTGATCGGCGTGCCGTGATGGATATTGACGACCGTTGCGCCGGTCGCCCTGATCGTGTCGAGGTTATTGTACCGGTGATAGAACCTCGTCGCCCATTGAAAATCGGTATTGAGCGCATGAAAAGGCGTGATCAGCAAGTTGAAATTGTAGTACAGTGTATCTCCTTTGCGAAGCTGCCGGAGGCCGCTGTAGCTGTTCACCAGCATCGACCGGCCCTTGATGCCGGCGTCGATCCCGCCTTTATTGCCGTTTGCCCAGGATGCCGGCGAGACCAGCGGCTTCTGCAAATAGAAGTTGGTATTCAGCGGCCGCTCGTAGTGCTGATCGCGTAGCGAAAATTGGAGGCCGGCATTGACCGTCCCGATCCACGCCCCGTCCTGATTCTTATGGGCGGCATCCCATTTCCACCGGTACATGCTGTCCGGCCGGTACCCCCCCTTCCTCCCCAGGCCCATCATGTACCGCGCGACCTCTGGCCGGAAAGGGATATGCATATCGATATCCTTCAGGTCCAGGTCCCTGAGCGCGGTCACCCTGATGGTATAGGCCAAAAATCCGTCGAATTCCAGTTTACCTTCCACATCCATCCGCAGGGAATCGGAAACATCCGCGGCCGTCCAGCTAACGGTGCCGGGCGTCCGCTGAATGAAGGTCACGCCGGCAGGCTTTAGCCGCATATCCTTTCCATCCGACCGTCGGATAAAATGGAAATGGATGCCTTCGGCAAGCAAATCCGTCGGTTGCGCCGTCATTTCCGTCATCTCGGGCGTGAAATAAGTTCGGATCTGTTCCGGGAACCCCTGGCTGCTCAGCCGGATATCCCTCCCGAGGAAACGGATCAGGGTGTCGCCGACGATTTCCAGTGGCGTATAGGGCGCTATCACCGTGTTCTCCTGCGCCAGTGTCGAATTCAACCACTGGAGCCGAGTCATTTTTGCCGGATGGCCGACACCGCCGTCGACGGACAACTTGCCGCTCACCTCCAGCCGGATCGGGATCGACCGGCTAAGGCCGCCGGCCTTTACCTGGACGGTCCCCGTGTAAGTTCCCGCGCCCGCCACAGGAACATGAATGATGCACCATAGCGGCTGCACGTCGCCCTTGGGCACCGCCACCGTCCTCACAAAGGGCTTTCCTTCGTAGTCTACGCCGCCGGTATTGAGACAGGTCATTGCGCTAACGGGGATCGTCGCCCCGCCCGCGCGCACCAGCGGCCGGAACGTAACCTCGACTTCGTGCAACGGCCTCAATGCGTATATCCCCAATTGATAGGCATAAAATTCACCCTGATCCGCAGCGCCCTCCAGCGACCTCCCCGGCCCCGTCTGTATCCACCGGAACGGCAGGTCCCGCCGCATCCGGATCGGGTATCGCCGGTCCTCGGGGAATACAAGGAAGGGAGCGCCCTCATAGCGCCCAACCAACACAGCCGTCTCACGCGCCGTGGCGGTCACCTCCATCGGATAGAAACTGTTGAACGTGTCGATCGCCTGAAACCCTGTCACGATCGTATTGACCGGCCAATCTCCCCGTTCCTTCCCGGTTCCGCCCCCCGCATAAGACCGCGCCGCAGCCCGGTCCCCCGCCGCTTCCCGCCCGACCCGCTGCATCCAGCCCGCGGAAGCCGTCGTATCCTGCCGCCAGTACACCACTTTCGGGTAATTGCTGCGACCTTCGTTATGGTACGGCATATAATAGACGTAATACGTTCCCTTCCCCGAGACAGGCTCGAACAGGATATCCCCGGTCTCGCGCGTGATTGACCGGAGCGCCACATTCATCACCCGCGCTTCCGTCGCCGAATCCTGTACGATGATGCGTTTGCTTTCCGGCTGAGTATCCCGGCGCCGCCAGGAAATGATCACGTGGGCGACCCCTCCCTCAACACCCCGGTACCGCACAGCCACCCGGTGATTTCCCAACGAATCCGCGCTCCAGCAACCCTGGCATTCCGAATACAGCGGCGCCTGTGCCGCGGCTTCCAGGGACAATAACAGAAAAAAACAAATTGCCTCAAGTTTTTGCATGCCTGAAGGTAAGCCATCACACTAACTTTCGCCGCAGTAAGCCCACGGCCATCAAAAAAACCCAGCCCGCCCGGCGTTTGACGTATATTTGCCGGATGTCGCCATTCGCCATTTATCACGAACATCCGGACTGGTTCAAGCCGCTTTTTGAAGAGTTGAACAACCGGGGGATCCCATACCACCGACTGAATCCGGACGCTCACCAGTTCGCCATCGAAGCGCCCGCCCCGGACTATTCCCTGTTCTTCAACCGGATGAGCCCTTCCGCGTACCTGCGCGGAGGCACCCAGGGCATTTTCTACACGCTCAATTACCTGAAATACCTGGAATTTCATCACATTCCCGTGGTGAATGGCTACAAATGCTTTACCTACGAGACGTCGAAGGCGCTCCAGCTGTTGCTCATGGAGTCTCTCGGCATCAAATACCCGAAGGCGCACGTCGTGAACCACCCGTCAAAGTTGGCGGACGCCGCTGCGGGGCTTCGTTTTCCCGTTGTCGTCAAGGCCAACATCGGCGGCAGCGGCGCGGGCATCACCAAATACCAGACGCTGCGGGACCTTCGCGAGGCGGTTGCCACCGGAAACCTGGACTTTGGCGTCGACCATACCGCGCTGCTGCAGGAATTCATCCCTGCACGCGGCGGCTATATCACCAGGGTCGAAACCCTCGGCGGCAAGTACCTTTACGCCATCCGGGTTTACCTGACCGGGGAGACCTTCAACCTCTGCCCGGCCGATATCTGTCAAACCAGCTCGGGAGTGGAGCTTGTCCGCAACGCCTGCGCGATCGAGGCGCCAAAAAATGGGCTCAGGGTCGAAGGGTATATGCCGCCCGAGGAGGTCATCAGGTCGATCGAGACCATTGTCCAGGAGGCCGGGATCGACGTGGGCGGCATTGAATATATCATCGATGACCGGGATGGGGAACTGCTGTATTATGATGTCAACGCCCTGTCCAACTTCGTGGCCGACGCGGTTAACGTCATCGGGTTCAACCCGCACAAACGGTTGGTCGACTACCTGGAAAAACGGGCCGGAGGCGCCGCGGTGACGCCGGGCAGCGAACATCATTTGAAACACGCTTAATCTAACCAACGGTATGAGATACGGATACTGGATGCCCGTCTTTGGCGGCTGGCTTCGCAACGTCGAAGATGAAAACATGGAAGCGACCTGGGATTATGTCCGGAAGTTGGCTATCCGCAGCGAAGAGATCGGGTATGACCTAAGCCTGATCGCCGAGCTGAACCTCAATGACATCAAAGGAATCGAAGCACCTTCGCTCGATGCCTGGTCGACGGCCGCCGCGCTTGCTGCGGTTACCCGGCGCCAGGAACTGATGATCGCCGTCCGGCCCACGTTTCACAACCCAGCCCTTCTCGCCAAGCAGGCGGCCAACATCGATCATATCAGCAACGGCAGGCTGTCGCTCAACGTGGTATCCTCCTGGTGGCGCGACGAGGCGACCAAATATGGGGTGGGGTTCGAACAACATGACGATCGCTACGCCCGGACCGCCGAATGGCTCACCGTCCTGAACGGCGTGTGGAATGAGAACGGATTTAATTATGAAGGGAAATTTTACAAAGTCGAAAATAATACGCTGCAGCCGAAGCCCCTCTCGCGGCCCCGTCCTCCGCTGTACGCGGGTGGCGAATCCGAAGCAGCTAAGGACCTCATCTCCACGACTTGCGACGGCTACGTCATGCATGGCGATACTCCCGTGACCATCGGCAATCGCATCCGCGACATGAAAGAACGAAGAGAAAAAAAGGGCCTTCCGCCGATGCAATACGGGGTCGCCGCCTATTCGATCATCCGGAATACCGAGCAGGAGGTCGGGAAGGAGATCGACCGGATCACGGACGTCCGTCCCGGCAGCGCCGGTTATGGCAACTATCAGCAATGGCTGGCCGGAACGCAACTCGAACAGAAAGTTTCCCTGGAAGATTATTCGGTCTCCAACCGCGGCTTGCGCAGCGGCCTTACGGGAACGCCCGCGCAGGTAGAAGACCGGATCGGGGAATTTGAAGAAGCCGGGGTCGACTTCTTTTTGCTGCAATGCAGTCCCCAATTGGAAGAAATGGAACGCTTCGCCGACGCCATCATCCGGAAGGAACAGTTCGCGTAGCCTTCCCGGCGCCGACCGGCCTATCTTACTCTTCTCAGCCCCCGCGTACGCTGGCCGCCGAGCAACAAGACGATCGTATTGCCGAGGATCCGAATATCCAGGCCGAATCCGGCGTGGCGGACATAATAGGCATCCCATTGATACCGCTGAACGATCACTCGCCGATCCTTGGCAGTGCCGCCATGAAGGCCCATTGCCTGTGCGATCCCGGTGATCCCCGGCCGCACGGCATGCCGGAAGTCGATTTCCGGGATCATGCTGGCGAACCGGCGGCAATCCGACGGCATATAGGGCCTGGGACCGATGAGGCTCATCGCGCCCGTCGCTACGTTCCAGAATTGCGGCAGCTCATCGAGGTGCGTGCGCCGAAGCCAATCGCCCAGCCTGGTGATCCGAAGATCGTCGCCGGCAGCAGGCCGCTCGTCCGCCAGATCATTGATCACCATCGATCGCAGTTTAAGACAGCGGAACAACCGGCCGTTCCGGCCAACTCTTTTTTGAACAAAGAAGACCGGACCCCGGGAGTCCAGTTTGATCAGCAAGGCCAGCAAGGGCAGGAGCCAGCTGAGCACACCAGCTATTACGAGTACGGCGATCAGGAAATCGAAAGTCCGTTTGAACAAAAAGTATGCTCGTTTGTCCTTAGCTGCCCAATCGCGCATCTGCTCCTGGTCGACCGAAAGCCAACGTTCCCCGACCGCCTGGAGTGCAGGTTCCAATTTACCGCTCATTCCATAGCAAACGGCCCCGCACCGGCAAAGGTTGCTCGGCCAGGGAACGTTTCACTGCCGGACCCCTGCCTCAATCAAGCAACTGATCTCTTCTATCCTGCGTTCATTCTCATATGCAGCTAAGGTCGAGCATATTAAAAGTCATTGCTTACTTCGACTTTTTCAACTACCCGCTCTCGCTGGAAGATATCCTGTTCTTCCTTGACACGGATGCCGAAGAATCGTCCGTCGCCGGGGAAATCGAAGCGCTGACTGAGGAAGGCTGCCTGTACAGGTGTGGTAATTTTTACAGCTTGCAGAACGACCCGGCGCTCGCCGAAAGACGAAACAATGGAAGACTGCACGCCGACCGGCTACTTCCCATCGCAACCAGAGGCGCCACGCTGCTCTTTCAATTTCCTTTTGTCCGCGGCGTCTTTATCTCGGGCTCCCTGTCAAAACGCTGCGCCGACGACCGGGCGGATATCGACTATTTCATCGTCACGAGCGCGGGCAGGCTATGGATCGCCCGTACCCTCATGCACCTTTTTAAAAAGCTGACCTATCTGCGGGGCCGCCAACATCGCTATTGTATGAACTACTATGTCGATGAAGAAGCGATGGAGATCAGGGAAAAGAACATCTTTACGGCCACCGAACTGCTCACCCTCATCCCGGCAAGCGGGAATAGCGGCGTAACCGGCTTTTTTAAGGCAAACGAATGGACTGCCCGTTTTTATCCCCGCTACCACCATCGCAACAGGCAATCCGTAAAGACGCCCCGTTCCAACATCCTGAAACGGGCCTGCGAAAGGCTACTCGACAATCGCCTCGGCGACCGGCTCGACGACTACCTGAGAAACCTGACGGCATCCCGGTGGAAGAAAAAAGAGGAACGCGGCGACCTCAATATGCGCGGGCTAAAAATGGCCCTCCAGTGCAGCAAGCATTACGCCCGCCCCAACCCCGAAATCTTCCAGCAAAAAGTCCTTGTCCGTTACCAGCGAAAGATCAGGGAAATATCCCTACGCTGGGGGGCCGTCTTTCACTGACCGCTTTTCTTATCGTTTCCGAAAGGAAATAATATAGTAGTCGCCGATATTCCGCCATGGCCATTTGCCCTTCCATTTATTTTCCTGCACGCGCAGAAAGCGGTAAGCGCCCGGGTGCTTCTCCGCAAAACCTTCTATATAGGAGGGCGGGACCAGCGTACACAAGCCTTCGACGCCAAGCAACTCGTATGCGTGACCAAGTTCCCGCACTACGAACGATGGGGAATAATACCAGCACCGGAACCCAACACCCTCCACTTGCGACGGCGCTCCCCGCTTGCCGCTGAAGGGGCGACGGAAAGCGGTTTTGAATTTGCCTTTGAAAAGCATCAAAGTCTCCCAGGCGCAGAATGGCGGCAGAATGGCCATCGTCAACTGGCCGCCTGGTTTGAGCAGCGGCCCCAGGGAACGCAGTACGACGCCCAGTTCGCCGGTGCAATTCAGTCCCGCGAAATTGGAAAAGATGAGGTCGTAGGGTCCGCGCTCTTTAAGCCCGGCCAGAGAAGTAAAGGAACACAGTTCCGTCGTAACGCGATCGCCCATCCCTTCCAAGGCGATCTTTTCCTGCAGCCGCTCCTGCATCCCCGAGGCGATGTCAGTCGCATGTACCCGGTAGCCCCTCCCGGCGAACCAAAGCGCATCGGTACCCGTACCCGCATTGAGCTCGAGGATCGAACCGGTGGCGGGAAGATATCGTAACACATGTTCCCGCACTCGTCCCCGTTTATACCGGATGATCGTGTTGCCGGCATCATAGTCGTCGAAACCCCGCGATTGCCTGCTGAAGGCTGTCGCGACCTGTATTTCGTTAAGCCGTCCGGACATTTGCATGTTGAATGTTTTATGCCAGGGGAAGCCGTTCGAGCCGCCGGAGGCGCCAGCCGGCAATCGCCGCGTCGGTCAAATACCAGCCCAACGCCGCCGCCATTCGCCAACCTTTTTTTCGCAAGCGGCCTGGCCGGCCGAACAGTTTCCCGATCTCCCGCAGCGCAAGCTGCCGCCGATAGGTCTTGTGCACATAGCGATGCAATTGTTTGTAGAATGCCGGCGAATAAGTATTCCGGAACATCAGCTGCAACTCGTCCGAATCCGTCCAGTTCGTCTTTTCCTTCAGCTCGGCCTTCACCCGCTCGTAAAAGACCGTCCCGGGCAACGGGTACGAGACGGAGATGCCGATATTGTCCGGCATCAGTTCCCTGATCATACGGATCGTCAGCCCGATATCTTCTTTGGTTTCCCCCGGATAGCCGAATTGGAGGAAAAAGGACGCGCGGATGCCATGCTCCCGCAGCAAACGGGTTGCCTGTCCGATCTGTTCAATCGTCGTGCCTTTGTCCATCGCATCGAGGATCTTTTGCGACCCGCTTTCCGCACCCATCCATGTATCCCTGCATCCCGCCTTTGCCAGTGCCGCCACGTAATTTTCCTGCACGAGCAGGTCGGCCCTGGACTGGACCTTGAAGTGAAAAGACAACCCCTCCCGCACGATGATGTCCGCGAATTCCTCCACCCAGCCTGGTTTAAGTCCGAAGATATCGTCGCACATCCAGATGTGGTCGAAGTCGTAGCGCTCCTTGAGCATGGTGATCTCGGTCACCACATGCCGCGGCGATCGCGCGTTATAGCGGTTGCCATAGATCGGTTTGGCGCACCAGTTGCATTTGAAGGGGCAACCCCGGGTCGTGCTGATATTGAGCGAGAAATAGCCATGATGTTGCATCCAGATCCGCCGGTAGCTGTCGATATCGACAAGGTCCCAGGCCGGCATGGGCAAGCTGTCCAGGTCCTTCATGACCTTCCTCGCCGCGGACCGCATCGGAGTTCCATCCTGCAGCCAGGCGAGCCCGGGGATGCCTTCCGGTTTCGCATCACCCGTCCGGAGCGCCCGGACAAGCTCGAGCAACGTTTGCTCTCCCTCTCCAAGCAACACAAAGTCCGCCCCTTTGCCCAGATATTGCGTGTACCGATCAGTCGAATCGGAACTGCTGACGATGACCTTGCACCCCCGTTGCCGGGCGAGCCCGATCATCCGGAAGGCCGCTTCCCGCATGTTCGTCAGACACATTTTAGTGAGATAATTGAACCCGTCATCGTACAGCACAAACACATCCGGCCGCTCCGACTCCAATTTCGGCAACAGCTCCTCCGGATGTCCCGCCAGCATGGTGTCGAACAACGAGACCCGGAAACCCTTCTCCCGCAATAATGCCGCCGCTCCTATCGTAGCCAGCGGCGGATAAGGCTGCGCCGTCGCCCATTGTTTCGGGTCAAAACGCATGAAATAGGAGTGGCTGAGAAGAATCCGGTCCATATGGTTATAACGTAGGTTTTATGGCAGGGGATGCCCGGCATCGCCTGCCGGTTCGACCCGGTAAATAAAGTAGTCCTCCCCGGCAATGCTGTGTTGAAAGGACTTAAGCGGGATCAGCCGGTAGCCTGCCGCCAATCCGGGCGCCTTGCCCGCTCCGAGCTCCCGGTTGGACACGAGGATGAAATCCCCCAGCTGCCGGAGTTCCGGCCGCCTGTCAAGCATCGCCTCGATCCCAGGACGCGGCGCCGGAAAAAATTCTCTCCTCCACACGCAAAAGCTCCCTTTCGCCCCGATATCAAGATAATACAGTTTTTGCCCGAGATAAGCGCACAACATGGGGCCGGCAGTATAGCCGTCGACCACGACCGTCAGGCCGGCAGAGCGCAGCGACGATAAATAGTCCGCCGCATTCCGCGATTGGGAAAAAGGACGCCGGAAGTCCTCGCCGACAGCGTATCCCCCCACCAGGACCTGGACAACCAGGATACCGGTCCAGGCTGTCCACCACAATTGATGACCGCAGTATCGCCAACCGGCTCCCCACCCAAGCTGCCCGTCCCCCGCAGGCGACCGACGTGTCAGCACCAGTCCTGTCCCATCCGCAGTCAGCCACGCCGCCGCCAGGAAATAGACAAAGACCATCCCAAAATACCGGTTCGCGCCCATATGCGTAACATCGAGAAGCACCAATAACGGTCCCACGCAACAATAATAAAACAGAAGTGCGGGCCATCGCTTGCCGAGCAGACAAGCCGGGAACAGAAATAGCGCCACGAAGAGCAGGACAGGAAGGACCGGCCCGAGATGACCCGCCGTCAGCCAGCAGGTATTCCAGAACCTTCCGCCATTGACCTGCGGTACGGGAAGCCATCCCTGCACGAGACCGTTCATGGCGAACGACACATTTTTCCAGGTATGCCACCCGGCGGGATGAACGGCCGCCATATTGACGTCGTCGGCCGGAGTCTGCTCCTGGATCAGCGCCGCAGCCAGACCAAGCACGATGAGGACCATCATCGCCGCATACCGGGCACGTAACCGCCGCCCGGCTTTAGTGGGACGGCTGCCTGACGAGCCGCCGGGAACCACGCTCCCAACCCAGAATCCGGCGGCAAGCAGGTATACCAAAATCGCACCCGCGGCAAAGGCAAAGAACAAATGGGCATTGCACATCAGGAAAGCGATACAACCTATCCACACCGCATGCTTTTCCACCCGCCGCAGCAAATGACAGCAGAGGAACAACATCCAGATGCCTATCGCATAATCGCGGCTCAGCACATCAAACTCATAAATGAAATAATAGCCCGCCAGGATGAGCAGCTTTGTCCACCGGTCGAACGGACCATATTGCAACAACACGAACGCCGTGGTCATGGCGAACAGCCATTGCAGCACCTGCATGCCGGCAGGCGACACCGTTACATAGTGTGTCACGAGGAAGAGCAATGCACCCCAGAGCCTGGGATGGCCGTCATAGCGGAGATTGCGGTACATGTCTGCGAGCGAGCCGCTATCGCGCGACACGAGGAAATGATGCGCTTCGTCGAGGAAGAGTTCGTGATGATAAAGTCCTGCCGCGCTGACAACGCCATAGACAGCCAATACGAAGAGAACGAATCGCTGCGATCCGGCGGCCTTCATCCGTTCAATTTAGCGCGTGGTGACAGATTGAGATAACATACGCAGCGGAGACAGGTTTCGTTGGTTTCCATGTCGAGCGATTTCCGGAACCCGACGGCTACGGGGCTATTGAGGATCTCATCGAGCGGCCGCTCCCTGATATTGCCCAGCGGCGCGTGAAAAAAACAAGGCCTTACCGTTCCGTCGGCCTCTACGACCGCGGATACCCATGGCGCGTTGCATTTTTTATAGGGGAACGGCGTCTGACCGTACGAAGCGGTATAATATTGCCCGATCTTCCGCAACTTGTCCGGCGACTCCGCGATAAATCCTGTGTTGAATAGTTCACCGTGATCGCGGATCACCCTTTCAGCCATTGCCTGGAGCTCGGCCAGTTCGTCTTCGGCCGGCAGGATCTGTTGTTGCCGGGGTGCATCCCAGGGCTCGGCCCGGTTAAACGCCTCGCTGGTGACGTCGGCAGGTAAAAAACTGATCTGGTCGAGCCCGATCTCGAGTGCGGCGCTCAAAATGGCGGGCCACCGCCTGAAATTCAACCGGTGGATGACCGTCCGCCCTGTGACCCGGTATCCCGCCTTATGGTAATGCAGCAATTGAACACCTTCTTTCATTTTCTGAAAGGCACCGGGGATATTCCTGATCTGATCGTGGACCTGCTCATCGCCGTCCAACGACACAATGATGTCGTTTACCCATCTGGTCAGTTGCTCTGCATGACGGCCGATCGCCAGCCCCGTCGACAACAGGGTGACCCGGATATCCTCCCGCTTCAGTATCGCGCAAAGCCGGAAAAAGTTGGGATGCAGCAGGGCCTCGCCGCCGGAAAGCAATACTTGCCGGGTGCCGAGCCGCCGCAGGCTCTCCAGCAATCCTTCTACATCTCCCTCGGTCAATTGCCGGAGGTGCCGGTTCCCTTTCCAGATATCGCACATGACGCACCGACAATTACAAGCGCTGTGCGGCATCAGGATGACGATCGGCAATGCCGTTATCCTGTCCGTCTGCAGGGTTCGGTAACGTTGATAGGTATGGTAGAGGGAGGGAGTGCTCATCCGGCGTTCAGATGTTTTTGATCCGGACCCAGGGATGGGGATTGTTTACGCCCAGCAACCGGTTCCGGACCGAATGAGGATTGTGCAGCAGGTCGTGGTGAAACGAGCGCAGGTCGAGGAGGCTGTGATGGTAGTGATATTCCGCCATCTCCGGGTAGCCAAAACTGGCAAAATAGGCCTGGCTTTGCCGTTTCGCCGTTTCGATCCGCTCCGGCCGGTACAGCGGGCTGTCGATAATATGGATCTCGCCTCCAGGCCTGAGGTAGGAAAGGGCATAGTGAACGATCTTTTTCAGCGACGGAAAATACTCGATCGACGCGGCAAAAACAATGCAACAGAACTGCCGTTCCCCGAGAATACCCGAGCGGATGTCGCCGTGGATGAAACGAAGGTTCGGGTCGTTGCTGAATACCCTGGCAGCTTGTTGGAGTTCGGTAAAATTGATATCCACGCCGGTTACCCGTGTTCCCGGAATTTCCGCGAGATGGTGGGTCAGCCAGCCGTTTCCGCAGCCCACGTCGAGCAAGTCAAGGGTTCTTTTTCTGTTGCCGAGATACCGGACCAGCCGGGCCGCCGACCGCTTCCGGACCGACCATTCCCGCCAATGCGGATGCTCGGCGGCTATTTCCGGTAATTTGGAGAGCTCTTCGTCCGTGGCAAGCCTGTTTTCCAGGCTCCGGATGACAATGTACTTCTTTTCGAAGAGAACCTCCCTGAGCATGGAATGACCCTGCACTTGAATATTGGTCAGTATAGAGGAATCGGGTAGGTACATTTCTCACTGATTTTAGCAGTATCAGTTTCCGATACAATAAACGCCCCGTTTAGGGGAAAGGATGCCCCGCAGCTAAAATTAGAAACCCTGGATTTCAGGCTGCCGGTAATGCCAAACCCTGTGGAGGAGCTTGATCTCATACGGATATCGATATAAGCTCGTCCGGTATCGAAGGGCAGCCATTATCCTGATGGCCTTCCGCTTCAACGCATTGAGCCGGATGTCCGATACAGTTGGAAAATAGCCGTTTAGCACGGTCTCGAAATTTCGGATCTTATCGATCATTTCGGGTTGCAGCCAGGGCGTCAGGGGATTTTTTCGCAGGTCGAACTTCTCCCACTGCGGCGTCATCCAGTCTTCCAGTTTCTTGGGGTAGGCAAAGCCAGCGGCCTTGACCTGATCGTACAACTCCGATCCTTCGGTCGGTACGGGGCTGTACGTGTACAGGATGATCTCGGTGGCCGGATTGACCGCCTTTACCCGCTTGATAAACCGGATGTCGAAATCGATTTGCCCCATGACTTTTTCCGGCGTAGCCGCGGGAACGCCGAGCACAAAGGAGTATTCCGGGATGATGTCGAATTTTTTCAACCGTTCCGCAAAACGGAGGATCTGCCTTCCGCTTTGGGTGCCACCCTTGTCCAGTTGCTGCAAGACCTGGTCGTTGCCGCTTTCCGCCCCGAAAAAGATGATCCTGCAACCGGCATCACGGATCAGGGCCAGGGATTCGTCTTTCCACTTATCCATGGTGTCGATCCGCGCCATTCCCCACCAGTTCATTTTTTCCGGAAGCATCAGTTTGGCAAACTCGACCACCCGTTTTTCGGAAACAAAAAAGTTATTGTCGTGGAACTCTACAGCGTCGGCGCCCCATTTTTCCTTGATGTACTTTACATCGTTATAAGTCTGTTCGGCTGTCTTGGCTTTCCAGCGGGCTTCATAGATCGGCACGACGGCGCAAAACG
>Ga0134125_10004034_pt1 | contig 16830 bp, 13 predicted proteins | sample KB31751_FD_96464 | JGI IMG/M metagenome (GOLD analysis project Ga0134125, IMG submission 96464) | Terrestrial soil microbial communities with excess Nitrogen fertilizer from Kellogg Biological Station, Michigan, USA - KB3-175-1 | ecosystem: Environmental > Terrestrial > Soil > Unclassified ...
GAAGATGAAGTTCTCCTCGATCAGCACGTTCGCCGCGTTGTTCACGTACATGTTGACCGAGAAGTTGTCGAACACGATGTTGTGGCGCACGACGTTGTTCATGTCCTCGTGCCCGGGCGTGAACGTGTTGCCGACGGTCATGCCTTCGCCGCCGTTCAAGTAGCTGACGTTGCCCTCGGAGATCCCGTTGTCCTGCGACGACCAGTCGATCGCCGCCGGCCAGCCGCCGCCGGTGTTGCCGTTGTTGAAGCGCGGCCAGTTCTGGAGAATGTTCATCCAGATGCGCGACATTCGCACGGTGTTGTCGTGGCCGTTGGCGCTCTTGCCCGGATCGAACAGGATGGCCGCGCCGCCGTTGAACTTGATGTCGCAGTGATCGAACGTGTGCCCGTTCGACTGCGTGTAGACGCCGGTCCACGAGCTGGCGCGAATCGTCAGCCCGATGAAGCTGAAGTAGTCGTGCCCCTCGGCGAGATAGACGAGCAGCTGGTGCCCGGCGCCGCTGTTCTCGCTGTCCCACAAGACCGAGACGTCGGCCGTGTTCGGGTCGCCGTCGCCGAGCGTGCCGCCGAAGTCGGCGTACACGATGTCGGCCGACTTGTCGTAATAGAACTTGTTGCTGCCGTCGGCGATGTTGGTCTCGTCCTCGTTCGGCGGCAACGACTGATTCGGATACGTCGACAGCTGTCCGTGGATCGTCTCGCGCAGCGCGTACTCGCCGCCCTTGCCGTCGTTGACGTAGATGCCGAGCACCGGCGTCTTCGACGAGACCTTGGTGCCCGACGTCGACGCCATCCACACGTGGCTCTGCCCCGAGCTCGTGTAGTGCATCCAGTTGGTGACCTTGAGCCCGCCGTCGAGGATCGGCGCGCCGGTGCCGCGTCCGTAGGAGCCGATCGTCGTCGGCGCGCCCGCCTGCCCCGACGGCGCGTCGCTGAACGACGGGTACTCGCGGTATATGCCGCCGCCGAGGAGGATCGTGTCGCCCGCGTGCAGGCTGCCGCTCTTCAAGACCGCGTCGATCGTCTTCTTCGCCGTCGCGAACGTGGTGCCGTCGTTGGCGTCGTTGCCGTTCTGCGCGTCGGCGTACCAGGTGGCGTGGCCGCCCGTCGCCTCGGGAACGTCGGGCACCGAGCCGTCGAACACCGGCCACGGAAAGGTCGTGCCGCCCGGCGGGAACTGCGAGGTGCCGCCGCCGGCGGGGCCGCCGCCCGTCGGTGAGCCGTGATGTTTGGAGCCGCACCCCACGGCCGCCGCGACGATCCCCAGCCACAACATGCTTCGCAACACGCGTACCCCCCTCATTTGTGCGCGGCGACGTCGAGGTACCAGTGCGGGAAGGCGAGCGCGCTCGTCCACGAGCGCGTGTCGCGATGCTCGCGCATCTTGGTCTCGCCGAAGCTGAACAGCTGCTCGCCCCAGCGCGCGAAGAACGGATCCTTCGAGATCTGGTAGGCCGCCGCGACCGACGAGAGCCACAGCCAGGCGTAGTTGTCCTCGTCGGTCCAGCGCTGGCAATCGGGTCCCTCGACGTAGCAGTACATGAAGTCGAAGCCGCCGTCTTTGCGCCGGCGCACGGCGTCCGTCAGAAGATGGCGCACCTCGCCGACGACGACCTCGGCCACGTCGGTGCGCCCGGTGCGCCGCCAGTACTCGCCGAGCCCCTCGATCATCTGCGCCTGCCACACCGGCTGGCGGCCGGGCAGCCGCTTGTTGGCGCGGTAGTATTCGACGAGCTGGCGCACGATGGCGTCGGCGGTGAGCTGATACTGGTGCTCGCGATCGTGCGGCCACCACTCGGCGCCGGCGAGCGCGGCGCGCAGCATCCACGCCGTCGGACGGCCGCCGTTGAGCACGAACTGCGGGCGCGTGACGGCGTAGAAGACGAGGCGATCGATGTTCTGCTTGGCCAGATCGCGCGCCCAGTTTTCGCCGGTGAGCTGCCAGTAGAGCAGGAGCGAGCGGAACGCGAAGCCCTGATCGGTGATCGGCTCGGCGGCGACGTGCGAGAACTCGCGCGGCATCTCGCCCTTGCGATAGACGAGCCCGTTGAGCTTGTCGCGGAAGGGCTCGAACTTCACGAGATCGAGATCCATGAGGTGGCGCATGGTCGCCTGCGCGTAGCGCCACAGCTCGGGGTTGCCGGTGCGCAGCCACGCGAGCAGGAGCCCGTTGGGCAGGTCGTATTGCAGGTTGGCCCAGTCCTCGAAGACCGTGCCTTCCTTGTCGCTGTAGCTGGTGCCGATCTGAAAGTCGCCCCAGTTGCGCCAGCCGAAGTTGTCGAGCCCCTCGAGGTCGCGCTGATAGTTGGCCGCGAACACCTTGACGAGCGCATCGTAGCGATCGCCGACGGCGCTGCGCGCGAGCGAGCCGTCGAGCGGGTGCAGCTTGAGGCGCACGTCGCGCGCGGGCGGCGCATAGAGCGCGGCCGAGGCGGCGGCCGGCGGCCCGTCGAGCGACAAGAGCGTCTCGATCGTCAGGCCCATGCCGCCGGTGTACGAGGCGGTCTTCTCGACGGCGCGCCAGCCGATCGTCGACGGCGTGCGATAGAGCGTCATCGGGTGGTGCTGCCAGAAGTCTTTGACGGCGAGCGTGATCGGCCCGTCGCCGAGCAGGCCGTCGTGGCGCGCGCCCGGCCCGAGCTCGAAGGCGCGTCCGCCCGCGGGCGCGATGCGCAGCGCTCCGGCGATGGCGATCTCCTCGCCGCCGCCGGTGGCTTTGAGGCGCACCACCGAATTCTTGCCGAGCGTGAAGCGGCCGAGCGCGATGCTGCCGTTGCGCTGATCGCCGCGCACCGTGTGCGTCTGTCCGGCGCCGTCGACGATCTCGTAGGTCACCTGCTTGGCCGCGTGATATTCGCTGCCGCCCGACCACGGCACGAGCAGCGCCGTCAGCTCGGCGGCACCGTCGACCATCGGATGCCACACGACCTGGTTCTCGGCGTACTGCGCCGGATGCACGAGCTCGAGCCGCTTCGGGTCGACGGGCGGATCGCGCGGCGCCCACTGCGACGGCGCGCCGCGCGCGTCGAAGACCTCGACCCACGGCTGCCCCGGGCTCGACCAGCTGTAGCTGTTGTGCTGCGTCACCGTCGACGGATGGCCGGCAGGCGCGGCGACCTCGAGCTGCCACTGCCCGAAGGTGCGGCCCTTCCAGTAGCGATCCGACTGCTCCTCGCCCGGCGAGCGATCGTGACGATCGGTCAGCGTGAGCACCAGGCGCGCGTACGGTTTGCCGTCGAAGAATTGGTAGCGCGCGACGTACCACAGGTGCTTGCCCTGATCGGCCCAGCCGCGCAGCTCGACCCAATCGCCGCCGGTGGTGACCTCCGACGGCGCGCCGAACGTCGACGGCGAGCCGAGCGCGTTGACGGTGACCCGGCCCGGCCCGAGCCGCGGCGCCCCGCGCCACGACGCCGCATGCACGACGTCGAACGTCTTCGTCGAAATGGCGAAGCGCGCGTCACCGGTGGTCACGTCGACGGCGTCGGGGCCGCGCGCGATGGTGATGCCGGCGTGCGCCGTCGCGCCGAGCGCCGCCAACAAGGCCAGCGATGCGAGCGCTCGCACGCTAGCGGCGGCCGATGCCGTAGTACTTGAAGCCGAGCTCGCGCACCTCGCTCGGCTCCCAGTTGTTGCGCCCGTCGAACAGCACGTGCTGGCGCATCAGCTCCTTGAGCTTGACGAAGTTCGGCCGGCGGAACTGGTGCCACTCGGTGAGCAGCGCGAGCGCGTCGGCGCCGGTCGCGGCCTCGTAGTTGTGCTCGAACAGCTTGATGCGCGCGCCGAGCTGCTTGCCGATCGCTTCGTTGGCCACGGGATCGTGGCCATGGATCGTGGCGCCCGCCTCGAGCAGCCGCTCGATGATCGACAGCGACGGCGCCTCGCGGATGTCGTCGGTGCCCGGCTTGAACGCCAGGCCCCACAGCGCGATCGTCTTGCCCGCCAGCGAGCCGCCGCCGAAGTGCGCGATGATCTTGTCGGCGAGCAGCCGCTTCTGCCGCTCGTTGACCTTGTGCACGGCGTCGAGGATCTCGAGCGGATGATGGTGCTCGCGCGCGGTGATCATCACCGCCTTGACGTCCTTCGGGAAGCACGAGCCGCCGTAGCCGATGCCGGGGAAGAGGAACTTCGGCCCGATGCGCACGTCCATGCCCATGCCGCGGCGGACCATCTCCACGTCGGCGCCGACCTTTTCGCACAGGTTGGCGATGTCGTTGATGAACGAGATGCGCGTGGCGAGGTACGCGTTCGACGCGTACTTGGTGAGCTCGGCCGAGCGCGCGTCCATGACCACGATGCGATCGTTGGTGCGCACGAACGGCGCGTAGAGGTTGCGCAGGATGTCGCGCGCGCGGTCGTCGTCGGCGCCGATGATGATGCGATCGGGCTTCATGAAGTCGTTGACCGCGTCGCCTTCCTTCAAGAACTCGGGGTTCGACGCGACGGCGAACGGATGCTTGGCGACGCCGCTCAGCGCCTCGCGGATCTTGGCCGCGGTGCCGACGGGGACCGTCGACTTGGTGACCACGACGGTGTAGTCGGTCATGAGCTGGCCGACCGACTTCGCCGCGGCGAGCACCTGGCTCAGATCGGCGGAGCCATCGTGCGCCGACGGCGTGCCGACGGCGAGGATGACCACCTGCGCGCCGGGCACCGCCTCCTCGATCTTCGTCGAGAACGAGAGGCGCCCTTCCTCGACGTTGCGCTTGACCAGGCCTTCGAGGCCCGGCTCGAAGATGGGCATGACGCCCTTGCGCAGCCCGGCCACGCGCCCTTCGTCGAGATCCACGCAGATGACGTCATTGCCGAAGTCGGCGAAGCCCGCACCTGCGACGAGCCCGACGTAACCAGTTCCGATGACCGCGAGACGCATCGGCAGATTTCTAACATGCGAGGGCGGGCGCTACCAGGGCAGCGTGCGACCGTAGCGCAGGAAGCGCCACAGTCCGACGACGGCGGCGGCGTTGAGCACGACGAAGGTCTCGGCCAGGCCGGCGAGCGGCAGCCTGAGGCCGAGCGCGCGCACGCCGGCGAGGCCGTAGCCGCAAAGCTGCGCAATCACGAGCACCGTCGACAGCGGCCGCGGCAGGAACGCCGAGGCCACGAACGCCGCGACGAGCGCGTAGGGCACGAACAATCGGCACAGCTTGTGTGACACGAAGTCGAACCACGACGGATTGCGCAGCGGCGACAGCAGCGCCGGGGCGATCAGGAGCAGCTGAAAGTTGCCCGACAGCGTGCGCACCTTGCGCTGGAACTCGCGCTTCGACTCCGCGGCCGTATCGAAGGCTCGCGCCTGCGGCTCGAAGATCACGCGCTTTTGGGCCAAGCGCGCGCGCATCGGCTGCAGCACGTCGTCGAGGATGGTCTCGTCGGGCATCGGCTGCCACAGCTCGCGGCGGATGGCGTAGAGCGCGCCCGACACGCCTACCGTCGAGCCGGCGCGCCCTTCCCACTTGCGGATGAGCGCCTCGTACTTCCAGTAGGCGCCCGCGGGCGCGTCGCCGCCGAGGACGAGCTCGCCGCCGGCCACGCCGACGTCGGGATCGCCGAGATCGGCGACCAGCGCCTCGATGGCGTTGTCCGACAGCGGTTGGCGCGCGTCGGTGAGCACGAAGATCTCGCCGCGCGCCGAGGCCGCCGCGGCGTTGAGCGCGGGCGGTTTGCCGCGCCGCTCGGGCAGCGCCAGCACTTGCAATCGGCCCGGCAAGTGGGCCGCGCCGGCCGCGCGCGCCACCTCGGGCGTGCCGTCGTCGGAGCCGTCGCAGGCGAGCACCACGTCGACCAGCTCGGCGGGATAGGTCTGCCCGGCCAGGCTCTCGAGCTTGCGCGCGATCGTCCCCGCCTCGCGCCACGCGGCGATGAGCACGGTCACACGCGGGCGGATCGGCTGCGGTGAGATCGGCCGGGCCATCAAGCGCGCGCGCAGGAAGCAGACGATCGGATAGCCGGCGTAGGTGTAGAGCACGAACGCCAACGACGCAGCCAGGACCCACGTAGCGATGATCACTCCCGCTCAGTATATGCAGACGGGCGCCCGCCGGGAGCGTCTGTTATAATCGAGCGCCTGTCATGGCGTCCGATCTCACGTCTGTCACCGAGCTCGCCAAGGTGATGTTCAAGGAGGGCAAGCGCCGCCTCCTCACGCTGACCACGATGTTCTCGATCACGGCGCTGATCGCGCTGATCGTCGGGCTCATGCTGCCCAAGCGCTACGACGCGACGGCGCTGATCCTCGTCGAGCAGAACGCCATCATCAAGCCGCTCATGGAGGGGCGCGCCACCACCATGGCCGACCAGACGGCGGTGGTGAACCAGCTCGTGCTCGGCCGCCGCGTGCTGCGCGAGATCCTGCTCTTCGGCGGCTGGGTCAAGCCGCCGCCGGCGCGCCAGCCCGAGCCGCGCGAGGAGGAGCAGCTCCTCAGGCAGCTGCGCAACAACATCAAGATCGAGACCTCGCGCGACGAGCTGGTGCGCATCAGCTTCAGCGATCGCGATCCGCAGCGCACCTACAAGGTCGCGAACAAGATCGCCGAGATCTACTTGCGCGAGAGCGACGCCGGTAAAGAGCGTGAAAGCCGCGAGGCGTTCGAGTTCATCGACCGCCAGGTCAAGGAGTACAGCGACAAGCTCTCCGACATCCACGGCAAGGTGCTCGCGCAGTACTCGGGCGAGTCGCCCAAGCCGACGCCGGACGCGCCCACCGTCGAGAAGCCGAAGGCGAAGATCTCGGCCGAGGAGCTGGCCAGCCTGCGCGCCGAAGAGGCGATGCTGCAGACGCAGGTGTCGCGCAAGCCGGCTGCGGGACAGAAGGTCGACCCGCAGGTCGAGGCCAACGCGCGCTCGCACGTGTTGCAGCTTTCGGCCGAGCTCGAGCGGCTGCGCTCCAGCTTCACCGACGAGCATCCCGACGTGAAGCGCGTCAAGCGCGAGCTCGCCAACGCGCAGGACGAGCTCGATCGCCTCGAGCACGCCTCGGCCGATCGCGAGGCCCAGTCGGCGCTCGCCACCAAGCTCGACGACGACGTGGCCCAGGCCGCGCGCCTCCGCCTCGAGGAGGTGCGCCGCCGCATCGCCGCCGCCACCGGCACCACGGTGCACCACTCGACGGCGCCGCGCGTGCAGAACGCCAGCGTCGAGAACATCGATCCCGAGATGCGCACCGTCGGACGCGACACCGCGCTGTCGGAGCTGCTGCGTCGCTACGAGGCCACGCGCGACGTCTATCAGGATCTGCTCAAGCGCCGCGAGAACGCGCGCGTGACCATGGAGCTCGATGCCAAGCACCGCAGCTTCAACATGCGCATCCAGGAGCCGGCCGAGCTGCCGGCGACGGCGTCGAGCCTGCGGCTCATGCACCTCGTGCTCATCGGCCTGATCCTGGCGGTGCTCGTGCCGCTCGGCTACCTCGTGCTCATCGTGCGCTTCGACCACCGCGTGCGCAGCCCCGCGCAGATCCATCGCCTCGTGCCGCTGCTCGGCAGCATCTCGTACGCGCCGTCGGTGCGCGAGAAGTCGCGGCTGCGCACCAAGGAGTTCCTCGCGCTGCTCATGGTGATCGGCGTCTTCGTCGTCTACCTGACCGTCTTCGTCATCAAGCTCAAGACGACATGAGCGAGCGTCGACGAGGCGGCGGCAAGGACCGTCCCGACATCATCGAGGACAAGACGCAGGTCGACACCTCGGTGCCCGTGTCGCGCGCGCTCGTGCCGCAGCAGCGCGGGCAGATCCTGGTGCCCGAGTCGCGGCTGCCCAAGGTCGCGGCGCGGCTGCCCGTCGGCATGGCGACGGCCGAGCAGGTCGACAGCTTCCGCGAGCTGCGCACCCGCCTGCAAGCGATGGCGCTCGGCGCCGGGCTGCGCTACTTCACGACGCTGGTCGTGCCCATCACCCCCGACTCGGGCGCGAGCTTCGTCGCGCGCAATCTGGCCGCGGCGTTCACCATGCAGGACAACCAGATGGCGGTGCTGGTCGACTGCAACCTGCGCCATCCGACGCAGCACCTCGCGCTCGGCACGCGCAGCGACGACGGCGGGCTCTTCGATTTTCTCGATCAGCCGCACGCGGCGATCGACACGCTCGTGCGCCCGACCGGCGTTCCGGGTCTGCACTTCGTCCCCGCCGGCACGCCCCCGCGCGGCGGGCGCGAGTACTTCGCCTCGGCAGGCATGCGCATGCTCATGTCGACGCTGCGCAAGGAGGCCTGTTACGTGTTCCTCGACGGGCCGCCCGCGAAGGGCTCGCCGGACGCGCGCATCCTCGCAGATCTCGCCGATTTCGTAGTAGCCGTCATCAGTTACGGGTCGGCGACGAGCGAGGAGATCGCCGATACGGCGGGCCTGTTCGACCCGCACAAGTTCGCCGGCGTGGTCTTCAACGAACGCCCGTGAAAACGCCGGTCGGGCCCTTGACCACGGCGGTTATACCGCGTAGAAGACATGTAAGGAGCTTTACGGTGCAGGGCGTCTCTTTTTCGCGGACGACGGTGGCGCTGATGTATCACGCGGTGGGCTCCGCGAACGGCCCGCACATCGATCCGCACTACCGCGTCGACGGCCCTCGTTTCCGTCAGCAGCTCGAGCTCGCCCTGAGACTCGGCGGCGGCGCTGTCTGCACGCACGACTGGCTCGCCGGCAAGCCCGGCGTCATCTTCACCTTCGACGACGGCCTCGAGACCGACTACGCGGTCGCGACGCCGATGCTCAAGGCGGCGGGCGCGCGCGCCGACTTCTTCGTGAACCCGGCGCAGGTGGGCACGCCCGGCTACGCGACCTGGACGCAGCTGCGCGAGATGGCCGACGCCGGCATGTCGATCCAGTCGCACGGGCTCGACCATCGCCACTTTCTGACCGAGCTCTCGCCGTTTCATCTGCGCGAAGAGCTGCGCCGCTCGAAGCAGGAGATTGAACAAAATGTCGGGCGACCGGTGACGCTGCTCGCGCCGCCCGGCGGTCGCAGCCCGGCGCGCCTCGAGCAGATCGCGCGCGAGTGTGGCTACACGCACGTGCTCGACTCCAAGCCCGGCCGCATCGACGGCGTCGACGCGCGCACGCTCAGCCGCCTGGCGGTGACGTCGCAGCTCAACCTCGGGCAGCTCGAGGCGTGGCTCCTGCGCAAGGGCACCGCGCTCGTGCGTTTGCAGCTCCGATACTCGGTGCTCGACTTCGCCAAACGCGCGTTCGGCGACGACACCTATCGGAACATCCGCAAGCGGATCCTGAAGACGCCCACCGCCTGAATTCGTGTAGAATGTCCAGCCGTGAACGTACATTCCAATAGCGAGATCGTCGCCCAGACGCGGACCATCGCCCGCGAAGTGGCGGCCAAGCACGCGCCGGATGTCGACGCCAAAGCGCGTTTTCCGCACGAGACCTTCGAGGCGCTGCGCCAGGCCAAGCTGCTGACGGCGGCGCTGCCGAAGGAGTACGGCGGCGGCGGCGCGGGCATGGTCGAGCTGGCCGAGATGTGCATGACGCTGGCGCACGGCTGCGGCTCGAGCGGCATGGTGCTGGCGATGCACCACATCCAGGTCGCGTGCATCGCGCGCCACGCGCTCGGCTCTCCGTTCTTCAAGAAGTATGCGGAGGAGCTCGTCGAGCGGCAGCTCCTGATCGGCTCGATCACGTCGGAGGTCGGCGTGTGGGGCGACACCCGCTCGAGCATCTGCGCGTGCGTTCGCGACAACGGGCGCTTCAAGCTCGACAAGGACGCGACGACTGCGTCGTACGCCGAGCACGCGGACGATCTTTTGGTGACGGCGCGCCGCAACGCGGAGGCGCCGCAGTCGGATCAGGTGCTCGTGCTCGTGCGCAAGGCCGATCGCTCGCTCACGCAGACGACGACGTGGGACACGATGGGCATGCGCGGCACGTGCAGCCCCGGGTTCAAGCTCGTCTCGGCGGGGCCGGAGGAGCAGGTGCTGCCGGGCTCGTTCGCCGACGCCTCGGCGCAGACGATGGTTTCGTACTCGCACATCCTGTGGTCGGCGGTGTGGCTCGGGATCGCGTCGGACGCGATGTCGCGCGCATCGGCGTTCGTGCGTGCCGAGGCGCGCAAGATGCCGGGCACGGTGCCGCCGAAGGCGACGCACCTGGCGCGCCTGTCGGCCGAGGTGCAGCTCCTGCGCAACAGCGTGCACGGGCAGGCGCACGAGTTCGACGAGATCATGACGCGCCCGTCGGGGATGGAGGAGCTGCTCACCATCGGCTGGGCGCTCAAGATGAACAACATCAAGGTGTCGTCGTCGGAGAAGGCGCCCGAGATCGTGCACGACTCGCTGCAGATCATCGGCATCGGCGCGTACAAGAACGATTCCAAGCTGTCGGTGGGCCGGCAGTATCGCGACTCGCTGTCGGCGGCGCTGATGATCTCGAACGACCGCATCTTCTCGAAGACCGCTTCGATGCTGCTCGTACACAAGGACGAATAACGTGAGCCAGGACAACGTGAGCTACGACGTCGAGGGCTTCTACAAGGGGTTGGTGGAGCACGGGCTCATCGTGCCGGTGCGCGTGCTCGGCGCCTTCGGGCGCGGGGCGGTGTTCGAGGACGTGCTCGAGCGCTTCAACGGGCTGGTCACGCAGCTCTCGAAGAACGACGGCGCCGAGGTCTACACGTTCCCGCCGGTGATCGACCGGACGATCATCGAGAAGACCGACTACCTCGACTCGTTTCCCAATCTCGCGGGCACCGTCTTCAGCTTCTTCGGCAAGGACCGCGAGGCCAAGGCGCTGTCGGCGAAGGTGCACGCGGGCGAGGCATGGGGCGACACGCAGGGCATCACCGACGTGTGCCTGAACCCGGCCGCCTGCTATCCGGTCTATCCGTGCATCGCCGGGACGCTGCCGCCGAACGGGCGCACCATCACGATGACCAACTGGGTCTATCGTCACGAGCCGTCGCCGGAGCCGACGCGCATGCAGTCGTTCCGCGTGCGCGAGTTCGTGCGCGCCGGGACGCCCGACATGGTCGTCGAGTGGCGCGATCAGTGGTTGCAGCGCGGGCTCGAGCTCCTGACGTCGCTCGGGATGCCGGCGAAGTCGGACGTGGCGGCCGATCCGTTCTTCGGGCGCGCCGGCAAGATCCTCGCCGACGGGCAGAAGGCGCAGAAGCTGAAGTTCGAGGTGCTGGTGCCGGTGATCTCGCTCGAGAAGCCGACGGCGGTCTGCTCGTTCAATTATCACCAGGAGCACTTCGGGCACGTGTTCGGCATCCGCACCGCCGACGATCAGGTCGCGCACACCGCGTGCCTCGGCTTCGGGCTCGAGCGCGTGACGATGGCGCTGTTCAAGACCCACGGGTTCGATCCCAAGACGTGGCCGGCTCCGGTCCGGGCCAAGCTCTGGCCCTGAGCGAGTGAAGCGAGCGGTGCGACAATGACCCGGGTCGTCGTTCTTCCCGCGCTCGACGCGGCTCAGTATCAGCGGAGCACGCTGCACGCCGAAGACCGCGTCTGGGTCGAGAAGAACTGTTACATCGACATCTGGATCGAGGTCGTGCACGCGCTCGGGCTCGATCCGCTGGCGATGCTCGGGTTCACGAGCGCGATCGACTTCGAAGGCGATCAGTGGACCTTCTTCAAGCCGCCGCACGAGGAGCTGCGCGATCTGTACGGCCTCGACGTGCAGGAGCTGAACGTGTGGCGCTCGATCGCCGAGCACACCATCGAGTACGTCGGCGCCGGCAAGATGATCTCGACGGAGGCGGACGCGTTCTGGCTGCCCGACACCGCGGGCACCGACTATCAGCGCACGCACACCAAGACGACGATCGTCATTCAGGACTTCGATCTCGAGCGGCAGCGCATGGGCTACTTCCACAACGCCGGCTACTACGCGCTCGAGGGCGAGGATTTCCGGCAGCTGTTCCGCGTGGGCAAGGCGCCCGATCCGACGTTCATGCCGCTGTTCGCCGAGGCCATTCGCAGCGACCGCATGGTGAAGCGGCCGACGGCGGAGCTGCGCGAGACGGCGCGGAGGCTGCTGGCGCGGCACGTTGGACGGCGGCCCGCCGACAATCCGGTGGTGCGCTTCGGCAAGCGGTTCGCGACCGATCTGCCGTGGGTGACCGAGAAGGGCCTGCCGTTCTATCACGCGTGGGCGTTCGCGACGGTGCGGCAGCTCGGCGCAGCCATGGAGCTCCTGCAGCTGCATCTTGCGTGGCTCGAGGATCCGGCGCTGCTTGCCGCGGCGGAGCCGTTCGGCAAGATCAGCGCGACGGCGAAGGCGTTCATCTTGAAGGCGGCGCGCGCGGTCAACGCCAAGCGCGCGCTCGACGCGTCGCCGATGTTCGACGAGATGGCGCAGGCGTGGCAGAGCGGGATGGACACGCTCGCCGCGCACCTGCGGTAATGGGCAAGGGGGGAAGCGCGTGACGACCGTGGGCATCGATCTGGTGCGCGTGAGCCGCGTGGAGGAGTCGCTGGCGCAGTTCGGCGAGCGCTTCCTCAGGCGCGTGTTCACCGACGGGGAGATCGCCTACGCCAATGCTGCGCCGGCGCTGGCCGCCGAGCGGCTGGCGGCGCGCTTCGCCGCCAAGGAGGCGGCCGTCAAGGCGCTCGGGCTCGTCGAGCGCGGGGTCGGCTGGCGCGAGATCGAGGTGACGCGCGCGCCCTCGGGCGCTTGTCAGCTTTCGTTGCACGGGGCGGCGCGCGACGCCGCTGCCGAGGCCGGCGTGGTCGAGCTCGCGGTGAGCCTCAGCCACGAGGGCGATTACGCCACTGCAGTCGTGCTTGCCATGCGGAATCAGGAGGCCGCGTAACATGATGGTTGAAAAGATTCGCAAGATCCTCGCCGACCACGGGCGGCTCAACAAGGACCCGTACACGCTCGAAGAGGGCGCCGATCTCTATCAGGCCGGGATGACCTCGCACGCCAGCGTCAACGTGATGCTCGCGCTCGAGGGCGAGTTCGAGATCGAGTTCCCCGATCACATGCTCAAGCGCAGCGTGTTCGAGAGCTTCGGCGCGATGCGTGACACGATCGCGCAGCTCACTGAAGGAAAGTGAGCGAGCGTCAGCGAGCGAACGTGAGCGAGGCCGGTACGGCCCGCGGATCGTTTTCGCTTTATTGGTGCATCTGAGATGCACCAATGAACGGACGCGTCCGCAGCGTCGGTGGGCACGAGCGCGTGGCGATCACGCGCTGGCAGGTGTGCTCGACGGCGCCGGGGGCGACGACGGAGGGCGCGCGCTGGATCGACGCGGCGGCGCCCGAGGGCGGCGGGCTGACGGCGGCGGCCGCGTTGCGCGCGGCGGGCGCGTGGTCGCTCGACGGGGCGGCGCGGCGGTTCGACGCCGAGGATTGGTGGTTCCGCGCGACGCTTCCGGATGTGGCGCGCGGCGACGGTGAAGAGCTGGCGCTGACGTTCGGCGGGATCGCGACGCTCGCCGACGTGTGGCTCGACGGGCAGCCGCTCTTCTCCAGCGACAACATGTTCGTGGGGCACGAGCGGGTGATCGAGCGCGGCGGCGGCGAGCTGCTCATCCGTTGCCGGGCGCTCGACGCGGCGCTCGGCGGCAAGCGGCCGCGGCCGCGCTGGCGCGCGCCGATGATCGAGAATCAGCAGCTGCGCTGGTTTCGTACGACGCTGCTGGGACGCACGCCGGGCTGGTCGCCGCCGGCGCAGGCGGTGGGGCCGTGGCGGCCGGTCGTGCTCGAGCGCCGGCGCGGTGTCGCCATCGATCACCTCGCGATGGGTGCGTTCGTCGTCGACAACGTCGGTCGCGTCCGCGTGGTCGCGCTGCCGCGCTCGCTCGGCGCGCCGGGCGACAGTCGGCCGCAGGGCGTGCTCGTCGTCGGTGACGCCCGCGCGGAGCTGCGGACGCTAGAAGACGGACGCAGCCTCGTCGGCGATATCGAGCTGCCCGATCCGCAGCGCTGGTGGCCGCATACGCACGGCGAGCCGGCGCTCTATCCGGCGCGTCTCGAAATCGGCGGGCAGGCCGTCGAGCTCGGCAACATCGGCTTTCGCACCGTCGAGCGCGTCGAGCCGTTCGAGCTGCGGTTCAACGGCGCGCCCGTGTTCTGTCGCGGCGCCTGCTGGACGCCGCTCGATCCGGTCACGCTCGACGGCGATCCACGTCCTGCGCTGGCGCAGATGCGCGACGCCGGCATGAACATGGTGCGCGTCGGCGGCACGATGGTCTACGAGAACGACGCCTTCTACGATGCGTGCGACGAGCTCGGGATTCTCGTGTGGCAGGACTTCATGTTCGCCAACATGGATTATCCGGAGGACGACGCCGCGTTCGCCGCCAGCGTCGACGCCGAGGGCAAGCAGCAGATGATGCGGCTGCAGGCGCGCCCGTCGCTGGCGGTGCTGTGCGGCAACTCCGAGGGCGAGCAGCAGGCGGCGATGTTCGGCGCCGGGCGCGAGCGCTGGAGCCCGCGGTTGTTTCACGAGACGCTCGCGTCGCTCGCCGGCACCAGCGGCGTCGATGTGCCCTACTGGCCGTCGAGCGCGCACGGCGGCGACTTCCCGCATCAGGGCAACGTGGGCACGACGTCGTATTACGGCGTGGGCGCGTACCTGCGGCCGCTGACCGATGCGCGGCGCGCGGAGGTGCGCTTCGCCTCCGAGTGTCTGGCGTTCGCGAATGTGCCCGAGCCGCGCGCGCTGCCGGGCGGCCCGTCGGTGCGCGTGCATCACGCGGCGTGGAAGGCGCGCACGCCGCGCGATCTCGGCGCCGGCTGGGACTTCGACGACGTGCGCGACTTCTATCTCGGCGAGCTGTTCCGGGTGGAGCCGATGCAGCTGCGCTACGCGGATCACGAGCGCTATCTCGCGCTCGGGCGCGTGGTGACCGGCGAGGTCATGGCGCAGACGTTCGGCGAGTGGCGCACCCGCCGCTCGACCTGCCGCGGCGGGCTCGTGTGGTTCCTGCGCGATCTGTGGCCGAGCGCCGGCTGGGGCGTGGTCGACGCCGCCGGGACGCCGAAGGCGGCGTGGTACTACCTCAAGCGCGCACTTGCGCCGGTTGCGGCCCACATCAGCGACGAGGGCGGCAACGGCCTCGTGCTGCACGTGGCCAATGACCGCGGCGACGCGCTGACCGGCGAGCTCGAGCTCGCGCTCTACAACGCCGGCGAGGTGCAGGTGGCGACGGCGAAGCGCGCGATCACCGTCGAGCCGCGATCGGCGATCGAGCTGGGCGCGGCGTCGCTGTTCGACGGCTTCATGGACCTCGGCTACGCCTATCGCTTCGGGCCGCCGTCGCACGACCTGGTGGTCGCCACCGTGCGCGCGCCGTCGGGCGAGCGGCTGGCGCAGGCGTTCTCGTTTCCGCTCGGGCTGCCGAGCGCGCGCGAGCTCGACGTCGGGTTAACCGCGAGCGCGCAGCTCGACGGCGACGGCGCGATCGTCACGGTGCGCACGCGCCGCTTCGCACAGGCGATCGCCGTCGACGCCGACGGCTTCGTCGCCGACGACGCCTACTTCCACCTGCCGCCGGGCGGCGTGCACACCTTCCGGCTGCGCCGCATCGGCGGCACGGCGGCGCTGCGCGGCACGCTGCAGCCGCTCAATGCCGCCGCCACTACAAAAATCGTAGTGCCGTGAGCCTGCGCGAGGAACGCATCGAGCTCGGCGGGCTGCCGGCGATCGCCGTCGGCGATCCCAACGCACGCGTGGTCATGGTGCTGTCGCACGGCTTCCAGATGGAGCCGGCCGATCTGTCGCCGTTCGCGCACTCCATCCGCGCGCCGGCGTGGTTCCTCTTTCCCGAGGCGCCCCAGCCCGCCGAGCCGCGCGGCCGCGCCTGGTGGTTCATCGACGCCAAGCTGCGCGACGAGGCGCTCCTGCGGGGGCCGCGCGACTTCGCGATCCAGCATCCGCCCGATCTGCCGGCGGCGCGCGCCACGATGCTGGCGTTCCTCGAAGCGGCGAAGGAGCGCGCGGCCGGGCGCAAATTCGTCGTCGGTGGCTTCTCGCAGGGCGGCATGCTCACGTGCGACACGCTGTTGCGCTCGGGGCTCGGCGTCGACGCCATGGCGCTCCTGTCGGCGTCGCGCATCGCCTACGACGAGTGGGAGCCGCTCGTCGCCAGGCGGCCGTTCGCCGGGCGCCCGGTGCTCGTCAGCCACGGGCAGGCCGATCCCGACCTGGCCTTCGCGGCGGGCGAGGCGCTGCGCGACTGCATGGCCGCCGCCGGGGCCGAGGTGGCGTGGGTGCCGTTCGCCGAGGGGCACGAGATCCCGCTCGTCGTCTGGCGGAGGCTGCGCATGCTGCTGCTCGGCCTCGCCGCGTAGGTTCCATGCTATGAAACGCGCGTGATGTTTCGCGCCGTGCCCGACCGCTCGCTCGACGAGATCCTCTCGAAGGTGTCGCGGTCGTTCTATCTGAGCCTGGCGATCCTGCCGCGCGCGATGCGCACGCAGCTCTCGGCGGCGTACCTGGTCGCGCGCGCGGCCGACACCATCGCCGACACGCGCCTGGTGCAGGCGGAGCGGCGCATCGAGCTCCTCGACGGCATGCGCCAGGCGCTCGGCGATCCGACGCGCATCGCCGGCTACGTCAGCGACGTCGGGGCCAAGCTGCGCGCGCCCGACGCCGGCGCGCCGCACGACGACAAGAGCGAGGCCGAGCGGGTCCTGCTCACGCGGCTCGGCGACTGCCTGGCGCGGCTCGTCGACTTCGAGCCGGCCGATCGCGATCGCGCGCGCAAGGTGCTGGGCACGCTCATCAGCGGCATGGAGCGCGATCTGGCGCGCTTCGCCGACGGCGAGAAGCTGGTGGCGCTGGAGACGCTCGCCGATCTCGACGAGTACACGTACATGGCCGCCGGCTGCGTCGGCGAGTACTGGACGGTGATGACGGCGGCGCACGTGCC
>Ga0134125_10004035_pt1 | contig 16827 bp, 16 predicted proteins | sample KB31751_FD_96464 | JGI IMG/M metagenome (GOLD analysis project Ga0134125, IMG submission 96464) | Terrestrial soil microbial communities with excess Nitrogen fertilizer from Kellogg Biological Station, Michigan, USA - KB3-175-1 | ecosystem: Environmental > Terrestrial > Soil > Unclassified ...
ACGGACTACCGCTATCCGTACATGCAAGAGTCGTAACGTTTTAGCAGTTTCTGAAATATCTCTGGACAATTTAGAGATCGCTAAATAGTCTGTGCTCATGCGCAGACTGAGCGTGTTCAATTCGGTGTCCGTCGACGGGTATTACCGCACCGTCGACGGCGATCTGTCGTGGGCCCACGCCGGCGGCGAAGATCCGGAATTCGCGGATTTCACCGCCGGCAACGCCTCGGGCGGCGGCACGTTGCTCCTCGGCCGCAAGACCTACGAGATGATGGCGAGCTTCTGGCCGACGCCGATGGCGGCCGCGCAGATGCCCGTCGTCGCCCGGCAGATGAACCTTCTGCCCAAGGTCGTCTTCTCGCGCACCCTCGCCCAGGCGTCGTGGCAGGGGACGACGCTCGAGAAGGGCGAGCTGGTCGCGACGGTGCGGCGCCTCAAGAGCGAGGGCGGCTCGGATCTCGTGATCATGGGCTCGGGCTCGATCGTCGCGCCGCTGGCGGCGGCCGGGCTCGTCGACGAGCTGCAGCTCCTCGTGGTGCCGGTCGCGCTCGGCGCCGGCCGTTCGATGTTCGAGGGCCTCGGCCGGCCGCTGTCGCTGCAGACGAGATCGACGCGCGCCTTTGGCAACGGCAAGCTCTTCATCACCTACGAGGTGCGCTCGTGACCGCGCGCCGCGGCCGCATGACCGTCGACGGCGAGCACGCGACCATCGTCTTCGAGCGCCGGCTCGAGCACGAGATCGAGCACGTGTGGGAGGCGATCACCACGCCCGAGGGCATGAGGGACTGGCTCCTGTGCACGCACGCCGCCATCGAGCCGCGCGTCGGCGGGCACGTGGAGACGGTGTCGGGGCCCGGGCAGTATCGGGCGCGCGGCACCGTCCTGCGCTGGGAGCCGCCGCGCGTGTTCGAGTACGAGTGGAAGGTCGATCCGCTGCCCGAGATGCCGGTGGGCCAGCACGCTCTTCTCTGCTACGAGCTCGAGCCGCGCGACGGCGCGACGCTTTTGACGGTGACCTATCGCCGCATCACCAGGCAGACGGCGGTCGGCTTTCTGCCCGGGCTGCATGCGTTCCTCGATCGGCTCGAGGCGCAGCTCGACCGGCGCGCGCTGCCCGACTGGCACGCCCTCTTCGCCACGCTGCGCACCGAGTATCGCGAGTGGACGGGCTGATGGGGCTGGCGCAAGCGAAGGTCGACGTCTTCCAGGCGATCGCGCATCCGTCGCGGCGCGCGATCCTGGCGCTGCTCAAAGACGGCGAGAAGCCGGCGGGCGTGCTCGCCGCGCCGTTCGGCGTGTCGTTCGGCGCGATCTCGCAGCACCTGCGCGTGCTCAAGGATGCCGCGCTGGTGTCGGAGCGGCGCGCCGGCCGACAGCGGCTCTATCAGCTGCGTCCGCAGCCGCTCGAGGAGGTGGCCGCGTGGGTCGACGACTTCGAGCGCTTCTTCTCGGCGCGCCTCGATGCCCTCGAGGCGCACCTCGATCGCAAGCACGGCAAGAAGCCGCGGCCGTGATCAGCGACGGCCGTGGAGGATCGCGCCGTTCTGCCCGACGGCGTAGAGCTCGTTCGCGTTCGGGCCCCACAACGCCAGGATCGTCGTGTCCACGGGCAGCGTCACCTTGGTGAACGTGGCGCCGCCGTCGGACGAGCGCATCAGCGTCGTGCCGCCCACCCAGACGTCGCTGTCGCTCGCCGCCCAGACCCCGGCCACGAAGTCCTGCGGCCGCGAGCCCTCGCTCCAGGTCGCGCCGCCGTCGCTGGAGCGGAGCAGGGCGCCGACGCACGACGGCACGCTGCAGCCGTTGGCCAGCGCGAACAGGGTCGCGCCGCCGCGGGCGACGCCGGTCGTGCTGCTCGTCTGGCTGCCGTAGGCGCCGGCCCACACGCTCGTCCAGGTCTGCCCGCCGTCGCCGCTGCGGCGGAGCTCGGCGTTGCGCTCGCCACCGTACGCATAGAGGTTCGCGCCGTCGGCGAACACGCCGCTCGAGGTCGCCCAGTCGAGCGGCACCGTCGTCGACGTAGCGAAGCCGTCGCTCGAGGCGAACACGTCGCTGCTGTCGGCGTAGACGGTGCCCGCGGCGGCGCTGAAGCCGGTGACGCCCGACCCGAGCGCCTGATCGCTCCAGCTGGCGCCGCCGTCCGACGAGCGCAACAGCACGCCGCCCTGGCAGACGCCATTGTCGCAGGCCATGCCGCCGACGAAGATCCAGCCGCCGTCGCCGATCACCGCGTGGTACCCCTCGCCCGCGTCCTCATGAAGCGTCGTCCAGGTGCCGTCGCCCTTCGAGTGGACGACGCCGTGGCCGCCCACCGCCCAGACATCGTCCGGCCCGCTGCCCCAGATCGCCACGACCGGCTCGGCGCGCCCCGTCGACTCCTCCGTCCAGGTGAAGTCGCCCGGCGCCGGCGAAGGACCCGGCGCCGGCGAAGGACCCGGCGCCGGCGAAGGACCCGGCGTCGGCGATGGTCCCGGCGTCGGCGATGGTCCCGGCGCCGGCGTGGCTCCGGGCGTCGTCGTCGGATCGGGCAGGGTCGCGCCGCTGCCGCCCATGCCGCTCGTCGGATCCGTCGACGTCGGCGTGACGGTCGTCGTCGCCGAGCCGCCGCACGCCGATGTGCACAAAGCAGAAACGAAAATCGTCGTCAGTGGAAAGAGATTGCGCAGGGACCAGCCAAGCGTTCGCATGGGCGCGATATCGAGCAAGCACCGTGCCCAAAATGCGCGCTTCTCTCGCCATGAATCCGCGACAGCCGTCCCAGTCGTGTATATACTCCGCGCCGTGTCGAAGCATACATTTGCCACCAAGCTGCGCGCCGTCGGCGCCGTCATCTCCAACCGAATTCACGACGATCCGCTCAACATCACGCTCGAGCTGACTCGCCGCTGCAATGCCCGTTGCGATTACTGCAACCATTGGCAGGAGCAGAAACAGACCGAGCAAGATCTGGCCGATTACGTCGCCGTCGTGCGTCGCTTTCGGCCGTTCTCGGTCACCATCTGCGGCGGCGAGCCGTTCATGCGCAAAGACGCGCTCGACATCATCCGCGCCGTTCGCGCCGAGCCCGGCTGGCGCTACGTCTCGATCATCACCAACGGCTGGTTCCTATCGGAAGATCGCGCGCAGAAGCTGATGGATACGGGGATCGATCAGATCAACGTGTCGCTCAACTTCCCCGACGACCGTCAGGACACCGACCGCAAGCTGCCCGGCCTGTTCAAGAAGATCTCGCACATCGTGCCGTGGATGACGGAGCGCGGCGCGACCGTGCAGCTCAACTCGATCATCATGAACGACAACCTCGAGGACGTCGTTCCCATCGCCGAGCTCGCCGACCGCTGGGGCGCATCGGTCATGTACACGCTCTACTCCGAGCTGCCCGCCGACAACCATGGGCACCTGTTCCCGCCCGATCGCCAGGCCAAGCTCTTCTCGGTGCTCGACGACCTGAGCGCGCTCAAGCGCCGCCGGCCGCACGTCGTCGCCAACGCGCAGTGGTACTTCGACATGATCCCGACGTACATCTCGGGCACGGTGATTGACGGCTGCACCGCCGGCAAGAAGACGCTGCACATCTCGCCCCAGGGCATGGTTCGCCCCTGCGCCGAGCTCGCGCCGGTCGCGCACTATTCGGAGTACGACCACCGCAAGGCCGCGCCGGTCAGCTGCACGCGCTGCTTCCAGGCCTGCCGCGGCGAAGTGCAGGCGCCCCTCACCGTCTCGCGCATCGTCGACATGCTGCGCACCGCCGCGCCGCCGTCGCGCGTCACGCCGCCGACAACCTAACGGCTACCGCCTCTCGCTACGCCTTCTTTTCGCGCGCGCCGAAGATCGCGGTGCCGACGCGCACGATGGTCGCGCCGGCGGCGATCGCCTCGGCGTAATCGCCGCTCATGCCCATCGACAGCGTGCGGAGCCCCTCCGCCGCCGCCAGCTTCGCCAGGTTGTCAAAGAACGGTCGCGGCGGCGCGCCGTCGGGTGGGATGCACATGAGGCCCTCGCATCGCACCGACGATCGCGCCGCGAACGCGCGCACCAGCGCCGGCACGTCGCCCCGCGCGCAGCCGCTTTTCTGCGGCTCGTCGCCGACGTTGACCTGCACCAGGCAGCGCTGCACCACGCCGACCTTGTCGGCGCGTGCCGCGATCTCGTCGAGTAGCGCGAGCGAATCCACCGAATGGATCAGCTCGGCCACGCCGACGACGTATTTGACCTTGTTGCGCTGCAGCGGCCCGAGAAAGTGCCAGCGCGCCCCCTCGAGCTCGCGCGCCTTGTCGCGCAGCTCCTGCGCGTAGTTCTCGCCGAACAGGGATTGCCCCGCGCGCATCGCCTCGCGCACCCGTTCGGCGGGCACCGTCTTGGACACCGCCAGCAGCGTCACGGTCGACGGATCACGGCCGGCGGCCCGCGCAGCCGCGGCAATCTTCTCTCCAACATCGACAAGGTTTTCGTGGACGCTCATGAGAAGTTGCGCGCGATGCTCACTTTTTGTCGGGGGCGTTCACTTTTTTTCGGGCCCGAGCGCCCAATCGGGCGGCAGCGCGCCGAGCGCGTCGAGATCCTCGAGCACTTCGCACAACGGCAGCCCGACGATATTGGTGTACGAGCCGCGCACCGCGCGCACGAACGCCGCCGCCAGCCCCTGCACCGCGTAGCCGCCGGCCTTGTCCTCCCACTCGCGCGAGCCGATGTAGCCCTCGAGCTCGGCCGGCGCCAGCGCGCGAAAGGTCACCTCGGTCTGCACCGCCCGACCGCGCTCGCTACCCTTATATAGGAGCGTGTACGCGGTCACGACCTCGTGCGCCCGTCCGCCCAGCCGCCCGAGCATGACGCGCGCCTCGTCCGCCGACGCCGGCTTGCCGAGGACGCGCGGCTCGCCGTCGGGCAGGCAGACGATGGTATCGGCGGCGAGGATCGGCCGCCCGCCGTCGAGCTTGGCGGCCACGGCGTGCGCCTTCTCGACCGACATGCGGCGCGCGTAGTCGAGCGCCTCCTCGCCGGCCCGCGGCGTCTCGTCGATGCGCGAGGCGATGACCTCGGGTGCGAGGCCCGCCTGGCGCAACAGCTCGAGCCGCCGCGGCGAGGCCGACGCCAGCACCAACCTCGGAATCACCGTCGCTACGCTCGCCGTCATCTTTTTTCTTCTTAGCACGCAACTTCTTCGCCGAAGAGTCGATAAGCTGTTCATGTTGGCGATGGCCCTGACCGAATCGCTCGAAGGCAGCGTCTTGCGCGTGGTCTTCACCGCGCCGGACGGGTCGTTCGCGGTCTTGCGCCTGCAGGTCGCGGGGCGCGACGAGCCCGTCGCCGTCGTCGGGCCGCTCGCCGACTCGACCGCCGGCGAGAACCTCAAGCTCGAAGGCTCGTGGGAGCGCCATCCCACGCACGGCGAGCAGTTCCGCGCCACGCGCGCCGTGGTCGACATCCCGCGCACCGACGTCGGTGTGGCGCGCTACCTCGAGGCGTTGAAGGGCATCGGCCCGATGCTCGCCGAACGGCTGGTGGCCGCGTTCGGCACCGAGGCGATCGAGGTGGTCGAGAAGGAGCCGTGGCGCGCCGCGCAGGTCAAAGGCGTGGGCAAGCGCCGCGCCGAGCGGGCCGCGCGCGACGCGCTGGCGCGGCGGCAGGAGCGCGAGGTCATGGTGTTTCTGCAGGGGCTCGGCGTGTCGCTCGCCTACGCCGCGCGCATCCGCAAGGCCTACGGCGACGAGGCGGTGGCCAAGGTGCGCGACAATCCGTATCGGCTCGCGCGCGACGTGCCGGGCATCGGCTTCATCGTCGCCGATCGCATCGCGCAGGGCATGGGCATCGGGCGCGACTCGCCGCTGCGCATCCAGGCCGGCGTCCTGCACGTCCTCGACTCGCTCACCGACGACGGGCACGTCTATTTTCCCGCGACCGAGCTGGCGGCGCGCGCAGCCGAGGCGCTGCAGATCGACGGCGCGCGCACGACCGAGGCGGTCGCGGAGCTTCAGCGCGACGGCGGCGCCATCGTCGAGGGCGACGCGGTCTATCCGCCGCGGCTCTACCGCGCCGAGGTCGAGCTGGCGCGGCGCATCCGCGAGCTCGTCGAGGCCGAGCGGCCCGAGGCGCCGGCGATCGCGGGCGCCGACGCGCTCTCGGCCGGGCAGCGGCGCGCGATCGAGAGCTGCGGCGAGGCCGGCGTCGTCGTCATCACGGGCGGCCCCGGCACCGGCAAGACCACGGTGGTGCGCGCGCTCGTGCAGACGTGGGAGCAGGCGCGCCGGCGCGTGATGCTGGCCGCGCCGACGGGGCGCGCGGCAAGCGGCTCGCCGAGGCGACCGGGCGCACGGCGCAGACGGTCCATCGCCTGCTCGAGTGGGGGCGGCCGCAAGGCGAGGGCAGGGCGCGCGGCCCGTTTGGGCGCGGCGACGACAATCCGCTGCAGACGGATCTCCTGGTCGTCGACGAGGCGTCGATGCTCGACGTACAGCTGGCGCGCGGCCTGGTCGCGGCGGTGCGGCCGGGCGCGACGCTCGTGCTCGTGGGCGACGTCGATCAGCTGCCGTCGGTGGGGGCGGGCCAGGTGCTGCGCGATGTGATCGACTCGGGGCGCGTGCCGGTGGCGCGGCTGACCGAGGTCTTCCGGCAGGCCGAAGGCTCGGGCATCGTCGAGAACGCCTATCGCATCCTCGCCGGCGAGATGCCGGTCGGCTCGAAGGAGGCGAGCGGGGACTTCTTCGTCGTCGCCGCCGAGGATCCGGAGCGCGCCCGCGAGGTGGTCGTGAAGCTGTGCAAGGAGCGCATCCCGTCGGCGTTCGGGATGCATCCGCTGCGCGATGTGCAGGTGTTGTCGCCGATGCATCGCGGCGCCGCGGGCACCGAGGGGCTCAACCGCGCGCTGCAGGCCGCGCTCAATCCGTCGGGCGCCGCCGTCGAGATCGGCGGCGCGCAGGCGCGCTCGCTGCGCGTCGGCGACAAGGTCATGCAGGTGCGCAACGACTACGAGCGCGACGTCTTCAACGGCGACGTGGGCGTCATCGTGGGCGCGCGCCGCGACGAGGACGACGAGCCGATCGTCGAGGTCGACTTCGAGGGGCGGCGCGTGCGCTACGAGTCGGAATCGCTCAGCGAGCTCGAGCTCGCCTACGCGGTGAGCGTGCACAAGAGCCAGGGCTCGGAGTACCCGGCGGTGGTGATTCCGCTGCTCATGCAGCACTACCTGCTTCTGCAGCGGAACCTCCTCTACACGGCGGTCACCCGCGGCAAGCGCCTGGTGGTGCTCGTCGGTGCGGAGAAGGCGATCCGGCGCGCCGTGGGCGAGGCGGAAGCGTCGGGGCGGCACACCGGCCTGCGCGCGCGCCTCGTCGGTGATAAAGTAGGTGCACGATGAGGCGCGCGGTGGTGTTGGCGCTTCTGCTCGCCGGCTGCGGCGACGGCCACGGCCACGTCGACGCCGGCGCGCCCGTCGATCTCGGCATCCCCGACATCGGCCCGCTCGGCGACGGCATCCCCGCCTTGCGCGGCGTCTTCACCATGAGCGGCTGCTCGACGCTCGACACGTCGACGGGAACGCCCAGGTGCAGCGGCCGCGCGCCGCTCACCATCACGTTCGTCCCGCTCGGCTCCGGAGTCGACACGTTCGTCTGGACGCTGCCCGGCGGCGATCCGACCACGTCGAAGGCGATCTCGCCGTCGGTGACCTACGGAACGCCCGGCGTCTACATGGTCACGCTCGCGGCCGGCGGTGCGGCGGGCACCACCACTTCGATGGGCACCGTCGTCGTTTCGGCGGGCTCGACCGGCTCGGGCTGCCTCGACGACACCGACTGCGACGCCGGCGCCGGGCTCTTCTGCGTCTGCAAGCCGGGCGAAGGCGGCTGCGTCGGCGCGCTTGGCGTCGGCTTCTGCTCGCGCGACTGCTCGGGCGCGGTCTGCGCCGCCGGCGAAGACTGCGTCGACTTCACGCGCGGCGGCGCCTACGTGCCCGGCGCCAGCGACGGCGGCGTCGCCGGCGACGTGTGGCGGCGCGCGCTCTGCCTGCCGTCGTGCACCGGCGCGAGCGACTGCCGCGCCGGCTTCGCCTGCCGCGAGCTGCCGACGCTCGCCGCGGGCGGCAGCGCCGGCGGCACGTACAGCTGGAAGCAGGCCTGCTTCGCCGACGTCGACGGCGACGACGGCGACGCCTGCGACGACGCCACCGGAACGCCCGACGGATCGCGCTGCCTGTCGGGCCGATGCGATCCGTACGGCGCGCGCGGCGTGTGCAGCTCGACGTGCACGACCTCGAGCGACTGCCCGTCGGACGCCGCATGCGCGACCTATAACGCGCCGCCGAGCGCCCCGGCCAAGGCCTGCCTGCGCCGCTGCGACGCCAGCTCCTTGTGCGCCAGCGATCCGTTGCTCGACTGCGAAGCCGCGAACCAGGTCGGCGGCCTCGGATTCAGCGTCTCGCCCGCCGAGCCGCCGGCGACGCGCTTCTGCGCGCCGCTCCGCTGCACCATGGCCGGGCAGTGCGCCCCGTCGGGCAGCTGCACGGCCATGGGAGGCGGCTCCTTCTGCCTGCGCAACTGACCACTGTCTGAAGTTCGGACAGGTCGGACCACGCAACCATTGGCGATTCGGGTGGCAAGCGGATTGCTGAAGGCGCGCGGCCATGCGTATCGCGTCTCGCCTCCCGCACGTCGCCTCGCGTGCCGTCTTCGCGTCCGTCGTCTGCCTCGCGCTCGCTTCGGTCGCCGGCTGCGATCCGGAGGGCATGCGCGCCACCGCCGACGGTGACCTGCCGCTCGGCGACGTCGTCGACGACATCGGCAAGGCCGACGGCACCTGGGGCGCGGCGCTCACGTGCAAGGCCGTCCCGTCGCTGACGCCGCTCGAGGCGCCGCACATCACCGTCTCGATCGACGGCCTGACCCTGCACCTCGTCGATACCGCCACCGGCTACGACAAGGTCTTCCCCGTGGGCCCCGGCGCCATCAACCACAACCAGGGCGAGACCAGCTACGGCGAGTCGCTCTCGCTCTATCCCGTGCTCGCCACCGGCCAGCACGAGTTCGCGATCACGCCGTCGACGATCCAGCCGTGCAAGTTCTGGTGGACCGATCCCGAGACCGGCGTGAAGCAGCCCGTCTTCGCCGGCCTGCCGTTCCTCTCGTGGTACGGCAACTACGCCATCCACGGCCCCATCGACAACTTCCGCGCCGCCAATGGCGGCAACCTCCGCCGCGGCTACGTCTCGCACGGCTGCGTGCGCATGGAGGCCGCCGACATCCTCGAGGTCTACGCGCGCATCAAGGGCGTCGCCAAGGTGCCGGTGCACGTGCAGAAGGAGCCCGAGCGCATGAGCGACGGCCGCCGCGTCGACGTGCCCAGCCCGTGGATCGGCGCCGAGTGCCAGAGCGACGCCGATTGCACCATGCCGGGCGGCTTCTGCCATGCCAACGCGGCGACGGGCCGCGGCTTCTGCTCGCAGAGCTGCACGACGACGTGCCCCGATCGCGGCGGCTACCCGACCACGTTCTGCGTCGCCGATCCGGCGGATACGTCGCACGGCATCTGCGTCGAGAAGCAGATCCCGCAGGACGAGGCGTGCCGCCCGTTCGACGATCTGAAGATGGCGACGCGTACGCGCTTCAACCAGTCGTCGGTCAGCGCCAGCGTCTGCTTGCCGCCCGCTTGATCAGCGCCAACGCCACCAGCGCGAAGAAGATGGTGCCGAGCCCGCCGGCGGCGCCGTGTCCGCCGAGCGAGCACTTGCAGCCGCCGCCGTTGTCGGGTTTGGCCATCGCCATGTCGGGCGGCATGCACAGCCCGGCGCCGAGCGAGCAGGTGGTGTCGAACGTGATGTTGCGCCCGATGATCGAGCCGCCGGCGTTGACGATCATGACGTAGGCGGTCGCGCCCGGCACGAGGCCCGACAGCGTCGCCGTCACCTGCCCGCTCGTGCCCGAGAAGTCGGCCGACGCCGCCGCGTTGCTGTTGTCGCTGCCCGCGGTCCACACGATCGGCATCCCGGTCGGCCCGGCGACGAGCGAGAGCGCCGGCGCGCTGCCGCCGCCGAAGAGCGAGCTCTGCGCCTGCAGCGTCGTCGTCACGGTGATCGAGTCGGCGTCGGCCGGCACGTCGATCTTCCACTGCACGTAGCCTGGCACCTTGGTCGCGCCCATCGGCGCGTTCGCCGAGTCGGTACCGTCGAGGAACAGGACGTCCTTCTTGTTCGAGCCGGTCCAGGTGATGACGTGGTCGCAGGTCGGCAAGAGCTTGTGCGTGCCGAACGAGCTCTCCACGCTCGCCTTCGCCGCCGCGTCGAGGCGCATCTCGACTTCGGACGCGATCGCCGTCGCCGCCGTCGGCATGTCGACCTGATCGGGGAACGACTGGATCGCCGCCAGCACCGCCGTGTCGAACGCCGTCGCCTTGGCCGCGTCGAACGACGCCGACTTCGGATCGCCGGCGATGGCCACGCGCGCGCCCCACAGCGACGCCGAGAACGCCTGCGAATCCTGGTGCACCTCGCCCCAGCGATCGTCGGCGCACACGTCCGTGTTCGTCAGATCGCGCACCGCGCCTTCGGCGGCGCTGTTGCCGGGGATGTTCTTGCCGCCGTATTCGCCGACCAGCGGATCACCGCCGAGCGCCGACGAGAAAAAGTCGGCGAGCCCTTCGTTCATCGCGCCCGGATCGTCGTTGAGCCCCTGCGAATCCTCGAACCCGGGCGGGTTCAGCTTGCCGAGCGTGTCGATGACCGCATGCGTGAATTCATGAGAAATGACGTCGCCGTCGTAGGCGAAGTCGGTGACCGATCCCTGCCCGAACATGATCGAGTCCTGCCCGTTGATGAGCAGGTCCGCGATCGGATTGCCCGCGCCCGGCGAGTAGAACGCGTTGTCGAAGGGCACCAGCGGCCCCGTGAAGTCGAGCGTCGAAAGGTTGATGGTGCACAGGTTCACCGCCACCGGCAGCGGCATGTTCATCTGCGCCGTGATGCGCAGCTTGAAGTCGGGCGTGCCGAGCGTGGCGAACATGCTGCGGAAGAAGGCGTAGGTATTGGCCACGTGCCAGTACATGTGCTGCTCGGAGAACTCGTCGAGCGGCTGGCCGTTCTTGCCGGGGCAGCCGTCGGCGGGCGCCACGGCCGGCTCGGTTTGCGGCATGTACGTGGTGAAGTCCTGCGTCGTGCTCTTGGCCTCCTGCGTGATCGTGCAGATGTGCACGTTGATGTTGACGCCGCCCATGTTGATCGCCTTCGACTGGCCGGCGTCGACGCAGTCCCAGCCTTGCAACAGGGGCGACGTGAGTGTGCCGTTGGTGTTTCCGCCGGCGACATCGGTCGGCGTGAACGGATCGGGGAAGGCGAGGGCCGTGGTCTGCCCGCCCGCCGAGACCGGGTTCTTCTGGAACACGCGCGCCATGCCGCCGTAGCGCAGAAGATCGAGCCGCTTCAAGACGCGCCCGTCGCGCGCGTCGACGAAGTAGATCGCGTTCTCGAGGAGCTGCGGCACCGGCGCGAAGCGCACCGCGTAGACCAGCCGCGCCCCGCCCGCCGACCCGGGCGCGATCGCCAGCACCGCCTGCCCCGCGTCGCTGCTGCGCGCGCGCGTCTTGGCGGCCACGATCGCCGCGTTGCGATCGATCTGCGGCTTGACGTCGACGGCGGCGACGTCGAACAGCGACGAGGCCACGCGCCGCACCACGCCGTGCCCGTCGATGCGCACGACCACGCTGCCGCCGATCACCGGCACGCCTGCGTGACGCTGCCGATAGCGCACCACCACGCCGTCGCCGACCGGCGACACCGACGCGCGCTCGAGCTCGTAGGCGCCCGCCCGCGTCTTCTGCAGGTAGCCGGCCGCGATGCTCGCCGCCGGCGCACGCGACGGCGCCGTCAGCCGCCCGATCTCGATCGACGGCTTGGCCATCGCCGTCGACGCGCTCAGGATGCAGGTGATCAAGAGTAAGCTACGCATCTTCGCCTCCTACTTCGGGTTCGGCTTCGCGTTCGGCGGCGTCCATTTTCCGTCGCCGTCACGATCGAGATAGATGGGATTGGTGATCGCCAGCGCCGTCGGCGCCGACTGCGACGCCGCCCCCGGCAGCACCGGCCCGATGATGTCGCCGCGCGCGATCACCACCACGTAGGCGTCGCGCTCGAGGCGCAGATCGATCGATCCCTTGTAGCGCTGCACCTTCATCGACGTCGAGGGCGGCACGTCGATGGGCTTGCCGCGCCGCGATCCGTTGATGAACAGCTCGATCCGCCGCACGTCGATCCACGGCGCGGCGTCGACCTCGAGGTCGAGCTTGGCGCGGCCGCGTGGCGCCGGCGCCAGCTGCCCCATGCCGTGGCCGGCGACCGACACGTGCACGAACGGCCCGTTGGTCACGAGCGCCTCGTGCCGCTTGCCGAGCGCGCCGACCAGCGCGGCGGCGTCGAGCACGCCGTTGCCCTCGACGGGAATGCAGGTGCGCGGCCAGCCGACCTCCTGCCCGGCCACGAGGTGCGAGTCGCTGCCGCCGACGGCGGTGAGCGGAAGGCCGCGATCGAGCAGCGCCAGCCAGTCGCGCAGCGGCGGCTCGACGCGCGTCGTGTCCTTGCCGCTGAAGACCTCGACGGCGTCGAAGGCGCCGAGATCGGCGCCGCCTTTTTCGTCGAGCCCGACGTTCTCGAAGTAACCGGTGCGCCCGCCCGCGCGCGGATGATTGAGGATGACCACGCGGTCGGCGCCCTTGAGCCCGCGCAGCACCTCGCGCGCGGCGCGCCCGCGCACCGTCGCCGGCTCGGCCGTCCACGGGATCACGCTGAAGTGTCCGAAGCGCTCGATCGACACCTCGTCGCCCAGGATCACCGTCGGCGGATGCGGCGCGTGCAGCTCGGCCACCGCGCCGGCCCAGTCGCCGCTCACGGCGTTGTGATCGGTCGCGACCACGACGTCGAGCCCCTCGGCCAGGTTCGACGCCACGCGGTCGGCGAGCGACACCGCCGAATCGGCCGACGGCGCCGCGTGCTGGTGCGGATCGAAGCAGCGCCAGCCGAACGCGTCGACCACGCGCTTGAGCTCGACCTCGAGCGTCGCCGTCTCGCCGCCGACGACGTCGAGGTGGCGCTCCTCGAGCGAATACTGCGGCCCGCGCGACACCAGCACGCGATAGCTCCCGGGCGGCATCGCGATCTCGCCGTCGCCGGTGGCGCTGGCGACCACGTTGCCACCGACGGCAGCGAAGGGCGGCCCCAGGTACGGATCGCGCGTCGGCGCCACGCCGAAGAAGCTGAGGCGCGCCGGCAGCGGGGCGCCGCCCTCGCGCACGTGAAAGGCGACCGTGCCCTTCTTCGACATGATGACGTCGTGCGAGGCGCCGCCGCCTTCGGAGACGGTGACCTCGAGCTCCGACGGGCCGGTGCGACCGATCCCCTCGGCGTGCACGCGATAGTCGCCCGCCGGCAGCAGCACCGAGTAGCCCTGCGCCGTCGAGCGCGTCATCGCCACCGGCCCGCGATCGTCGAAGGTCACGCGCGCGCCGGCGAGCGGCTCGCCGGTCGCCTCCTCGAGGATGCGCCCCGACAGCCGCGACCAGCGCGCCTTGCGCAGCGTCGCCAGCGCCTCGTATAGCGTGGTGTCCGTCGGCGCGCCGATGACGAGCCAGCGCTGGAACTTGATGCTCGCGCCCGCCGGCAGATCGACCACCTGCGCGTTGAAGTCGGTCCACTCCCAGTCGTTGCGCGCGTCGAGCGGCCCGTCGCCGACGGCGTAGGCATAGGCGGCGTCGTCGGCGAACCCGGCCACCCAGCCAGCGTCGACGGTGACGCGCCCCGAGCTATCGAGCCCCTTGTGCGGCACGAAGCGCTCGGCGCGCCCCCAGTCGACGGCGTCGCCGACCGCGAGCTTCTCGAGCGCCTGCTTGCCTTCGTTGGTCAGCGTCGAGGTGATGCGCAACGTGCGCGCGCCCGGCGCCAGCGCATACTCGGTCTCGACGGCGAGCGCGGGATTGTCCGAGTCGTGGCCGCGCGCGATCAGCGCCGCGGTCGTGCCGCGATCGACGACGTCGACGCGATCGTAGATCGGCTGCCGCGGAAACGTGTCGCCGAGATAGCCGTAGACCTGCCCGAGCGCGTCGTGCCCGCCGGCGGGCGCCGCGTCGATGACGTTGCCGCCCGACTCGGCGAAGCCGAAGGCGTGCCCCGGCGCCGACACGATGACGGCGACCAGATCGTTGTCGATGCGGTAGTCGCCGACGCGCCCTTCGGCGGCGCCGCCGTCGAGGAGATCGGTCGCGCGCGTCACCGCGAAGGCGCGCGCCGGACGCGCCGCGCGCTCCACCGGCTCCGGCGTCGCCGTCGGTGTCGGCTCGGTGGTCGACACGGTCAACGGCGGGCCGATACAGCCGGCCCAGGCGACCCATGCCACGACCCATCGCTTGCTGCGCACGCCGGTGGAGCGTAGACCACGGCTGCCTTGCGTGGCAACGGGCCGCGTGGTACCGAAGAGGCGTTCCAACTACGGGAAGGTGCAGGGATGTCTGGACATAACCGATGGTCCAAGATCAAGCACACCAAGGCCGCTTCCGACGCCAAGAAGTCCAAGGGTTGGAGCAAGCTGCTCAAGGAGATCACCGTCGCGGCCAAGAACGGTGGTGGTGACCTGGGTGGCAACCCGCGCCTGCGTACCGCCGTCGACAAGGGGCGCGCGTCGAACATCCCGAACGACACCATCAAGCGCGCCATCCAGAAGGGCACCGGCGAGCTCGCGGGCGAGGCGCTCGAGGAGCTGCTGTACGAGTGCTACGGCCCCGGCGGCACCGCCGTCATCGTCGAGATCCTGACCGACAACCGCAACCGTGTCGCGGGCGAGATCCGCAAGGTGCTCGAGCGCGGCCACGCGAAATTGGCGGCCGCCGGCTCGGTGCTGTACCTCTTTCATAAGAAGGGGCACCTCTTGTTCGAGAAGGACGTCGGCGAGGACAAGCTCATGGAGGCCGCGCTCGAGGCCGGCGCCGACGACGTGCGCGCCGACGGCGAGGGCTTCCTCGTCGAGACCGAGGCGAGCAAGCTGCACGACGTGCAGGACAAGCTCGAGAAGCAGAACATCAAGCCGCTGCACGCCGAGGTCGGCATGTATCCCGACACGCACGTGCGCCTCGAGGGCGATGCGGCGGCGCAGATGATCAAGCTCGTGCAGGCGCTCGAGGACAACGACGACGTGCAGAACGTCTACGCCAACTACGACATCGACGACGCGCTCATGGAGCAGCTCTCCGCGTGACCCAGCCGTGAGCCGCATCCTCGGGATCGATCCGGGGACTCGCTATTTCGGATATGGCGTGATCGAGCGCGTCGCGGCCGGGCGCGTGCGGTACATCGAGTGCGGCGTCCTCGAGCCCAGGCGCACGGGCGAGCTGGCGGCGCGCCTCGGCGAGATCGCAGCCGGGCTCGCCGAGGTGCTGGACGAGCTTCGCCCCGACGTCGTCGCCGTCGAAGGCGTGTTCCACGGCGTCAACGCGCGCTCGGCGCTGCAGCTCGGGCACAGCCGCGGCGTGGCGCTGGCCACCGCCGGCGCGCGCGATCTGAAGGTTCACGAGTACGCGCCGGCGACGGTGAAGCGCGCGGTCGCCGGCAACGGGCAGGCGACCAAGGATCAGGTGCAGGCGATGGTGCTGGCGCTGTGCGGGCTCAAGCGCGCGCCGCGGCTCGACGCGTCCGACGCCCTCGCCGTCGCCATCTGCCACGCGTTCCGCGCCACGACCCGCCTCGTGGTGCGCCGATGACGCCCAAGATCGTGCGCCGATGATCGCGATGCTGCGCGGCGCGCTCGTCGAAAAGGGCATCGACCACGTGCTCCTCGACGTCGCCGGCGTCGGCTACCGCGTGGCGGTGTCGCTCAATACGCTGGCCGCGCTGCCCGCCATCGGCAGCGTCGCCACGCTGCACACCGAGCTCATCGTGCGCGAGGATTCGCTGTCGCTGGTCGGCTTCGCCACCGTCGACGAGCGCGCCGCGTTCCACCTCGTCACGGGCGTTCAGGGCATCGGCCCCAAGCTCGCCATGTCGATCCTCTCGACGATGGACGCCTCCGCGCTCGCCTCCGCCATCCGCGACGGCGACCACGCGCGTCTGACCAAGATCCCCGGCATCGGCAAGAAGACCGCCGAGCGCCTCGTGCTCGAGCTGCGCGACAAGTTCGGCACCGCGACCTCGAGCGCGTCCCACGGCAAGGGGCTGGGCGGCTCGCAGGCGGTGTCCTCCGCGCTCGTCAACCTCGGCTACCGGCCGGCCGAGGCCGAGCGCGCCGCCGCCGACGCGCACAAGGCGCATCCCGGCGCCGGCGTCGCCGAGCTCGTCAAAGCAGCGCTGCGCATCCTCGCCGAGTAACGGTTCGCAGGGTAGAGTACTGCCATGCGCAAGAAGCACGACGAAGGCGCCGCCGCCGAGCCCGAGCCCGAGGCCGCCCGCGCGCCGGCCCGCCCGCGCCTCGTCGACGCCAGCGTCCTCGAAGACGACGCCGCGCTCCGCCCGCGCAGCTTCGATGAGTACGTCGGCCAGTCGAAGGTCGTCGAGAACCTCAAGGTCTTCGTCGCCGCCGCCCAGCGCCGCGGCGAGGCGCTCGACCACGTGCTCTTCTCCGGCCCGCCCGGCATCGGCAAGACGACGCTGGCGCACCTCATCGCGCACGCGCTCGGCGTGCCGCTGCGCGCGATCGGCGCGCCCGCCATCGAGCACAAGGGCACGCTGGCGTCGTATCTGACGTCGCTGACGGAGCGCGGCGTCTTCTTCATCGACGAGGTGCATCGGCTGCAGCCGGTCGTCGAGGAGTACCTGTACCCGGCGATGGAAGATTATCGGCTCGAGATTCCCGTCGGGGACGGGCCGAA
>Ga0134125_10004036_pt1 | contig 16826 bp, 16 predicted proteins | sample KB31751_FD_96464 | JGI IMG/M metagenome (GOLD analysis project Ga0134125, IMG submission 96464) | Terrestrial soil microbial communities with excess Nitrogen fertilizer from Kellogg Biological Station, Michigan, USA - KB3-175-1 | ecosystem: Environmental > Terrestrial > Soil > Unclassified ...
TAAAATCAAATCAGTATTAGGTGATGGCTCTTATGATAGTAATGAGAATTTCAAAGATCTACAAACGAAAAGGATTATGCCAGGTATCAAGGTAAGAAATAACTCGATCAAATCTACTAAAAACAACAAGATAAGAAATAGAGAAGTGGGGATTCAAACAAAAGAGATCTCTTCAAATGGAAAAAGAAAAAAGATATGGACGGAGATGGATTGCTGAAACTGTTTTCTCTTCTATAAAGCGGATGTTTGGTGAATACACATTAGCAACCAGGTTTCAAAACATGGTAAAAAAGATGATTTTAAAAGTGTCTTTGTACAACTTATTTAGAATATTGGCTTAACAAGAGTAGATATGATCTAAGAACAACTAGTTATGCAACAGAGCAAATACAATGCAAAATAATTACTAACTATTTTCATCTTCTTTTCATAGCATAATGTATTTTTATTATTGATAGTATCAAAAACATTGAAGGATCGTTAGAATCAACATAAAATGATATAGCGCATTAAAATAATCCAAATGCTGAATGGATCACATTTTCCTCAACATAGAGAATTTCAATCTTTTTTCAGAAACTTCATATAAGTGATTTAATGACTGGTAGTATGCCTTCAAATATGGGTTATTAAATATCTGAGGCTTGGTCATAATTCGAGGTCCCTCCTCGTTATTTAAAACTCTTTCTTACCAAGTTCCAAGCATGTGCATTTTATCTATTTTGGATTTATTTTCTCCGTTTTATAGTTATAGTATACCCCATTATCTGATAGAGCAAGACTGATAATAATGCAATTGCAGATACAGGCTGAAATCCACTTACTGACAATGGATCCATTCTAAACACCGATTGGATATGTTCTATTAATGATTCTATGGATATCCTTTTCTGGCTGTAGATGGCCTGTCCCAATGCCGATTGATAAAAGCATACAAGCTTTAGTCTCTTTTTGGGAAGTACTTTCATATCCTTCAATAGGACAAACCAGATCTATTCTCAATCCTTTGCTATACTCTCATATAGTTCCTGAGCATCGTATCCGAGATCAGTAACAACAACAATATACCGTAAGGAGGATAAAGGGAATACTGAAGAAGAAGAAGAAGTCAACAAAGGAACATACATTTTATTGTCTGGAATATTATCCGTAGTAGTTACATCGGCTGTCAATGGTACTACAATATCTCCTATTTTGCTGTTGATGATGTAAGATGTAATTTGTATCCGAAAACCCATCCTTTTTTGTATGGCTACATCTCCACCGTGCATCTGTGTCAATGCCAGAACAAGGTACTACTCCTTTTTTTCATATAGGATGACTTATGCCATACACAACCCTTTGCTTTTAGCATAGTACTGTCTATTGCTGTTATAGAATGCTCAACAACCAAACGCTCTGTAGCAAACAGATATCCCATTGTTGATATCCTTTCTTTTATATCTGTATATATGGTCTTCTTCGATCTCCTGTCAAAAGTACGTCTGCGAGGTATTGTTAAAGACTACAGGTTATTGCTAGTTTGTGGTTATATTGACAGTCGGTATCAAGAAAAGTATGTAAGGCATTATTGGAATCCAATCGAAACCATATCCTTACAATAAAACATCGCAAAATTACGGTTTAAGAATTTATACATACGGTCTGCCGCGTTTCATCCTTGGTATAGTGGGCCATGGTATATAATCTATCAGATACAGAGAATGTTAAAAAGATGGATTCCTATAATCTAGCAAGAGCTAATATTTGGGACAGTGTTTCTCAAAATCATATTTCAAAGGTTAGCTTTAAGCTGTTGTATAATATATCAGAAGATAATTTGAATTATGACCAAGTCTCAGATAAGTAATAACCTAATCACCATTTGAAATAAATTCTATCAATTAAAGACATACTCACAATACTTAATATGTTACAATACTTAATATATTAAATAGCAATTTTCAAATATATTATATAATAAATAGATAATTTATAACTCCACACTTAAAAATAACAAAAAGAAAGGTCACAATAATAATGTCGATTATTATATTCTATAAGTTTAATTTGACCATTCAATACTTTAGGTTGATTTAATAATGATTCATTGAACATTTTAAACAAATAACTTTATAGATTAATAGCCATATAACGTATTAATTATTTGTTTTGTTTATCATTTTCTCTTATATTTTGAAGTTCATCCATAATATCGTCAATATATAATTTAATATTTTCAGGAGAAGTAGTTCCAATGGAAGGTGTTATTTCAGGTATATTTTGATGTACTAATTTACCTATTATTTTTTCCATTTCATCATCTACTTGTGCAGAGCCTATTTTGCGCAGGAAATAAAGTTCATTTAATGCAGATGTAAGAATAAATTTGCGAACTTTAATTTCTTGTGAAATAGTAACTGCTGAATAATACAGCCCTATCAATATCAAATAAGACGATAATCCCAAAGTTGCCACAGATATAAGTCCAAATGGAGGATAAGGAAAAGAGATCAGAGATACAGCTTGCTCGGAAACAAATAATAATACAAAGCCAATAGCAACGATAATCAAAAAATTCCTTAATAATATAAATCTCTTTGTTTGTCTAACCATAACCCAAAATGCAATACCAAATTGTATACCACCAACGACCTTACTGATAGAAAATATTATGTAATAAAGTGTCATATATAAGAATAAATCTTCTTTTAGAATAACATAAAAAAAATTCGAAAATAATGAAAAAAACTGGCTTAAAAAGTATACTAAAGGTAGACTTATTAGAATCCAATATTTGAGATTACCAATTTTATTGGAATAAACATGTAGTATTATAGCAGTTGCAATCCAAGTTGCAATAAATGATATTGTGGAGGTGATTAAATAACCATTATAAATGATATATTCAAAGGAACCTGGATCACTATAGTAAAGTGTAATATGACCATGGAGTTGTATTACATCCCCTATCTGGGGTATTATATCAATTATGAAAATCATCACGAACAGGCTGCTAATAACAAACAAGGATAAAGATAAACAATAGATTAAAATATTATAAGATCCTTTAGATCGAAACCACAAAAAAAAGCGCACTGATAACAATCCTAATGAAATACAACATAATCCATAACTAAAAAGAGCAATAATTAATAAGAGCAATGTATTATAATACGAGTTAAAAAATATATCCAAAATTATAAGTATTAAAAATAAAGATATTATATATTGTGAAACAATTACAATTTTATGTAAAGTATTAATCAGCATATTAGTTGATTCAATTTTCTTAATGCGGTCTCTAACAACTGCTAAAATAAAATATTGAGATATTGTAAATGCAAATACAATTAAAATAAAAATAAAGTATTGATGACCAGGATTTAAGATGCTATTTAATAAGGAATAAATTTTAAGTAGAGAACTATCAAGAATCAGTGTAGAAAAGAGAAGACCAAAAAAAATATAAATTATTTTGTTAGAACTTATTGAAGGATTTAATAGATATTTCAGATTAGTCAAAACGTAATTTTTATCTATCATTTATATATCATCAAATAGATAATTTTTAATGAATTCAAATGGGTAAACCTTGTAATTTAACATTACTGATATATATATATCCATTTTGAATTTCTATTTCAAAAATAGAAATATAATCAATATACAAAAGCATATCAAACTTAATTTTATTTTTGGAATAAAAGTTTTTAAACCCTAATACAAATGATTTATATGGGTTTTTCTAACAGATATTTGTTTTCAATTTTTTTGAGTTTGACATCAACATTTTTATTGATATTTTTGACAACACTTTGGATAAATTCATCTTATGCATCGAGTAATTTAACTTTAATTTCCAAATATTCCAATCCTTTTGGAAAATCCTACTCTGCATGGACTCAAGAGTGGTGGAAGTGGTTTATCGGGATCCCATATGATAGTAATCACCCATTCTTAGATAAGGTTGGAACAAGTTGCAATAGAAATCAATCTGGTCCTGTTTGGTTCTTATCAGGAAGTGAAAAAATTCCCGTAGAAAAAACTTGCGTTATTCCAAAAGGTAAAGCTATCTTAGTTCCAATATTAAATTTCGAATGTTCTTATTTTGAAGATAAGACATTAAAGACAATTCAAGATCTTATCAATTGTGCTACAAATGGAGCAAATAATCAGGAAAAATTAGAGTTTAAATATAATGAAAAAGTTATTCCGCAAGATCAAATTAAAAAAGAATTTCGTATAGCAACTCCCCCCATTATTATAAATTTCCCTACCAAAAATTTATTTACCACAGAATCTGGACCTAGTACTATTGCTGGAGATGGCCACTGGGCAATGTTTGAAGCCCCACCTCCTGGAAACTACGACATTAAGTTTAAAGGTTGTGGTTTTTGTGATCCACCACTAAATCCAAACTTTTATCAACAAGATGTAACGTATCACTTAAAAGTATTGCCCTAATATGTTTAAGCTATTTTCTTTTTTATACTGAAAAAAAATTTATAAAAAAAACAATAGAAACAAAATGTCCTACAAATTTAATATTATCACATCGACACTATTATTTAACTATTATATTATCAAGTGTTTAAAATAAGCAGATAATTATTAAGACAAATTCTTGGATTATATATGAAATATGATTAAGCAATTAAAAAGAAATTATCTTTTGGTATTTGATTTTGGCCCCCTAAAATTAAGCTGAATTTGAGTATCTATAGAGTAAGTAGGGCTGTAACCTTTAATGGTTAAAATGTGTAGGCCTGGATCAATTGGATTTAAAAAACATCCATATCCATCAGCAACTATTTGTATTCTATTATTACCATCTTCCATTTCGCTTCGTCTAATACCTAAAATATTTCTTTCATGAGGAATTGTGGCAAAAGCATTATCATTTGCAGTTATTGGTACTCTACAACATTCTAAACTTAAACCATCTAGCAATACTTCTAATTTATAAACTGAATCAACTTGACGTTTTGCCATGCTAAATAGTCGATCATTATCTAAGCTAGGATATTCTTGAACAGAATTAAATATTACATAAGGAGATAAAAAGAGATGCCATTCACCAGGAGGAACAATTACAAAGTCGTTATTGTATGTATTGCTACTTGATCCATAAGCAGGAACAGCTATAAATAATACACCTTTATCATCACCTTCCATAGGTTGTAAACCATCATAACTCTTATCGAAGGGATTTCCTTGTCTGAATACTATTGGAGTATCATCATAAGGAATTTCAAGTAACCACTTTATCCACTCTATCATCCATGCTTTACAATCCTTATCAAAAACTTTTTCAGAATGTCCATGTTGTAACTTCTTGTGAGGATGTGTATCCCCAAGGAAATACCCATGATCAGTACTCATATCTTGATCATCATGCATTATATTTCAAAATATCTATAATAATTAGCATTATTTAAGATATTCTACAAAAGTTCTCTTATACTATAAAAATCAAGTATTTTAATTTTTTTATTCAAATTATTATAGCCATAATGAAATATAAAATTATTTTAAAAAAATAATTATTAGTAACACTTTTAAAATTATATTTTAACATAGTAAATAAATTAAATAATCTAAAATCTTTTACGGAGTTTAAAATATACAAAGTAACTCGAGAATTTATTAATTGAATCCTAAATAGTTTTAAATTTATTTAAAAATAAATAGCCATTATAATCACCATCATGGATAAAAAGGTATTCAAATTATTATAAAATAGCATAACTAATTAATTAAAATGAAACAAAGATCACTAATTCTTTGACAAAAAATTAATTGAATTTATAATCAATAATACTATGAGATTGATCTAATAAAATTTTGAATTTCAACAGAAATATAAAGCAATGCAGGATAAGTTGCAATAAAAGACCAAAAAAATGAATTGAAACGCATAAAAATAGATATAGATAAATGAAATAATATCCCTAAAATAATTAAAAAAAATGTAGTTTGTAATCCAGTAAAAATAAGCACAGGAAATGAGCACTCAAAGATAATAACACACCAACAGACTAATTTTGATATAAATGGTTTATCAATCAATATTTTGGCAAATGATTTATTTCCAAAGCTTTCAGTATTCATTATATCTTTAATTGCAGTACCATTTTTCCATGCAGATGAAGACAATTTAGCAAGACCTGCCATAAAATAAGAAAGAAGAGATTGAAAACATATAAAAAAAATTGCCGTTTTTTGAACTATTGGATTAGAAGGAGATAAATAGAATACCAATAAGCCTGCAAAAATAATTACCTGCATTTGATCAGAACCTGACATACCAAGATGATTTCTTATATGCGAAAGAAGAAGTATTATAAAGATAAATAGTATAAGAAACATTGAAATATTTATGAAAATTTGAGAAATCACTAAGACTCCGATTACTAGTTGCAAAATTATAAGCAAAATATAATTAGGATAACCAAACAAAAAATTAAAAAAAAGATCTAAAAATCTATTGAGCATCCATTTCTTGTACATTCTGATGATTTCTAAACTGAAAATTCCTCTTGAAGTATATTGGTATCTTTCAATTAATACTTCAATGCAATCAATAATAACAGCTATAGAAGCAATGGTTTGGATCAAATCAACTACTAAATTGATATCAAAAAAATATGAGAACATCAATCAGAAGGTAATTTATGAAAGCAAGAAGTAAATAAGACTTCAGACTTTTTTGAAGTCATATAGCCAAATGTTCGCATAATTGAAAACTGCCTATATTTGCATAGCGAATCTTTTGGCATAGTCATTATATAGTTCAAGAGAACAATATAAGAGGAAGATAACAAAATTGCTTTATTTTCTGGATCGTTACTTTCAATTTGTAGAATAGAGATACAACAATCTCTGATAGCTTTTCTTCTACGTTTATCAGGATTTAATATAGAATGAAAGATAGAATTATTGCGGTAAAAAATTATTTTCCATTTAGTATAGTGACCATCAGAGATATCCCTATATAGGATTTGATAATCAACAACTCCGGGATTAGGTGCAAAGAAAGTCCATGAAGGGATTAATGAAAAAGGATCTTTATTATTTATCCAATTTATTAACTTAATACTCCTGAACTGAGCAACAATTGATAGGAACATCCATATTCCCAGAATAACAATGAAAAAAGAATTAAAGGTTAAAATCATTTTATATTATTGATGTAACTTATACAATTAAAGCAATTCTACTATATATTTATATAATAGATCAGAATTGATCATATATGGCAAAATTAATATCAATGTTAAAAGCATTATCTCAACGTCAAATTAGAATAAATATTGGAAGTCCCAATGAATCAGCAAATGGTCAATGAAAAATAGTTTTAATATTTATTTAAGCACTACATAGTTTTCTATCTAGCATATAATTTTAGTTAGCAATTTTTTCAAATTAAAAATCACAATAAAGAAAACATTCCAGGAATATTATATATTTCTTCTTCCAATAAATGGATAATTTAATTCAATATACATATTATATAAATCAATTAAACTAATGTATAAATATTATTATAGTCAAGCAGATAAAAACATCTCAAATGTAATCTAGAAATAATTTAGTATATAGAATAAATGTAATATAGAAATAAATAATTGCCAATTAATAGTATTGTGATTAAATTACAATTAATAAAGCTTTTATACAAAAGCATAGTTTTAACCAATAATAAATATTTTATTTATTTTTAATTTTGCAAAAAAATGATTAAACTAACTTGCAACAAAAAACAATGAAGAAATATCTAATCATCTATTGTATAACTCCAATAATAATAATTGATAATCTTCATCAATTAAGTAATCTAGTCAAAATGATACTTTCTTTTATCCAACAATTGAATTATTTTACTTTCGGGGATCTGACGAAAATCCTCATAATACTCTTCAACCGATCTGAATTTCCTAGGCTTTATGATATATTCTATTTTATCTACATATCCTGACAGTAAATGTAAAGCGTATTTAGAAATGACAGGTAATGCTGCTATTATCTTATAAGGTTTATGAGATCTTAACCATTTGCTTGTCACCATCATTGTTGAGCCAGTATAACATCCATCATCGATCAAAACTATTGTTTTATTCTTAAAGTTATACATTTCGTCACAAACCCTAAATAAAGAAATTTGTTTTTCTAATTCTTTTCTTTGTCTATTTATTTCCATTTGTATATACTCACAAGAAAAATTTTTAGATTCAGGTATTAGATAGACAGAGCCATCTTGAAAAATAGATCCAATAGTATTTTCAAAGTTAAAAGGATTTCTTAACCTTTTTGATAATACAATATTAAAACTTTGCAAAGACAACTTTCTAGCAATAACATCAGCAATTATTACTCCACCTCGAGGTATTCCTACAACTACAATGTTGTTTTTATTTTTGTATTTATTTAACATGTTTGCCAGAATATGACCAGCAGAATTTCTATCCGTAAATTTTATTTGAAATTTTAATTTAAAATTAAAATAAGGATTGAAAAATGATAAGATTGTTTTAGTAGGTTTTATTTTAAAATTATTTACAAACGGTTTTTCATTTTCTAAAAGATGAAACGTAAACCACTCGATAGCAATTCTTGATACCTCTTCCATTTTTCCCGGTTCTTCAAAAAAATGAGAGGCCTTGGGTATAATTGATATTTCTTTTGAATTTGTACCAGTAAGTTCGGCATATGTTCGCTTTGTAAATTTAATAACCAAGTCATCTTTTTCCCCAATTAAAAATAATGAAGGAGTTACAATTTTATGTAAAATACTTTCTTCTATTAAATCTGTTCGACCACCCCTCGAAACTATTGCCTTGACTTCATTTAACTCAAGTGAAGCATTCAAAGCAGCTGCAGTTCCAGTGCTAGAGCTAAAGTATCCAACTAAGAGATGTTTTGTTAATTGGTTATTTAAGACCCATCTTGTGATTGAAACTAGTCTTTGTGTTAGTAATTCAATATTAAATCTAATATGTTTTGATACGGCATCGCCTTCTTTTTCTTTATCTGTAAGAAGATCTATTAATAAAGTCGCAAAGCCATGTTCATTGAATTGGTTTGAAAGAAAATTATTTCTGGTACTAAATCTATTGCTTCCACTACCATGTACAAAAATAATAATAGCTTTTGAATTAGAAGGAATAAATAAACTTCCTTTGATATGTATATTAGGTATTACAATATTATCATTGTACATAATAATAACAATTATTGTATTATATGTTTTTTTAATATTTTTCTTAATATAAAGACAAATTAATTATATGAATAAGCATAATAAATTAATATTCAAAATGCAAATTTTTACTAAAAGCATACATACAATTTTTAATTAAGTTTACTGCTCATTATTTTCATTATTTATAAATAGTCATAAATTATTTGATTTTTATCAAAAGAGATATCAATACAAAAAGCAAACGTATCTTTCATTTGCCATCTTTCAATATCCCTTGATATCATAGTAGTATTATATTTTGACAAAAAAATTATGGGCATTAGCAGAATTAGCTTATTTCTCGAAATAAAAAATATAAAAAGAAACTTTTTTTAGAAATCAAAATCAAAGAAAGTAACACAAAAAAATAACATATCACAAGTTAATATAACTTAGGATGTATAAAGTTGAAGATAGCGTTTTTTAATAATTATCATAGAACCGTTGTTTAATACATTTACAATTATTAAGGCAATAAAGTGATTTCAATAGAACTATCTACCTAGTCTTTCAGAGTGGTTTTAGAAAACAAAGTATATTAAAATATACATCAAGAAAACTTCGCCTTTATAGAATTTCGATTTAATAATTTAACATATCTCATAATCGTTCTCTAATATCAGATTTTTTATATCAAACTTCATATGCTAAATAGGAGAAAATCATTACTTTATCTGGGGAGAATATGCACACGTATGTGAAAGATATTATTAAAAAAAACAATCTTAGTTCAGAGTATGTGTTTATTTTAGATGAACAATCTATATGGTTAGTTGATTATAGGTTAGGGGTCGCATTTCCAACCCCCATAGATTTTACAAGCAAACAGAATGGGCTATATGAATCAGGTTTATCATACAAACAGTTTCCTGATTATTTAGATTTCCAAAACTATTTAGAAGAAATAACCGGGGGTCAAGAAGTGTCTCTAGAAATAAAGGTAAATCCAGATACAAATATTCAAACAAATAGTATTGGTAGAGGCAGTACAGTTGAAAGCAATGGAAGCAATAGCGACGGAGGTATCATAAAATGGATACCAGGTAAAGGCTATGTATAAACACATCAAGAATTCTCAATCAACTTCACCAAATTTACTATTTAGATTTAATTAGAACGAAAGCAGCCATTATCTTGGTAATATATGAAGGAGATATGTCATGATAGTTTATCCATTTAAATTTTAATGGAATATTATAATTGTTAGCAGAATAATAGTAATGAAAATTAAAACCAAAGTATTTAGCAGGTGTTGGAATATCTAATTTGATGACATGGAGTAAAAATATGTGCGATAATGATATTAATAAATCCAGTTTTTACATCAAACATAATACCCATTCTGTAATTATATGAGGATAATTTAAAATGAAAAAAAATATACAATCGTTAGAATTGTTATTACCAAACCTTATCTTTGAAGAAAAAAAGAAAGTTAGTAAGTTCCAAAATATTTTTGACTTGCTTTTAATTAATGATAAAGCAAGTCAAAATCAAATATCCACCTTTGCTTTTAATATTAATAATATAGAGGAAGACACTTATCAACCATTACAACCATTAAAGTATCAATTTACTAATTCAGATAATACTAATGAATCATCCATATCTATTGATGATCTTCGTAATAACGATAAGAAAATTCTAGTATTACTTGGTGAAGAAGTTTGGTCGACATATTCCTTTAAAGCATTAGAAAGAAAACTGGATATTCATCAGCAGAGCCTTTCAAGGGCATTAAAAAGATTAGAATATTTAAATCTGATTGAAAAAACTCCATATGGTTACAAATTAAAAGGAAAAAACATTTTTACATTAACTTCAATTATACAAAATAACCAACAAGAAGAAGAAGAATCATTATCATTTAAAACAAAAACAAAAACAAAAAAGAGATTCAATCAATTAATTCAAATACGCATCCCAATAAAGAGCAATATAGATACAATAGTAAATCATCTGGTTGGAAAATGGTTTGGTAATTTAAGATGGTTTGGTTTGATAAAAAAAGAAACAGGTTTTACTCTTCAATGGACATCAATTAACAAATACATTAGTAGTAGTAGCAACAATAATAATAATAATAATCTATTTCAAATTAATCTTAACATAGTATCAGAATATATTGTTATAGAGACTAATGCAACATCAGATAAAGAAAAGATTGATGCAATGTCATATTCAAATAGGCTTGTTGAAGAGATAACAAAAGTTTTACAAAGCAATTTAAAAGAAAAAGAAGAAACAGAAGAATATGAAATACCAGAAGAATTTACAACTCCAAAAAAATATTCTTCGACCTGTATAAATAAAGTCAAATACAAATCAAATAAAATAAAAGAATAAATAAAGAACTTGATATCAAAACTGACTATTTTTTTAAATATCTCCTGTATATAGTGCATATTCTAAATGATAAAATTTAAATTCATTATTACAATCACTTCATTATAATCATCACCACCTTTAAATAAATTGCAAAATAGCATATTATTTGAAATCCACTAAAAATTACTAGTTTTCAATAAAAAAAGTATGTGTGTATATTAGATTGATAATAACAATAGTAAAACAAATCAATATTTTACTATTTTAAAACCATCTTTTGTCGTAACTATACCTGATTCTACTACAGATTTCTCACCAACTGCTTTTTCTATTACGCTATTAGATAATTCCAATGCTTGTTCAACGGTCATGTTTTTGCTATATCCCTTTTGAATTTCTTCTAAAGCAGTATCGGATGCGTTTCCTATAGCAAATCCAGAGCCTTTTAGATAAGTTCCACTTGGATCAACCTGATACAGTTGAAGTCCACTTTCATCTGCACCTGCAATTATTATTGAAGCAGCCTGCGGCCTTACTGCATATATTGTATAATTATGCAGATAGGTACTAAGATGTTTTGCAAGCGATTTTACATCTATTGGGCTTTCGTATGAAAGTCTATGTTTTTGTGCCTGTAACCTAATTTCTTCAATCAATTGTTCAATATCTGCTATGTATCCTGCCCCTGTTGCTCCTATATGCTTATCAATAGTGAATACTTTTTCATTAGGATCAACTAATGGCAAGGTGGGTTTAATATGGCTTGAAATCAGCGCAAATTCGGACGTCTTTATGCCAATTGTTGTAGATCCTTTGTTTACAGCCTCAAGTGCGTTATCTACTAATACAAGCCTTCCGCCTTTCCCATAATAATAGGGGTATCTACTATTAGCATTTCCAAAACCATATTGAGATCCATTAGTATCTTCTGACATTTTTTCTCTCATTCTCCTCCTCTTTTTTTTCGTTTCTTTCCTATTCTATTTTCCTCATTTAATTTGAGGTACAGCCAACAGATTTGGTATAATCAATATGTCAACTCCATTTCCAGAACCAGGATCTCGCTCCATTGCAGCTAAAATGGCTTTTTTTGCAACCTCTTTTGCATCCTCATTTGTCATGTCCTTACCATACAAACTTTCAAGGACACCGTATGCTATAGGAGCTCCAGAGCCTGATGCAGCAAAATCTTCATTAGTTATTGCACCACTCATATCTGCAACATTTACATGTGCACCTTTAGAGTCGACTCCTGCAACTAATAGTTCAACATAATATGGCTGATAGTTCTTAAGACCAGAATATGCCAAATTTGCAATTAATCTGGAAGATTCTTTTACACTCAATGGAAAACCTCGTCTAAGCTCAATCAATTTTCTTTCAGCAGTTGCAACTTTGATCAAATGTTCTGCATCAGACAATTGACCAGCAATTGCAATTGCCAATGTATCATCTATTTTGGATATTTTTTGCACTATTTTGGAGCCAATAAAAAATCCTTTACTTGCTCTTTTATCTGAAGCAAGTACAACACCTTCTTTTGTTTTAATACCTACTATTGTAGTCATACTTTTTCTTTCACTATATATATGAAATACTCAAATTAATTGACCATCATTTTATAAAGCAAGTCACACTTTGATAATAATCAAATTATTAAATATTATATTATATTTATTTTATAAATATATTATAAATTAAAAAAACCATATTTTATCAAACAGAAATAAAACTTTTTTTATCTATTTGAAAACGAGGTTTTGTGTAAACAAGAATAAAATCAACTTACCATTATTATTGCTCTTAATAATTAGTTCAATACATTTTTTCTTCTTATATTCTTTAACAAACAAGAAAATAAAATACATTTAAGGTTTATCCCCATATTTTTTCTTTAAATGTAAGTTTTTTGTTTAAAACAAAGTTACTAACAGATGCTGCAATAACCGCCAAGAGCAATGATAATTCATAAGATACCTTGGATTCTACAAGCAAATACACCAATCCCAACTGCAACGATGCACCTAAAGAACAAATAATCAAAAAAAGAAGATATTGCTTTATAGTATGCTTTGGAGAAAAATCCCGGTCTCCAAAAGTCCATATTTTATTTAAAATAAAATTAGAAGTAATAGAAATAATTATACCAATAGAAGTGGATTCTATATACCAAAGTTTAGCTAATAAACCACTAGATAAAAGAACTGAAACCAGATAGTTTATCAAAAGCCCACTTGCACCTACGGTAAAAAATCTTCCTGCCTTTGAAAAGAATTTAATAGAGTTCTTCTCCTTTTCCTGAGAATTTAAATTTGCATTCTTACCATGTCTATAAAGTTTCCATATAGACTGAAGATAATGCAAAGCAGTCATGTAATCCATTTTACTTTTGCCTGTTTTTCTATCGGTAAATACATATGGAATCTCTATGACTTTGTTTTTTCTATCTTTAACTAAAAGCTCAAGCAATATCTTGTAACCTTTGGTATTAAATTGAATATTTTTTATAGAGTTTTTACGAAATGCAAAAAATCCAGACATTGGGTCTTTGATATTGCCTATATTCAAGCTCAATCTTGCTATACTATTTGCACCCAAGCTTAGCAGACGTCTTTTTAATGTCCAGCCCTCAATGGATGAGCCTTTTATATAACGAGAAGCAACAATAATGCAGTTATCATTTTTTTGCAATTTTTCAATTATTTTTGGTATTGTTTCTGGAGGATGTGAAAAATCTGCATCCATTACTAGAACATGTTCACCAAAAGAAAATTCGATACCCTGCAGTACAGCCTGAATTAAACCCTCTTTTTGCTTTCTATGTATTGTCCTTACTGAAACTAAAGTAGAACCATTTAAATTATTGCTTACATTTTTTTTTATATAGCTATCAACTAGCTTTCCTGTTCCATCAGGAGAGTTATCATCAACTACGATTATTTCAGCAAGTACAGAATTACCAATATTTTTTTTTATTGATTCTAATAGGTCAATTATATTCTCAGCTTCGTTATAAGTAGGAATAACAATAGACAATTGAAGAGTGGATCTAGAACCAAATAACTTTACATTATCAGGCTGCTGCAATGTTGATGATCATATATAGATAGACTTATAACATTATATGCGTTTTCAAATGATCTTAAAGACCTTTATAAAAACCAAAGGACAAAAAAACAACAACTATAGAAAAGGAATCATAAACTATAAAAACACACAATAATAATTTAGTAATATTCAAAGAATCCACATATAGATACTTATTTCCATCAATACATGTTTTTTCAATTTGTTTTACAGCCTTTATAAAATAATGAAAGATATTTCCTTTAGAAATCTTGACAAAAAAAATATAATTGCAATACAAAAACAGATTATATAAAATATCAAAGATATAATGCATTATACTCAAAAAGTTGGTTACAATCATAAAATCATCTTTTAATCTAAAGATAAAATGAGGGCACTTCATTGCTTTCCTCCTACATCATCTCTTTTCTTCCTTTAGAAGAAAAACAACATCTCATAGTCTTATTTGGAATTAAAAGCATATATAGATACATCATAATTACCGGTGCCATTTCCTCCAAATGTTGCAATCTTATTTTTGCCATATAGTTTGTAGTTTTCAACCATGCGAAAATCCATCATATTATGTTTAGCTCTATATTCCCATTGAGAATCAAGCAGCATTACAACCTTATTAGATTTAACAGAAACTCCATCATAGTAATCGACATAGTAGACATTTTTTAAATCAAATACAAAGCGAGGTATCCAAGAATAAAATGGGTTTGATATTAGAACAAATTGACCATTAGTTTTATCTATTCCACTAACAGTATTATTATATAGATATTTATCTATAAAAGCTATAGCTTTAAAGTTATAAGTATTATCTGTTCCACTAAAGCTATTATTATGCACCATAGCTTGAGTATATCCATATAAAGAATAAACGGAGATTCCTAAAATTACTGCAAGTGGTAAAACTTTTTGGATATTGTCTTTTTTTATTAACAAAGACAATTCGTAAATAAACCTAGCACCGGAAATACAAAATAAAGGAAAAAGGGGAATAATATGCCAGAATGAAACAAATCCCACACCGTATAAAAAGATAAGAAAGGGCACGGCCCACAGTAAAATAAACAAATCCCTTTTTATTATAGAGAAAACAATACCAATTGTACCTAAAGATAACAAGATTGGGTCATACTGAAAGTTATATTTTATAACTTCAAACAGAGTTTGAGCACCTCTATGGGTTTGAAAATATAGTCCATTAAACCATAGATTTAGCTGATTTTTATAAAACGCATATGCAGGCCAAAACAAAGGAATTATAATAACCGGCATAAACCATACAAGGAACATTTTTTTAATTTTAGTATTCCTATAAATGATATATCCAACAAGTGGTATCATTGTAAAAATTGGAATCTTTGTAAAAATAGCAAGGCCAAGGAAAGACCCAGACAATAAAATAAAAGAGATAATTGTTTTCTTGTTATCATTTTTATTTGGTTCTGTACTTGCGGTCATCTTCATAGTCGTTGTCGTAGTCTTTATTTTTGTAATAAGTATTGCAAATAGTATTGATAACAGAAAAAAAGGCAGTTGAATAGGCTCCAGTAATACCCTTCTAATATTATCTGTAAAAGGAAGCACAGCAAAAAGAGATGAAGCAATAAATCCAATAGTTCTATTATTATACCAATATCTTGATATCAAATATACAAGAGCAGTATCAGCTACTGCAATTATTGCCATAATCAATCGTGGAACAAGAAAAAATAGTCTAATAGAATCAACACTATCAATAGAAGGATGTAGAAAATGAGGATAATTAATCAGGGAAAACACACTTGCTAAAAAGATTTGAGAAAAAAAAGGATGGTCATACAATAAAGATTCCTGAGGCCCATAACCAGATAAAACACTAAATGCCCTCCTGATATAGATACCCTCGTCGTTAGATGGACCAGATGGATAATCTGCACTGTTCCAAAAGTGAGTAAAAGCACACAATATTAATGGCAAAACAAAGTAAAAAACCCCGCCGCCGCCGCCGCCTATTATCCTTCCACGAGGAAATTTCATGTAAAAAAATAAAATTGACCCATAAAAGAGAGTTTGTATTTTAACTCCTATCCTTGCTCTTTTTCGCCTCACCAATCTTTCTTCTACAGCATATAGATAGTGAAAAACAAGCAGTTGCGATCCATATAATCACCATCATTACCACTACAATGGTATTATCATTTGTCCATTA
>Ga0134125_10004037_pt1 | contig 16825 bp, 20 predicted proteins | sample KB31751_FD_96464 | JGI IMG/M metagenome (GOLD analysis project Ga0134125, IMG submission 96464) | Terrestrial soil microbial communities with excess Nitrogen fertilizer from Kellogg Biological Station, Michigan, USA - KB3-175-1 | ecosystem: Environmental > Terrestrial > Soil > Unclassified ...
GCTCGCGATCACCACGAGCCGATGGTGGCGACCCGCTTCGCCCGGCTACACCGCGCTCGCGATCACCACTAGCCGATGGTGGCGACCCGCTTCGCCCGGCTACACCGCGCTCGCGATCACCACTAAGCGCGACCGGCGGCCGCCAGCGCCAGTAGCGCCACCCACGCACCCGTCACGCCGACTCCGGCGCCCAGCACGAACCAGCGCAGAACCGGCGTGCGCCGCCACCCCCACAGGGTCGGCGCCAGTCCCCCGGCGGCCACGATGTTCAGCCCGACGGCCAGCAGCGGGTGCACGCGAACCAGCCCCAGACTGAGCACCACGATCGCCACCGCGGTGATCGCCGCGACAAACGCGGTCACCGTCAAACCCGTTGCCCAGGGCACGGACTCGTCTTTCAACAGCCGAAGCCTAGCCTGATTGTTCATCTCCGCCTTTCGCCGTCGCGTGGCCCACCACGTCTTCCAGCCGGGCGCGCTCGTAGAACGCCAACGCGGCCGCGGTCGAGACGTTGAGCGAGTCGGTGCCCCGCGACATCGGGATGCGCGCCCGCACATCGCTCAACCGCAAGGTGGCCGGCGTCAGCCCCGGCCCCTCGGCGCCCACCAACACCGCGACGCGTTCGTCGCGCGCGGCCGTCATCGCCTCCGGCAGGGGGCACGCCGTGTCATGCGGGGTCATCGCCAGAAGCCGAAATCCGTTTTCCTTCAACGTCACGAGCTCGGCGGGCCAACAGGTTGCGCGCGCATACGGCACCAGCAGCGCGTGACCCATCGATACCCGGACAGCGCGGCGGTACAGCGGGTCGGCACACCCGCTGCCGAATATCACCGCGTCGACTCCGAGCCCCGCCGCGTTGCGGAAAATTGAACCCAGGTTCTCGTGATCGTTGACCCCTTCGAGCACCGCGACGGTGCGGGCGCCGGCGATCACGTCGGCCACACTGGGTTCTGGCACCCGTCGGGCCGCCGCCAGCACGCCGCGATTGAGGTGGAAGCCGACCACGCGCGCCATGATGTCGGCGGACGTCCGGTAGAACGGCACGCCGCTGCCGGCCAGGTCATCGTTGAGTTCGGTGAGCCGACGGTCGGTGCCCAACAGGGCATGCGGGCGGAACCGTGACGCGAGCATCCGCTGCACCACCAGCACCCCTTCGGCAATCACCAGTCCCTTGCCGGACGGCAGGTCGGGGCGGCGATCGACACTGTTCAGGTCGCGGAAATCGTCGAGCCTCGGGTCGTCGGGGTCGTCAACGTCCGCGACATTGCCGGCATCGGCGCCGACGTTCACGGGCTTTCGTCGACCAACGTCAACATCAGATCGGCCGCGCTGCGCAGGATGTCACGTTGTCCGCTGTCCAGCGTCGACAGCCGCTTGGCCAGCCACTCCTGACGGGCGCGACGGTTGGCCTTGACCAACTCCGCCCCGGACTCGGACACGGAGACGAGCACCTGTCGGCCGTCGACGGGGTGCGGCGCGCGGTCCACCAGACCCATCTCGGCCAGCGAAGCGATCACCCGGGTCATCGATGGTGGGCGAACCCGTTCGCGAATCGCCAGGGCGCCGGGCGTCATCGGGCCTTCGTTGGCCAGCATCGCCAGCGCGGACAGCTGCGACAACGACACCGGCGACGACGGGTTGCGGAATCGCAGTTGGCGGGCCAGCCGCATAACAGCCAGTGACAGGTCGCTGGCCAGCCGCGCATCGCTGTCAGGCATGGCGCGAGGTTACACGGAAGCCTGAGAAACCGGGACACCAACCGGGTGTTGATTCTTTCCGCCGAGACGCGCGGAATTTCATCGAAACGCTTAGCTGTGCGCTGATCCCGCACGGCTCGGGGATTTTCGATCATCCATTCGGCACGCGGGTGGGCCACCGGGGGGCGCCGGCGGCGGGCTATGTTAATCGCGATGTCCGCCGAACCTGGCCAGAACCGCACGGCGCCGCCGCTGCCGGCGGTACTGGTGCACGCGTGGCCGTTCATCGCGCTCGGAGCGCTGGGTTGGGTCGCCGCGGCGGCCGCCGCGTTCCTGGTGCCCGCCCTGCACAGCTGGCGCCCGCTGACGCTGGCCGGGCTGGGCGTGGGAGTGCTCGGCACGACCATTTTCTTGCTGCAACGTGCGGCGGCCCGGCGCGGTGCACGCGGCGCCCAGGCCGGACTCGAAAATTATCTGGAACAGAAGTAATCCCCCCGACCCGTTGGAGGACCCATGGCAGCCCCGCTGTTGCAAGCGCACGTCGACATCAACGCACCGGTTGCCAAAGTGTGGGAATTGATTTCCGATCTTCGGCGAATGCCGGAGTGGAGTCCGCAGTGCCGTTGGATGAAGCCGTTCGGCCCGGTGCGTCAGGGCACCCGCACCCTCAACCTCAACCGCCGCAACCGAATGTTCTGGCCGACCACCTGCACGGTGGTCGAGGTCGTCCCGGACCGAAAGCTCGCGTTCCGCGTCGACGCCAATAAGACCGTTTGGAGCTACGAGCTCGAGTCCACCGGGGAGGGCACCCGGCTGATCGAGAGCCGCCACGCCGAGAACGGCGTCACCGCGCTTTCGAACCTGTCGGTCAAAGCGCTCTTCGGCGGGACCGACAACTTCGAAAGCGAATTGGTCGACGGCATGAACGCCTCGTTGGCGCGCATCAAGGCCGCCGCAGAAGACGCCGCAAGGGGCTAGTTCGGCGTCTCGGTCGCAGGCTCGGGCGGGGACGGCTGCTCGGACTCCGACGACTCGGTCTCGGGCTCCGGCTGGGCCTCTGACGTCTCCGACGGCGCCGACGACTCCGACGGCCCGGGTGGCGCGGTCGGCTCGACGGGCGCCTGGGCGACGTCCAGCAGGCCGTCGTCGTAGGGGTCGTACGCGGGCGACCCGGTGCCCGCCGGGGCAGGAGTGTCCGAGTGAGCGCCGCAGCCGTACAGCTTGTCGACGATGTGCCCGTCGGCCGACAACTCATTGCCGCACACGCCGAACATGGCGCCGAGAGATCCCGACAGCGGCAGGAAGAAGCCGCAGTCCCGGCACACGCGCTTGGTGGATCGGGCCATCGGCGAGTCGGGGCCGTACTCGCCGATGTGCCAGCGTTCGGCCGCCTCCGCGCGGCCCTCGCCGCTCATCACCCAGCGCCGGCCCAGCCCGATCTCGGCGGCTGTCTCGTCGACCTGCGGGTCATCGCTGGAGGTGTAGCCCGGAACCAGCCGCGGATCGTCGGCGGCCGGTGCCAGCAAGTCCCCGGGGCTGAGATCCCCGGGCCGCACCCGCTGCTCCCACGGCACCCATTCCGGCGCCAGCAGCGCCGTCGGTCCTGGAATCAACACCACTTCGCTGACGGTCGCGTGGTCGGCGCCGGGATAGGCGGCCACAACCACGGCCCACTGCCACCCCTGGTAACCGGGTAGATGCGCCAGGAACCGATGGGTGGCGGTGTTCGGGTCTTCGTAGCTGACGCCCAGATAGTCGCCGAGCGTGTCCGGGCCGCTGAACTCCCCAACGGCGGCCCTGGCCTGGTCCGTGGCACCCGTGAGCACCTCCGCCAACCCTTCGGGCCACTCGCCCACGGTCGCCACGGAGGATTCCTCGATGGGTCTGGTCACGCTGTCTTCTGTCTGCATTGCGGTTCCAATACTAGGTTGAAGAGCCACACCCCGTTACCTGCAGACGCATGTCGTCGGCATAGGGGAGAATCGGGGAGTGTCTGGACGGCGGCAAGACGATCCCGGCCGGCTGTCCTCCAAGCCGGGCCGCCGGGCCCCCAATGGCGTTGCCGCACAACATCCGGGTGCGGCCAACTACCCTGCCGGCGACGGTGCCCAGCGCCGGACGCGTCGGCCCCCGCCGATACCCAGCGCCAATCGCTATCTGCCCCCGCTGGGGCAGCCACCGGAACCGGACCGCAGCGGTGCCGCACCGTCTCGTGGTCCGACCCCCGGCGAGCGGATCACCGTCACCCGCGCCGCGGCGCTGCGCAGCCGCGAAATGGGTTCCCGGATGTACTGGATGGTTCAGCGCGCCGCGACCGCCGACGGCGCCGACAAGTCCGGCCTGACGGCGCTGACATGGCCCTCGGTGGCCAACTTCGCGGTGGATGCCGCGATGGCCGTCGCGCTGGCCAACACGTTGTTCTTCGCCGCGGCAACCGGGGAGAGCAAGGGCCGGGTCGCGCTGTATCTGTTGATCACCATTGCGCCGTTCGCGGTGATCGCCCCCCTCATCGGTCCGGCCCTGGACCGGTTGCAGCACGGCCGCCGCGTCGCGCTCGCCGCGTCGTTCGCCCTTCGCACGGCATTGGCGTTCGTGCTGATCATGAACTACGACGGTGCCAGCGGGAGCTACCCGTCGATGGTGTTGTATCCGTGCGCGCTGGCCATGATGGTGTTCTCGAAGTCGTTCAGCGTGCTGCGCAGCGCCGTGACACCCAGGGTGATGCCGCCGACCATCGACCTGGTGCGGGTCAACTCGCGGCTGACCATGTTCGGTCTGCTGGGCGGCACCATCGCCGGCGGCGCCATCGCGGGGGGCGTCGAATTCGTCTGCACCCACCTGTTCAAGCTGCCCGGGGCGTTGTTCGTCGTGGTCGCGGTCACGATCGCCGGCGCGTTGCTGTCCATGCGGATTCCGCGCTGGGTCGAGGTGACCGCCGGTGAGGTCCCCGCCACCTTGAGCTACCGCCAGGACAGCGAACCCCTGCGCCGAAGCTGGTCGGAAGAAGTCAGGAAGGTCCCCAAACAGGCCACTGCCACGCTTCGGCAGCCCTTGGGCCGCAACATCATTACCTCGCTGTGGGGTAACTGCACCATCAAGGTCATGGTGGGGTTTCTGTTCTTGTATCCCGCATTCGTCGCCAAGGCACACGACGCCAGCGGTTGGGGCCAGATCGCCATACTCGGGGTGATCGGCGCCGCGGCCGGAATCGGCAACTTCGTCGGCAACTTCACCAGCGCGCGCCTGAAACTGGGCAGGCCTGCCGTGCTGGTGGTGCGCTGCACGGTGGCGGTGAGCGCGGTCGCGCTGGCCGCCTCGGTCGCCGGCAACCTGATGCTGGCCGCGATTGCCACCCTGGTGACTTCGGGGGCCAGCGCGATTGCGAAGGCCTCCCTGGACGCCTCGTTGCAAAACGATCTGCCTGAGGAATCCCGGGCGTCGGGGTTCGGACGCTCGGAGTCGACGCTGCAGTTGGCCTGGGTGCTCGGCGGGGCCGTGGGGGTTCTGGTGTACACCGACCTGTGGGTCGGCTTCACCGCGGTCACTGCCCTGCTCATCCTGGGCCTGGCGCAGACCCTCGTCAGCTTCCGCGGCAACTCGCTGATTCCCGGCCTGGGAGGTAATAGGCCCATCATGGTGGAGCAGGAGGGCACGCGGCGCGGTGCCGGCAGGCCGGCGGTGGTAGCGGAGTGAAATCCGGAGTCAACCGCGGCATGGCCGTGCTGCTGGGCTGCCTGATGGCTGTGCTCTGTGTGGGCGTCGGGGTCGGCACGTGGCTTCTGGTGGGCCGCTCCGGTCCGCACCGCCCCGAGATCAGCGCGTACTCACACGGCCACTTGGCCCGGGTGGGGCCGTACCTCTACTGCAACGTGCTCAACCTCGAAGACTGTGAGACACCGCAGAGCCAGGGTGAGTTACAGGTCAGCGAGCGCTATCCGATTCAGCTCTCGGTGCCCGATGCCATCTACCGGGCGCCCTGGCGGCTGGTGCAGGTGTATGAGGATCCGGCGAACACCACCAGCACCATCTTTCGGCCGGGCACCCGACTCGCCGTGACCATCCCGCCGGTCGACCCGCATCGCGGACGCCTGGCCGGGATCGTCGTGCAGTTGCTGACGTTGGCGGTGGATCCCGCAGGCGAGCTCCGCGATGTCCCGCACGCGGAATGGTCGGTGCGGCTGACCTTTTGAGTCTTCGTTGCGCCCAACGTCGACTTGTTGCGGCAAATGCGAGGCGCGATTTCGCCCAACAACTCGACGTTCGGCGTCAAGGGTCAGGCCCCGTGGCCGGCGGGGACCCGTTCCCCCGCGAGCGGCGGGCCCGGGGGCGTTCCCTCCCCGAACGGCTTGCCGCCCAGGCGTTCTCGTTCGTGCGGGGATAGCCAGCCGGACAGGTCGGGGCCCTTGGGGACGATGCGGGTGGGGTTGATGTCGGCGTGGACGATGTAGTAGTGCTGCTTGATCTGGACGAAGTCGACCGTGTCCCCGAAACCCGGTGTCTGGAACAGGTCGCGGGCGTAGGCCCACAGCACCGGCATCTCGCTCAGTTTGCTGCGATTGCACTTGAAGTGCCCGTGATAAACCGGGTCGAAGCGGGCCAGGGTGGTGAACAGCCGCACGTCGGCCTCGGTGATCGTGTCGCCCACCAGGTAACGCTGGTCGGTCAGCCGATCGCTCACCCAATCCAACGCGGTGAACAACCGGTCGTAGGCCGCTTCGTAAGCCTGCTGCGAGCCGGCGAAGCCGCACCGGTACACACCGTTGTTGATCTCGGTGTAGACCCTCTTGTTCACCTCATCGATTTCCGCGCGCAGGCGCTCGGGGTATAGCGCGGGTGCGCCGTCGCGGTGGTACGCCGACCACTCCGTCGAGAGATCGAGGGTCATCTGCGCGAAGTCATTGGTGACCACCGCCCCGGTGCCGACGTCGACGATCGCCGGAACCGTGATGCCCTTGGGGTAGTCGGGGAATCGCTTGAAGTAGGCATCTTGCAGCCGCGGGATCTTCAGGACCGGGTCGACACCACCGGGATCGAGATCGAACGTCCAACTGCGCTCGTCATGGGTGGGACCGCAAAAACCAATGGAGAGAACGCTTTCGAGGCCCAACAACCGCCGGACGATGATGGCGCGGTTGGCCCACGGGCACGCGCGGGCGACCACGAGCCGATACCGGCCGGGCTCGACCGGGTAGCCGTCGCGCCCATCGGCAGTGATGCGAGTGTTGATGTAGTTGGTGTCACGGGTGAAGTCGCCCGTCCCGGCGACGTAGGTGGCCATGACGACGATTCTGCCCCAATCCCCAACGTCGACTCGTTGGCGTCAATTCGCCGGATTGCAACCAACAGGTCGACGTTGGACGCCTTGACTAGCCCGACAGGAACCGACGGGCCAAATTGGTCTCGGTCGACGCGCCCTCTTCCCAATGGGCGATCCATGGCCCGGTGCCCTCGGACTGATCGATGATCCCATCCTCCAGCCAGCTGTAACGGCCCTGCAGCAGGTTGCGGGTGAGCTGCACATCGCTGCCGTCGGTGTTGTCCCACAAGGCGTGAAACAGCGTCTCCACCCGCAGGGCCGCTTGGGCGCAGAACGTTTCGGCCAGCTCGTAGGCCTGCTGACCCACCACCGGATCGGCGGCGCGTTGCGACTCTGCCCGCACGCACACCGCGGACATCGCGAACAACTCGGCACCGATATCGACCACGCGCCCGAGGAACCCCTGCCGCTGCTCCAGCTTGGCTTGCCACCGCGCCATCCCGTAGAAGGTGTTTCGGGCGAGCTTGCGGCTGGAGCGCTCGATGAACCGTAGGTGTGACGCCAGCGGACCGAACTCGTGGTATGCCCGGGGCCGTTGTCCTTCACCGAAAACCAGCTGCGGCAACCACTTTGCGTAGAATCCACTCGCTCCGACCGCTGCGGCGGCCTTCTGCCGCAACCCGGTGTCGGGCTTGGCGAGGTCGCCGGCCGCGGCGAGGTGGGCGTCGACCGCCTCACGAGCGATGAGCAGCCTCATGATCTCGCTGGAACCCTCGAAGATGCGATTGATCCGCAGATCGCGCAACACCTGCTCGACGGGCACCGCGCGCTCCCCACGCGCGGCCAGCGACTCCGCGGTCTCATAGCCTCGCCCACCCCGGATCTGCATGACCTCGTCGGCGATCACGCAGGCCATCTCGCTGGACCACAGCTTGGCCAACGCCGCCTCGATCCGGATGTCGTTGCGCCCTTCGTCGGCCATCTGCGCGGAGAGTTCGAGCACGGCGTCGAGCGCATAGTTGGTGGCGGCGATGAACGAGAGCTTGCGGGCCACCGCTTCGTGCTCGGCCAGCGGTTTGCCCCACTGCACACGCTCACCGGACCATTCGCGCGCTATCTTCAATGCCCACTTCGACGAGCCCGTCGCACTCGCGGGGATCGACAACCGTCCCGCGTTGAGCGTGGTCAACGCGATCTTCAAGCCGTCGCCTTCTGAGCCGATCAGGTTTTCGCGCGGGACCCGAACGCGATGCAGTCTGGTCACACCGTTTTCGATGCCGCGCAGGCCCATGAATTGGTTGCGTCGCTCCACGGTGATTCCGGGTGAGTCAGCCTCGACGACGAAGGCGCTGATGCCGCCGCGGTGCCCTTCGATCTTGGGCACCCGGGCCATGATCACCAGCAGTTCGGCCACCACGCCGTTGGTGGTCCACAACTTCACGCCGTCGAGTTCGTAGGCCCGCCCGTCGTCGATCGGGTTCGCCGTCGACGCCAGTCGGGCGGGATCGGAACCCACGTCGGGTTCGGTGAGTAAGAACGCCGATATGGCCCCGGCAGCGCACCGCGGCAAGAAGTTCTGTTTCTGCTCCGGGGTTCCGGCGAGTTTGAGTGGCTCGGGCACCCCGATGGATTGGTGGGCCGACAGCAGCGCACCAAGACTGGGATGAACGCTCGTCACCATCATCAGAGCCCGGTTGTAGGCGACTTGCGACATGCCCAGGCCGCCGTATTCGGAGGGGATCTTCATCCCGAAGCAGCCCAAGTCGGCCAAACCCTTCACGTACTCGTCGGGAATTTGCGCATCGCGTTCGATGACGCTGCCGTCAACGGTGTCCAGAAATCCGCGCACGCTGTCGAGAAACGCGCGGGTGCGGGCCTCGTCGGCTTCAGTAGGTGTGGGGAACGGGTGTATCAGCTCCAGCGGAAAACGGCCGAGAAACAATTCTTTCGCAAAGGACGGTTTTTCCCAACCGGTTTCGCGAGACTCCTCGGCGAGCGCTCTCGCCTGTTCCTCGGTGACCTGGGCTTGCTGTGCCATCGCAGCCTCCTTGCTAGACGACCGTGAGGGGTGAGTACCCCATCTGCGGCTCGTCACCAAGCCGTCGCCTGCAAATTGGCTGTGTTCCCCGCGTTAGGCGTCGAGCTCTCGCGCCACGGCCTTGACGACCTCGGATACCCGGCGCGCGGTCTTGCGGTCCGGGTAGCGCCCCTTGCGCAGCTCGGGCTGCACGGTGCTTTCCAGCAGCGTGATCATGTCCTCGACCATGCCGTGCAGCTCGTCGGGGTTGTGCTTGTGTTCGACAGGCACCTCGCGCCGCGCCTTGGTCAGGCTGGGCGGCGGCTCAATCAGCTTGAGGCTCAACGCTTGCGGGCCGCGCCGTCCGGAGGCGATACCGAATTCCACCCGCTGGCCCGCCTTGAGCCCCTCGATCCCGGCGGGCAGCGCCGACGAGCGGACGTAGACGTCTTCGCCGTCCTCTTGCGACAGGAAACCGAAGCCCTTGTCAGCGTCGTACCACTTAACCTTGCCGGTCGGCACTGGTCTCACCTGCTTGTCTAACGGATCAATAGCAAAAGGCAACACAATAAGCGTCCCGCCTGCGCAGGACGCCGTATTAAGAGTCTGATCCTACTCGGATGCGTGCCTAACGAGCACCCCCGCTCTTTGTCACTCGGTAAGCTTGGTATCAACCCGCGGAGGAGACATGCGCCTGATCCTAAACATCATCTGGCTTTTGTTCGGCGGCCTCTGGATGGCCGCCGGATACCTCGTTGCGGCCCTCGTCAGCTTTCTGCTGATCATCACCATCCCGTTCGGCTTCGCGTCGCTGCGCATCGCCTCCTACGCGCTGTGGCCGTTCGGCCGCACGATCGTCGACAAGCCGACCGCAGGGTCCGGCGCCCTGATCGGAAACATCATCTGGGTGGTGCTGTTCGGAGTGTGGCTGGCCGTCGGTCATCTGGTCAGCGCGGTGACGATGGCGCTGACGATCGTCGGCATCCCACTGGCGCTGGCCAATCTCAAACTGATTCCGGTGTCGCTGATGCCGCTGGGCAAGGAGATCGTTCCCGCCGACTGGCCGCTTCACCACGCGCCGCCGGTGGCCGCATGACCCTGACAGCCTTGAATTTCCCGACGGTGCGGAGCCGCCCTGATCGCCCCGCCGGCAACCGCGTCGTTCCCGGAAAAGCGCCGTCCGCCGGCCCGTTGGTGGATACCTACGGGCGGATCGCCAAGGATCTACGGATTTCCCTGACCGACCGCTGCAACCTGCGGTGCACCTACTGCATGCCGGCCGAGGGCCTGGACTGGCTGCCGGGCGAGCAACTGCTGACTGCCGATGAGTTGACGAGGCTGATGCACATCGCGGTCACCCGGTTGGGGGTCACCAGCGTGCGGTTCACCGGCGGTGAGCCGTTGCTGGCGCGCCACCTCGAAGAGGTGGTCGCCGCGGCGGCCGCCCTGACGCCCCGCCCCGAAATTTCCCTGACGACCAACGGCGTCGGGCTGGCACGGCGCGCCGCCGGGCTCGCCCGGGCGGGCCTGGACCGGGTCAACATCTCGCTGGACAGCGTGGACCGGGAGCATTTCGCGGCCATCACGCGCCGCGACCGGCTCGACGACGTGCTGGCCGGCCTGGCCGCCGCTCACGAGGCCGGCTTGGCGCCGGTGAAGGTGAACGCTGTGCTCGATCCCGCGACCGGACGCGAGGACGTGGTGCAGCTGTTGCGGTTCTGCCTCGAGCGCAGCTATCAGTTGCGCGTCATCGAGCAGATGCCGCTGGACGCCGGTCACCAATGGCGCCGCGATGCGACCCTGACCGCCGACGACGTGCTGGCGGCGCTGCGCCCGCACTTCGGGCTGCGGCCCGACCCGGCTCCGCGCGGTTCCGCTCCCGCCGAGCTCTGGCTGGTCGATGAGAGCGGGGACACGCCGGGCGGCAAGGTTGGTGTCATCGCATCGGTCTCGCACGCGTTTTGCTCGACGTGTGACCGCACCCGGTTGACGGCCGACGGCCAGATCCGCAGCTGCCTGTTCGCGAAAGAGGAAACGGACCTTCGGGGGCTGCTGCGCAACGGCGCGCCCGACGAGGCGATCGAGGCGGCGTGGCGTACCGCGATGTGGGGCAAGCCCGCCGGTCACGGCATCAACGACCCGAACTTCGTCCAGCCCGACCGGCCGATGAGTGCGATCGGTGGCTAGCAACATGGGTCAGACCCCCGCCCAAGCAACGGGAATCCAGGTGACCGTGCGCTACTTCGCGGCCGCCCACGCGGCCGCGGGCGTCGAGACGGAGAAACTGGTGGTGCGCCCCGGCACCACGATGTCCGAGCTGGTCGAGCGGCTCGCCGTTCGAGGATCCAGCCTTGCCAGCGTGCTGAGCCGATGCTCCTACCTGTGCGACGGCGTCGTCGTCCGTGACGAGACCACGGCGTTGCGACCCGGTGACACCATCGACGTTCTGCCACCTTTTTCCGGCGGCTGAAACTGTGAAATATCTCACGTAACGGAACGATAACGGCGCGGTCACGCTGCGATCTCGAGCGTTATGACCTGCGCAAACACCGTGTCTTGCTGCGGTTTTCGCAGATGGCTGAGAGCGAAACGCCAGCATTCGCAAGACGTGACGAGACCAACGGAAACCGTTACCGTCTCCGAAGGCTCGCCAGCCATCCCGATTGGCGGACCTCCCCTCCCTATCGCGCCGAGCTCCATCCAATAGGCGGGGGCAACCAACTCATGGATGGAGACGGGGGACCCACCGGTCCACCGTGATCGGACTGGGGCCGCTCGCGGCTCCTAGGGGTGAAGCCGGCGTCGTCGCTTCGAAGACCACGTCGGCCGGGTGGCCTCTCCAACCCGAACCCGACAGCTGACCTCGCAGGCGCGTGACGAGAGAGGAATACACCGGCGCGTATGAGCGGACGTCACCGTAAGCCCACCGCATCCACCGTCAGCGTCGCCAAGATCGCCTTTACCGGCGCAGTGCTTGGTGGCGGCAGCATCGCCCTGGCCGGCCAGGCGGCCGCGGCCACCGACGGCGAATGGGATCAGGTAGCCCGTTGCGAGTCTGGCGGCAACTGGGGCATCAACACCGGCAACGGCTACCACGGCGGTGTGCAATTCAGCGCCAGCACCTGGGCCTCACACGGCGGCGGCGAATACGCCCCGGCGGCCGAACTTGCCTCCAAGGAACAGCAGATCGCCGTCGCCGAGCGGGTGTTGGCGACCCAGGGTCGCGGCGCTTGGCCCGTCTGCGGTGGCCCGCTGTCGGGTCCCAGCCCGCGCGAGATGCCCGTTCCGGCCGGCCTGGACGCACCGCTGGACGCGCCCGGTGTCAACGGCGCACCGGCGCCGCTGGCCCCGCCCGCGCAGGACGCTCCGCCGCCCGCCCCGGTGCAACTGGCCTCCTTTGACCGTCCGGCACCGCCGGACGCTCCGCCGGCTGACCTGCCAGCGCCTCCGGCCGATCTGCCGCCCGCGCCCCCCGCGGACGCACCCGTCGCGGACTCGGACTTCCACGGATTCGTACCGGTCGGCATGCCCGAGCTTGCTTCCGACGCCGACTACACCCAGCAACTGTGGGAAGCGATCCGGGCACAGGACGTTCAGGGAAACGACGCGCTGGACGCCCTGGCGCAGCCGTCGTTCAACGCCTGAATCTCTGACGCCAGCAGAATCCCCGCACGCCCCGAAAACCCTCCTGCTCGGGGCGTGTCGGGCACGGCGCACCAACTCCGGGGCTGACGCGTCAGGCCGAGCCCACCCACTCCTCGGTGCCGTCGCCGAAGAACTGGTGCTTCCACACCGGTAGCCGCGCCTTGATGGTGTCCACCAGGTGGGCGCAGGTGGTGAATGCCGCGTGCCGATGGTCGGCGGCGACGGCCGCCACCAACGCCGCCTCACCGATGTGCAGCACACCGATGCGGTGGCTGGCGGCGACGGCGCGCACGCCGTCGGATTGCGCCGCCACCTCGGCCACCACCTCGGCCATGACCTGGGTCGCCGAGGGGTGCGCGGAGTATTCCAGCCGCACCACCCGGCGCCCGACGTCGTGGTCGCGGATCATGCCGACGAACCCGACGACGGCCCCGGCCGACTGATGGCCCACCAGTTCTTCATGCTCGGCCAGAAAAATCGGGTGCTCGGTCACGGCTGCGCGCACGACGAGCGTCATCGCTGGTGGTCTTTACCCGCGAGTTGATCGAGCGCGTGGTCGAGCACATCGGCGAGCACGCCGAGCCCGTCGCGCACCCCACCGGGTGAACCCGGCAGGTTGACGATCAGCGTCCGCCCGGCCACACCGCACACACTGCGCGACAACACCGACGTCGGCACCTTCGGCAGGCCGGACCGGCGGATCGCCTCTGCCAGGCCGGGAATCAGGTAGTCGATCATGGCCACGGTCTGGTCCGGTGTGCTGTCACTGGGTGAGATGCCGGTGCCACCGGAGGTGAGGATGACGTCGACGTCGTCATCGATCGCCTTGCGCAACGCGTCACCGACGGGCGGGCCGTCGGCAACCACCTCCGGCTGCACGGGCGAAAAGCCCCGCTGCGTCAGCCATTCGGCGATGATGGGCCCGCATCGGTCCTCGTACTGTCCGGCCGACGCCCGGGTCGAGGCGATGATGACGCGGGCGGATCGGGTGCTCATGACCGCGTCCACATTCCGGTTTTGCCGCCTTCCTTGCGCAGGACTCGAATGTCGTCGATCCGCGCGGCCGGGTCGACCGCTTTGATCATGTCGTAGAGCGTCAGGGCCGCGACCCCGACGGCGGTCAGCGCTTCCATCTCCACCCCCGTGCGGTCGGTGCTTCGCACCGTCGCGGTGATCTCGATGTCCGACCCCGCTACGGCGAAGTCGATGTCGACCCCGGTGAGCGCGAGCTGATGGCAGAGCGGGATGAGGTCACTGGTGCGCTTTGCCGCCTGAATACCCGCCACCCGCGCGGTGGCCAGCGCATCGCCCTTGGGCAGGCCGCCGGTCGAGATCAGGGCCACCACGTGCGCCGACGTGCGCAGGGCACCCGCGGCGACAGCAGTCCGCTTGGTGGCCACCTTCTCGCTGACGTCGACCATGTGCGCCGCTCCCTGGTCGTCCATGTGCGACAGCGCACCCGGGCCGGATTCTCCCGACGCCCAGGTCGCCGAGGCCTTCGAGGCCTCAAAGGCCCTAGCCATGTGGAGACCTACCGATTGACGACGGTGACCGGGTGCAGGTAGGGCAGCTCGGTGGAGGGCAGCGGGAACGCCAGCTCGCCGAAGGGCGACAGCGCGCCCGTCCGGTCGGTCACGAGTTCGCTGACCGCGTGGTCGTCCGGGTCCGTCGTCGGCCAGCCGTTGTCCACATATTTGGTTTTGCCTGCTTTGCCGTCAGTGTCAGCCACAAGGTCCATTCTGACAGGTGACCGAGGAGCGCGTAGCGCAAGACCGTAGGTTCGCGTCGCTGCGCTGCCGCCGCTTTGCGATCTGCTCGGTACCCACGGCCTGCTTTACGCTGGTCAGCGATGACCGACAACACCCCGGATATCCCGCTGGGGTCGTGGCTGGCCGAGTTATCCGATGAGCGCCTGATCCGACTGCTGGAATCACGGCCGGACCTCGCCCAGCCCCCGCCCGGCAACATCGCCGCACTGGCAGCACGAGCCCAGGCCCGCCAGTCGATCAAGGCTGCCACCGACGACCTCGACTACCTGCGGCTGGCGGTGCTCGACGCACTACTGGTGCTGCAGGCCGACGCGGAACCGGTGCCGACCGCGAAGCTGCTGTCGCTGATCGGTGACCGCGCCCCCGAAGCCGACGTCCTCGACGCGGTCGATGAACTCCGGCAGCGCGTCTTGGTGTGGGGCGAGACCGCGCTGCGGGTCGCCCCCGATGCCGGGACGGGAATGCCGTGGTACCCGGGACAGGTCATTCTCGAGGACACCTTCCGCAGCGCCGAGCAGATCGCCGGCCTGATCGACGACCTCAACCAGGCTCAGCTCGAGGTCCTGGACAAACTCCTCGAAGGGTCGCCGATGGGCCGCACCCGTGACGCCGCGCCCGGCGCGCCGGCCGACCGCCCGGTGCCCCAGCTGCTGGCCATGGGACTGCTACGCCGAATCGACGCCGAGACCGTGATCCTGCCCCGCCAGGTGGGGCAGGTGCTGCGCGGCGAGCAGCCCGGCCCCATGCGGCTGACCGCGCCGGACCCGGTGGTGTCGACCACCACCGGAGACGATGCCGACGCGACCGCCGCCGGAGCCGCCATCGACCTGCTGCGGGAGCTCGATGTCCTGCTTGAAACGCTTTCCGCCGCACCGGTTTCCGAGCTGCGCAGCGGCGGGCTGGGAATTCGGGACGTCAAGCGGCTGAGCAAGCTGACCGGCATCGACGAGCCGCGGCTGGGTTTGATCCTCGAAGTCGCGGCAACGGCCGGATTGATCGCCAGCGGGATGCCCGACCCCGAACCCACCGCCGGTGAGGGACCGTACTGGGCGCCGACGGTCGCCACCGACCGGTTCACCGCGATGTCCATCGCCGAGCGCTGGCAGCTGTTGGCCGGCAGCTGGCTCGACCTTCCCAGCCGGCCTGCGCTGATCGGCACTCGCAGCCCCGACGCCAAACCCTATGGGGCCCTGAGTGATGCGCTGTACTCCACCGCCGCACCGCTGGATCGCCGGCTACTGCTCGGCATGCTGTCCGAGCTCCCGTCGGGTGCCGGCGTCGACGCGGTGGAGGCGTCGGCGGCGCTGATCTGGCGGCGTCCGCGCTGGGCCAAGCGGTTGCAGCCCGGGCCCATCGGGGATCTGCTCACCGAAAGCCACGCCATGGGCTTGGTGGGACGCGGGGCGATCAGCACGCCCGGTCGCGCGCTGCTGGACGAGGACGCCGATCCCCAGGCCGCGGTCGACGCGATGGCCCGGGCCCTACCCAAGCCGGTCGATCACTTCTTGGTGCAGGCGGACCTGACCGTGGTGGTGCCCGGCCCGCTGCAGCGCGAGTTGGCCGAGCAACTCGCCGCCGTGGCCACCGTCGAATCGGCCGGTACAGCGATGGTGTATCGCGTCAGCGAGCAATCGATCCGGCACGCGCTCGATGTCGGCAAGACCCGCGATTGGATGCACGCGCTGTTCGCCAAGCACTCCAAAACGCCGGTGCCCCAAGGCCTTACCTACCTCATTGACGACGTCGCGCGCAGGCACGGGCAGCTGCGGATCGGCTTGGCCGCGTCGTTCGTCCGCTGCGAGGATCCGGCCTTGCTGGCCCAGGCCGTGGCCGCGCCCGCGATCGAAGATGTGCAGTTGCGCGCCCTGGCCCCCACGGTGGCGGTGTCGCCGGCGCCGATCGGCGAGGTGCTCGCCGCGCTGCGGGCCGCGGGTTTTGCCCCGGCGGCCGAAGACTCCTCGGGCGCCATCGTCGACGTCCGGCCTCGCGGCGCCCGGGTGGCCACGCCGCAGCAACGCCGCCCGTACCGTCCGGTGCGGCGCCCCAACAGCGAAAGCCTCAACGCGGTCGTGGCGGTGCTGCGCAAGGTCACCGCCGCGCCGTTCGGCAATATCCGCGTCGATCCGGCGGCCACCATGACGCTGTTGCAGCGCGCGGCCAGGGAACAAGACACCCTGGTGATCGGTTATCTAGACGCGGCCGGCGTGGCCACCCAGCGGGTGGTGTCGCCGATCACCGTCCGGGGTGGTCAGCTGGTGGCGTTCGATTCGGCGTCGGGGCGGCTGCGCGACTTCGCGATCCACCGGATCACGTCGGTGGTGTCGGCCCCCGGCCGATAATGGATGGCATGCCGCGCACGAGCGAAGCGATGAGGAGGAGCGACGCATAAATGCGCGCCGACGACGATGCAGAGCGAAGCGATGAGGAGGAGTGGCGCATA
>Ga0134125_10004038_pt1 | contig 16821 bp, 15 predicted proteins | sample KB31751_FD_96464 | JGI IMG/M metagenome (GOLD analysis project Ga0134125, IMG submission 96464) | Terrestrial soil microbial communities with excess Nitrogen fertilizer from Kellogg Biological Station, Michigan, USA - KB3-175-1 | ecosystem: Environmental > Terrestrial > Soil > Unclassified ...
ATCCTGAATTACGGGCAGATCACGAACAACGTGCGTGTGCAGGATGCGAGGCTGCAATCGCTCATGGCCGATTACCAGAACACCGTGCTGAAGGCGCAGCAGGAGGTCCAGGACGGCATTGCTTCCTATGTCCTCTCGCGCGAGCAGGCGGCTTATCTGCGCGACAGCGTCACCGCGGCGAGCGGTGCGCTCACTCTCGCCTTCACGCAATACCAGGAAGGCTTGAGCGATTTCACGACGGTGTTGACCGCCGAACAGGCGCTGCTCCAGGCCGAGAACAATCTCGCTGTCGCGACCGGCGCGACCTCGACCGGATTGGTGCATGTGTACCGCGCGCTGGGCGGCGGCTGGCAGATCCGGGCTGGCAAGGATTTCGTGCCGCCGGACGTCACCGATCAGATGCGCGAGCGCACGAATTGGGGCGATCTCTTGTCGGTGTCGGTGAAAGCCCCGGCAGGCGTGCCGCAGCCGCTGCCTGTCGAAAAGAGCAGTATTTACGTTCCGTCACCCGATTGGTGAGCCGCCCATGGGCACGTTTCGGCAGGTGTGTCTTAACAAGCAAAAGGAGCACAAGTCATGTCGCTCGTAACCTGGAGGGAGTATCTGCCAATTGGTGTGCCACTGGCGCTGGCGGCCTGTTCGCGTAATACGGACCGACAGGCGCAGCGCGAGCTGCAAGACGCGCCGGCCAACCAGAAGTCCGACCAGGCGCTCTCGACCGCGCAGGCGCAAGACGCGAACGCGCCCGCCAATCAGCAATTCCAACGGAGCTTGCAGAAATAAGCCGCCGGCACCGCGCGCTGCCGGCCCTTTGTCGCGAGCCGGCGGCGCGCTTGCCGGTATCCGCAACCGCTACGATTAGGAGGATCGCGTGCCCTTGAACGATCAAGTATCGCCGATGGAGGTCTACGTTTTCGCAGACGATATCGTTCGGAATTTGCCGCGCCTCGAGCGGTTCGCTCGCCGCCTGGCCGGTAATAAGAGTCTCGCAGACGATCTTGTTCAAGACACCGTCCTGCGCGCGCTGTTACATGCCGATCAATTTCGTCCGGGGACGAATCTGAGTGCATGGCTGAACGCCATTCTGCGCAATGCCTATCGCAAGGACTATCGCCGCCAACATTTGATCGATTGGCTCATCTTCGAGGAGCAGATCGAAGAGGGCAGGGATGGCGGTCAGGAATGGCATCTGCGCACCTCCGAAGTGAAGTGGCTCTGCAAGATGCTGCCGGCCGAGCAACGCGAGGCATTGCTGCTCGTCGGCGCTAATGGGTTCCGGTATGAGGATGCGGCCCTGCTTGCGGGCTGCGCCGCCGGAACGATGAAAAGCCGCGTGTCGCGTGGGCGCGCCAAGCTTCGCCAGGCGCTCGAGAGCCTTGATCAAGACGAGGAAGTATCGCCACCCGAATCACGCCGCGCCGGCGATCTGTCATCGAAACCCGTCGCATCTGAGCGGCCCCGCGCGAACGATCCGGATTTGTCCTGCGCGAAATCCGCGAATACGCCGATTTTGCGAAAGGCCGCCATGTCCGATCGCGCCGCGTAGTCCGCAGATGCGGCAATGGATTGGAGACGGACCAGCGAAGCCGTTGCGGCCTCGCGCCGCAGGCGACTCAGCGGGTTGGGTGAAGTACTGCGGCCGGCCGGGATCTGACGGGTATCGGCCAGCGTATCAATCGGTCGCGGGGCCGGTCGCGCAAGCAGCGTCTGGCTTCCTCGAGGAAGACCTGAACGTCCGCTAGCGCCAAACGGTCGCGCGCCAATATCAGATGCACGATGGGATCGTTGAGGACATCGCTGAGCGGCGGCTCGCGATTGGCATGGTAACCCGGCGCTATCGGCATGGCTCGCTTACAATCGATCGGTTTCGGGAGAGAAAACGCGCTTCTCTTTTGCGAAAGGCAAAAAAGCGGACGGTGGAATTTCCACCATCCGCTCGAGGCCCCTCACAACGTTCGCAATAAATTCATTCTCGGCAAAAAAGCGCTGTTGGTACGGTTCGGATCAGGTCGCAGGCTGCAGCGTGATCAAGGCGATGCCGCCGGCGACATTCAAACCGGTGCCGGCCTGGAAGCTCACCGGCTGTAACGAGATCGAACGCGGGCCGCCGCCGACGAGGACGTTGGCGCCGACACCGCCGCCGACGGCTGCGGAGCCGGTCGCGCCTGTATATGTGCCGGCGAGCGCGCCGGGACTCACGTCGGTTGACGGCGCGAGCACTGTCCAAGCAATGACGGTCGCCTCGGTATAGCCGATGTCGACGCCGAACTTGCCGATCGTGCCCGTATAGTGCTCGGTCACGCCGGGCTTCGGCGAGAATGAGCATTTGAGATCTTTCGACGAGCCGAAGACCAACCCCCAACCGCTGGCGACCTGGCAGGTCAACATGCCGGCTTTCACGCCTCCTTCTTCAGCGAAGGTCGAATTTGTCGCCATCATCAATGCTGCTGCGGCGAGAGCGGGTGCGACGAGCTTTCCTCTCATGAGCGTTCCTTTCGATACCTATCGCTTGGTCACGGCGAGAAACGGGCTGAGGATCGTTAATCCGGCGGTTTTGGAATATCGGGCCGGTTACCGATCTTGCTGGGGAAAACACCCGATACCGCATCGAATACACGCTCGGCGATGCTTGAATATGCGGATCGCCGCGCCACGTCTTGCACCGGCCCCGCTTGGTTGGATCGTTGCGCGCGGTAGAATCTACGGGGATTCGGGAAATGACAAGTTCGTCACATGAGTTATGAGCTTCTCTACGCACCGGCGAAGCGGATCCTCATGATGGTCGCGGGAGCCGCCTTCGACCGCGAAATCTATATCGACGGCTACGACAACATAGACCGGTTCGTCGCCGCACGCGGGCCGGTTTCGCTGATCCTGGATCTATCGTCGGTCGAGCATTTCGATATTTCTGTGGATTTCGCGCGCGTCATCTCGGTGATGAAGCCGGCAATTCCGTACGACATGGCACGTTATGTCGTGGCACCGCAGCCTCTCGTCTACGGCGTTTGTCGAATGGTGCAAACATTGCGCTCGACAACACGGGGACAGATCGAGGTCACGCGCAAGATCGACGAGGCCTATGCCGATCTAAAGGTGCAAGCGTCCGATTTCGAAAGAATCGAAGCATCCGACTGACGTTTCGCTGCACGCGCCTATCACGTCTGCTCCATCCCACGGTTGGAGCGGCGGCGCCGGAATTCCTTCAGCCCGTAATTACTCGTACTGCCGCAACGTGGCGCGAGATAAACTCCGCGCCGGCGAATAGCTTCGGCCGTTAGCCTGACGATCCCCGGCGCGGTTTCCGACGTTAGGCCTGATGGACCTTTTTTCCGCCGGTAAAGGTCTGCTCGATCTTGATATCCTTGATCTTGTCCAACGAGGCGGTGTGCGGATCGTCGGCCAGCATGACAAAGTCGGCGAGCTTGCCTTCGGTGATCGAGCCCTTGTCGTGTTCCTCGAACGTCGCGTGGGCGCCGTTGATCGTATAAACGCGCAGTGCCTCGTCGATCGTGATGCGCTGATTGGCGCCCCACACCGTGCCGTCCCAGCCCTTGCGTGTGACCATGCCTTGAATGCCCATGAGCGGCGCGAGCGCGCCGGCGGTGAAGTCCGACCCGGCGCAGACCGGAATGCCCGCATCGAGCAGCGTCCGGTACGCCATCATATGCTTCATCATGTCTTCGCCGTAGAAATGGAACTTGTCCGAGTTGTAATAGGCGTAGGTCGTGAAGAGCGCCGGCACGGCACCGAGCGCCTTGATCCGGCGCACCAGGTCAGGATTGATGTTGGTGCAATGCGTGATTTTCGGCCGGGCATCTTTCCGCGGCAGTAGCTTCTGCGCGCGCTCGACCGCGGTCAGCATATGGTCGATCGCCACATCACCATTCGCATGGCAATTCACCTGGATGCCGGCGCGATGGATCCGCTCGACCCAGGCGTTCAATTCATCCTGGGTCTGGGCGACGTTGCCGTAGTAAGGCGGATTGCTGCCGGCATAGGGCGTGCTCAATGCCATGGTGCGCTCGGAGAACGAGCCGTCGATGTTGTGCTCGAAAGTCGCGCCGAACTTGATCCAGTCGTCGCCGAGGCCGGTCTCGATTCCCGTCTTGAGAACGTTCTCGAGCATTTCGCCGTCAGCCTCATAGCTGACCCGATGCAACAGCTTGCCATCGGCGTGGACCTGCTGGAGGGCAAACAGATTGCCTCGCGAATGACAGACGCTGGTCAGCCCGTATTTGACGAATTGTTGTGATATGAAGGCCAGCCCGTCGCGATCGCGCTGGGCCTGCTGGTCGGCGGTGAAAGTTTCGCGCTTGCCGACCTTCTCGAAGACCTTGCGCGCCGTATCGGTGACGCGCCCGTTCAGCTCGCCCTTGGCGTCCTTGTCATAGGTGCCGCTCGCGGTGCTGGGCGTGTCCCTTGTGATCCCGGCGAGCTGGAATGCCTTGCTGTTATAGTAGGAGGTATGGCCGCCGCGGTGGTTGACCACCACCGGATGCTCGGTCGATACCTTGTCGAGATCTTGAACCGTAAGCTGGCGGTTATCCTTGACCTTCGTGTCGTCGAAATAGAAGCCGGTCACCCACATGCCGGGCGGTGTTTTCTGGGCGCGCTCCTTGAGCTTGCCGACAATGCTGTCGATGGTGACGAATTCGACATCGTAGGGATTGCCGACGATGACCTCGGTGAGCAATTGCGTGCCGGGCGCATGGTTATGGCAATCGATGAAGCCTGGAATCACCGTCATGCCGTGAGCGTCGATGACCTGCGTCTGCTTGCGGGCCAGGCTTTTGATGTCGGCGGTCTGGCCGACGGCCATGAAACGATCGCCCTTGATGGCAAAGGCTTGTGCCTTGGGCTTGCGGTCGTCGATCGTATAGACCTTGGCGTTGATGACGATCAGATCCGCTTCGCGCGGGTCGGCCTTGGCGAAGGTCGGCCATGCGGCCCCCACCAGCCCGGCGGCCGCGGCGGCGCCCATGAAATCTCGTCTCGTGGCGTTTGTCCCCCTCATGTCGCGCTCCTTATATATAGGGTTCTGTGGCGAGGCCGATCGAGGCTATCAGGAAGCCTCTCGCGGCGCGTTGCATTTTTTGCAGGGGCGGGGCGCTGGAAGAGCCCATCGGAAAGCGGCCTCAGGCGCCACGCCCCCGTCCGGACAGAAGCCGGGCTCCGGAAAGCCGCCATTCCGGCCGGCCTTTAGAAAGAATTTACCCAATAGCGATTGAATCGGCCGTTACGGCTTTCGGCGGGGGCTCTTCCTTTATGTACTATCTCAATTGGCGGCTGCTCCCGTTCTTCGATGCGATCGACCGGGCGACAGCCTATCAAGGAACGTATCAGCCGAGTCTCGTCTTCCTGTCTCTTTCGATCGCTATTCTCGCCGCTTACGTCGCGCTCTCGATCGCCAACCGAATCCGCGATGCACGCACATCGCGGGCACGTTTCGCCTGGACGACGGCGGGTGCGATCAGCATGGGCGGCGGCATTTGGGCGATGCATTTCATCGGCATGCTGGCCTTCACGCTGCCTTGCGGTGTCGACTACAACCCTTTCGGCACGCTGCTCTCGATGATCCCCGGCGGGATCGCGAGCGGCATCGCCCTCACGGTCATCAGCAAGCGCGGCATTCCGACCATCAAGAACCTTCTCGGCGGCGCCGTACTCATGGGCGGCGGCATTGGCGCCATGCATTATGCCGGCATGGCGGCGATGCGGCCGCAGGCGCTGCTGCTCTATGATCCGTTCCTTGTCGGCGTCTCGGTCGTGGTCGCGGTGGTGCTGGCCTTCGTCTCGCTCGGCATTCGCTTCCGTTTTCCGGTTGGGCAGAGCGAGGGTTTTCGCGCGACACTCGTTGCTGCAGTGGTCATGGGCTGCGCCGTCTCCGGCATGCACTACACCGCGATGCAGGCGGCCGTGTTCTTTCCTCAGCTCGATCCCTCAATCCTGAATCTCACCCTGCCGAAGGCGACGCTCGCGATCGGCATCGCCATCGTCACCTGTTTGGTGGCGACGAGCGCGCTGGTGTCGACTTTCGCCGGGCAGCAGACAGAATTGGCGCAAACCTTGCGCGCCGAGGTCGAGCGCCGCCAGGAGATCGAGCGCGATGCCGAGAACGAGCGCGCGCGTGTGCAGGCCATTCTCGACGGCGTCGTCGACGGCGTCGTAACGATCAATAAGGAAGGTCGCATCCTCCAGTGGAGCACGGGCGCAGAACGCCTTTTCGGCTACACGGTCGAGGAGGCGGTCGGCGCCGACATCACGATGCTGATGCCGGAGCCGGAGCGCTCGATCGGCGATCGTCATGCCAATCCGTTCCTGACGACCGGCAACGCGAAAGTCATCGGTACCGGCCGCCAATTGTCGGCGATCCGCAAGGACGGCACCGAGTTCCCGATGGAGCTCGCAGTCAACGAGGTTCGCGCCAATGGCGAGATCCTCTTCACCGGTATTCTGCGGGATATCACCGAGCGCAAACGGGCCGAAACGGCGCTCATCCAGGCGCGCGAGCAGGCGGAAAGCGCGAGCGTGGCGAAATCGAAATTCCTCGCCACGATGAGCCATGAAATCCGCACGCCGATGAACGGCATCCTCGGCATGGCGAATCTGCTCGCATCGGGCAATCTCAGCGAGCACCAGCGTCGTCTGGTCACCAGCCTTACCGGATCGGGCCAGGCGCTTCTCGCCATCATCAACGATATTCTCGACTTCTCGAAAATCGAAGCCGGCCGGTTCGAGCTGTTCGAGAGCGATTTCGATCCGCGTGACGTGCTCGCCGAGGTGGCCGCGGTGTTTTGCGAGCGCTGCGCCGCCAAAAATCTCGAGCTTGTTTATTTCATAGCCGAGGATGTGCCGTCGCAATTGCGCGGCGATCCGGTTCGGCTGCGCCAGGTGATCATCAATCTGGTCGGCAATGCGCTCAAATTCACCGAGCGCGGCGAGATTTTGCTTGAGATGACGGTCGCGCAGCGGCAACAGGGCGATATGGTCCTGTCCGTGTCGGTCAAGGACACCGGCATAGGCATCGAAGCTTCAAAGCGCGACAAGGTCTTCGAATCCTTCCATCAGCTCGACAATTCGATCACGCGCTCGCGCGGCGGCTCCGGCCTCGGTCTTACTATCTCGAAGCAGCTTGTCGAGTTGATGGGCGGCAAGATCGGCGTCGAAAGCGAAGTCGGGCGCGGGTCGCGGTTCTTTTTCACCGTGCGGTGCGGCGCGCCGGATAAAGGTGCAACGTCACCGCGCCTGCTGTCGAAGCGGCTGCGGGTCCTGCTGGCAGACGCCAACGCGGCCAGCGCCCGGGTGATGTCGCTCTATCTCGCAAGCTGGAATGCCGACGTCGTGGCGGCGGCCACGGTCGACAAAGCGGCCGAGGTTGCCGCACAAGCTCTTGCATCGCGTCAACCTTTCGATGCGGCGATCGTCGATGTCAAAGGCTTGGGCGATGCCGGTATCACCCTGGCCCATCAGCTTCGCGGCGGTCCCGCGGCAACGCCCGTGGTCCTGCTGATCGGTATGGACGGCTCGTTGTCGGACGAGGCGCTGGACGGCGTCGGGGCCGTCGACATGTTCACGAAGCCGTCGCGTCCTAATGATCTGTTCGAGGTGCTCAACGTGATCGCGCAGGGCGAGGTACGCAATGCGACGGCGCGCAAGACCGCCAAACGCAGCGCGCAATCGCGGCGGCCACAATTCGATGCACACATCCTCGTGGCCGAGGACAATCCGGTCAATCAGGAAGTCGCCGAGGGGCTGCTCCAAGCGCTCGGTTGCCGCGTTGTCACGGCGCCGAATGGCCAGTCCGCTATCGAAAGCTTCGCGCGCGACAAATTCGATCTGATTCTGATGGATTGCGAGATGCCGGTCGTCGACGGCATCGAGGCGACGAAGCGCATCCGGCAGCTCGAAGTGTTGGAGAAAGCCCAAGGCGGCAAGGCGACACGAATTCCGATCGTCGCACTGACGGCGCATGCGCTGGCCGACATCCATGAGAGCTGTCTCGCCGCCGGCATGGATGATTTTTTCACCAAGCCCTTTGACGAGGCCCAGATAGTCGGCGCGTTGCGCCGCTGGATCGGGCCGCTCGAGCGTGAGGCGGCGGCGCAGTCCGAGGCGGCCGACAAGCCGGTACCGGCCACGATCGACACGGCCGCGATTACCGCCATCCGCGCCATGGACAGCAAAGGCGGCGATGCACTGCTGAAAAGCGTGGTCACGAAATTCCTCGCGACCTCGCCGGCGCTCGTCGCGACCATCCGGGAAAAATTTGCATCGGGCGATGCCGAGGCTGTTTGGCGAAGCGCGCACAGCCTCAAATCCAGCGCCAGTGCGCTGGGCGCCAAGCTCCTGGCGCAGCATTGCGCCAATATCGAGGCCGGCGCGCGCGAGAAGGGCGTCGATGCAGTCAAGGATCTCATCCCGACGCTCGACACGGAATTTACCGCTGCCGCCGAGCAGCTCGAGGAATTGATACGAGGGACTTATGAATCCGCCGCCTGACGCAAGCAGCCCGATCCTCATCGTCGATGACGATGCGATCTTGCGATCGCTGGCGCGCGCCGCCTTGGAGAATGACGGATTCACGGTCGAGGAAGCGGTTGACGGCGACGAAGCGTGTCGTTTTTTCGATCGCTGCTCGCCGCAGCTTCTCGTCGTCGACGTCGTCATGCCCGGCATGAACGGTTATGAGCTCTGCCGCGTTCTGCGCAGTCGGCCCGCCGGCAGGCACGTGCCGATTTTGATGGCGACCGGTCTCGACGATGTCGATTCGATCACTCAAGCCTATGAGGCCGGCGCCACCGACTTCATCACCAAGCCGCTGAACTGGCTCGTCCTCTGCCATCGCGTGCGCTATCTGCTGCGCGCGTCACGCGCCTTCGGCGACGTTCAGCAAGCCCGTCTGGCGCTGGTGGAATCGGAAGCCGCGGTTCGCGCTGCCAATGAGCAGCTCGAGCACCGCGTGGAAGAGCGCACGCAGGAGCTGCGCACCGCGCAGGACGAGCTGCTCAAGCAGGAACGCTTCTCGACCATCGGCCATATGACGGCGACCGTCGCGCATGAATTGCGCAACCCGCTCGGCGCGATCAGCAATTCGCTCTACTTGATGCGCCAGGCCGCCGCCGACAGCGGCAATCTCGGCCGCGCGGTCGAACGCGCCGAGCGGAGCATCGTCCGCTGCAACAAGATCATCAACAATCTGCTCGACTACACCGTCTCGCGCACTTATCGGCCGCGCCGCGTCAGCGTCGATCAATGGCTCGATGCGGTCCTTGCCGAGCAACCCATTCCCAACTGGGTCGAGGTCGAGCGGCGCTTTGCGGCGCCGGGCGGGATGATCAGCGCCGAAAGCGACCGGCTCGGCCGCGCCTTCGCCAATCTCATCGAGAATGCGGTGCAAGCCGTCGAAGGTGTCGGCGAGGGTGAGCCACGCCGCATCACCATCGCGACCAGCCTGGGCGAAGAAATCGAGATCGCTGTGACCGATACCGGGCCAGGCATTCCACCGGACGTGTTGCCGCAAATTTTCGAGCCGCTGTTCAGCACGCGCAGCTTCGGCGCCGGGCTGGGTCTCGCGATTGTCAGCCAGATCGTTGCTCAGCATGGCGGAACGGTCGCGGCTGAGAGCGCGCCGGGCCAAGGCACGACGGTCCGTTTGCGGCTGCCCCGCGCCACAGCGAAGACGATTGCGGCATAGACCCACGTTTTTTTGGTGATGTGCGACTCGCGGGGAGGCCGAAGGTGAGGCCGGTTCGGAGCCGGTTTGCGCGCCGCTTTATGTCGTCGAGCCGGCATTGCATGGCGGTCCAATCCCCTGATCGGGCTTCTTTGACTCGTGTCCGCACTCAATTCGCGAGGCTGCAACCGTTATGCGGTGCTGCACGCCTCGATTGGCGATTTTCCCTGGCAATCCGCGCGAACCGCAGCATAGGTTGATTCTGCGCGTTGGAATCGAATCGAGAGAATCGATATGGCTAACTTCTTTGGCTCCAAGGCGGCGCCTGCTCTGGCAACACAATGTCGTTCCTCAACGCTGAGGAACCGAGCGTCTGTGACTTCGTCACCGATTTCGACATCAACGTGCTGTGGCATCCTTCGCTCGGCATGGAGCCGGGCGACGATCTCAAGGCGATTCTCAACGGTCTCGTCGCCGGTGCGACACCGCTCGACATCCTGGTCTTCGAAGGCACCGTGATTCAGGCGCCGAACGGGACCGGCGAATGGAACCGCTTCGCCGGCCCGAGCTCGCGGTTCCAGTCGAAGCGGATTGGTATTACCGCTTATGGCGGATGTGAGCATCGGCACGGATAAGGGTTGGTTGCGATGATTGCGATCGTCGGTTGCGGCAATCCCAATCGCAGCGATGACGGCGTCGGTTCCGAAGTGCTGCGCTTGCTCTCGCTGCGCAACATTGCCGATTGGACGCCGCAAGCGCGCTTGTTCGACGCTGGCACGGATGGAATGTCGGTAATGTTTGCCGCGCGCGGTTGCCGCAGCTTGGTGGTCGTCGATGCGTGTCGCTCGGGCTCTGAACCGGGGGCGGTCTTCGAGGTGCCGGGCGCGGAACTGGAACAACGTCATGTATCCTCGCTCAACCTTCACGATTTTCGCTGGGATCACGCGCTCTTTGCCGGCCGGCGGATTTTCCGCGAGGCGTTTCCCGAGGATGTGACGGTCTTCCTGATCGAGGCGGAAAATCTGGCACTGGGCACCACGATGAGCGCCGCCGTTGCGGCGGCCGCGGTGAAGGTCGCGGATCGCATCGAAGATATGTTGAGAAACGCCGCGCAGGCGGAGTTGTTGACCCGCGCGGTAGAAGGGCTGGCCGATGCTCGCTGACTCGCTCTAAGATCATGTGCGTGTCGCGCTCGCGGCTGCCGATGATCCTCAACAAGGTCGATCTGTTGCCGTATGTAGAATTCGACGTCGAGCGCGCGATCGCCCATGCGTGCGAGGTCAATCCGGGCTTGCCGATTGGTACGATTACATCCGCAGCCAGGCCGCGACGCTGTGCGCGGCCGCGTTCAGCCCGACATAATTTGGCCAGCCATCGCCGGCGAATCATTTAAGGGGCTGGCTTGCGGATCTTGCCGATGAATTTGATCGCCTCGACGAGGTCCTGTGCATGTTCCTCGCGCTGGGTCTCGAGGTAATGCGCGCCTTTGACCGGCCGGCGCTCGGGCTCCGAGACGGAGGGCAGGTCCTGGCGCCGTGAATCCTGCAAGGTCGCTTTGGCGAGGCCGAGCTGGATGTCCTTGCTCAGGATCCAATTGACGAAGACGCGCGCCGCATTGGGATGCGGCCGCTTGTTGTACACATAAAGTCCGGCGCCGCCGGTGCCCATTTCGTTCATCGCCGGATCGTTGCCGAAAGCGCGCACATCCATTTTGACGCCGGCGGCAAGATAGGGCTCGAGATGCGCCCGCACGAACGGCCCGATGCCGATCCAGCCGACGCCGCGCGCCATCGCTTCGACGACCTGATCCTGCTGCGCCATGAACACGATCTTCTGGTCGAGGATCAGCTTTCTGAGCAGATCGTCGCCGAGCCGCGTGCGCAGCACATAGGCGAAGGTTTGGCCCGAACCCGAAACCAGCGGATCGTGCCACAGGATCTTGCCCTTATAGGCGGGATCGAGCAGCGTCTTGAGGCCGAGCTGGGCGATCTTATCGGCTGAGACTTTTGCTGTGTTGTAATAGGGCGATTTCAGCGCCGCCGACATGCCGAACACATATTTGCCGGCCTTGTCCATGAACACATTGTCCCAACCGCCCCAAATCGCCGGGTCCTTCACATCGGGCAGGATGAATTCGGGCTGCAGCGGGTCGAGGATGCCTTCGTGGTAGAGCGTATAGGCGGTGGTAACGCTCGAGACCGACACGTCCCAAAGGTATTTGTCGACCGAGCGCTCGGTGCGGATGCGGGCGAGGAATTGCGTGCCGGGCGTGGTCGAGACCGAAAGCGCGATCTTCGGATAGGCTTTCGCCCATTCCTCCTGGACGTATTTGCGCATCTCGATATTGGGTTGGGAATCGAGCACCAGCGTGCCTTCGGCGTTCGCCGCCACGACCACCTTGTCCCATTCGGCTTTCCACTCCTGCGCGCCCGCGGGCGCCAGGCGGAGCAGAACCATGCCCGCCGCCAGGACGGTCAGCCAGAACACACGTTTTCCCATCGTCTCCCCCGAATGCCCTGGCGCCGGCCATCGACGGCCGGAATTCGCTTGCCGTCGCGCAGTCTAGCGCGTTTATCTCTTCCTCGCTGCGTGAGGAGAAGGGGCGGAATCATGACTGTTCGCTGGGCATTGCTGGGTCCGGGCCGCCATGCCGGCCGAAGCGTCGTGCCGCAATTGAAGCAGGCGGCTGATGCCGAGCTTGCCGCCGTCGTGAGCCGCGACCGCGCACGCGGCGAAGCTTTTGCTCAGACGCATGGCATCCGAAAAATTTATGGTTCGGTCGAGGAGGTGCTGCGCGATCGCGATATCGACGCGATCTATGACGCGACACCGGACGGGCTGCATGTGCCGCATGCGATCGCCGCGGCGGAAGCCGGCAAGCATGCGCTGATCGAAAAGCCGCTGGCGTTGTCCGTTGTCGAGGCGGCGAAGGCAATCGCAGCGAGCCGGCATCACGGCACGAAGCTCGGCGTCGTCTTCAATCAGCGGCATGAGGCGGTGCATCAGGAAGCACGCCGCATGGTGCTGGCGGGCGAGATCGGCGAGGTGAAGCTCGTCCATGTGCAGATCGCGCTACGCACCGCCATATCGCGTGGCGGCGCGGGCGCACCTATTACTTGGCGCACCGATCCGAAATTCCGCGCCGGCGGCATCGTCGTCAGCATCGGCGATCATGCCTATGACACGCTCGCCTATCTGGTCGGGCAAGAAATCGCCGCGGTATCGGCCTTGACCGATGCGACGCAGAACGACCCGCCGAATGAGCGCGTCGCCAGCATGCTGCTGAAATTGTCGGGCGGCGCGATCGGCTATGCCGTCGCTAGCTTCGTCACGCCTTTCGCGCGCCGTCCGTTCGAAATCCACGGCACCACTGGCACCATTATCATCGAGAATTCCTATACCTATTTGACGGGCGCGGGCGAAGACCCGACGCCGACGCTGACTTTCGTCAACGAAGCGGGCAGCACGACCCGGCGCTTTCCGGCAACCGATTCTTTCCGGCTCGAGATCGAGCAATTCAATCGCGCGATCGCCGGCAAGGGCGAGCCGATGACGCCGCCGGAACAGGGGCTGCGCGCGCTCGCGATCGGCGAGGCGCTCTACGCGGCGATCAAATCCGGGCAGATGCGCAAGGTTGCCGATTTCCTGCCGAAATAGCTGTCCGCGGTGATCTTTCCGGCGCTGGCGGCAGGGCTGGTCGGCTTCCGCTCTGATGCCGAACTGCAGGCGCTGGCCGACGAATCGCATCACATGATCGACCGGCTGACGCGCGCGAAGCAGCGCATCGATCGGCTCAGCTTCGACAAGCCGCTGGCTTCCCAGGCCCTGGGTGCGCGGGTCTACGAAGTGGCGATCACCATGCTGCAGAACATCGACGGCTGGGCGCGGCTCTTCCGCGTCAAAATCGTCGAGGTGGCCTGAACCCGCGCGGAACTCGGCGGTACGCGACAGGGTTGCCCTGACATGAAGAACCTCAACCCGGCGCGGAATATCGCCGCGCTGTTGGCGGTGATGCTCGGCCTTGCGGCGTGCTCGAACACCGGCTCCGGCATCAGTTCGGCGATCAGTTCGGCGTCGACCGCGGGCATCGCTGCCGGCATCACCTCGGCGACCGGCAGTGCGCTTGTCGGGACAGCCGCCGGTATCGGCGCCGGCATCGGTCTCGATGCCGGCTTCAAATATGCCGAGCGGCGTATCCATCGTAACGCGCAGGACGCGGTTGCCGTCGCGGCGGGACCGCTCGTCGTCGGTCAATCAGCGCGGTGGAATATCGATGGCTGGCTGCCGCTCACCGACCGGCATGGCATGGTTGAGATCGCGCGCAGCTTCGGCAAAGCGATTCCGTGCAAGGACGTCGTTTTCACCGTCGATGATGACGACGATCTCTATGTCACGACCGTCTGTGCCGACAAGAAAGGCACGTGGCGCTGGGCTCTGGCCGAGCCCACCGTCGACCGCTGGGGCAGCTTACAGTAGGCGTTGAGCAGTAGGCGGCGCGCTTACCGGTAATTGCCGGCGACGCGGGTCATCGCCTGGCCGCCGAAGTGATACCACCAGCCATTCTCGTTGATCGAATAATAGGGGCGGTAGTCGCTGACGCTGCTCGCGGGGACGATGTCGTTGCGCAGATTGTCGAGCAATTGCGGCTCGCCATCGACGTAAACGGCGAGCACGGCGTGATCGAGATTGATCGCGGTGTCGCGCAGCACGACCATGCGCATCTGATCGGCGGGAACGCCCGCGGCGCGCAGCAGCAGATATTTGGCGATCGCATAATCCTGGCACTGCCCGCCATAGCGCAGGAACTCGAACGCCGTCTCCCAATACATCGACTGATGCCAATTCTGTATCGTCGGGACGTAAGGATGACGGTTCATCGCCTGGTTCACCAGCGCGATCTGCTGGCGCAGATCGAGCCCGCGGAGCTGATCGACCAGCGCCTGCCACTCAACCGGCACGCAATTCGTATCGTTCAGCGAAGTGCAAACATGCTGCGCACTCCGGAATTCGGCGTCGTTGCGCGCCAGCATGTCGGTCCATTGCTTGAAGTTCCAGGTGCTTTGCGCATAGACCTCGCGCGAGCCGAAGAGCGGCGCATGCGCCGCGTAGCTGTAATTCTCTTCATAACTTGAATCGGTCGCGGGCGTCAGCGCCGCGAAAGACGGAACGGCAACGCCGGCGGCCAATACCGCCAGTGCGCTGCCAGCAAGCAACAATCGGCCCCACATCGTCGACCCCATTCGGTAGCCCTCGCTTTCCCCGAGGTGTCCGATGAGTTAACCGCGACAGGGATGAAGGATTGGTAAGGTCGCCTGCCGCCGAAATCTTGTATTTGATCTAAATGCGCGCGATGCCCGCCCGACGGGCGATGGTGGCATAGACGAAAAGGACGGGCAGCATCAGCGCCAGCATCGTCACCGCGACCGCCGAGGCCTGGCCCGAGGAGTTGGAGAGGACGAGGCTCCAGACGATGACCGACAGCGGCTGGTTGTCGTTGGTCGAAAGCACGACGGGGATGGTCAATTCGCGATAGGAAAGCAGCGCGACCCAGACCCAGGCATAAAGGATCGCCGGCCGCAGCAACGGCAGCAGCACGGCGCGCAAGGTCGCAGCGAGGCCGGCGCCGGCGACCATCGCCGATTCTTCGAGCTCGCGATGGATCTGGATGAGCGCGCCGTTGATCATGCGCGTGCCGTAGCTCAGCGTCGCGACGACATAGACCGGCACCAGGATCCAGATCGTGCCGTAAATCGGCAGAACGTTGCGCAGCACGAAGAGCGCGAGCAGCCAGGCCGCGACGCTGAAAACGATCTTCGGCACGGCATGCGGCAGGAAAGCGAAGAAATCGAATACCGCGCGCCAGCGCAGCCGCGAGCGCAGTACTACCCAGGACAGCGCGACACTGAGGGTCAATGTGATCGTCGGCACAAGCAGCATCAGCGCGGCGCTGATGCCGAGGCCGCTTATCACCAGTCCTTCGGGCAGATCGCGGAAGTTCTTGAGCGACAGGCTGGCGAAAGCGGCGCTGCTCATCGGCCGCAAGAAGGGCAGACCCGCGGACCAGAGCAAGGTCAGGATCGGCATGAGCTGGCTGACGATCAGATAAAGGCTGACGAAAGCGATGGCGAGCCACCGAAAACGGCCCAACCGGACGAGCGCCGGGCGATAGGCTTTGCCGGTGACGACGGCCTAGCGCGGCGCCTGGCGCTGCACCCGGCTGTACCAGGCGCTGAAGCCGAGTGCGAGCACCAGCATGAAGACGCTTAGCGTCGCGACGCCGCCATATTCCGGCAGGCCGTCGCTTGGGCTGATCTGCATATAGACATAGGTGGAGAAGGTGAAGATGCGCGCTTGCAGGCCGAGGATCGCGGGCACGTCGAACGTGCCGAAGCCGATCGTGAAGATGTAAAGACTGGCGGCGAGTACGCCGGGCCAGGCAAGCGGGATGGTCACGCGGCGCAGCGATTGCCACACGCTGGCACCGCCGATCCGCGCTGCCTCGTCGAGCGCCGGGTCGACGGCGCGAAAGACGACCGCGGTCATCACGAAAGCCAGCGGCGCGAGGCTCAGCCCTTCGACAAGGCCCATGCCGAACAGGCTGGCGATATTGAACGGCGCCGTCTTGAGCCCGAAGAGCGATTGCAGCGCGACATTGATCAAGCCGATGCGCGGATTGAGCAGGAACAGCCAGCCGAGGGCGACGGAGAAACCGGGGATGAGCAGCGCGATCGCGAGCAGGCTGAAGATCAGGCGCTTGCCTGGGAGGTCGGTGCGCTCGACCAGCCAGGCGAGCGGCAAACCGAAAGCCAGCGCGACGGCGAGCGCGATCGCCGAGAACAGCGCGGTGTTGCCGATGACGCGATAAGTGAAGGGGCTGAGGAAAATCTCTTGGTAATGCGCGAGCGTATAGCCGAGGTGATAATCGCCCGGCGTGCCTTCCGCGAAGCTCAGCCAGAGTGCAACGCCGAGCAGCGCGGCGATGACGAGACAGGCGAGGATGCTCAGCGCCACCATCGCCGCCGCCGCGCCATCGCGCCGCCGCGGCTTCGCGGCGTTCTCGGCGAGGCGTTCGGCGATGGCGGTCATCGCTCAGCTCATTGCTGGGTGACGATCTTGATCAGCTTCTTGAGATCGTTGTCGATCTCTTC
>Ga0134125_10004039_pt1 | contig 16819 bp, 22 predicted proteins | sample KB31751_FD_96464 | JGI IMG/M metagenome (GOLD analysis project Ga0134125, IMG submission 96464) | Terrestrial soil microbial communities with excess Nitrogen fertilizer from Kellogg Biological Station, Michigan, USA - KB3-175-1 | ecosystem: Environmental > Terrestrial > Soil > Unclassified ...
AATCGGCAGCACGCCGCCCTCCAGGTGCGCGCACAGGCGCACGGCGGCATCGACGGCGGTTTCACTGTCACGGTGCAGAGCCTGATCGCCGACGCGCGGGGGCAGCCTCAATAGCAAGTCTCGTGCGGCCTGATACCACCCGTCACCGGCAAGGCCGTTATCCGCGACAAACCGCCCAATCCGCACAATTGCGTTCTTGACGACATCCTTCCCCACGAATTTATGGGCGAAGATTGCCCGCGGGTGGATCGTCGCGTGGTCCTGCCGCTTCTTGATGTCTACCGTCCAGCCGTCCAGCGACACGGACTCGATTTTGCCGAGCTTCGCGCCGCCGAGATTGCGCAGGTCCTCGCCGCCGCGCAGCTCAGTTTCCTGCGGGGGAAAACTGTAGCGATGAATCGGTGCCTTCGCCGTGCCGCCCACTGTATCGACGAAGTTCAGGCCGGAGAGCGCGCAGCGCTCATCCAGCAGGTCTTCGGCTGAGAGGTCTGAGAGCCGGTACAGCTCCCACCAGACCGATTTTTCTTCGCGCCGGTGGTAATCGAGCAGGTTCGCCAAAATCCAGCGCCCCTGCTGAGCGGCGTCGCGCTCTTCCGGGTCCGGCGGCACATCGGCGGTGAGCTTTTCAAAGATCGGAGCGGTCAGCGCGAGCCGGTCGCTGACCTTCTCGGCTGGCGTGCCGTCGCCCCGTTCGGGGCGGGGCACGGCGGTGCCGCCCGCGATGACCTGATCGCGCAGCTCTTCAAGCCAGTCACGCAGCCGTGCGGCGGCAAAGCAGTCATCACGGTTATAGGCGAGAACCGTCTCTTTGCTCTCTTCGGCAATCGAGGTGACATCATTCAGCTCAAGGCTGGCCTGAAGGTCAGCGAGCGCCGCGTTGGCGTCACGCAGCGGCGTGTTCCGCTCGTAGCCGCAAAAGACCTCTAACTGCTTGATCGAGTAGCTTTCGACACTGGCCCGCACGGAATGCCGCACGACCTGGTACAGGTCGACAAACAGCTTCGCTCGCAACAGCCGGTCGATTTCATCTTCCCGGCTCGCATACCGGCCCATGAGCCGCTTGAGCGCCGCCGGCTCGTAGGGCGCGTAATGATAGATGTGCAAATCGGGGAACACCTTCCAACGCTCCATCACAAAATCGACGAAGCTCTCGAATGCGTCTCTCTCCCCCACTCGGCTGAATGCCCACTCGCCGCGATAGACAATCTCGCCGTGTTCGTCTTCGAACACATAGCCGAACAGATATTCCTGTCCGTGTTCGCCCACGAACGGATCGCCTTCGAGGTCAAAGAAGATATCGCCCTTCGACGGAACCGGGAGGCGTGTGAGCCCGAAGCCGGTCTCCACCGGCAGCAGCTCGAACTTGCCTATTCCGGCGGCGCGGGCCTCGACTACGATCCGCGCCTGCTCGCGAACGCGGAGGTAGGAGTCGGCCGAACCACGATCCGGCTTCCAATCAAGTGGCAGAGGCATGCTGGCCAGCCGTTGCACCGTCGCGATGCCATGCGCCTTCAGCTCGTTGATTTGCAGCTTCGAAATGCCGGCGACGAGGCTGAGATGGTCGTCGTCGTGACGGCGCTTGTCGCACGTATCCCGCCAGCGGCAGATGTCGCAATGCGTGATCGGGTCTGGGTAGGTGTCCATGGCAGGCGGCGCGGCCATAGCCACCCCGAGCGCACGTTTCACTTTCCGGAAATAGGCCGCGTAATCGGCAAAGCGATATTGCTGGGGCTGAAACTCCGACCACGGCGCCACGACGTACATATATTCGGGCGGCACGCCCTGCGTTTCTGCCAGCAAATCGGCATAAAGGCAGAGCTGAAGGACCGTGCCGGCCTTCGTTTCCCGGGCGAGCTTGGTGTCGATCGGCTCATACGACCACGCCCCAAGCCCACTCGGCACTTCGACACGACGCAGGATATCGGCCCGCCCGTTCCAACCCTGATGCACCAGAGCTGCCTGGGCGACGACGGGGACGCCGCGCTGCATGGCCGCGCGCGTCTCGGTCACGGCGGCAGTCGTCACGTCGATACCGTCGATGCGGACGACATCGAAGCCCGTATTCGTCAGATGCTCGAGGTAGCTTTGCTCATGGATGGACCCGCGCTCCGACAGTATCTTCAGAAGCGGATCCCACACCTTTGGCTTCGGCATCGCCCCCTCGGCCACGGCGCGGTCCAGTGCCGCGAGGTGATGACAGTTCAAATAACCGACAAGGTCGGTTGCGCTCAGCTCGAAAGAGTCCCCTGCTTTCTTCATAGATCGAAGAAGCGTGTGATACGCCCGCCTTGAAGACCGACGGTGCGCCCAATAACGCAAGCCCGGTTACTCATTAGCAGTTTCCCTGCCAAAACCCTTATTAATAGATATTAATGGACAAACACGCCTATTGTGATGTACGAGTGTGAATTGAGAATGCCAGATTTTGGGGACTGGCAAAGAACTTTTGGGGGGATTACCACCATGGCTCCCAAGGGCACCGCGACAGTGGTCGGCAAGCTTTTTGTCGGCCTTTGGTTGCTATTCCTAACTGTCGGCCCTGCGGCGGCCAAATGTGAGAGCGCGCCGTTCGGCGAGCCATCGCCGCCCGTGCAGACTATCGACGTTTGCCACGCGGGTTACCTTTCAATTTTCGATCCTTCGACCAAGGTGACACGCGCGGTCACATACCGGCTGACTGCGGCGCACACATTCGGATGTCTTTCTCGCGGCAACTTGAAATTCAAGATAGACGACGGCGCACCTGCCGGCGATCAGGGCCGTGCATCGGATTATTCGCACACGGCTTATGACCTAGGTCATATGGCGCCGAATGCAGACTTCGCATGGAGCGATGCTCAGCAGCGGGACACATTTAGCATGCTCAATGTCGCGCCACAGGTCCACAAGTTGAATCAGCAAGGCTGGGAGCGCGGCGAAGAAACCGTACGTGCCTGGGCATTCCAGCGAGGAGAAGTGGTCGTATTCGTCGGACCGATCTTCGCCAAGGATATGGGCAAGATTGGCACGCACGACGTAGTGGTGCCTTCGGCGTTTTGGAAGGTCGTGGTTGATGCGAAAGCTGGTGAGGCCATAGCTTTCGAGATGGAGAATGTTGACACGCCGAAGGGCTCGCTTGAGCCGTTTCTGAAGTCGGTCGCCGATGTAGAACGTGATTCAGATGTGGTGTTGCCGATCCCGACAAAAATCGATCCGGAAGCTGCGCCAGTTTTGTGGCCGGCGGATCTAAAAGCCTGGAAGGATGAGAAGAAGCGCCGTTGCGCCGTTAGTCAGCGACCAGTTAGGCAAGGCTGAATTGGTGGCTTATGAGAAATCTCATTCTGTGTTGCGATGGCACGGCCAATGAGTTCAAGCGCGACCGCACCAACGTGGTCAAGCTGTACTACTCACTCGCACGCGATGCTGATCAAATCACATATTACCACCCCGGTGTCGGTACGGCGCCAGCCGTAGGCGCCCTCACCTGGATCGGTAAGACGGCGACAAAGCTTGCAGGTCTTGCCGCCGGCTACGGACTCTCGAGCGATCTGCGAGATGCGTATGTCTTCTTAATGAACAATTTTGTCGACGGCGATCGGGTCTTCCTGTTCGGCTTCAGTCGCGGCGCCTACACCGTGCGAGCGCTAACCTCACTATTGTATATGTACGGCCTCATTCCACGAGGCAATGAAGCATTCGTGCCATACGCGGTGCGGATGCTCATGGCTGTTCAGCACGATACCGAGGAGTCAGTGCGTGAGCTGGCTGCACAGTTTCGCGAGACTTTTTCGACGCGCGATTGTCAGCCGTATTTCGTTGGGGTGTGGGATACCGTCAGCTCCGTAGGTTGGGTCGGCCATCCGCTGCAACTCCCCTATAGCGCCAATAGTCCGCAAGTCGCGATCGGTCGACATGCGATTTCTCTAGACGAGCGCCGTGCATTCTTCCGGAGTAACCTCTGGCATCCGCGCCCGCCGACCCCAGCCCGTCCAGAGCCAGGCGGCCCGCACGACCTCAAGCAGGTATGGTTCCCTGGGGTGCATTGCGATGTTGGCGGTGGTTATCCAGAGAGCGAAAGCGGTCTGTCCAAGCTTGCGCTCGAATGGATGTTGGCGGAGGCATATGACAAAGGTTTGAGGCTAGACCCTCGACGCGCATCACGAGTGCTCGGAAGGGAGGAGCAAGGCTGTGCGAAGCCAGATCCGGGTGGTCGTCTGCACAACTCGCTGACATGGCCATGGTGGATTTGCGAGTTTGTGCCCAAGCCACACTACAACTGGAAAGATCATCGCCGCGAGCGGCGTATGAATCTCTTCCGTAGGCGCACGGTGCCACCAGGATCGCTCATTCATGATTCGGTGAGGAGATGGCCCGGTTACCTGCCGAAATTGCCAGGCGATGTCCAATTCGTCTCGACACTGCCGCTCCCACTGCAGTCAGCTCCGCGCGAAGGAGGGCCAGGATCGACCATCAACTGAACCGCCGAGACCGCCGGTAATGCGTCGACTCACCCTCGCTTTAGTCGAAAGACATAGCAACCCACACCGACCGTTTTGGGTGTCTACTTGTTTTTCGGCCTTCTCTTCTCCAACCACCGCCGATACCTCTCGCGAGCTTTCGACTCGAGCGAATCGATCTGCTCCGCCCAGTCCCCGGCGAGGTCCGAAATCATGAGATTGCTTTTGGATTTGAGCCAAGGTTGAAGGAGCACATCGCCCTCACCATGGGACACATCCGCTTTGAGCAGCAGATAGACGAGGTCGTCCTCTCCCCAAAGGTACTTCTCCAACGCTTCGATCGGCTCCCCAGGATCTCCGAGCTGGACCTGTTCCACGTTGAGGATTTCCTGAACATCGTAAGCGTAGGTGTCGGCATCATATTCGCCCTTCCACTCCTTGGACCTCAGGCTTGGAGCAAGCCGACGCGCTTTTCGGGCGGCATCTCCGTCAGACCGTGCCTTTACCGAAACGACCGCTCTTTGAAAAATCGGGCGCATCAACTTGATGAGATATTGATGCTCTTTAATCAGCTCGGGGCGCGCAGTCTGAGAGCCGTCCCCATTGTTGATTTGCCCGTTCATTTCGAAGCTCCTAATTTCTGCAGGTCCTGAACCGAGAGCTTCGGATCGAGATTGTCCGTGCGCTCCCGAACCTCCTGAAGCAGCGCCAACTCATTCGCCGTCACAATGTGGCCGAATGCGTGGCTGATGACCGCCAGCTTGTCGGGCCAATATTGCTCGAGCCCGAGTCGCATCAGGTGAGCGATATCGACGTTGAGCGCCTTGGCGAGCGCGGGGATTTTGTCGAGGGGGACCTTTGCCTCGCCCCGCTTGAACATCGAAATAAGGTTACCCTGGTTGTAACCCAAGCTGCGGGCGATCTCGGTGGCTGTCTTTTCGCCTTTCAGCTCAGTGAGCTTACGGCTCAAAAACTTTGCCATCGCAGTTTGCGCGAAGGGCGGATTGCGTTCTTCGGTTTGGGACATAGCGGCTCCAGCTTTGAATGACTATCGATGTCGTTGCATCTGTCATTCTGTATAGCGAGAAGCTGTCGGGATGCTGTTGGGAACTTGCCCGTCCGTCATTGACCGCACTCCGTTTAGCCTCAAGCAAACCTTTCGGCATGATGGCGTTCAAGGAAGGGCTCGTTGGTATTCCGTGGCGCGGAGAATCAGAGCAGGTTCTGCTGGACTCTCCAGCGCTCGTCCAAAATGCCTTACTCGGCCTATCCGCGTAGAGCTAAGCTGCCTTGTGCTGTCCCCGGCAACGGCAATTCAAGGCGTGGTCCGGTATCACTCGTTCTGGGTCTCGTCAGCCTTAAAACCCAAATTGCCCGGCTTCGGAGGCGTAATGCGGTCTTCCTGTTCCGATAACCCAGGGACGGAGCCGGCCAGAAACGCTCGAATCGTCGCCCGGGCCTCTTCTTCGTGCCCGACCAGCAAGTGTCCGCCCGTGTCGTAGACAATAAGCTTGGCGCTTGGAACTTTGCTGGCGGCGAACTCGGCGGCCGGTAGCGTATTGAACAAGTCATCTCGTACGGAAATGATCAGCGTTGGAATTGCGATGCGTTGAAGTGGCAACTCACCCAGATTTGGATTGCTGTCGACATTGATCCCCGCAAACCGCAGCGATAGCGGCTCGATGCTCCGGACTAGGCCCATCACACGATCTCGTTCGGCCTTGGGCGAGACCGCCAACAATTCCGGCCGAACGCCGACAAACCGAACCAGTACGGATGGGGCAAGTTTTTCCAAAACCTACCATGCAAAATCGGCGCCGGCGTTGACGAGCCAGAATACCAATCCGCTGGCACGGCTCCGTTCGATCGAGACAGGACTGGTCGGGGCGTAGGTGCCTGGAACAACCAAGATCAAGGCGACAACTCTGTCCGGGTGGCGGAGGGCAAGCTCAATTGCGGAGCGCGCACCCGCCGAGATACCGACCACGACTGCTCGAGCGATATGGAGCTCCGAGAGTAAGGCTGCGTGAGCATCGGCCTGCGCTGAAGGAGAGGAGTCGGCGGGGATGGGCGTGCCGAGATAACCGAAACGCGATGGCGAGATGACCTGAAAACCATCGCCTACGAGCCCGGCTGCACTGGCGAGTCCCTGATCGTGACCGCCCCCGGCGCCATGGATCGACAAGAGCGGAAACCCGGCACCTTGTTTGGCATATTCGATCGGGCCTGCCGCTGTGTTTGCGATCAGAGCACCTTGTTCAGCGGCGCGGCGCCGGAACCTAAGATCAGCCCGGTATTGCCGTAATATTACTAGACCCGCCAGGCTCGTCATGGCGAGGAGCGCTGCCGTCAGGAGACTCCCAGTTCGCCTCATAGCGTGGACCTCCCAGGAGGAAACCCACTTCCGCGCCCGGAGTTGCCGTCGCAAACCCAGACCGACAGCAGCGTCGGTAACGCCGAGCTTCTGTCTTGCCTCGAGAACGGGCATTCAATCCCCTTAGGAGTTCGAGCCGCATCAATGCCACGCTCATGTTAGCCTGGCGGTGCAACGCTCGCCCTAGGAGCACCCATGGGACGCTCTCTTTGTTTATGTCGATCATACCCTCTGGGTGGATTCCCGATTTTCCGATCGGCGGATTCCACCGAGTTTCTGTTCGACCAGTGTCGTTGAGCATCGGTGGTCCAATTGCTCCTCTCGAAGGTAAGAAGCGTACATATTCAGTGTCTAGGAACTGAAGTTCAGTCAGCGACCCATATACTTGCTATGCGAGGAACGCTCCGGCATCGAATTCTTATCGGATTGCTGTTGGCGCTTGGGGATCCAGCGCCCGCGTTTGCCGCATCATCGCCGAGATCGCCGACAGGGAAACAGCCTCCCCATCCGCGAAGTTGATTTAAGTCAACGTTGCGGCGCTGCTGAGGCGCAAAGTTCGGTGATGACAGACCTTCCCACCCTCCAACGCGATCTAGAGCTGGCGAAAGTCCGACGCTACGAAGCTCTGAAGCGATTTGGTGCCGATTCCTCGCAATTTGCAGCGGCGAGCGATGTCGTTGCGGCGCTTGAGACCAGGATCAAAGAAGTCCAGGCCCTTTATCGGCGTGGCGGGATCGATGGTAACGAATCTCCGAACCCTTTAGCTAAACCGGCGCATGGGGTGGTCCGTAACCCCACGCGCTAAGCGACAGCACCGCGCGCCTATCGCACTCCCTCAGATATTTTCGATCCCTCGGGCAACATGGCGGCTCGCGCTTCAAAGCTTAGTGCCAAATTCTCGAGTTCACGCGCGTAGTTGAGCAGACCTTTTCTGGCTTCGTTGGAACTAATCTCCTCCGCGAGCTCGCGCGCGTGCCTTGCGACCCGCCTCTTATCGATCGCTTCCTTCAAGAGCTCAACTCGGGTGGCCCCGCGACCCATCTGAAACGTTTCTCGGAAGCCTCTGACTCGAACCACACCAAATTCGTCATCGAATTCTCGGTCAAGGGCACAGGATTTGCGCCCTAACCGTGCCGACCTCGCGCAGGAAAGTTACGCTCTTTTCACGGTCTACACTGCCAACCGGGATCGCCACAGGCTAGATCCGAACGCGACGACATCAGCTTGCGCCTCCAACTCCTCAGCATAGACCAGGAGCGATCGCCGGGCTGGATCACCTTTCGGAATGGCGCTCGCTAAACGCCGACAATCATGGGCTCGAAGATAAGCTGTTATCGCTTCCATGTTTTCTCCGCCTCGCTTCGTTCCTCCCCGCGAAGTCTGTCCGACGTTTCCTCATACTGACGCGCGATCCGGATCAGGGCTTCGCGCTTTACAGCGTCTCGCGTTTTAAGTGCTCGCATGCGAAGCATTCGGGCGGTATTCCTGAGCCTTTCCCATTCGGAGGGCGCATTCATGTGGGTCAAGATCGAAATATTGGCGCGGTTCCGCAATGCCTGTGACAAAGCGTGGACATGGATTGCCTATCAATCGCGCCCGCTTGAAATCTCTTCAGCGCGGCGATGAATCTCACGCGCGAACTGAATTAGTTCTTCGCGAATTGGGGCAGCGCACTTTGGCGCGAGAAGGCGCAGGCGAGCGGCAGCTTCATACAGAAAATCCGCTTCCTCCCGGCGACTTGCCATCTCGTACCTCGCGGAACTATGCAGGGAATGAGGGCTACGTGGTAGGCGATTGCGGCGAAACCGTGAAAAATAGCCGGAACTTTGCGGCTCGCACGCTGCAACTCCACTCTCAAGGGCGAAGTTTAAAGTGCAGCCGACATATCAGGGGTTAACGGCGGCGTCATGGCAGCGGACGACCACGACCGCACAGCGGATTACTACCTCATGCAAGCTGCACGTTGTCGCCGGTTTGCATCTGACCTCGCAGCTACCCGTCCAGACATCGCAGCGGAGCTTGAGGCCCTAGCGCAGCAATTCGAACGACGCGCGGCGGTGATAAGCGGAACCGATCCCAAAGGCGGGTAGCGAGGTCGTCGGCCGGCAGCCACGTCAGCCTAGACCCCTGACTTGCTCCGCTTCGGCGGGGCTTTTCCTTTCGGTCCCGCCGGAACTGTTCGCGCAGCCCGGCCTTTTATGAACGCCTCCAACAACTGCCCCGTAGAATGCGGGGGCCTTCTTTGGCGGCAAACCGCGGCGATCTAGCGCTGAGACTTTTCTATTTGATTGGCCAACAGAAGCAGTACACCGCAAACCATCGGCGTTCCGTAATCCAGGATCACCAAGAACCAATCCCCATCTGCAATGGCGTTAGCCCACGGGACGATTAGCAGCGTTGCCGGCGTGAAGATGAGCGCGAATATAACGACTATGATACCGCCCCAGTGATAGATGATTGGGATGATTAAAATCAGTCCCCATGCACCAGCGGCGAAGCAAAGAAGCCCGGCGAGTGCAAACAGCACGTTACTCACCCCGGTCAGCCTCTTGGGCTTCGCGGATGTTCGATATCACGGGCACTGCTCCCCTTTGGGATCTCTTGCGGAACTTCCACAAGCGTTCCAATCAGGCGCAACAATGCCTGCTGTTCTGGTCCCTTTCCGCTGCGCAAGAACTCGCCTAGCTCGATGTGAGACAAGCGGCCTCCGGAAGGGGCATTTGGTTGGTGGATGATGAAAGCGTGGCCATCAGTCGGCTCGCGTTCGAGAAACCACGAGTCGCCATTTGGGCTGCGATAGAGTTCCCGACGCTCGGTCATGGGCGCTGCTCCTCTATGCCTACGATATGGGTGATATAGGAGCCGAGCTGCAGGCGAGAATAGCTGTGGCATCCGGACGTGTGAGGTCTGCTCGTTCCGCGCTAATCGACGCGCTTGAAACCGTGGGACTCGTAAATCTTGGCACAAGCGTCGTTATCGGCATTAGGCGTCCACGTCGACCATGGATCCGCCCAGCACGTGGCTGCCTCCTTGGTGTCAGGATTGTAGAGATGCACCGCGCGGCCTCTGCAACCGGCAAGCACCAGGATGAAAATCAGCAAAATGTATCGCATCAGACCTTCCTCCAAGTGCCCCAGCTTGACACCGCGGGCGGGGTCGCCGTGGGAAGCAGGCGATTCCAGGATGAATTACCGAGAGCGCGTCCGCTAGGGTGCGAAGTAGGCCACCGCGCGGCGCTCTGGATCTGTTCATAAAGGTGATTTCGGTTCGCCCTCCGCTCGGAACGAATCTCAGCGAACGCCGTTCCAAAATATGAAACGAGACACGCGTGGCCCCAAAAAAAAGCCCCCTCGCCCCAAAAAAAAGCAACGTCCTGCGCCCGACAAAATGGACGAAGCGCTACACGATGTAGTGGAAGCTGAACGCGATCGAGGCGAGATAAATACCGGAGCAGAGCCGGATCAGAAAAGCGAGGTACAGAAGCCGCGCGAGACGGATTAGTGCAAGGATGATTCCTCTCAATCCTGCCCAGGAACGCATTTAGGAGCTAAATGCCACACCGGTTTCGCGGTGCTGTGGCGCCGGTTTGAAATACAAGGCCAACCATTGCTTGCATGCGTGCTGGTGACGGTATCGGCTAGCAAGCTCATCGCACCGATAGCCGGTCGCATGCCCGAGATCTTAGAAGATGGCGATGGGGCAATGTGGCTGGGTGAGAATGACGCGCACCCGCTCGAGGCTGTGCTCAAGACGATGAAAGGTGTGAAATGGCAGGCGGCGCCGGAACCAAAGGCGCCGAAGAAACTGCGCTAGGGAACGCCTGCCATCCCGTAATTTCATTCGTCCAACTCGGGGCGCATAGAGTGACGCCGCGATGGCCGCAGCGGGCACAGCGCAAGCGCTCGCGTATTACATCGCTCGATGCGTTCAGCCCCCATTTCGGATAGCAAAGGGCGCGAGAGCCAGCGGCGCATGATGGCCACAGCGGGGAGTGCTGCAGTAGGCCCAGAACCAATTTCCCACCTTCCCCCGCATGAGCGCGCCAATCTTCGGCACGGGAGGCGCTGGCTCGCGACGGCGGGCTGCGGATGTTCGTGTAGATCGCGGGGCGAGCGGTGCATCGCAAGAATATGTCGCAACCTTAATTGCGGATCGGTATTGCTTGGCGCAACTCGACATCGACATCCAGCTTGAACCCCTGAGACTTGCCCCGCTACGGCGGGGTCTTTTCTTTGTTGCGTTTCTGACTACACGGGATCCTTTCTCCACGCTGCATGTTCAGCAAGGCGCCTGAATCTCGCCGCGATTTCAATTAACTCTTCCTTCATCGCGGCGTCGGTTACGGCCGCAGCGAGCGCCGCGACTTCCTCTGTCAGCTTTCGATAGTGGCTTTCGTCGTGCGGATCGTCAGCTATCAACCAGGGGGCTCCTGTCATTTCGCACGATACAACGACTACGGCAGCCAATCGAGCTTTTTTGTGCTTGTCTGAACCGACCTCTTTGGTTCTAGTCAGCGCGCGGGGCGGTCCTAACGTTCTGATAGAAGGCGTAACGATGACGCATAATGTATGGGGCCACTCATGCCGACGGAATTCGGGACGCCCGCACATTGGCGAATGCGTGCCCCGGAAGCGCGGAATATGGCGCGTCACATCGCGGACCCTACAGCGAAGCGTGGTACGGAAGAGATCGCCGCAAACTATCGAAAGGTCGCCAACGTTGCCGAAGCGAAACTGCGCCGTGAGCAATGATTGAGAGCCGGGGCGATTGAAGATTAGACCGCGCTCTCTGAGGCCGCACGAAGTAACCGTAGCAGCTTTCGCGTTAGGCGTGGATCGCCGGATCAAGCGGCGAATCGCGCAAGAGCGCGCCAGCTCGCCTTCCTCGGGCTGCCAATCCTCCCAGAGACGTGCGATACATGCGCGGGCAGCTTCGCGCGGCTCGCATTCAACTCAATCTACGTTGCGCTCGCCGCAAATCCATGAGTTCGCCCAACAACTGCGTGACGAACGAGCAGCCTTCGAACTCGTGCTTAGCAAGCAAAGTTTCGGCGCATCGCACGACCGCTATCTCCGCGTCAGCGCCGTATTTTCGCGCAAGGAAACGAGCCGCGCGTGAAATTTCAGGATCATCAGTCAAGGGATCGCGATCGCCTCAGTCGAACAATAGGCAGCAGCTTTCTTCACTCGGCTCGCATCCGGCAAGCCTGCTATTTCGTGCTTTCGCACTTCTTGAGAAAGCTTGTCCGTGCGGCACCCGAGAGCTTCTTGCCGTTCGAGCTGACCGCGTGAGCTTCGCAATAGTCGCGCATGCACCTTTTGACCGATGAAGCCTTGGCGGCGCCAGCTAGTGGCTTGCCGTCCTTGCTTACGGCTTTCGCCTCGCAAGCGGCGGCATCTTGCGCCCGCGCTGGCGTTGTCGGCACGGTGCTAAGCGCGAACAGAGACACGAGAAACGCTAGGACAATTGCTTTCACCGAATTTCCCTTGTTGGGCGCTTCGAGGGCGCAAGCCACGCTACCACGCCGCGGGGATCACGCCAATTCGCCATCCTGCTTCTTCAACGCCCGCCGAGATCGAGGATAGCATCGATGACAAGGCCGGAGCCCGCCGCGATCATCAGCACATCGCCGGCGACGCGGATATACCGATAGCCGGGCGGCGGTGGTGTGAGCTGCACGATGAGCGCTGGCGGCAATGCGTAATAGGCGACATCGGGCGGCAACGGCTGACCCACGGCCCATTTGCGCGCCTGTCCCGGCGGCAGGCAGCCATTATGCTTCTTCGCGAGCCCCGGCGGGCAATGTCCGCCGCGCGCCTCGTGGGCGTAGTACGCGCGAACCCTGTCGTGATCTCTATCGCCGAAATGACGATCGCCGCCGCGCTGCTCGATCGCATGCGGATTGCTATGATTGCCGCGATCGTGCTTGTCATTCTCTTTGGCGGTGGCAGGCAGCGCGCAAAGCGCCCCGACAAGGCCAAGAACGGGCAAGGATATGGATTTCATCGACGCACCTCCATTGTCCAAAGATGATCTATTAGTCCGAACGGACTCATTGAGCTTTCTCGCGCAGGCGCGAAACAAGTCGCTTGCCGCCCATAGATCATATCGGCTTGTGCCTACCACATTGCAAATTTCGCGTGCGGACCTCGTGGCTTCGTTATCGTCAACGCACTTGATCGTCTCGGCGAATCCGACCGTCCGTGCGAGTCAAAAACCCTCACCTAATATGCGAGCATGCTCGCGTTAGGTCCCCTTCGGCCGAACTTTTTGTTGGCCTAACCGACGCTGCAACCAAATTGCGGATAGACTGTTGGGCTGAACAGCAGACGCAATCATGCGTCACACCAAGTTGGAGTATGATAGATGCCGACTGTTCAACCCACCTCCGATGTCCGAGAAACATCGCGCCTGATCTCGTCCGAAAAGGTTACGGGGTCCAATGTTGCAAATACGCGCGGCGACTCCCTCGGCCACATCGAAGAAATCATGATCGACAAAATTTCCGGCAGAGTTGCTTATGCCGTCCTGAACTATGGCAGCTTCCTGGGCATGGGTGGGAAACTCTTCGCGTTGCCTTGGGACATGCTCAAATACGACACGAGCCAGAGCGCGTATGTCATCGGCATCCCGGAAGAGCAGCTTAAAAAGGCACCGAGCTTCGATGCGGGCTCAACGCCGAATTGGGGCGATCCCGCTTACAACAAGAAGCTCCACGACTATTATGGCTCGAGGGCGGATTGGTATCTTTAGACCGCTCGATTCTACTCGGAGGCGGCCCAGCGACGCGGCGAGGGCCAGCTAATCGATGCGAGCTACCTTTGTGGTTGGAATCCATGTTGCCCCGCCATCGTGCGGGGCTTTTCTTTTGCGAAACTTTTGGCGCGGAGCGGTGTTTTCCCTCGCGGCTGGGCCTCCACACCCAGCCTCAACCCACCACCTCGCCCCGCTTCGGCGGGGCTTTTTCATTGCGCGATGGTTGCGCGGAGCCAACGAATTTACCGTTTCTTCGAATTTCGAGGCGCATAAGGGCTAAGAGCGACACAAAGCTCCAGGAATCTTTTAACATGCCTTCATATCGCGCCTATTTCTTGAACGAGCGCTATCGAATTGCAGATTCGGAAGACTTTGACGAAAGCTCCGATGGGGTCGCCCTCGCGCGCGCAAAGCTTCTCCTCGGTTCCCGCCACGGGTTTAAAGATTTCGAGCTCTGGCAGGACTGCCGGGCCATTCGCTTGGTACGAAGAACCAAGAAGTGGCTCGAGTCCGCATAATCGATAGAATTACTCGCACGTTCGGGCTTACCGATCGAATCTATACTCTAGTTTCTTCTCCGCGCCGCATATTCGGCGAGGCGCGTAAATCTCTCCGCAATCTCCAGCAATTCACGCTTGGTCACCGGATCGGTCACGGCAGCGGCGCGCAATGCGACCTGCTCTGCGAGCTGGAGGTAATGAGATTCGTCATGAGGATCGTCAGCTACCACCGGTTTCGCAGAGTGCGACAGTTATCGCGCAATAAAGGCTTTTTTGTGCTGGTCTGAGGCGATTTTCCTGTACCACAGCCCGCAGCGAGCGCATTGTTGTTTAAAATAATTACAACTTAGATGATCGCATCGTGGGGGGACTGTCATGCCGACGGAGTTCGGTACGCCCGGACATTGGCGAAAACGCGCTGAGGAAGCGCGAGACATGGCGCACAAGATTGCGGACGATACCGCAAAGCACGAGATGCTGGAGATTGCCGCCAGCTACGAGAGGATCGCGCAGCGCGCCGCAACGAAGCTCGGCGGTGGCGCGTCCTCGAAATCCAAGGCGGCCGAGGATTAGTAGAATACAACGCGCTTAGGGGCATGCGGTTTTTGTGCGCCGTCGGATTTAGCTTCGCGGCCTCGCATAAGACATCCCGAATTTTAGCCGTCGTATCCCTCGATTTTCTTGACCTGCGCGAGTGCGGAGCTATCGAATGCCGCGTGAGAACGAAAGCGCTCAAGATTATTGCGCCTATAACCGCCATTTGGCCAGCCGTCGCCGTGACATTTAGTTGACTCGCTCGCCGCTCACTGGCATTGGCCACCGAATGGCTGTGATGGTGGCGAGAACCCGCTTCCAAATGCAGTATCCATCAAGATCACCTTCGGCAAGTCGGGCATCGGCTCGCTGCGCGGCGCAAAGCTCCGCAAACTCGCAACGCTGCTGGATTACTGCGTGGGCGGTACGCCAGATGTCGCTATCAGAGATCACGCAATGTGCTCCGCGGGCTTCGAAACTAAGCGGGCTTTCGTGCCCTGACATTCAGGCTGAGTGGGACGCCGAGGAAGTTTTGCGCGCTCGTATCGTCAAACAGAGCGAAGCTCGGAACGCGAAAGATCATGTCGAAGCCGGCTTCGGAAAGATAGGTTCCCAAAATCTCGAAATCGAAGCCGACAAAATGAAAGTCGTATTGATCGAGCTGGCCGCCAAACATCATCCACATGACCATGAATTTCGTCTCGCCCGTCACGGTCGGATTGAGGAAGTGGCGGCAGAGAATGTTCATGTCCGGGACGCTAATCATGACGCTTCCATCGGGAATGAGGACGCGATGCCATTCCTTCAGTGTCGGGATCAGGTCGGCGAGACGCAGATGCTCAAGCACATGGCTCGCATAGACTGTTTCGATCGAATTGTCGGAAAACCGAGAGAGATCGCGGCAGTCGCCGACGATATCGACGCCTTCGCCCGGAACGATATCGAGCGTCGTCCAACCTTCAGCGCGCGTCCTTGACCCAATGTGCAGCTTCATCGCGCCATGTTCGCGAATCGCGCCATCGAGCGTCAAGGCGCGTCCACGTTGCGCGAGCGCGCACTGACGGGCTTGCCCCCGCAAGTACCACGGGCCGGCCAGCTTCCGGCTCGCTCGACCGCAGCAATTTTCGCGGCTCTCGGCTGTGGTCTCACGATCACTTGCCGTCCCCTCTGAGCCGTGCAAGACTAGAACATAATAGGAACGGAGGCAAGGCGGTGAATGGGCGTGACCCGCGCATGCTGCGGCTCTTCGACCTCGGGCCGAACGCGGCAATCGTGGTCACATGCGCGTGCGGTTGGATTACCGAGTATGCGGACGGCATGCTTCAGCGTCGCCATCGCGTGCCAAGCGACACTCTTGTTTTCGATCTTCAATACCGCTTGCGCTGCAGGCAGTGCGGCCGGCGCCGCGGCTTCACGATCGCGATTCAAGATCGGCGCCCTGTCGGCACGAGTTCGCATCGGCCGGAGCCGGTCGTGATTGTGGCCGCTCGGGGGTGATCCAGGACTACGCTACCGAAGGAAATGCAATGTCGGACGAAATTGCAGCGCTGTGGGACAAGCTTCGCCTCGATATCGCTGCGAAGATCAAAGAGAGCGGCCAGGCCGTGCAGGTGGTCTATCTAACCGAGCATGACCCGCCAGGTAGCCAGCCCTTCATGTACACGATCGGCAATTATCGTCATGGTTTGCCGGAGCTCCTCGTCGTCGGCACGGACAGCGACATTATTGCCGGCGTTCTTAACCGGCTGGGCAAGATTCAGCGTGACCGAGGGAAGGGTTTCGAGGACGAAGAACTCGTCAGCGTCGGCGGTAAATTCCCTGTTCGCATTGTCGACGCCGGTGTCGCGGGCCGCAAGCGCTATGCGACCTTCGTAGGCATTTTCTACGGCACAGACAGTTACGAAGTGCGTCAGGTACTTCTGCCAGATACCGAAGGGCGATGGCCCGACGCTCCAGGCTGCGACGCGCCCTATCGCAACCAGCCAATCTTGTCGACGACGGGACAAACCAGGCACTGAAGCGCAGATGACCGGGCACGCGCGAGACTGGATCGATGTCCTGCAGGCTCTGCTGACGCCGACAATCGCCTTGGCCGCTGTCGGGATCGGGCTTGCGCAATGGTGGATCGCGCGGAACAAGCTGAAACTCGACCTCTTCGATCGTCGCTGGGGCGTTTACATCGCTGCCCGTGACCTACTCTCGGAAATCTTCACCCATGG
>Ga0134125_10004040_pt1 | contig 16816 bp, 16 predicted proteins | sample KB31751_FD_96464 | JGI IMG/M metagenome (GOLD analysis project Ga0134125, IMG submission 96464) | Terrestrial soil microbial communities with excess Nitrogen fertilizer from Kellogg Biological Station, Michigan, USA - KB3-175-1 | ecosystem: Environmental > Terrestrial > Soil > Unclassified ...
GCGCCGCTGGCTGCAGCTTTGCGCCCTATGATATTCCGAACGTGCTGTCGCAGGGCTATGATGTCGCCTCCAATCGTTCCAAGGTCGCGGCCTATCGCGCGCCGGGCGCGCCGATCGGCGCTTACGCGGTTGAATGCGTGCTCGACGAGCTCGCGGAAGCGCTCAGGATGGATCCGCTCGACTTCCGTCTGAAGAACGGCGCGAAGCAGGGCACCAAGGCGGCGCACGGTCCGACCTATCCGCGTATCGGCTACATCGAAACGGTCGAAGCCGCGAAGAACCATCCGCACTACGCAGCGCCGCTCGGCGGCTCGTCGCCGGGCAAGCTGCGTGGCCGCGGCGTTGCCTCGGGCTTCTGGTTCAACGCCGGCGGCGAATCGTCCGCGCAGGTCAACATCACCGAGGACGGCAACGTCGTCGTCACCACGGGCCATCCCGATATCGGCGGCTCGCGGGCCGGCATCGCCAATATCTGCGCGGAGCTGCTCGGCATCGACTACCGCCGCGTATCCGTCATCATCGGCGATACGCAAACTGTCGGCTTCTCCAACCTCACCGGCGGCAGCCGCGTGCTGTTCGCCTCATCCATGGTGGTGACGCAGTCGGCCGAGAAGATCATCCAGACGCTGCGCGAGCGCGCGGCGAAGATCTGGAACATCGATCCGGAAGCCGTGAAGTGGGAGAACGGTGCGGCGCATCCGGTGAGCCCGAACGCCGGCGAGTTCGAGCCGCTGACGCTCGCGCAACTCGCCGAGAAGGCGCCCGCGATGGGCGGGCCCATTGGCGCCGGCGTGCAGCTCAATACCCAGGGCGCGGAAGGCGGCTTCGGCACGCATATCTGCGACGTCGAGGTCGACGTCGATCTCGGCATCGTGCGCGTGATTCGGTACACCGCGGTGCAGGATGTCGGCCGCGCCATCCACCCGGGTTACGTCGAGGGCCAGCTGCAGGGCGGCGTCAGCCAGGGCGTCGGCTGGGCGCTCAACGAGGAGTACATCTACACCAAGGACGGCAAGGTCGATAATCCCGGCTTCCTCGATTATCGCATGCCGGTCTGCTCGGACCTGCCGATGATCGACTGCGTGCTGGTCGAGGTGCCCAACCCGAAGCACCCGCAAGGGGTGAAGGGCGTCGGCGAGGTGCCTTTGGTGCCGGTGATGGCCGCGGTTTCCAACGCCGTCTACAACGCGCTGGGAAAACGCTTCTACGCACTGCCGATGTCGCCGCCGAAGGTGTCGGAGGTGCTCGACACGCCGGTGCAGCGCGCCGCGGAATAGGGAACGACGTAGGAATGTAGCCCGGATGAGCGATGCGACATCCGGTTTTTTTCCGCATCGCTCATCCGGGCGACGAGTGTGACCCGTCGCTAGCGCCATGACCGACGCCGAGAAGGCCGCAAAAGTCCTGGAAGCTCTCAACGCAGCCGAGCGCGAGCCGCCGCAGGCCGCGCTGTCGATGCTGAACGGTCTCGTCGGCCTTGTTCAGGGCGATGGCGAACAGCCGCTCGAAGTCGAAGAAGCGCGCTCGTCTGCCTTCATGGCGATTTGCGAGATCGGAAAGGCGCTGCATCGCGGCCAGCCTTCTGATCACCTGTGGCAACCTGCGATCAGTGCCACGGCACGCTGGAAGTCGCTGGCGCGATGACGCTGCCAGCGGGTTAGCTGCCTTTCCCCATCCAGTGTAGCGCGCAGATCTTGTTGCCGTCCGGATCGCGCAGATAGGCGATGTAGGTCTTCACGCCGCCGCCCTCGCGGATGCCGGGAGGGTCCTCGCAGGTGGTGCCGCCATGGGCGAGCCCCGTCGCATGGAAGGCGTCAGCCTGCTCGGGTGAGGCGGCGACAAAGCCGATCGTGCCGCCATTGGCAAAGGAAGCCGGCTTGCCGTCGATCGGCTTCGTCACCGAGAAGGTTCCGCCCTTGGAGCGCCAGAAGACGCGGTGTTTGTCGAGCCGCCCCGGCGGCACGCCAAGCGTGCCCAGCAGCGCGTCATAGAATGTCCTGGCCTTGTCGAGGTCGTTTGTGCCGATCATCACGTGCGAAAACATGCGCGTTCCTCCCGCTGTTCGCGATTGTTGCCTGCGCGGCAAACGTCGCTCCACGTGGATCGTCCTAGCAGAAGTTCTCACCGCGTCGAAACTCTGATGAACGCCAGATGAACCGACCGACGCCCCGGTTCTCGCAAGACCTTGTCCCGAAAAATATCCGTGCCACGTTCGGCAGACGGCGACATCCTGCAAAGGAGAGTTCGATGGCACGGACGACCAAGCGACCGCTCCAGCAACGCCTGGACCAGAAAGCCCGCGACGACAGGGACAAGGCGTTGACGATGCCGCCGTGTCAGGAGCGCGACTCGCTCCTGCGCCGGGCCAAGCAGATGGAGAGAGCATCGGATATCACCGGCTGGCTCAACTCGGCCGAGCTGAAGCCACCCGATTAGGGGCTGAGCGAAAAAGTCCAGCGTGCTTCCGTTTTGAAGGGTGCCTTTGAAGGGCGGCGTTTTAAAGGGGCCCATGAACCCCAACAAAATCAGCGCCAACAAAAACGGCGCCGTTGCCGACGCCGTCTTTGGTGCACCAACACGTGGAACCGCCCCACTTCGACTGGCGCTCGCGGGAGCGACCCGCTCCGGCTCTGCTGGCGTGGGAAACCTTTGCGATCCGCCAATCAGGCTATCCTTCATCCAACGGGAGTCAATTGGAACAACGATTATTTTTAGGCCAGCGGCTATGACCAACTTGGCGGCGCGCTGGCGCAGTGCGGATTGACCGAGGCTGCGGCTACGGCCGCTCCGATTTCGGTGCCGAGAACCAAAGCTTGACCTTGAGGCCGGGGGCGTTGTCGCACATTTCGATCCGCGCCCCATGCAGGCGGGCGACGGCTGCCACCAGGCTCAGTCCGAGGCCATTTCCCGGCGTGTAACGGCTCTGCTCGAGTCGATAGAAGCGCTTGAACACGTGTTCATGTTGATCGGCGGGAATTCCGGGTCCGTCGTCGGTGATGGAAACGACAGGGCTGCCGTTGACGGTTGCGCAGGCAACAACGACTTGCCCTCCGGCGCGGCCGTGCTTGATGGCGTTGTCCACGAGATTGGCGATGGCATCAAAGATCAGATCGCGATCGCCTGTCGTCAGCACCTCGCCGTTGCCGCTGATGGTGAGGAGGCTGCCGTTCTGCTCGGCCGCAGCGTCATACAGCTCCACGACCTCGTGGGCGACTTCGACCAGATTCACGGTTCGAAACGCTTCCTTTCGCTCCCCGGTCTCGATTTGCGCGATCCGCGTGATCGACGAGAAAATCCTCAACACGGCATCAAGATCGGCGATGGTGTCGCCGATCAGTGCCTGGGCATCCTCGTCAAGGCGCTGGCCGTGATAGGCCTTTTCCAGGCGCCCACGCATTCGTGTCAGCGGCGTGCGAAGGTCGTGGGCGAGATTGTCGCTGACCTGCTTGATCTCGCCCATCAATGTTTCGATGCGGTCCAACATCAGATTGAGGTTTTCGGCAACGCGATCCCATTCGTCGTGGGTGCCGCGGAGCGGGATACGCTTGTCCAGCCCGCTTGCCATGATGGCCCGGCTGGTGGCGTTGATCTGTTCGATTCGTGCCACGGTCCGGCGCGTCACCAGAATGCTCGCGAAGCCGGCGACCACAAATATCAGTGAAATGACGGATATCACGGCTCTCTCGATCTTTCGGGTGAAATGATCGAGGTCGCTGATGTCCCGTCCGACCAGCAGCCGATCGCCGCTCGGGAATGTATGGATCATTCCCCGCACCAGCGGCGGGGCGGTCGCGTCCGACGAGGCTCCGGCTGCACGAAATTCCGCCCAACCCGAGGCCGCCGTTGCCGTCGGCGGCCACTCGCCGAGATTCGCGGCGAGCACAGCCGATGAAGGATCGGTGAGGATATAGACGTGATCCGCGAAAATCCTGTCGGCGATGCGTTGCCGGATGAGGCCGATCAGCGCGTCACGTCCCGACTGCTCGTAGACCCCCCGCAGGTCCATGGACTCGACCATGATCCAATGATCCGATCGGCTACGGACGTAAGCGGAGGTCGACAGGTAGACGTAACTGAAGATGACCGACACGATCACGCCAAATGTCCCGATCGCGATCAGCGCGAGCTTGAACGTCGACGACGTCAGGGTCTTAGCCAGGAGCACGGAGACAGTACCCGATGCCGCGAACGGTATGGATCAGCGGATAGGCCTGCTGGTCATCGACCTTTCGACGCAGCCGCCCGACATAGACATCGATGATATTGGTCGACGGATCGAAATGAAGGTCCCAGACGTGTTGCAACAACATCGCCCGGGATACGACGCGGCCTTCATTTCGCACCAGGTATTCCAAAAGCTGGAATTCCTTGGGAAGCAGGTCGATGCCCTTGCCGCGCCGGCCGGCGGTCCGCGAGATCAGGTCGATGGCGAGATCGCCGACGCGCAGGATGGTTTCCTTGGCAACGGTGTCGCTGCGCCGCCCGAGCGCCTCCAGCCGCGCCAACAGTTCAAGGAAAGAAAACGGCTTGACCAGGTAGTCGTCTCCGCCGGCGCGCAGACCGCGGACCTTGTCGTCGACCTCTCCCAATGCGCTGATGATCAGGAACGGTGCGGCGATGCCGTCGTCGCGCAATCGGCGCATGACCGCAATTCCATCGATGTCCGGAAGCATGCGGTCGATCGTGATCACCGCGTAGTCGCAGGCCGAGCCGCGGTTCAACGCATCGTTCCCGCAAGTGGCCAGATCCACCTGGTAACCGCTGGTCGTGAGCTGTTCCACGAGCTGGCCGGCGGTTTCCGGATCGTCCTCGACAACCAGAATGCGGCGATGACCTCCCGTCATGATCCAGCGTCTCCGACCGACTGCTGCGCGCTTTGGCGATGTCAGTCCCAGCTCATGTTAGGCCGAGCTTGGGCTCAAGACCCGCAAATGACCGTGATGATCGTCACCGGCCGGTCCAGCAGGACTGCCGGCGACGATCATCATTCGGAACCGGCTAGTACCAGCCGTAGGCTGTGCAGACGTTTCTCCACCGCGGTCCGTAAGCCGTCCAGATCCGGCGCCAGCAGCCATCATAGTAGCTGTAGTCGGCAAAGATGAAGGGGGCGCCAATGAACGCGAAGCGACGGAAGCGGTGATGGAAGAAGCGGTGATGGAAGAACGGGCGACCGAACCCAGCGTGCGCAAAGCGCGGCCCGAACCCTGGATGCCCAAAGCGTGGCCCGAACCCCGCATGCGAGAAAGGCATGCCGGCAAACCGTGCGCCGCCAAAGTGTGGACCTCCACGGAAGCCGCCAAAGTGCGAACCTCCTCCCATCGCATGCATGCCGCCGAAGCCACCGCGCGTGCCGGCAAAGCCACCGCCCCCAAAGCCCCCACCGTGCATGCCGCCGAACCCGCCGCCGCCGTGCATGCCGCCGAAGCCGCCCCCGCCGTGCATGCCGCCACCTCCACCGCCGAAGCCACCCCCGCCGCCGCGCCCGAGAGCCGGCGATGCGATCGCAAGCGTCGCGGCGGCGACACAAGCAATCAGGAATTTAAGAGGCCTGTGGTTCATCCCATTCCTCCATTGTTGAATTGCAGCGGGCCATTCCGCCGCAGGGAAGAGATCAGCAGACCCAATTCGTTCGACAACTTCAAATGACTACGGTGACAGATTCTGACTATGAAGTTAGCGATGCATGGAGCGATGTCGAGAGCAATCCGGCCCGCTGCCCGGAGGACGAGTCGACGCTGGCTCGGCCTCAAGCGAAGGCCACAACATCGAGGGTGTGCGGAAGATCGGCGCGAACCGTCATCTCGATGCGCTTGTGGTCGGGAGAGGCTTGTTGCGAAGGCGGATATGACGCAATGTCCCACACGTTCACAAGTTAGAGCACGCGCGCGATGATGGGAGCGTGACGGAGCACAAGCGTTATTCCCCAACTCAGGGCGTCGGCGCCGACATATACAATGGAACCCTTGGCTATTGGGCCCAGTGCGACCGCAGGCAGAGCGAACTGGAGCCAGACCACGATGGGGTAATGAACAAGATACATTCCGTAGGAACTGGCGCTCAGGCTGTCGAAGACAGGTTGGTGAGCAATGGCGAACGCAAACTTGGCTGCGCCAACTCTGCTGATGTCAGGCAGCGCGAAAATTTGGCGCATGAGCTACTTCACCGCTGACGTATATTATGGCCGCTAACAGCCGAGTTCACCCGGCGCGAGTACCGTCAGGGACCGGCTTTTCCGGCAGCGCGAGCACCGGCGTTATGCCATCGGCATAACCGAGATCAAAAATCATTCCTTCAGAGGTCTCGCCGGCCATCCTGCGAGGCTCAAGATTGACAACAAACAGTGCCTGCTTGCCTTCGATTTCCGTTTTCGGATTTTGCCGTTCCTGTTTCATGCCGACCAGAATGGAGCGCGCGTGGTCGCCGAAATCGACACGCAGTCGTACGAGTTTCTCGGAATGCGCCACGACCTCGACAGCGAGAATGGTCCCGACGCGGACGTCGATCTTGTCGAGGTCAGCGATGGAGATCACGGGTTTGATGGGCGCCGGATTCATGTTCCATCCTTTGCTGAGGCTCGGTCGATCGCGTCGAACTGGGCCTCGCTTAGGCGCCAGCCGAGTGCGCCGAGATTGTCCCTGGCGTGATGGGGCTTGGTTGCGCCGGGGATCGGAATGACGTGACTGTCGCGCGCCAACAGCCAGTTCAGGGCGACCTGGCTGACGCCGACGTCGTGCGCGCGGGCGACGTCGGCCAGACACGATAGCAGCGCTTTCGTGCCCGCGCTGCTGCCCGACGGCTGCGTGAGGCGGCCGGACGCAAGGGGAAAATACGCGACCAGTGCCACATCGAGCTCTCGGCAGGCGTCGAGCACGCCATTTGTTTCCGCTGCTCGTCGGAGCAGGCTGTAGTTGACCTGATTGGCGGCGAGCGGAACGCCCGCCCTCGCGAGGTGATCGGCCATGCGGCGCATCTGGTCCGCATTGAAATTTGCCACGCCGACGGCGCGCGCCTTGCCGGATTTCACCGCTTCGACAAGGCCTTCGGCGAACACCCCCATGTCGATCATGGGCAGCGGATAATGGACATAGTAGAGATCGATTGTCTTGAGGCCCAGGCGCGCGAGCGAGCCGTCAAGCGCGCTCATCAGGCGACGCGGAGAGGTTCGGCCCGGAAAGGGAAGGAATTTCGATGCGATCACCGCGCGGACGGGAGCAGTGCGCAAGCAGTCACCCACGACGCGCTCCGAGAAATAGACCTCAGCCGTGTCGATCATGCACAGGCCGGCATCATGAACGGTCCTGTATGTTTCCAACACGGCCCCGCGATCGGCACGCCGCCACTTGTTTGTGCCGATGCCCAACGGCAGCACATGGATGCCGGTTCGGCCCAAGGGGCGCGTATCATGCTCTGCGGGCATCGCTGGACTCCTCACAAGGCGAAAGGGTTGTCCGCTGCTTGGTGTGATGACGCTGGCGAAGGTTTACCCCATCGCTGCTGCGGCCGCAGCATGTTGATGCCGAACGCCCCTGTCGCCGCCAGCCGACGCGGCAGGTTCGGCGGCCGAGGCAGTAGTTCGAGCATGGTCGTCGGGCCGCTTGCAAAAAAGAGCATGTCTGTGAATGCGATCACAACGGTCCAGCGCGCCGCCATCTAGAAATCCGCCTGCGGCGATTTATTCGGCTCGCTACGCTGCTCTCGCAATTCAACCGCTTTTCTGGAGCATCCGAAATGAGACGTCCATTGGGTACCGAGCTCAATACCGAGGATCGATCGCTGGCGCGCCGCTGGGCCATCGCGATCCCTTCATTTTATTCGACAATCGTCGTCATTACGATTGTCGCCGCGGCGCTGACGAGTTCAACGGCCACCAAGAGCACTGTGGTGGCGAGTTCCGAGCAGAAGGACCTCTTGCAGGATCGATCGGGTGCGCAGCTGTACAGACCGGTGCCATATGGATCGTTACCCAATTTGATCGCCGCCTGTACGGCCCCGCAGCCATGCATGGGGCAGGGTCAAACTCGGCGGTGTGACCAGGCCGAACGATGTCCGCTCTAGCCTGAAGTGCCAACGCGCCGATGGGTCAGCACCGGAGTCGGACATGGGCCATGATGGCAAGCGTGGCGACGACTCGTCAGACCTAAGAATTATAGCGCGCGAGCTTGAGGGGCGTATTTTTCCATGGTGACGACCAGGGCGGTTGTGCCATGTCGAAGAGCTACCGGCGATTGGCGTTATGGTGCCTATTGGCGTCGATCATCGTCGCAATCTGCGTATGGGCTTTGATCGGATCGCCCGAAGCGCATCGAAGCGGCTCGCCCGTTGCCTTGCACCAGTTTGCGCCAGCGCGGTGATATCGTCGCGCTCTAACAAATGTTATTGCCGCCCAAACCGCGCCATGTAGCGTTGCGATAGCGGCAGGGCACCAACCACGCATCAAAGGTGGCTGACGTGAAGAACGATCCGTATTTGGTCGCCGGGTGGTGCTTTATTGGTATGGCTTGTGCCACGTTCCTGATCGGCATTTTATCAAGCTTCTGAACTGCACACGGCGGACCCGTCGCGATTTCATTCGCGCCAATCGGTTGGTCGGCACAGAACGCGATAACCTTCAGCACGTCAGCGGTCACGCGTCTCAGCTCGCGACTGCAGGCTCAACTCCCACTTCGGAATGCGCTCGCGCCGCTCGGGCCGTGGATGCGCTGCGTGCGCTTACCTCAGCCCCTCATACACCATGAAGCCGCGTGCGATTTTCAGCTTGCGCAGCGCGCGGGGGACGAACCGCTCCTGCGGCGGATGAATGTAGCGCCACGAGGTGAGCGTCAGCTCGGAGAGCACGCCGTCGGCTGCATCGAAGGGAGCAAGGAGCCCGGTCAGGCTGAGCGGAGCATGGGCGCGGGTGTTGAAGGGGAGCAGCAGAAGCTCAAGATGTGTGGTGACGCCGCGCGGCGAGGTCGTGGCGAGGCCGGCGATCGCAGGCAGCATCTCGTCGGCGACAACCGCGGTGATCTCCTCGATCTCGCGCCGGCTTGCGGCGGCAAACAGGGCAGGAAAGCTCTTGTCCTTCATGTCGCGACCGAACAGTGCGCAGACGCGGGTGCCGGCGACACGAAAGGGATAGCCCGCTTCGCAGGAGAGCACGAAGATGTCGCCGAGCAATTCGCGCACCGCATTGGGATCGATGTCGCTGCGGTCCGGCGCACGGCCATCGCCGCGTCGGCCGTCCCAATAGGCGAAGAATTCCCGGCTTGCCGGATGCTTCATACAAACTCACCCCGGTGTCCGCCTGGCGGGACAGTTCTGTCCCGCTTTCGCGCACACCTTTCCCTAAGAACGTTGTGCAGGAGGGACCGTGCAGCGTCCATGCCGCCGGCGCTTCGGGCGGCCGCTTTACGCCGTTAACGTTAAATTAACGATGCGGTTTGCAGCGGCGACGTCAGCGGTTAGGGTCCGCGCGTCCCGCCTCGCCGGTTTTCTCCAGGTTGCCCGCGAGGCACACAGGCTGCGTCAAACAGATTGGCCGGCGGCGGCCGGGGAGGGGTGGGGATCCACCCGGCCCCCGCGTCGTAAGGCCACAGGATCGAGGGAGGGCGTTCTCAGCGCCCTCCCTTTTGCTTATCCAAGATCGCCTGATTGTGCACTTGCACAGGCGGGTGAAAGGCGACTATCTCAGCCGCGCCACCATTGAACGCTGCTGAAGGTCCCTTCGCCTTGGAATCGCCGCAACAACCGATCGAGGACACCCCGCCCGGACTGCCCGCGGAGGCGTCGCGGGCGAGGCAGCGCGAGCCAATCCTGACACTGCCACCGGCGCTGACGGCCTACGTGCTCCTGCTAGCGATCATCCATCTGCGCGTGCTGTTGCCGGTCGCTTGGGAGGAGTGGACCCTCGACGTGTTCAGCTTCATCCCGAAGCGCTACGACACCACGCTGCTGGATGTAACCTTCCCGGGTGGGGCCGGCGCAAAAATCTGGACCTTCGTCACCTATTCGCTGCTGCACGCCAATCTGAGCCATATCGGCTTCAACGTGCTGTGGCTGTTGCCGTTTGGCAGCGCGCTGGCGCGGCGCTTCGGCGCACTGCGCTTCTATCTGTTCATGGCGGCCACGGCGGCGGCCGGAGCGCTCGCGCACCTTGTGACCCACGAGCATGCGCTGGCGCCGATGATCGGCGCATCCGCCTCGGTGTCCGGCACCATGGCGGCTGCGATCCGCTTTGCCTTCGTGCAGGGCAGCTTCCTGTCGTTCTCGCGCGGGGATGCCGAGGCCGCCGCAAGGGTTCCGGCGCTGTCGCTCGGGCGGGCATTGCGCAACGGCCGGGTGCTCGCGTTCCTTGCAATCTGGTTTGGCGTGAACCTCATCTTCGGCGTCGGCTCGCTCGCGATCGGCGGCATGGCCGAAGGCCAGAGTGTCGCCTGGCAGGCGCATATCGGCGGCTTTTTCGCAGGTTTGATTTTATTTGCCCTGTTTGATCCGGTGCCGCGTCGCGAAAGCAATGCTGCAGGTGCGTTATCGAATCCGCCGCCCTAGCGCATGATCCGCAAAAGTGTGAAGCGGTTTTCCGAAAAGATCATGCGCAAACAATAAGCTAAAGCGCGGCGATGTTTCATCCTCAAATCATCGCGCTTTAGCGCGGGCTTTCGGAGGACCTGTCCGCCAGAGCAATAAGGTCAGCCGGCGTGACTGATTGCGCCCTGAAGCGATTCGATTCATCATCCGCCAAGCAGACGAGAGCCGGACGGCGAAAGAGGCCGTACCCGCACGAAGCGGGCGAAACGAAACCGGCGCGAGCGTGTTGTCTTCGACTCGGACCCTGTCTTTGAAGGGATTTTATCGATTCAGGGAGGCGACAATGACGGTGCGAGCTATCCTCGATACCAAGGGCCATCAGGTGGAGAGCATCCAGCCGGGGGCAAAGCTCTCGACGGCGGTGCAGATTCTCGGTGAGAAAAGGATCGGCGCCGTGCTGGTTCTGAACATGGCCGGTCATATCGAGGGCATCCTGTCCGAGCGCGACATTGTGCGCGTGCTGAGCGAGCGTGGCGCGGCCATGCTCGACGAGCCGGTCAGCAACGTGATGACAAAAAGAGTCATAAGCTGCCGTCCGTCGGATACCGTGAGCGGCATCATGGAGATGATGACGCTCGGAAAATTCCGGCATCTGCCCGTCGTCGACGACGGCAACCTGGTCGGCCTGATCTCGATCGGCGACGTCGTGAAGTGGCGCGTGCGGGAATACGAGCTCGAGCAGGAGGCGCTGCGCGATTATATCAAGACCGCCTGACGCGGCTTGTTTTTGCACATCATCTCCGCGCAAACGCTACGCGTTTGTCGCGTGCGAAAACCGGTGCCCGCTCTTTCCGGATGATGCGCTACGGCAGCTTCGCCTTCACCACGTCGGGGCCGGGCGGCGTCAGCACGTTGATCGCTTCCTGGATGGAATCGATCGCACGCTCGGTGGCTCGCGTACCGAAGTCGATGAGATCGGCAGCGCGATGGAAATCGAACCAGCCGATCTGGCCGACGCGCGGGGTAATCAATAGGTCCGGCGGGTCACCGGCGAGGCGGGCGCGGGTGATGCGGTCCTGCATGATGTTGAAGGCATCGACCATGACCGAGGAAATGCCGGGCCGGCCGCCGCCGCCGAAAAATTCACGTTTCACGGCGCGCTCGGCCGAGAACAACTTGCCGAAGCGGCGCCTGGCCGGCGGGGTCGGGGTGGTGTCGGCCTCGATCGGGTCCGCAGGAAGGGTGCCGTGGGCGTAGATGGTCGTGGAGTGCGTGAAAACATCGTTGGACACATTTGCGGCGATGACGATTTCCGCGCCAAGCGCGCGCGCCGCCGATACCGGAACCGGATTGACCAGCGCGCCGTCGACCAGCCAGCGGTCGCCGATCAGGATGGGGGCAAAGATGCCTGGCAGCGCGTAAGAAGCGCGCATCGCATCGACCACGCGGCCATGGGTCAGCCAGATCTCGTGGCCAGTGCGAACTTCGGTCGCGACGCCTGCGAACTTGACCGGCAGGTCCTCGATCATGGTCTTGCCGATCGAGGCTTCGAGCTGGGCGGCGAGCTTTTCTCCGCCGATCAGGCCGCTTCCGTTGAGACGGATGTCGAGGTAGCCGAGGACGTTGCGCACCTGCAGGCCGCGCGCCCACGCCTCGAGCGTGTCGAGATGGCCGGCCGCAAAGGCGCCGCCGACCACTGCGCCGATCGAAGTGCCCACCACGACATTCGGCACGATGCCATTGGCGAGCAAGGTGCGAAGCACGCCGATATGGGCAAAACCGCGCGCCGCGCCGCCGCCCAGCGCCAGCCCGATGACCGGCCGGCGAATGCTGCCCAGGCCGATCTTGCCGCCTTCGGGATCGCTGTAGCTACGCCTCGTCAAACGCTCAAGCACCGAAAATCTCCTGGTGGGGCCCAGACTATTGGTTGCGGCCTGGCCCCGCCAGAAACTACCGCAAGCATGGTTTATGCCGCGGTTAGACGCCCATTATGACTTGATCGCGACTATAAGCACCAATTCCCGGTCGGTTCGGGGGTTCCCGCCGGGCGGCTTGTCCGTTTGACGGATGCTGGGGACGGCTTGAATTTGCCGCGTTTTCGGTGAAAAGCAGAGGAATGAGAATAGGGGGTGGCGGCATCTTTCGATGGCGGTGCGCAGCGCACGCGTGGCCGGTTTTTGCGCTGGGCGCCTTTCTGCTCGCCTTCGTTGCTTCTCCCGCCGATGCCCAGCTTTTCAGCGATCGCCCGCCGCCGGTACCTCCGGCCTCCGTGCCGGATCCCGGCGCGGCCGTAAGTCTCGCGCCGCCGTCCGGGCCCGCGGCCGCCATACCGCCGCCGGTCGGGGCCCCATCCAGCCTGCCGCCGATGCTGGCTCAGCCCGCCATCGCCTCCGTACCCCCAGGCGGCGGCGCGCCTGGACAGGCCGTGCTCGCGCTGTCGGCCCGCTATGGCAAGGACATGCCGGCGATAAACGGCGGCCTTGTCTGGCGGATCTTCTCCGACCACCCGGATGAGACCGGGACCTTCAAGATGATCCGCGAGGATCGCAATCCGGCCCCCAACATCGTGCTGCCGCCGGGAGGCTATGTCGTGCATGTCACGCTTGGCCTCGTCAGTGCCGTGCGCGCGGTGACACTCAAGGCCGAGACCGACCGCGAATTGTTCCTGCTGCCGGCGGGCGGCCTGCGCATCGAGGGCCGGGTCGGCACCTCCAAGATTCCGCAGAACCAGATTTCGTTTGCGATCTACAAGGGTAGCCAGTTCGAAGGCGGCGACCGCGCGCCAATGGTGCCGAACGTCGCCGCCGGCGATCTCGTGCTGCTGCCCGAGGGGATCTATTACATCATCTCCAACTATGGCGATGCCAATTCGGTGGTGCGCTCAGACATCCGCGTGCAGTCCGGCAAGCTCGATGATGTCGTCGTCACCCATCGCGCCGCTGTCATCACGCTCAAGCTGGTGTCGGGTCAGGGCGGCGAGGCGCTCGCCAACACTGCCTGGTCGGTGCTCACGCCGGGTGGTGACGTGATCAAGGAGACGATCGGCGCGTTTCCGCGCATGGTATTGTCGGAAGGCGAATACCGCGCGATCGCCAAGAATGAAGGCAAGGTCTACGAGCGGCCCTTCAACGTCGTAAACGGCGTCGACGGCGAAGTCGAGGTCGTCGCGCGCTAGCCAGATGCGAGCAGCGTAAGCGCGCTCAGAACCGCGTGACGATATCCGATAGCACCGGGCGAGGACGGTCCTCACTCGGCCTCGATGGGGTGCCGATGTGGATGAAACCGACGAGCTTCTCGTCGGCCTTCAGCCCGAAGCCATCGAGCACGTCGCGGTCGAAGGCGAACCAGCCGGTGAGCCAGCAGGCGCCATAGCCGAGCGCCGTCGCCGCGGTGACGATATTCATCGCGCTGGCGCCTGCCGACATTTCCTGCTCCAACGGCGGCACCTTTGGATGTGGCCTGGTGAAGCTGATCACGCCGATCACCAGCGGCGCATCGGTCAGCCGCCCCTTTTCGACCTCGATCTCCGCCGCTGTGGCTTGCGGATTCTTCTTCGCAAAGACGCTGGCGATGATTTCGCCGGCGCGGGCGCGGGCATCGCCCTCGAACAGGATGAAGCGCCACGGCGCGAGCTTGCCGTGATCGGGCACCCGCGCGCCAATGGTGAGGATGGTTTCGATCTCGGCCGTCGATGGGCCGGGCGCGGTCATCTCGCGCGGCTTCACCGAGCGGCGGGCCTTCAGAAGTTCGATGGCGTCAAGCACGGGTCAATGCTTTCACGATAAACCTTTGCACTAAATAGGCAGGTAGAGCGGTGGCCGGAAGCGAGTTTAGACCGATTATGATCAGGCCGCTGCTGCCATTCGCGCTCGCCTGATATCCGGCGGGGTTGCCTCGTCGACGAGAGCCGCCACCGCCTCATCCGTCGGCATCACCTTCTGTCCCTCGTGGCCGAACCGGCGAACCGAAACCGTGTGGCTTTCGGCCTCCTTCTTGCCGACGGCGAGCAGCGCCGGGATTTTGGCGAGCGAGTGCTCGCGGACCTTGTAGTTGATCTTCTCGTTGCGCAGGTCGAGCTCGACCCGAAGTCCCGCGCGCCGCGCAGCCGCGGCGACGACCTTGGCGTACTCGTCGGCTTCCGACGTGATGGTGGTGACGACCACTTGCGTCGGCGCCAGCCAGAGCGGGAAATTGCCGGCATAGTTCTCGATCAGGATGCCGATGAAGCGTTCCATCGAGCCGCAGATCGCCCGATGCACCATGACCGGCGGCTTTTTCGAACCATCATGATCGATGTAGAACGCGCCGAACCGCTCGGGCAAATTGAAATCGACCTGGGTGGTGCCGCACTGCCAGTCGCGGCCGATGGCATCGCGCAGCACATATTCGAACTTGGGCCCGTAGAATGCGCCTTCGCCGGGATTGATCGACGTCTGGACGTTGTTGCTCTGGGATTTGATTTCCTGCAGCACCGTGGCCATCACGCGCTCCGCGTGATCCCACATCGCATCCGTGCCGACGCGCTTTTCCGGCCGGGTCGAAAGCTTGACTGTCAGTTCACCCTCGAAGCCGAAATCCTTGTACACCGACAGGATCAAATCGTTGATCTTCAGGCACTCGTCGGCGAGTTGCTCCTCGGTGCAGAAGATATGTGCATCGTCCTGCGTGAAGCCGCGCACGCGCATCAAGCCATGCATCGCGCCAGACGGCTCGTAGCGGTGCACCACGCCGAATTCGGCGAGGCGCATTGGCAGGTCGCGATAACTCTTCAGGCCGTGCTTGAAAATCTGCACATGCCCTGGACAGTTCATCGGCTTCAACGCAAACCAGCGCTTGTCCTCGGCCTCATCGCCGGCGGATTGCGCCGCGAACATATTCTCGCGGTACCAGTCCCAATGGCCCGAGGTTTCCCAGAGCGCCTTGTCGAGAATCTGCGGCGCGTTGACCTCGCTGTAATCGCCGGCGAGGCGTCGCCGCATATAGGCGATGACCGCCTGGAAGATGGTCCAGCCCTTCGCATGCCAGAACACGACGCCCGGGCCCTCTTCCTGAAAGTGGAAGAGGTCGAGCTCGCGGCCGAGCCTGCGGTGGTCCCGCTTCTCGGCTTCCTCGATCTGCTTCAGATAAGCGTCGAGCTCTTCCTGCTTTGCGAACGCCGTGCCGTAGATGCGGGTCAGCATCGGGTTGTTGGAATCGCCACGCCAATAGGCGCCAGCGACTTTCATAAGTTTGAAGGCGCCTCCGATCCTGCCCGTCGAGGTCATGTGCGGGCCGCGGCAGAGGTCGAACCAGTCGCCCTGAAAGTAGATCTTGATCGGCTCGTCGCCGGGAATGGCGTCGACCAGCTCGACCTTGAAGGCTTCGGCTTTGTCGCGGAACACCTGCTTGGTCTTCTCGCGATCCCAGACCTCCTTGGTGAAAGGCTTGTCGCGCGCGATGATTTCGCGCATCTTCTTCTCGATCGCGGCAAAATCCTCCGGCGTGAACGGTTCGTTGCGAAAGAAGTCGTAGTAGAAGCCGTTCTCGATGACGGGACCGATGGTGACCTGCGTGCCCGGCCACAACGACTGCACGGCTTCCGCCAGCACATGCGCGCAGTCATGTCGGATCAATTGCAGCGCGCGCGCATCCTCTCGGGAGATCAGCTCGATCTTCGCGTCCCTCTCGATCGGATCGTTGAGATCGGCGAGCTCTCCGTTCAACGCCATCGCCACCGTGCGCCTGGCAAGCGAGGGCGAGATGCCCTTGGCGATCTCGAGGCCGGTGGTCTGCTTCGGAAACTCGCGCCTGGCGCCGTCAGGAAAGGTGAGGGTGATCTTCTCGACCGGTTCGGCGGGCTTCAGATTCCTGATGGAGTATTGGAATCCGGATTCGGATTTGTGATCTGACATTTCGGTCTCCTGAGGCTCACTCCTGCGAACGAACGCAGGTAAGCGGGAACGAGCCCGGTATAGCAGGCGAATCGGACAACGCAATCGGCGTTATCGGCCGAATTTCCGCAAATAACGGCCTTTTCACGCAGGTCGCTACCGACCAAATGCAGCGATCCCGCGCGTTTTTCAGCCGCAACGGTTGGCAAAGCGCGTCCAATTGGATAAGTCGGCAACCGCGCGGACCTTTCAGTCTGCCTGTCCCGTCCGTCCACAGAATGAGAAAACTGTCATGAGAATGATGTTGGCGCTCGCCGCGGTCATGTATTCAGCGGCGGCTTTCGCGCAATCCAGTGCACCGCCGACGGCGGATGCTCAAAAGCCAGCAGCCGAGGCCAGATCTGCGAAGCCGGCCAAGGCGAGCAAGACGAGCAAGACGA
>Ga0134125_10004041_pt1 | contig 16816 bp, 18 predicted proteins | sample KB31751_FD_96464 | JGI IMG/M metagenome (GOLD analysis project Ga0134125, IMG submission 96464) | Terrestrial soil microbial communities with excess Nitrogen fertilizer from Kellogg Biological Station, Michigan, USA - KB3-175-1 | ecosystem: Environmental > Terrestrial > Soil > Unclassified ...
CGAGCGGCTCAAGCTCGATCTCGAAAAGGTGCAGGCGTGGATGAAGAAGGGCGCGCAGCCTTCCGACCGCGTCATGCGTTTCCTCGATGCCGCCGGCATCGCCAAGCGGGCGAAGCGCAACAATCCGGAAAAGGCGGTCCCGCGCAAGGAACGCAAGGCGAAGGAAGAAGAAGCAGCCAAGGCCGCAGGCGCGGCGCCCGCCGCTGGCGCTCCGGCCGCAGCGGCCAAGCCTGCGGAAAAGCCCGCCGCCAAGCCCGCCGAAGCGCCGGCTGCGAGCTGAGCTATTGCCCTCTCCCCCTGTGGGAGAGGGCAGGTCGAGGTCGCGCAGCGGCCGAGACCGGGTGAGGGGAAAATTTCATGCGAAAAGGAAAGCGAGAGATTTCCCCCTCACCCGCCTCGCCGCCCGTGGCGGCTCGGCATCCTCTCCCACAGGGGGAGAGGGAGAAGAAGGTGCGCGTTGCCCGCATCGGCGCCGCGCATGGCGTGCGCGGCGAAGTGAAGCTGTGGCCGTTCACCGAGGATCCGGAAGCGGTCGCGCGCTACGGTCCGCTGGAAACCGAAGATGGCGCGCGGCGCTTCGAAATCGAATCGCTGCGTCCAGCCGGGGATCATCTGGTGGTGCGCCTTGCCGGCATCGCCGATCGCGACACGGCCGGGCAGTTGCGCAACACCGACCTCTTCGTACCGCGCGACCGCCTGCCGGAGATCGACGAGCCCGACACGTTCTATCACGCCGATCTGGTCGGGCTCGACGCGGTGGCGCCGGACGGCGCGCAGATCGGCACCGTGCACGCGCTGCATAATTTCGGCGCCGGCGACATTATCGAAATCATGCCGCTCGGCAGCGGCGAGCCGATGATGCTGCCGTTCACCGACGCGACAGTGCCAAAAATCGATCTGGCGGCAAAACAGGTCGTCATCGTGCAGCCGGCGGAAATCGAGGCGAAGGAAGACGATTGATGGCGGACACATCGCACACTCCGCTCATTCCCGCGCAAGCGGGAATCCAGAGGGAGAAGCGCAAGCATCTCGTTGTCGATCCCTGGGTCCCCGCTTTCGCGGGGACGAACGGAGAATAATTGCCGATGTGGCGCGCCTCGGTGCTCACGATTTTCCCCGAGATGTTCCCTGGACCGCTTGCGGCGAGTCTCGCCGGCAAGGCGATGGGCAAATTGTGGACGCTCGAGACCGTCGACATCCGCGATCATGCCGCCGACAAGCACCGCACCGTCGACGACACGCCGGCCGGCGGTGGACCGGGCATGGTGATGAAGGCCGACGTGCTGGCACGCGCGATCGACTCCGTCCGCGCCGATGCGCGTCCGCGTCTGCTGATGAGCGCACGCGGCGCCCGGCTGACGCAAAAACGCGTCGCAACGCTCGCGCAAGGCGAAGGCGCCATCATTCTCTGCGGCCGCTTCGAGGGTATCGATGAGCGCATCGTTGCCGCGCGCAAGCTCGAAGAAATCTCGCTTGGCGATTTCGTGCTGTCGGGCGGCGAGCCGGCGGCGCTGGCGCTGATCGACGCTTGCGTGCGTCTCATCCCGGGCGTGATGGGTAAGGAGGCTTCGGCTGCGGAGGAAAGTTTCGCGCAGGACCTGCTCGAATATCCGCAATACACCCGCCCCGCGGTCTTCGAAGGCGACCCGATCCCGGACGTTTTGACCTCCGGCGACCACGGCAAGATCGCCGCCTGGCGCAGGGCGGAGGCGGAGCGGCTGACACGCGAGCGCAGGCCGGACCTCTGGACGGCCTATTTGGCCCGGAAAAAGCCCCTAACCTGACTTTTGACCTATAGGACAATTTGTCCTATAGGACCGCCCAACCCATTCAGTCCGAACCCGCTACCCGCGCGCCGGATGCTGGCGCTGCCGACGGAGATTTTGCGATGAACCTTATCCAGACGCTTGAAAAAGAGCAGGTCGAGAAACTCTCGGCCGGCAAGGAAATTCCCGATTTCGGGCCGGGCGACACCGTGCTGGTGAATGTCAAGGTAGTGGAAGGCGACAAGAGCCGCATCCAGGCCTACGAGGGCGTGTGCATCGGCCGATCCGGCCGCGGGCTCAACGAAAACTTCACTGTGCGCAAGATTTCCTACGGCGAGGGCGTCGAACGCGTGTTCCCGCTCTACGCGCCGATGATCGACTCGATCAAGGTGGTTCGCCGCGGCAAGGTGCGCCGCGCCAAGCTCTATTATCTGCGCGGACTGCGCGGCAAGAAGGCGCGCATCTCAGAGGCGCAGGGCGCGGCCGGCGAGGAAGCCGCCGCGGCCGCCAAGGAATAGTCGCGCTCATACCGGAATGCATGAAGGGGCCGCGTTCGGCCCCTTTTTCTTTGCGGCGTCGGGCGCTACATAAATACCAGGTTAGGGAGTGAGGAACGATGGCCAAGCCGCGGACGCTCTACGACAAGATCTGGGACGATCATCTGGTTGACGAACAACCGGACGGAACCTGCCTGCTCTATATCGACCGGCATATCGTGCACGAGGTGACCTCGCCGCAGGCCTTCGAGGGCTTGCGCGCCGCCGGGCGCAAGGTGCATGCGCCGGAAAAGACGCTCGCAGTCGTCGACCACAACGTGCCGACCTCCGACCGCTCGAAGCCCAACCCCGATCCGGAGAGCACCGAGCAGATCGCGGCGCTGGCGAAGAACGTGAAGGACTTCGGCATCGAATATTTCGACGAGTTCGACACGCGCCAGGGCATCTGCCACGTCATCGGCCCCGAGCAGGGATTCACGCTGCCCGGCACGACCATCGTCTGCGGCGACAGCCATACGGCGACGCATGGCGCTTTCGGCGCCCTCGCCTACGGCATAGGCACCTCCGAGGTCGAGCACGTGCTGGCGACGCAGACGCTGATCCAGAAAAAATCGAAAAACATGCGCGCGACGGTCGACGGCAAGTTGCCGCCCGGCGTCACGTCGAAAGACATCATCCTCGCCATCATCGGGGAAATCGGCACGGCCGGCGGCACCGGCTATGCGCTGGAATATGCCGGCGAAGCCATCCGCGCGCTGACGATGGAAGGGCGCATGACCGTCTGCAACATGTCGGTCGAAGGCGGCGCCAAGGCCGGCTTCATCGCGTCGGATGAAAAAGCCTATGCCTTTCTCAAGGACAAGCCGAAAGCGCCCAAAGGCAAGGCCTGGGATGAAGCGATGCGCTACTGGGAGACGCTCAACTCCGACGACGGCGCGCATTTCGACCGCGAGATCAAGCTCGATGCCGCGAACCTACCGCCGCTGGTCACCTGGGGCACCAGCCCCGAGCAGGTGATTTCGGTCGCGGGTCGCGTACCGGTGGCGGCGGAAATCCAGGATGAAAAGAAACGCATCGCTGCCGAACGCTCGCTCGGTTACATGGGGCTCAAGGGCGGCGAGAACGTCACCGATATCAAGCTCGACCGCGTGTTCATCGGCTCGTGCACCAATTCGCGCATCGAGGACTTGCGCGAAGTTGCGCGCGTTGCCGGCGGCAAAAGCGTCAACGCGAACGTCTACGCGATGATCGTTCCCGGCTCGGGACTGGTGAAGGAACAGGCGGAAGCCGAAGGCCTCGACAAGATCTTCAAGGCCGCGGGCTTCGACTGGCGCGAGCCGGGCTGCTCGATGTGCCTTGCCATGAATCCGGACAAGCTCAAGCCGGGCGAGCGCTGCGCCTCGACCTCAAACCGCAATTTCGAAGGCCGTCAGGGCCACAAGGGCCGCACGCATCTGGTCTCGCCGGCGATGGCCGCAGCCGCGGCAATCGCCGGACATTTCGTCGACGTCAGAGAGTGGAAGTAGCTGGTTTCCGTTACCAGCAGCGCCAGACGCGGCGGTAGGCCCAGTAGCTGCCGCGCCAGACGCGCAACCGCGTCCATCCGCAGGCGGGCCGGCTGTAATAAGGGCCGCCGTAATAATACGGGTAGCCCACGCCGTAACCGAACGCGAAGCTGGGGCCATAGCCCCATCCACCGTGCCATCCGCCATGCCAGCCGTGGTGCCAACGCGCTTGTGCCGGAGAAGAAACGGCCAAAGCACCCATCGTCAAAAGCACGGCCGTCAAAATCGCAGCAAGTTTCGACATCAAAGTCCTCCGCTATCGCCCCGATTCCACAAACGATAACCGCGGAGATTTCCTGCGGGTTCCTATTCCCACCAGCAGCGCATGCGCGGCACGATAACCGGCCCGCTGACGCGGTATTCCTTGGTCAACCAGGAGCGGCAATGCCGTTGCGCCTCGTGGCGAGGATGAATGGTGATGCGCGGGGGCGATTCGGCAGCGAGTTCATGGGTGTAGGACGCACCGGCGCGGTATGACGGCATACTGGCATAGGCGGCATGGTGGACGCTGTGCTGATTGCCACAACCGAAAAATTCGGCCCGAGCACCGGTTGATCCGGCGGCGACGAAGGCGACGATTGCGATTATGGGCGCGCTACGGACCAATGTATGGAGCATTTCGGCAAGCTCGGATCGTCACGGCCACGGGCCGAAAGTCGCAATTTTAGCTTGCTTCGTCAACCACTTGGTGATGCGGCAACTCCCCCGTAGAATACTGGAATGACAGGCAAATTTGCCGATTGGGCAAACGCTTCAGCACCGTCTCTGGCCGATCTCGAGGCGATGGCGGCCAATGCCTACGCGGCGCTGCCGGAGCATTTCCGCAATCTTTGCAAAGGCTTGGTGATTCAAATCGACGACTTTCCGAGCCAAGACGTGCTGGAAACTATGCATTGCGAGACTGATTTCGACCTGCTCGGACTGTTCCAAGGCGTCGGCCTGACCGCCCGAGGTGAAGATACATCGGGGCTATTGCCGAATATGATCTGGCTTTATCGGCGTCCTATCATCGATTACTGGGCCGATCATGACGATTCGTTGGGTTCGATCGTCACGCATGTGCTCGTCCACGAGATCGGCCATCACTTCGGTCTCTCGGACGACGATATGCAGGCCATCGAGGACAGCCTCGACTGAATCGGGCTTTCGCCGGACATAGCTTGCCGCTAAACCCTTGCCGTCACAGAAGGCCGGATGGTCATGGAAAAGTTCACCACCCTCGAAGGCGTCGCCGCGCCCTTAAAGCAGATCAATGTCGACACCGACATGGTGATCCCCAAGCAGTATCTCAAAACCATCAAGCGCACCGGGCTCGGCAAGGGCCTGTTCGCGGAAGCGCGCTACAAGGACGACGGCAGCGAGAACCCGGATTTCGTGCTCAACAAGCCGGCCTACCGCAAGGCCAAAATCCTGGTCGCCGGCGACAATTTCGGCTGCGGCTCCTCGCGCGAGCATGCGCCCTGGGCGCTGATGGATTACGGCATTCGCTGCGTCATCTCCACCTCGTTCGGCGACATTTTTTACAACAACTGTTTCAAGAACGGCGTGCTGCCGATCCGCGTCAGCCCCGAAGATCTGGAGAAGCTGTTCGACGACGCCGATCGCGGCGCCAACGCGACGCTCTCGATCGACCTGGAGAAGCAGGAAATCCGCGGCCCCGACGGCGGCATGGTGAAGTTCGAGATCGACAGCTTCCGCAAGCACTGCATGCTCAACGGCCTCGACGACATCGGGCTGACCAAGCAGAAGCAGGGCAAGATCGCGAGCTACGAAGACAAAGCCAAAGCGGCGCGGCCCTGGGCGTAGAAACGTTGCTTGTCATCACCAGGCTTGTCCCGGTGGTGAGTCGCTTCTTGCAAGGCTCGTCATGCCCCGCGAAGGCGGGGCATCCAGCAATCCCCACATGACAAACGCACTTCATTATCCGCCTTCGCGGATGATGACGGCGGTGCTCGCCTAGTTCGCGGCGATCGCGTCGGCGATGGCGACCGTGCGTATGGCCATCTCGGCATGCAACCGCTCGACCATGCGGCCATCGATGGAAACCACGCCCTTGTTCTTGTTCTCCGGCAATTCGAAGGCGGCGATGATCTTGCGCGCCCAGGCCACCTCCTCGGCGCTCGGCGAAAACGCCGTATTGCACGCCTCGATCTGGTTCGGATGAATGAGCGTCTTGCCGTCGAAGCCAAGCTCGACGCCCTGCCTGCACTCCATCGCAAAGCCGTCGGCATTGCCGATGTCGTTATAGACGCCGTCGAGGATGTCGATGCCGTAGATGCGCGCGGCCGCCACGCAGAGCGTCAGCCAGGGCAGCATGGAGGCGCGGCCGGGCATCAGGCGCGCGCGGGTGTCCTTGGCAAGATCGTTGGTGCCCATGATGAAGCCGGAAAGCCGCGACTCCGAATCCTTTGCTTCGGCGGCGATGGCCTGGATGTTGAAGATCGCCAGCGGCGTCTCGATCATCGCCCAGATGCGCGTCTTGTGGTCGGTGCCCATATCCATCAGGCGGCGGCCGATCAGTTGCAGCGCGTTCGGGTTCGATACTTTCGGCACCAGGATGGCGTCGGGCGCGGCCTGCGCCGCCGCGGCAAGGTCGTCGGCATGCCACGGCGTGTCGATGCCGTTGACGCGGATGAACACCTCGCGCCGGCCGAAGCCGCCGGCCTTGACCACGTCGGCGACCTGTTTGCGCGCGGCTTCCTTGGCGTCGGGCGCGACCGAATCTTCAAGATCGAGGATGACGCCGTCGGCGGCGAGCGTCTTTGCCTTCTCCAGCGCGCGGGCGTTGGACCCCGGCATGTAGAGTACGCTGCGGCGCGGATGGATACTCATGCCGCCGACTTTATCCGGCGCCGACAAACTGACAAGCGGACCGAGACGTCCCGGATTCGGTCAGCGTTCCAATGGCGCGAACCTGGGCTCCAGGCGCGCCTGATCCTGAGGCTTGATGATGCGGTAAAGCTGGAAGCGGTCGCCGTCGGCGATCAGCCGGAGACGCCGAGGATCGGGATTGGGAGTTTCGTCCTCGGTAAAGAGGACGTAGAGGTAATCGAACTTAGTCCAATTCAGCCAGAAGGCCGGCGTGCCGACACGCGGGTGGTCGGCGGCGACGACGAGCTGCGCGGTCGACGGCGGCGTGCCGTCGTGCGCATCGACATAATCGCGATATTCGGGACGCGCGTGCAGCACCTGCTTGCCGTCGACGGTGAAGTCCGTGGTCACTAGCGACGAGCGATCGATGGTGGCGATGCTGGCGGCATGCACGAGGCCGAGATCGCGCACGTCCTCACCGGATGCGCGGTCGGCATAGGCGACGAACACTTTCGATCCGGGCGCGATGCGCCGCACCGAGGTCTTGAACTCAGTGGTCGAGTCCGACAGTTGCGACCAGTTCATGTCGATCTCGAGCACACGGCCGGCGATGAGAACGATGCAAACGACCATGAAGGCACGCCGCACCAGCCGCCGGCGCAATTCCAGGTCGCCGCAGGCAAAGAGCATGAGGACGACGCCGAGCGGCACGCGCTGGTCGGCCATGTAGGTATCGAACATCACGCGCGGCAGCGCGAGATAAATCGCGGCGCCCACGCCCATGAGCGCCCACACGAACGGATGGAAGTGCAGGACGCGATGGCGGATCGCCCAGACCATGCTCGCGGCCATCACGCCGATGAGCGCCCAGGCCGCCACGTCGGAGTAATCGGAGAACACGTACATCAGGCCGTCGGTCTTGCCGCGCTGATCCCAGAAGGTCAGCGACAGCAAGTCCATCGTCGGGCTGGCGTAAAGCAGCGGCGCCGCGGCAAGGAACGGCAAGCCGGCGGCGACAAATTCGACGATGCGCAGCGGCCAGGGCTCGGCGCGCCGCTGCCACAGCCGCGTCGACTCGAACGCGAGTAGCCCGAGGCCGTAGATGCCGAGCGCCGACAGATGGCAGAAGAAGATGACGACGACGGACGCCGTCGACAGCATAAAGCGGAGCGGCCACATGCGCTCGCGCAAGGCGACCCAGCCGGCCAGCGCCCAGAGCGCAACGCCGATGCCGAAAATGTAATTCATCAACCCGACGAGAAAGACGTAGTTGTAGAGCAGCGGAAACGCGAGCAGCGGGAAAGCGGTCCAGCGACCGATCAACGCCCGGTTCAACACCAGGATGCCGGAAATGATCAGCGCGAACATGCCGACCATGTAAACCTGCCCGGCCACATAAATGTTCATGACGCGCGCCAGCACCGGCACGACAAAGTCCATGATCAGATTGGGGATGACCTGCCAGTCGATCTCATAGAAGCGCGCGAGCTGCGGATTGTCCTTGATGGTCGCGATCACCTGCATGCGCGCAAGATGATTGACGTAGTCCGACAGCGGCGGCAGCGGGTGCGTCCAGATCGGGATCGATATGAGCAGCGTGAATGCGGCGAACAACACGCCGATCTGCGGCGGCGAAAAGCCGGGCGTTCGGTGCCGCCAGACTTGCGGATCGGCCGTGACGGGTCTGTCGGGCGAAAGCATTGCGGTTTGATTCTCTTTTGTTATCAATGCTCGATAACACCTGAACAAGCGATGAATGTGGCGGGCCGCGGCGGGGTCTTGCGGCTTGCCCGATCCTCGATAGTTAAGGATGTGCTGCCTGACAGACGGCACGGCGGCACAGACATTAAAACTTGCTTCGTACCGCCTGCCGTGAAAGGTACGAGGCTCTACCGGACTTTAGGATAATGACCTTTCCGCAAAAATTGATCGACGGCTACGGCGCGTTTGCCGCCGGCCGCCTGCGCATCGAGCAGGACCGCTACCGCGAGCTCGCCGAAACCGGGCAGCGTCCGGAGATCATGTTGATCGGCTGCTGCGATTCGCGCTGCGCGCCGGAGGCGATCTTCAACGCGCGGCCGGGCGAGCTGTTCGTCGTCCGCAACATCGGCAATATCGTTCCGCCCTATGCGCCCGACGCACAGGCGCACGGCGTTTCCGCAGCGCTCGAATTCGGCGTCATGGCGCTGAAGGTCAAGCATATCGTCGTGCTCGGCCATGCCCAATGTGGCGGCGTACAGGCTTTCGCCGAAGACGCCGCGCCGCTGACGCCGAGCGACTTCATCGGCCACTGGATGTCGCTGATGGCTCCGGCCGCCAAGCGCGTGGGCCCGCGCGGCAGCATGACGCATGCCGAATATATCGGCGCGCTGGAGCGGGCCTCGGTACTCAACAGCCTCGACAACCTGAAGACGTTCCCGCGCATCGCCAAACTGATCGAGAAAGGCGACCTGACCACGCACGGCGCCTATTTCGGCGTCGCCACCGGCGATCTCTCGGTGCTGGACAAGGCGAGCGGCAAGTTCATGCCGGTCGCGCGCGATCGCACGGACGCCGCGCCGAAGTTCTAGGCTCGGCGACGCTCCGCAGGATGAGGCGGAAGGTCAGGCCGCCTTCTTCTTTGCCTGGATCAGCTTGCGGGCGATCAGCGTTTCCGCGATCTGGACGGCGTTGAGCGCCGCGCCCTTGCGCAGGTTGTCGGAGACGACCCACATCTGCAAACCGTTTTCCACCGTCGCATCCTCGCGGATGCGGCTGATGTAGGTCGCGTCCTCGCCGACGCATTCGTAAGGCGTGACGTAGCCGCCCGGCTCGTGCTTGTCGATCACGATGCAGCCGGGGGCGCCGCGCAGAATGTTCCGCGCTTCCTCGACGCTGATCGGCTTCTCGAACTCGAGGTTGACGGCTTCCGAATGCCCGACGAAAACCGGCACGCGCACGCAAGTGGCGGTGAGCTTGATTTTGGGATCAAGAATCTTCTTGGTCTCCGCCATCATCTTCCACTCTTCCTTGGTGTAGCCGTCCTCCATGAACACGTCGATCTCCGGGATGAGATTGAAGGCGATGCGCTTGGGAAACTTCTTGTTCTCGATCTCGCCAAGCGTGAACACCGCCTTGGACTGCGTGAACAGCTCGTCCATCGCGTCCTTGCCGGCGCCCGACACCGACTGATAGGTCGCCACGACCACGCGCTTGATCGTCGCCTTGTCATGCAGCGGCTTGAGCGCGACGACGAGCTGCGCGGTGGAGCAGTTCGGGTTGGCGATGATGTTCTTCTTGGTGAAGCCGTCGACCGCGGCGGCGTTTACTTCCGGCACGATCAGCGGCACGTCCGGGTCCATGCGCCAGGCGGACGAGTTGTCGATGACGACGGCGCCGGCGGCGGCGATCTTCGGCGACCACTCCTTCGACACCGCCCCGCCCGCCGACATCAGGCAGATATCGACGTCGGAAAAATCGTAATGGTCGAGCGCCTTCACCTTCAGCGTCTTGTCGCCGAACGAGGCTTCGACGCCCACGCTCTTGCGCGAGGCGAGCGCCACGACTTCGTCGGCGGGAAAATTCCGCTCCGCCAGAATGTCGAGCATTTCGCGCCCGACATTGCCGGTGGCACCCGCCACGGCGACCTTGTAACCCATCGTTAACTCTCCACAACGATTTCGCCGGCGACACGCGCGCCGCAAGAACCGGATCGCAGTGCTTCTAGGCGAGAAAGGACCGCAAGACAACGGTGGCCCGCTGGAGCTCGACGATCCTGCACCCGGCCCTGCATTCATGGCGCGAGGAACTGCCCGCAACGTTCGTGCGCGTCAGCGCATATCTATGCGGAATTGGTCTACTTTCCATTGCCGCCGCGGAGCTTTTTCAATCGACACCGGTGATCGAGCCGATCAATCCGGCGCATCGATCGGAATGGATCGCCATCGAACGCCCGCTCGCGGCCTTCGCCCTCGATATTCCCGAAGCCGCGGGCGTGCCGGCGAGCTACGTCATTCGCCGCAACGTCGAAGGCGGCGGCCGCAAAGACATCCTCACGATGGGCGAGGCGCAGGACGCTGCGCCATTTCTTGAGGTCGAGATCTATCGGCCCGGCCGCGAGCTCGGCCATTTCGCCGACACGGACGATGACCTCGCCGCGCACGCGGCCGAAGCCGGCGCGATCGCGGCGCAGCGCCAGGACGAACCGCTGCAAAGCAAATTCGGCACACTGTCGATTTTGGCGTTCGACGTGACGGCGCCGGCTTTGCGTCACTGTCTCGGCTTCTTGCGCGATTTCGACGATCCAACGGCGGCGACGCCGCTGTTGCAGCTGTCGGGACGATTCTGCCAGGGCTCAGGCTATGTCGGGCGCTCGACGCTTGCCTGCGCGCTCGACCGGCTGACGCTGCTTGCGGCGGCCAGCGAGCCGAAAATCGGCGCGCTGTTCGCGCACGCCGAGCTCAACCGCCATTTCTGCGGCGAGCGCGACCCGATCATCGCACCGACGCCAAAATACAAGTTGCTCTGGCAGGCGCTCGCCACCCGTCCCGAGCCGCGCCGTATCGGGCGCTGACGCCGGCTTTTCAAACACGCAACACGTGCAGAAACTACGCTGCGGCGCGGAATCGATTTCACTCGTCCCGCGCGCAAAGGCGATTGACGGTCGCGGAAATTCGGCGGATCGTTATTGCGCATGACTAAAAGCCGCCGGCGATGGCCGGGACGGCCGACGATGACCTCCGGGGAGAGGAAGAAATGATCACACGACGTCACCTGCTGGGGACAGCGGGCGCAGGCGCTGCGCTCGCGCTGTCCGGACTGCCGAAAATTCCGATTGCCGAAGCCGCCGTGGCGTTGACGCCCGGCGTGCCCGACGGCGTGAGTACCTACGTGACCATGGGCACGCTTCCCGGCAAAAAGCCGCTCATCCAGCTTGCCGACCGGCCGCCGAACTACGAGGCGCCGCTCGAATATTTCCGCACGCCGATCACGCCGAACGACCAGTTCTTCGTGCGCTATCACCTCGCCGACATTCCGGAAATCAAGGTCGAGGACTACCGTATTTCGGTCGGCGGCGACGGCGCCAACGGCCAGGCCGAGCTGACGCTCGCCGACCTCAAGGCGATGCCGGCGGTCGAAGTGGTCGCGGTCAACCAGTGCTCGGGCAACCGGCGCGGGCTGTCGCAGCCGCACGTCGCCGGCGTCGAATGGGGCTACGGCGCCATGGGCTGCGCACGCTGGAAGGGTGCGCGGCTCAAGGACGTGCTCGATAAGGTCGGGCTGAAAAAAGAGACGATCGAAATCCAGTTCGGTGGCGCCGACGGCCCCGTGGTCGACAAGACGCCGGACTTCGTCAAGAGCATCCCGGTGTGGAAGGCGGTCGATGAGTCGACGATCATCGCTTACGAGATGAATGGCGCGCCGCTGCCGCATTTCAACGGCTTTCCCGCGCGCGTCGTCGTGCCGGGCTGGACCGGAACATACTGGATGAAGCACGTCAACGCGATCACCGCGCTGACCAAGCCGCTGATGAATTTCTGGATGAACCCGGCCTACCGCATTCCGGTCGGCCTGTTCCCGATCGCCGCGCGCTTCACCTCGCAGGAATACGCGCCGAACACGCCAATCACCGAGATGGTGGTCAACTCGCTGATCACCAGCCACCGCGACGGCGACAAGATTTCCCGCGGCAAGGCGACCGTGAGCGGCCTTGCCTGGGACGGCGGCTACGGGATCACCAAAGTCGAGGTTTCGACCGACGGCGGCAACAAATGGTCGGCGGCGACGCTCGGCGACGATCTCGGCAAATACGCGTTCCGGCCCTGGACGTTCGAGCTCAAGGCCAAGCGCGGCAAGAACGAGGTCATGGTGAACGCCACCAACAAGATCGGGCAAGGGCAGGTCTCGACGCTGCTCTACAATGGCGCCGGCTACCACAACAACGTGATGCAAAACATCACGCTGCACGCGGCTTGAGGGAGGACGACATGCGAACCATTGCCATCGCTTTTGTCGCCGCGCTGATCGCCGTTCCGGCCCTGGCCGACGAGCAGAAAATAGAGCTGAAAAAGGCCGACGGCGTCGACAAGGTGGAAGCCAACTGTCAGGCCTGCCACACGCTCGCCTATATCCCGATGAACTCGAAATTCCTCAACGCCGCCGGCTGGACCGCCGAGGTGACCAAGATGATCAAGGCCTATGGCGCGCCGATCGACGACGGCGACGCCAAGGCGATCGCCGACTATCTGGCGAAGAATTACGGCAGCTAAACCGGCCGCAAATCGCGTCGAAACGGCCTCGCCTTCATGGCTGGGCCGTTTTTTAATGATTTGCCGGCAACAACTGTCTGTGATTTGACCTGTCGCAACGAACCGAAGCCAGATACACTGCGTTGCAACAAGGGGCGAGCGGCGAGGAATCCATGCGTCTGAAAGTCATTGTCACCGCGTTTGCAGTTGTCGCGGCGACGGCCGTGCTAGCCCTGCCGGCCGGCGCCGCGCCGAAGAAAGTCGCGGCCATCGACACGCGCGGTCACACGGTGTTCACCAGCCGCGATGAAGACGGCAAGACGCGCACCCGCATCATCATCCAGAAGCGGTCGTATCTCGATCCGGGCACCGAAACCTTCCCCGGCGAGAATACCGGCCGGGATTACATGCAGATGCCGGGGCAGCACGCTACCAGCGTGCTCGACCACACGGTTGCCGGCGACACCCAGTCCTCGCTGCCGGGCCCGTTCACGCTGCCGTTCAAAACCAATCCCTGGATCGGCAACTAAGCCGAAAGCGATTCCAACTCGGCCAGGATCGCGTCACCCATTTCCGCGGTGCTGACGACTTTCGTGCCGTCCGATTTGATGTCGGCGGTGCGCAGGTTCTTAGCGAGTGTCGCGGCGATGGCCTGATCGATCTGATCCGCCTGCTTGCCCAGATCGAACGAATAGCGCAGCGCCATGCCGAACGATGCGATCATGGCGATCGGATTGGCGATGCCCTTGCCGGCGATGTCGGGGGCCGAGCCGTGGACCGGTTCATAAAGCGCCTTGCGCTTGCGCGTCTTCGGATCGACCTCGCCGAGCGACGCCGACGGGAGCATGCCGAGCGACCCGGTTAACGTTGCGGCGATGTCGGAGAGCATGTCGCCGAACAAATTGTCGGTGACGATGACGTCGAACTGCTTGGGTTGACGCACGAGCTGCATGCCGCCGGCGTCTGCCAGCATGTGCTCGAGTTGCACGTCCTTGTATTCACGCGCGTGCAGGGCCGTCGTCACCTCGTTCCACAGCACACCAGATTTCATGACGTTGCGCTTTTCCATCGACGTCACCTTGTTGCGCCGCTTGCGCGCAAGCTCGAAGGCCACGCGATCGATGCGCTCGATCTCGTAGGTGTCGTAAACCTGCGTGTCGACGGCGCGCTTCTGGCCGTTGCCGAGGTCCGTGATGGTCTTCGGCTCGCCGAAATAAACGCCGCCGGTCAATTCACGCAGAATGATGATGTCGAGACCTTCGACCAGCTCGCGCTTGAGCGAGGAGGAGCTGGCAAGCGCCGGATAGACGATGGCCGGGCGCACATTGGCGTAAAGATCGAGATCCTTGCGCAGCCGCAACAATCCCGCCTCGGGCCGCACCTCGTAGGCAACCTTGTCCCATTTCGGCCCGCCGACGGCGCCGAAGATCACGGCGTCGGCCGCCTTCGCCTTGACCATCGTGTCGTCGGTAATGGCAACGCCGTGCGCGTCGTAGCAGCAGCCACCGACCAGGGCCTCCTCGGTCTTGAACTTGTCGGGGCCTTTTTTGTTGAAGAAATCGATGACGCGCTTTGCCTGCGCCATCACTTCCGGGCCGATGCCGTCGCCGGGAAGAAGAAGAAGATTGTGGCTCGCCATTTGTTACGCCTCACCGTTACCGATCTTGGTTATCGATCTTGCGCAAATTGCTAAAGGTCCGCGCCGCGAATGGCAAGGCATGGAGCCGCGCGCGCCGGAGATTCAGAATGCGACCTTCACGCCGGCCCGGCCGCTGACGACCGAGCTCGAGTCGGAAAAGCGCATATATTCGATGGAGCCGAACAGGCTCGTGCGGCCCGAGCGCCATTCGACGCCGGCACCGCCGAAACCGCCGATCACGCTGTCTTTGCCCGGTGTCGCGAAAGGGATTTCCTGCCCGAACAGCGTTGCATCGATGTTGCCGCCGTCGACGCGCTGCACCCCGATGGCCCCGCCGAAGACGTTCGCCACCAGCACCCGACCCGGCCCGATGGCGCGTTGGCTCGTCAGCGTGAGCTGTGCCCGCTCCTCGGTGTTCTGCGCGGTGCGGCCGGCGACCGAAAGGTTCGCCGTCGAGCCGGTCTCGGTATAGGAATCGTAGGCCGCCATCAGATAACGCAGATTGACGCTCGGGGTGAGCGTGTAGAAAGCGCCGTGCCGCATGCCGAGCGGAACGCGCAATGCAACCGTTCCTTCCGGGCTGAAATACGTGCTGCCGTAACTTGCGGTCGCGGTCTCCAGACCGCCGGGTAGAAGGTTGTTGTTGACGTTGCGGTTCGACTCGTTGGCCGAGTGTCCGCCCTGCATCGTGCCCTGCAACATCAGGATGCCATGCGAATAGCGCGCAAACATGCCGGCGAAGGTCGTGGTGCTTTTGCCGTAGCCGTAATTGAGATCGACGGTGCTGCGGCTTTCACCTGCGCCGGCAAAGACGCCGATCCGCAGGTGCTCCCTCGCCTGCTTCTCCACTCCGAGCATCCCGCCATAAAACTGGTTTTGCGCGTGCTGAAGCAGTCCGTCGGCAGGCTGATCGCGTGTGCCGGCAAAGCTGCGGGTCCACACCGACCAGCCGTCGTCATAGCGCGCGGCCGCATTGGCGAAAGCGGCGCGGTCGTCGGCGTAGGAGGACAGGCCGGGGATGCCGGCAAACGCCTCCTCGATATGTGACGCATCGTTATCGGCCACGCCGGAAAATCCCATCGCCTGCGCGAGCGGAGCGTTCTGTCCGTCATCGACCGGGATGGCCGAGGAGACGCTGCGGGAAAAATCCATCAGGTTGCGATCCATCATGGCGAACGGCGTCGGATCGACGCTCGCGACCTGATTGCCCCGTACGGCGAAGGGGACGGTTCCGGTGACCGTCGTGCCGGCGAGCGTGTTGAAGGTCATATTGAGATTGCCGGCGCCGACGTGAATCGCGTTGGCCGCACCGGCGGTAAAATCGATATTGCCGACAATGAACGAGCCGGGAAGAAACGTCAGCGTCGAGGGCGCGGGAAAATTGAAGGAGATTGCCGTTCCGCCCGGATTGCTGATCGTTCCGGAATTGGTGAGCGCCTGGCTTGTCTGCCCGGACACGATGAGCTGTCCGAACACCCCGCCAGAATTGAGCGCGACTGCATTGCCGGTCGGCGCGTTCGCCGTCAGCGATCCGGCCGTGCCGTAATTCGTCACCGTCGCCGTGCCGAAGACCGCCAACGCCTGTATGTTGCCGCCGACGGATCCATAGCTTGTCACCGTCGCATCCCCGCCGATGGCAGAGGTTGCGTTTATGAAGGTGCCGACCCGGCCGTAATTCGTAATGGTGGCGGCGCCGCCGCTCCCTGTGATCGTGCTGATGCTGGTGCCGACCGAGCCCCAGTTGGTCGTCACAGCGGGGCCGTTGCCGATGCTCGTCGTTGAGATTGACGTGCCGACCGAGCCCGAGTTCATCGTCGTGGCGCCGGTCGTTCCCAGCGTCGCTATCGATGTGACGACCGAGCCGGCGTTAGTGGCCGTGGCAGTGCCGCCATTCGCCGATGAAGCCGACATCGAGCCGGCCGAACCGTAGTTCGATAGCGACGAGCTGTCGAAGACGCCCGTCGAGGTGAAAGCTCCGCCGACCGATCCATAGTTGATTGAATTGACGATGCCGCCGCCTTCGTTGGTCGTGCTGAAGTTGCTGCCGATCGTTCCGTAATTTATCCCTATGGAGTTGCCATTTAAGGCAAATATGAAGACGGATCCGCCGATCGAGCCATAGTTCGTTGCGCGGGCGTCCCCGCTGGTGGCCGCGGTCGTGTCCATATCCGTGCCGACCGAGCCCCAGTTGACCGACGTGGCGTTGCCGCTGTTGCCAGTAGTGCTCGACATCGAGGTCGTCACTGAGCCGTAATTGTACGTGCTGACATTCTTGCTGAGATCGAAATTGGATTCGCTCGCCGCGGTGCCG
>Ga0134125_10004042_pt1 | contig 16813 bp, 11 predicted proteins | sample KB31751_FD_96464 | JGI IMG/M metagenome (GOLD analysis project Ga0134125, IMG submission 96464) | Terrestrial soil microbial communities with excess Nitrogen fertilizer from Kellogg Biological Station, Michigan, USA - KB3-175-1 | ecosystem: Environmental > Terrestrial > Soil > Unclassified ...
CTCCAGCAGCCGGTCGACGACGAAGCGTTCGTTGTACAGCGGCAATTGGATGGTCACTTGCGGCAATCGTTCGAAATTCCTGGATGCCGTCCGAGGCAGGTTCTTCCGGTACTTCCGGTACCGGCGCATCGTTTCGTAGCGGTGCAGGCCGTAGATCGACAGGATGACCAAAATGCCGAAATACGGAACCAGCAGGGCCCAATCGAAGAACGACAACTGGTAAATTCCCGAAAACGTGTCATCGAACAGCCCGTTCACGATGCGGGAACCGAGCGTTGGTTGGGCAAAAAGAAACGCGAGCAGCGGGCTCAATGGGATCATTAGCTGTTTTCGGACGTCACCTATGACTCAGTTTATCGTGTTTTCTACACTTTACACGAATGTAAAGCTGGCTCCTACTATCCGCACTGAACATCCCGCCCCGCTTTAGCGTATTATTCAACGTATGCGCAGTCTGTAAGAGGAGGAATCCCCAAATGCGGGAGCACATACGAATTCTCGGAATTCTGAACATTATCATGGGCGGCTTGGGTGCGCTTGTCGGCTGCATCATCTTACTGGTAATGGGCGGGATCGCCACCTTCATCAGTTCCGCCGTCCAGAGCGGTAACGCCGATGTTGGTGATGCTGCTGTAGCCGCTCCCATTGTCGCGACCATCGGAGTTGGCATCGCCATTTTCTTCTTCGTGCTCTCGCTCCCGTCCATTATTGGAGGCTGGGGCCTGCTGAATTACAAATCCTGGTCGCGCATTCTGATGATTGTGATCTCGGTGCTAAACCTGTTTCACATCCCGCTTGGTACGGCGCTGGGCGTCTACGGACTGTGGGTCTTATTCAGCGAAGATGCGCGGCGGATTCTGGAGACTGGCGGAGCGTACCAGGCAGTGCCTGCGCCCGTATACCCTACGTATTCGCGGCCGAGCTAGCTGGCAGCCTGCTCAGGACCAGATTACTTAGGACCAGCCGTCCACGACATACAGGCGCGATAGATCCCAGGCCGCTGAATAAGCGTAAGCGCCGATCTCGGGCACGGCTACCGCGTTGGCCAATCCTACAAAGCCGTTGACCTCCTTCGGCCCTAGCGATTTCCACAGCTCCGACCTGCCGGTCTCAATATCAGTTCGAAACACGTCTCCTGGAGAACTGCCGGGCGATAAGACAAAGAGACTCTTCCCATCCGAACTCCACGCGATCGGAACAGCAGGATTCTGTGCGGTGACGTTTCGAAGCGTACCGGTTGCGCGGTCAACGGCAACGCAGAGGCCTTTGGCGGTTACGCCGGCCAATCGCAATCCGTTCCGCGATACGGCAACGTGGTCCAGATACGGAATCCCTTGCAGCTTAACAGGTTTGCCGCTGCCGATGTTTTGTGTGGCGACAATCGGTGAATCACCCGGATAGGATCCGCCGACCAGCAGCGTTGTCCCATCCCGGCCCAGAAATCGGGCCCATTGGTATTGAAAGCCGTCACCGGAAATTCTTTTCGATTGCCCGGCGTCCACCCGCGCAAGAGTCAGTTCGCCGCGGTCTTCCGGATCAATCAATAACACGGATTTATTGTCCGGTGACAGCGCTACTCCACGGCCGGGACCCACCCGGACTGTTTTACGGGATAGCTGATTGTAAACAAAAGCAGTGTAGTGCCGCCCGCCGCCATCGCCCCCTTCGGTGAACAGGACAAGCTTTCCATCGCTCGATAGATCCTCAACCAAAGAGAAATCGAATTTGGACAGGTCTGCTTCCGCGGAATCGCCCGGAAGCGCGGCCATCATAGTGACCCGGTAGTTGTCCAGCGATACCAGCGTGCGGCCCGAAGCCGAAACATCAAGGACACGCAAAGAGAGAGGTGAATCTGAGATGCGGCGCAGTCGCGACCCTTCCGAAACCGCATACAACGCTCTTCCATCGCCGCTCTTGCTGGCGGTAAACCAGATCTCGTTTCCCGAAGGCGACCAGGCGAGCCCGTCGATTGAACTCCACTCACCTGTCATCTGCCTCGATGTCCCGTTTGAACGCGCAATTCGTAGGTATCCCGCGTCGTCATCGCTGACGGGATGATCGAGAAATGCGACGATGCTGCCGCAAGGCGCAATCCGCAGTTCGTTGATCCAGCCGTGCGATTTATAGATCACGTGACCGGGCGGAAATTCCACAACTGATGCAGACCCGTTCTGCCGCACGATGGCCAGGGTCCGGCCGCTTCGGTCGAAGTCCGCCGCCTCAGCTTGTTGAAAAATTACTTGCGGCTTGCCGCCTGTCATGGAGACACGAGACAGTGCGCCACCTGGATTTGCGTGTGCGGAATTCATGGACCCAAGTAAAAGATCGCCATGCGATGAAACCGCTTCCAGTGTGCCGGAGGCGAACGGGAGAATTCGCGAATTCGCATTCTTCAGATTGAGAAGATACGTGTCGCGCTCGCCTGGTCGCCATCTGGCCGTGTAAACAATAGCCGCGGGATCGGGCGAAAACCGGGCGTTGAGAATCTTCCCGGAGCGGAACGTCAGTTGATGGAATTCCGGCTGGGGATGATGCGGCGTATTTGCGTCCGGCCTGAGATATGCAAAAGAAACAATGGATATCGCGGCTATGCTGGCCACGGTTGCAACCGGCAGCGGTTTCAAGAACCGCCGCCGCGCGGAAAGGGCAGAACCGGATTCCGGCGCGGCGGGCGGCAGTGGAGCAGCGCGTGGCAAAACTCCCTGAATAGCAGGCGCTGGAACAGCCTCTGCGGCAAGGGGAATGGCCTCTTCTGTCAGTTCAACGGGAGAGAGAAAGCGATACCCAAGGCGCGGTAGAGTTTCGATGTAGCGCGGTGAATCCGCCGAATCGCCAAGGGCTCCACGGAGGCGGTTAACGGCCGTGTTCAAACCGCTTTCGAAATCAACGTAGGTTCCGGGCCATAGCCGGTTGCACAAGTCCTCGCGGCTTACCAGTTCGCCTGGGCGTTCGAGCAAGGCCTCTAAAACCTGCAGAGGTTTTGTCTGCAATCGGAGGTGGATTCCGCGCTTAGAGAGCTCCCCGGTTTCGGTCTTCAGCTCGAACGAGCCGAAACGATAAATGCGTCTGGGCTGCCTCCCGCGCGTTTGCAGCGTTTCCCGATTCTGGCCAGCCGGCCCGGAATCTCCCGTGTCTGACGCCCCACCCATGGTTTTTCCTGCCTTTTGAAGGAACGCATGTGCAACCCGGCTGCCACCGCGCCGAGACGCCAAACCTATGCTGGGCTAGACCCGGCTTACTGTCCCTCCATGCGAAATGAAGGTACGTTGTCTGCTTGTGGAATCGTGGTGTCCCAAAACGCGACGATCCGTGTTCAGGTTGAGGGTGTTGCAGAAGCAAATGCGCCCGGCGTCGCGCTGTTCGGCTTCGCTTCAATGGCGCGTCGCACTTGGATTCTCACAGCTTGCACGTCCGCCTGCTCTGCCTCTCCGAAGCGCTTTTGATGCCGCAAAACTGTTGCGTACTCGCTCAACCATTGGGATAAGATCGCTCCCTCTCTCGCTTCCGATTTCTGGAAAATAGGAATCGCCCGCCGGTACGAACGCTCTGCCCCATCGAAATCCTTTGAACGTAATTGGGCCACCGCAACGTTGTGGAGGGTCCTTGCTACTTCTACGCTCTCCGGCCCCAGCGTCTGTTCCTGTATGGCTTCAACGCGCCGGTACAGTTCTATGGCCTCTTCATCGTGCTTTTGAAAATAGTACTGCGCCGCGATGTTGGATAGATCGGTCGCGATCTGCGGATGCTGGGTGCCGTACCGGGCGGAGTCGATTCGTAGCGCCTGCTCATAATCCTGCTGAGCTTTTTTATAATGGCCTTTCCGGCTCTGGACTTGAGCGAGATTGGAAAGTGTGGCTGCGTATTTTGGGTCATCCGGTCCGACTGTCTTCAGCCAGACCCCGGCCGCTTTCTGATACAGTTCCGTCGCGCGGCGAAAGTCATGTTCGCTGGCAGCAATCAGGCCCTGGGTATTCAATAGCGTGGCAATCAGCGGATGCTCCAGGCCCAGTTCCTTCTCCGCGAGCTGTAATGCATGCTGCGTATCCTGCTCAGCCGCGCCGCCGCGGCCTGTCCGGCGCTCGAGGACCGCAATGTTATTCACTGTTTCAATTGCTTCTGAATCTATTCGCGACATCAATTTCGTGCGTATCGCGAGCGATTGCCGGAATGCATTCTCTGCCTCTGTGTATCGCCCAAGCTGGAAGTAGGTAAGCCCCAGGTTATTGAGGGTAACAGCGTTGTCCAGCGAAGGTGCGCCTGCAAGCGCGTTCAAGATGTGGAGCGCCTTGCCGTTCTTCGTCAATGCCTCCTCGAAATGCCCGGTCTCATAACTCAAGAGCGCCGCGTTGATCAGCGCCAGGGCGAAGGGTTTGCTGTTATCCCCGGAAGACTTCCTGAGCAGGGAGAATGCCTGGTCATAAAGCGATCGAGCTTCACGATACCTGCCCTGCTTTTGCACACTCACTGCCAGGTTACTGGTTATCTGCCCGAGCATCGGACTGTCCTGCACTTGCGCTCCTTCGAGAATCGAATAAGCTTGACGCAGGAGCTTTTCCGACTCTGCATACCGGCCGCGCTTTTCAGCAATCGTGCCGAGATTGTTGAGGGAGGTCGCCATATCCAGCGGCCGCGGCGATTTCTTGTTGATATCCAGTGCCCGCTGGTAATTTCCCTCGGCATCCGTCAATCGGGAATCGGCTTCATTGAGCTCTCCCAATTGGTTCAGCATTTCCACCTGATCGACCCCGTTCGGGTCGGGCATGCAGCCGATAGCAGAGGTGAGCAGAACGCGCGCCTTGTTTCGATCACCGGCCAATAGCGCTTCGGAGAGTTGCTTGTGAAGAACCGGCTGCGGCACACAAGTATTTGGCGGGTCGAATCCCCAGCAGGCGCCTGCAGGCAATAGTACGATAGTGCACAGGGACAGACAAAAACGACAAATCGACTCGCGCTGAAACACGATCTTGCGCTCCTCTGGATTCGAACCTAAACCTTCGCAGGCGAACAGTACAGTAGATTACGGCTAATTTGTGGGTTACCTAGTAACTCGCTGTAGCTGTAGCAGATGAATGCCCAACTCAGGTTCGGCTCCCAGGGGTCATTTACAAAAAAGCAAGCATTTTACAGAACTCAATCGATTTGAAAGCGTCTTACTCAACAATCACTGCTCCCACTATGGACACACGAGGCATCGTAGAGGGAATCCCGGCATCCGTTAGCGATGTTCGGTTCGGCTCGTTTTCACTGAATCTCCAGACCGGGGAGTTGCGAAAACATGGCGTACGGGTCCGATTGCAAGGGAAACCATTTCAAATTCTGCGCGCTCTTCTGGAACGGCCTGGGCACGTGGTGACACGGGAAGAGTTGCGGGAGCGGCTGTGGTCATCGGACACGGTCGTTGATTTCGAGAGCCGTTTGAACACTGCCATGAACCGGCTTCGAATCACGCTCGGCGATTCGGCGGAGAGTCCTATCTATATTGAAACGATTTCTCGGCTCGGATACCGGTTCGTAGCGCCGGTCGACCGGGCGCATGAGCAGGCCGGCGAGGCAGCACACCCTGAAGGAGACGGCGTCTCCGCCATTGCTGCCAACGATTCTTCACCGCGCGAAATCCGCAAACCCGCGCTCCGGTACTGGATTTCGGGCCTGCTGCTTCTGCTGTGCGCGATCGTGGTGATCGCCGGCCTGCGCGCGTACCGTTCATTGGAGCGCCCGGTATCGTTTCAGCAAGTGACGTTTCAGAAGGGCTTCTCTACATCCGCGCGATTCACCCGGGATGGAAAGAACATCCTCTATAGCGCCGGTTGGAACGGTGCGGCCAGCCGCCTCTATTTCAGTGGAGTCACTGAACCGAATGCGCGCGAGCTTGGCGGCACGGATGCGTGGCTTGCGGGCTTTCCCTCAGCCGGAGAAGTCGGCTTCTTTACCTTGAGCGGTAACCGTCAAAAGATGCTGCTCGAAACGGAGGCATACAACAACGGCACGCCGCACGTTATCTCCGAGCGAGCCAAGCAAGCGGACTGGAGCCGGGATGGCCGCCTCGCTATTGTTACCGCGGACGGTTCGAATTACTCCATCGAATATGCTGGGCAAACCATATACCGCTCCGCGTCGCGGCTTGACAATCTGCGCGTTTCCCCATCGGGTGACCGGATTGCATTCGTTGAACACCCCGTACCTATGGACGATGCCGGCCGAGTAATGGTGGTGGATTCTTTCAAACAAGCGCGGGTACTCAGCGCTGGATGGGGTTCGGTAGCAGGGCTGGCCTGGCATCCTTCTGGGCGGGAAGTATGGTTTACCGCGGCGGCTTCCGGAGTCGAACGATCGCTTTTTGCTGTCACCCTTGCCGGGCATCTCCGGACGGTAGCGCAGATGCCCGGCGGCATGGAACTGCGCGACATTGATTCTTCGGGAAGAGTGCTGATCGACCGAAGCACGCAGCACATGTCGATGATGCTGGGCAGTTTCGAGGGGGGCGTACAACGGGATATCTCCTGGCTCGATTGGTCCAGGGCGGTCGCGATGAGCGCCGACGGAAAATCCATCCTGTTCGACGAAAGTGGATCGGGCGGGGGAGCGGACTACGTCGTCTTTATCGAACACGCCGGCTCTGACACCCCAAAGCGTATCGGCGAAGGGCGTGCAATGGACCTGTCTTCCGACGGCCGTTGGGCGCTCGCGCAGGACGCTCATGATGAAACCAAACTGATGCTGATCTCAGCGGATGGCGCTACGCATCAGCCCGTACAAGGCGATGGAATCGAGTACCGTTGGGCGAAGTTTCTACCCGGCGCGCGAGACATCTTATTTTCTGGAGCGTACCCCAATCAATCTCCTCATTTGTATGAGCAGCGATTGCCGGACGGTCCGGTTGCTCTCGTCTCAAAAGAACCGGCCCCGGATTCTGTCGTGCTTTCCTCGGATGGGCGTCGTGCGGTTGCACCTGAGGACGACGGGCATATTGCGCTGATCGATCTCACGCGGCATCGAAAACGAATCGTGCCGCTCGCTCGGCCAGTTCACCCGATTGCTTTCAGCGGGAACGATGAAGTCTTAACATCGAATGTTCACGCTCGGACCATCGCTTTCGAATTACTCAACCTGAATAGCGGCCGTCTCAAGCCGTACGCCAGAATTGAGATGCCGGACTCGACGGGCATTGTCGAAAACCTTCCGGTGTATGTATCGGGAGACCTTCGTTCCTATGTGTACTCGCGGCTGCAGAGCCTGTCGAGTCTGTTCGTTGTTAGTGGATGGAAGTAAAGCTGTCACGCGGGTTAAAAAGTGCCGAAACTGAAGTTCGGGATAATCCTTCGGCTCACGACGACAGATATAGTCGATACAGAGCCGCGACCGCAAGGAAGCGGACATCATCCAGACGACTTTCAGCAAGCGGTCTTTTACTAACTCAAGGTTAATCGCAGGCGCGAGCGTCCCGTCTGTGCTACTGCTCTATTTTCAGGTTTGAGAACACCGCTGTCTCAAGAACATCGGCATTGTGGGAACAGACCGCGACCCCGATGTAGACCGGATCGTGAAGTTTCACGGTAACGGGGCCGCTAGATTTAAGCGGTTCCCCGCGTTTGGCAACGGCAATTGTAAACTGGTCCCCGTGCCGCTGTATCCGGATCGTGTCAGGAGCGTTCACGTCAGATCGAACCTCCAGCGTGGTTGCGCCCGCCGCTTCGCGGTATTGCAGCGACGTCAATCCATCGCCGTGCAGCGCGACATCGGCATATGCGGAATCGGGATCAAGCGTCTGCCGGATCATCAGGGCCGCTTTTCGGTGCGCTTCAACGCCCTTTCCTTCAAAGTGCGCGTCTGCAGTGAGCGTCACATCCCCGGAGATCTGCTTATAGACGTACTGAAAGGCGTCGGCCCCGAACCACATATTTGCTCCGCCGCCGGTCACAATGTATTCATCCTTCGCGGCGATATATCTGGCGTCACCCTTCTTCGGCGTGATCCCGATGTCCTGGTGAGCGGAGAAGATTCCTAAACTGGCGGCCGAAACCGCGAAGCTTACGAACGCAATGGCTGTTCGCTTCTTCATCTATGCACGCTTCAATGCGGAAGAGTAAATGCGTACAGCATGTCGCCGGCGCCGACTACCAGATATTGACGGCCATCCAGCTCGTAAGTCATCGGACCATTGCTCACCGGCTCAGTAAGTCCGGTGTGCCAGAGAATCTTGCCGGTCGGTGGATCGAAAGCAATGAAGTTCGCCGATGGATCGCCGCCAAACAAAAGCTTTCCGGCGGTAGTCAACAGTCCCGATAATGATTCGCCGTCGCCCGGATAAACGTGACTCCATCGAATCTTGCCCGTCTTGTAATCAACTGCTTTCAGCGCTGATTCTGACCAGACGCCGCTATCGCGCCCGCCATATCCTTCCGGGTGCGCGCTGGTGTCGGTCAAATAGTAAACGCTATAGGACGGGGTCGCGCTCACATAAAACAAGCCGCTTTCAGGATCGAAGCTCGGCGGCGGCCAATTTGTTCCACCTCCGGCCGCGGGAATAACCAGTGCGCCGTCGGTCTTGGGCTCCTTGACCGGATTGGGAATCGGCTCGCCTTGCGCGTTAACGCCCTTCGACCAGTTCAGGTCGATAAATGGCGCGGTTACAACGCTCTTGCCATTTGTCCGGTCAAGCACAAAAAAATACCCGTTTCTGGCCGCTTGCGCCAGCAACTTGCGGGGCTTCCCATCGATCTCGCCGTCGAAGAGAACCGGGGTTTCCACGTTATCCCAATCATGAGTGTCGTGCGGGGATGCCTGGAACCACCAAACCAGTTTGCCTGTATCCGGATTCAGCGCCACGATGGAACAAGTCCAAAGATCCGCGCCTTTGCGGCCCTGCCCGGCATGCACGGGATTGGGATTCCCGGTACCCCAGTACAAAAGGTTCAGCTCGGGATCGTAAGTGCCCGTCAGCCATGTCATGCCGCCGCCGTGCTCCATGGCATGAGCATTCGGCCACGTTTCGGACCCGGGCTCGCCCGGTTTCGGTTCTGTGTCCCAGTGCCACTGCACCGCGCCGGTTTCTGGATCACGGCTCTCCAGATAGCCGGGCACATCCAGCGAATCGCCGCCCACGCCGACAATGACGTGATTGCCGATCACTAAAGGCGCGGGCGATGAAAAGTACTCCAATGCAAGATCCGCGATCTTCACTGCCCAGCGAAGCTTACCGGTATCTTTCTCCAGAGAAATCAGGTGATTATCCGGGGTCTCGAAAAAAATCCAGTTGTGGTAAATAGCAACGCCGCGATTCCCGGTATGAATCCCGCCCTGGCTATTCCATTTGTAATGCCAGATCTCGCGGCCCGTGCGCGCATCGATTGCCCAGGCGTGATCCGGAACGGTAAAGTACAGCACCCCGTCCAACTCCAGCGGGGTGGCCTTGATTTCGGTGCCGAACGGGCTCCCCCCTGGACCCGTATTCGCGTGGTAAAGCCAAGCCAGCTTCAGGTCACGCACATTATCCGCATTGATTTGGTTAAGCGGGCTGAATCGCCGTCCCGAGTAATCGCCGTTGTAAGTCGGCCACATATTCGCTGGCGGATGAAGAATTGTGGCCGGGTCCAGTCCCTGTGCAAGAACAGCGGACGGTACGCACAGCAGACACGACAGTAAGATTTGATGCAGCTTCACTTCAAGGTCTCCAGGTAAGCAAGAATGTTGTGCATATCCGCGTTCGTGTATTGTTTCAGCAAATCGAGATGCTCTTTTAGAGGATCGTGTACCTGCACCTCCATCCCTTTCTCCGCATCGAACAACCACGAATGATATTCACCCGATGGCTCCGTGAGAGCGACGCTGAAATCGTCGATGCGCTCTAACCTGCCGTTGTAAGTCTGGCCGGAACTCAGCGTTACAGTTACGGTCTTCTCCGCCCGCGGATTCGGCGGCGGGCCAGGCATACCAGGCCATCGCGCGGTCCTTGGATAGAGAAATCTCTCTTGCAGCGCCACCGGATCGTACTTGCTCGCGATATGCGCCAGGTCGCCGGTTGCCGAATGGCAGCTTGCACAGTGCGCGCTGAAGTATGCTTCCCCTTCTTTCGGATCGCCTGTTACGATGTTCAGAATCTTGTAGCCGCCTCGATTTGCAGCAGCTTGTGTGCGGGATAACAGGAACGCAGCGATGTCTTTAACCTGCGCATCGCTCAAATTGAAACTCGGCATTCCCTTTCCGGGGCGTCCGTTGTGAATCACCGGCCCAATCTCTTTCCCCGTGCCCTGGTCATGGAGCACAAGCACCGAACGAACCAGATCGGGACCGGTATTGCCGCCGGTTGCATCGCTGCCATGACAGAAGCCACAGGTGGATACAAACAGCGCCTGGCCGCGCTTTACGGCCGCGGGATCCGGGGGCGGGCCAATTGCCAGGAATTTTTGCATCTCTTCCTGCATCTGTGCTGCTCCTGGAGCCGCCTGCTGTCCGGCCTCACCGGTGCGCGCGCCGGGTCCTGCCTTCTTCTCGGCAGCAGGGCCGGGATGCGGCCCATTCGCAGCGCCCGGAGGCGGCTGCGGCGGTGGAGTTTGCGGTTGCTGCTGTTGCCCGGCAAATGCCGCAAGACACGTGCCGAGCGCGAACGTGCCCAGCGCGCGGCTCAAGTTCGAATAATTCACAACACCCCTCATCTGGATACCAGTATCACAGCGAAGGCGAAAAACACCTCCGCTTCAAGCAGAGGCTGCACCGCGAAAAGATGAACGGTTATGCCGGATTCGCTGACCCTGCCGGAGCGGGCTCCCTCGGTTTTTCCGATTTTTCTTTGGGCGGGGCAGCAGTTTTCACCGGACTTATGATCACGTGAGCATTGCGCCCTTCCAACCTTGGCTGGCCTTCTATTGCGCCTACACCCGCCAGATCTTCAGCGAACTTCAGCAATAGCTTTTTCCCCAGATCGGTGTGCGCAATCTCGCGGCCGCGGAACTGCACCACGGCTTTCACGCGATTACCGTCTTTCAAAAAGCGAATCGCGTGCGCTTTCTTGAAGTCGTAATCGTGATCGTCCGTATTTGGGCGGAACTTCAGTTCCTTTACCTGAATAACGTGCTGCTTCCTCTTGGCTTCGTGCTGTTTTTTCTTCTGCTCGTATTGATACTGGCCATAATCCATGGCTTTTGCCACAGGTGGCTCGGCCGTGGGAGCAATCAGAATCAGATCCAGGCCCATATCCTGCGCGCGCCGAACCGCGGCGGGCGTAGGCATAATCTCAACAGATCCGTCCGGAAAGACAGCACGCACTTCTCTCGCGCGGATCGCTTCGTTAACGTTTTCTCGGATTCGGGGCCGGCGGGGCGGGTAACCTCTGGGTGGATACATGCCGGAACTAGCGGACGGCGCAAACCCGCGCCAGGGGATCGAAAAGGAAAGATGTCAAAAGTTATACCTTTACTTAGTCTACACCGAAAATCGGCTGCCCGCTCACTGCACTTGGAAATGGCTATCCAACGGTCAACTAACAATTCTCCAGTTCAGCAGCGGCCAGATCCGCAATCCGGAAAGCCAGTTCGGCATCTTCATCTTGGCTCCCCAGGCTCCAGGCCGCTGAGAGGCCGGCGTAAGCGAGTATCCACTTCAGTAGCCGCCGGCGATCCAGTTTGGCGGCCTCGGCAATCACGGTCGCTTGCTTTCGAAGCCGTCCCGGAGCGGCGGCGATCTCCAGGTCGGGATTGCAGAAGATGTTTGCAAAATCGAAACCGCGTTCTCCCGACAGCCGCTTCGGATCAATGGCAAGCCAGCCCCGGGCTCCAGCATCCAGCACGTTTCCATGGTGCAGATCTCCATGTAGGACACCTACATCCCGCGGGTCGCGGAGAAGTTCACGGCTGGTCTCCCAGGCCAGGCGCAGTATTCCTCCAACTCGCAGAGCCGCGGGCTCGAGTTCTGCAAACCACCGGCTCAAAGGAATCAGTTCCGGCGGCGGCAGCACTCTGGGAGCGTGCAGCTTTGCCGCCACCGAACAGATGATTCGGCTCGCTTCATCGTCCAGACCATTTTGCGCCATCTCCTCGAGCGAGCGTTCTCCCATCGCTCGTTCCAGAACAAGAGCATCGTTGTCGTGAGCCAAAACGCGAGCCGCCCCTTCGCCATCCCACCACATCATCAGCGGTCCGCCCCATCGTTCTTCCGGCTCTCTGGCAACCTTCAGGATTGCCGGCAGTCCGTTGTACAACACGGGCAGCAAATCACTGCTGTGAGTCGTCATTGGTTGCCCGTCGGGAACCAAACGCCATTGGGTGATGTACACCGAAAATGGTGATCCGCTTACGATCGTTTCGCTTTTGATACACATTCTGATGTGGAACGCCGCCAATTTCTGCAGTCGTTGACCGCTTTGGGCCCCTGGGCATTTGCCCTGGCTGCACAAGAGGGTCCAGCGGAGGTGGACCCGGTCGAAAAGATGATCGCCGGCCCCGAGCCCTCCATCGCAGTCTGTCATGTCGGGTTTCGTCCCGAGGCGTCGAAACGCGTCATTGTGCGCAACCATGATCTTCGGAGCTTTGTGATGCGCGACATTAGCAGCGGCCCGCCTTTCCGGGTGGAACGGCCGCTAACGTCTGTGTCATCGGATCTCGGCCCTGCCAGTGCAGGCGATTTCAGCGGCATCACGCGTGAAGGCCTCTATCAAATTGACGTGGGCGGCGAGCTTTCACCGCCCTTTTTCATCCGTCCGGACGCTTGGCGTCGCTTCCTTCCGGTTGTGGTCAGCTATCATCGCGCGCAGCGCTGCGGGGTTGCAGTGCCGAACGTGCATGCGGTCTGCCATCTCGATGATGCGCGCCGCCGGGATACGGGCGTCCATGTAGATACGACCGGCGGCTGGCACGATGCGGGCGACCTTCGGAAGTGGATGGACGCCACGATGATGAATGCTTTTGGGCTGCTTGCGATCGCTCGCCATCTGGGAGCCGGATGGGATCTGGCCGGGTCGGGACTGGCGTCGCTCGAAGAGGAATTGCGCTGGGGGAATTCGTATTTTCTGAAGATGCAGGATGCGGACGGCCGGGTTTGGGCCGACGTAGCAGGCGGCGTGAACGGCGATAACAGCGACAATCATTGGACCGATAACGTCATCGGAACCGCCGACGACCGCTATCTCAACCCCGCCAAGCACGCGCTGATTCAGGCCATGTTCACGGCCATGCAATCCATGTATGCTCAACACTTCAACACCCCGGACCGCATCTACAGTTCAAGGTGTCTGGAAGCTGCCAAAAGATGCTGGAACGCAAATTCCCGCGAAGGCGGTACGGCAGAACTCGGCTGGTGGACGCTTGCCGCGCTGGAGTTGCACCGCGCCACAAATGACCCTGCATTCCGCCCCACCGCGGAGCAGCTCGCAACCGGTCTTACAAGGCTTCAACAGAATGCTACCGGCAGTGGCAAGGCCGTGACCGGCTTCTGGCCCATGTCCGCGAAAAATGCCGAACCGTACAAGAATACTGTTCACGGCGCGCTGCCTGCGTTCGCGATTCTGGAAGCCGCGCGCGCGTTCCCCGATGCCGAGGGCGCGAAGGCCTGGCGCGAATCGGCTCGCTTGTACATAGAGGGTTATGTCATTCCGATGTGTGATCGCTCCGCGTACGGACTTGTGCCCTTCGGGCTCTACCATGGTTCCCCAAGTCCAGAGCATTACCGCGCTGTCTCAGGGGATCTCACATATCGGTTCTTCATGCCGGTGCGCAAACAGTTCTTTTGGCAAGGTCTAAACGCGCACCTGGCCTCTCACGCATTGCTGCTGGCAACCGCCGCCTCGGAATTCAATCAGCCTGCCTGGCGCGACCTCGCTTACCGGCAGCTCGAATGGACGTTCGGGTCCAATCCATTCGGAGCGACGCTGGCAAGCGGCATCGGCGAGCGAAATCCCTATCCACATTCCCGCTATGTGGGCGTGATTCCGGGAGGCATTATGAACGGTATCTGCGGAAACGCAGCGGACGAGCCGATCCTCGATACCGGCTTTACAGGAACCTGGCGCACAAACGAATACTGGAGCCCGCACGTGGGTTACTTCGAATGGGCGCAGGCCGTTCTTGAATCCAGTTGAATCATTCAACTCTGCCGTAGCGCCGTGGCTGGGTCTACGCGAGTCGCCCGGCGCGCCGGCTGCCAGATCGCCAGGATTGCCGTTGCGAGTAGCACTACCGGGATGGAGATGAACACCAGCGGGTCCCAGGCCGTAACGCCGAACAGGAAGCTTGCAATTTGCTTCGCCAGTGCAAAAGCTCCTGCTATTCCCAATACGATGCCCACCACCGCAAAGATCATCCCTTGCCTCAAAATCATTCTGCGCACGTCGCTCTGCTGCGCGCCAAGCGCCATGCGGATCCCGATTTCCTGAGTTCGCTGCTCCACGGAATATGCCATCAGGCCGTAAATGCCAATCGCAGCCAGCAGCAGCGACACGCCGCCGAATACGCTCATCAGAAGCATGTGAAATCGCTGGCGCGAGGTCGAACGCGAAACCACTTCATCCATGGCCCGAATATCGGAAACGGGAAGTCCACTCACTTGCCGCAGCGTTTCTTCAACCGGCGCGCGCAGCTTCATGGGTTCTCCGCGCGTCCGGATTACCCATGCCAGCGGCGTCAGTTTGACATTGAGCGCCTGAATCGCATCGGTTGCCTGCCCATTCGGAATGAACATCTCAGGCCCTGGATCCTGATTGAGTGCACCATCCCGCTGATCGGCGATCACTCCAATTATTTGCCGCGGCTGCTCGGTTTCTAATTGCGGCATGACGCCCTTGCCAATCAGGATGCGGTCGTGCAGCGGATCCCCCTTAGGCCAGAATCGCCGAGCCATGGTTTCGTTGATAATCACAACCGGAGCGCCCGCATGGTTATCGCGCTCCGTGAACGAGCGGCCGCGAATCACAGGGATGCGAAACACTTCAAAGAATCCCGGCGAGACCGTCTTCCAGCCACCCCCGCCATGGAAAGGCCCATCCCGCAGCGGCCGGCCAATAATCTTGAACGGTAATCCATAGCCGCCCTCCAGCGGCACGCAACAAGTGGCGCTGGCCAGTTCCACTCCGGGCAGCGCATCCAATCGCTCCACGGCCCGCCGCACCAGTTGCTCGATGGATGCGCTCGTGTCATATTTCCCACCCGACAGCGACATCCGCATCGTGAGCACGTTCTTTGTATCGAACCCCGGTTTAACCGCGTAAATCGCAACAGCGGTCCGGATCAGCAGGCCCGCTCCGACCAGCAGAACGACTGCCAACGCAACCTCGGTCACCACTAGAACCGTCCTCGACTTGTTTTGCCGGAACCCGCTGCCGGACCGGCTCGCGCTTTCCTTTATGGTCGCGTTAAGATCCGTGCGGGCGGCCTGCCATGCGGGCAATACTCCAAAAATCAGAGTTGTCATCAGCGTGATCAGCACCGCAAACAAGAGTACCCGCCAATCGAGCGACACCATAGCTCCATCCGTTCCGATGCGCGGTAATCCGGCCGTGTTGACCGAGAGTAGCGCATGAATACCGATGAATCCCAGCGCCACTCCTAAGACCGCGCCCGCGGCGGCCAGCAGCAGGCTCTCCGTGAGCAACTGCCGCACAATTCTCCGGCGGCTCGCGCCTAGTGCTGCCCGGATTGCCAGTTCCCGTTTGCGCGCCTCCGCGCGCGCAAGCAGCAGATTCGCCACATTCGCGCAGGCAATCAGAAGCACAAACCCAACCGCTGCGGCCATCACCCAGATGGACTTTTGCGCGCCTTGTACCAGCGAGTCCCTCAATGTGGTGGCATCGAAGCTCTGGCCGTGACTCAAGGCATCCGGAAACTTTTGGCGATAGGCCGAGGCAGAAGCATCCAGCCGCGCCTTCGCTTGCCCTAGAGTCACGCCCTGCCGCAAACGTCCCGCGGCCTGAAAGTAATGCCCCTGATCGCGCGAATTCGGGTCGAGCTGGAACGGTACCCAGACCTCAGGAGCCGGACCGAAATCTCCGAAATCGAATCGTGAAGCAACTACACCCGTGATCACGGCGGGCTGGCTTCCCAACACCATCGTCCGGCCGGCAATTTTGGGATCGCTGCCGAAACGGCTCCTCCATAACGACTCGCTGATCACAACAGTCGGCGAAGCGCCCGGCATATCTTCCTGAGCGTTAAACGCCCGGCCCATAATCAGCGGCACGCCGAACAAGCGGAAGTACGCCGAACTCACCCGCTCCGATCGAAGCTGCTGCGGAAACGGCCCGCCGGTCCAGTTCAGGACGCCTCCGCCGAAGGCGGAAACATCTTGCAGTATTTCGGTCTGCTGCGCCCAATGCGCGAATTTCGCCGGCGACGCGCCGCTGAAGCTGCCTTGCGGCGATTTCGTTTGCAGAATAACGATCTGATCGGATTTCGGGAAAGGCGGCTCCCGCAAGAGCACTGTGTTGACCAGCGAGAAAATTGCTGTGTTCGCTCCAATTCCAACCGCAAGTGCAACGATGGCCGTAACAGCGAACGAAACACCGCCCTGCCGGTACATGCGCAGCGCATGGCGAAGATCCCGAAGAAGAGTTTCCACAAAAAGCCTGTTCGTTAAGACGTTAGGGTTCCTGGAAAGTTCCCCTTGAGGTTGTCGGAACTTTGGTGGCGCACGCACTCTTGCGTGCCGCATCGAGACTCATCTCGACGCTTGGCAAATCCCCGACAACACCGAGCGTCATCTGCTCTATGTGGCATGCACGCGTGCCCGCGACTACCTTCTGGTCACCGCTGCTTACCCCGGCTCCGAATTTCTTGATGATTTAGAGGGTTGAGAGATTTTCCAGTCACAACCTAAATCACGCTTAGTTTCA
>Ga0134125_10004044_pt1 | contig 16813 bp, 29 predicted proteins | sample KB31751_FD_96464 | JGI IMG/M metagenome (GOLD analysis project Ga0134125, IMG submission 96464) | Terrestrial soil microbial communities with excess Nitrogen fertilizer from Kellogg Biological Station, Michigan, USA - KB3-175-1 | ecosystem: Environmental > Terrestrial > Soil > Unclassified ...
ACAACGTGTCGATTGAAGTGGAATTGATTACTCCGGTGGCGATGGATAAAGGGCTGCGGTTTGCGATTCGCGAAGGCGGCCGCACCGTCGGAGCCGGCACCGTTACCGAGATTGTGGAATAAATATCCGAGCCGCGACCGCGAGGGAGTGGTAAGTAGTAATGCCTTATTGGGGGCGAGGCCAGCCTTGTCCCCTTGTTTGTGACTGGTTCAAAGCGAAATAGAAAATGAAAGAACGCATCCGCATCCGCCTGAAAGCTTACGATCACCGCATCCTCGACCAATCGACGGGCGAAATCGTCGATACCGCGAAGCGCACCGGAGCCGCCGTGGCGGGGCCGATTCCGCTGCCCACGCTCAAGAACCGCTACACGGTTCTGCGCTCGCCGCACGTGGACAAAAAATCGCGCGAACAGTTTGAACTCCGTACGCATAAGCGTTTGCTCGATATTCTCGAGCCGACGCAGGAAACGGTCGATGCGCTGATGAAACTCGATCTTCCGGCCGGCGTGGACGTGGAGATCAAGGCATTCGGAAAGAAGTAGCAGGCTAGGGGTAACTTCAGACATGAGTCCAGGAATTCTCGGCAAGAAGATCGGCATGACGCAGGTGTTTAACGCGGAAGGACAGGTTGTTCCCGTGACGCTGGTCAAAGCGGGTCCCTGTGTTGTGACGCAGCGCAAAACGCCGGCTACCGATGGGTACGATGCCGTGCAGCTCGGCTTGGTCGAGTATGCGAAAAAGCAGAATAAGCCGGCGGCGGGGCATTTGAAGAAATCCGGAGCCGACGGCGTGAAATTTATGCGCGAGTTCCGGCTGGAGACCGGCAACGGTGATCTGAAGCCCGGCGATCGTGTGCTGGCCGAAGAATTTCAACCGAATGAGCGCGTCGATGTCATCGGCCTCAGCAAAGGCCGCGGCTTTGCTGGCCTGGTGAAGCGGCATCATTTCCGCGGCGGTCCGGCCACGCACGGCTCTATGTTTCACCGCGCCGCAGGTTCTATTGGCGCCTCGAGCTTTCCCTCGCGTGTGTTCCCCGGCATGAAAATGGCCGGCCGCATGGGTAACTCGCAGGTGACCGTGCGCAACCTCGAAGTAGTGAGTGTTGACGCCGAAGATAGCGTGATTGCCGTTAAAGGAGCGATCCCCGGGCCCAATGGCGGTTACGTCATGGTGCGCAGGGCCAAGAGATAAGGGTATCCGAAATTCGGATCCGAGCCGCGACCGCAAGGGAGCGGTTGTTTATGGAAGGTTTTGTAGGGGCGAGACTTGCCTCGCCCAAGGAGCCGGAAGCGTGAGCGCCCGGCCTTTAGGAAGATCAAAACAATGCCGAGTGTAGACATAGTGGACTTAAACGGCGCCGTGGTGGGTTCTCTCGAACTCGCCGATGCCGTCTTCGGCGCGCCGGTAAACGAAGCGTTGCTGTATGAAGCGGTGCGCCAGTACACGGCCGCCCGGCGGTCTGGAACGGCGGCGACGAAAACGCGCCACGAAGTATCCGGATCGGGCAAAAAGCTGTGGAAGCAGAAGGGTACCGGCCGCGCGCGCATGGGCTCCATCCGTTCGCCCTTGTGGCGCCATGGCGGCACCGTGCACGGCCCGCAACCGCGCAGCTACGAATACAAACTGCCGCGCAAGATGGTGTTGGGGGCGCTGCGCTCCGCGCTTTCCGCGAAACTGCGCGACGGGGAATTGAAAGTGGTACAGACCTTCTCGCTTGGCGATCACAAAACCAAAGCCTTCCGCCAGGTTTTAGATAAGCTCGAAGCCAAACGCTCGGTGCTTCTGGTGGAAGCGAGCGAGAATCGCAACCTTACCCTGGCAGCGCGCAATCTGCAGAAGGTGACGCTGGTTCCCACTCGCGATTTGAACGTTTACGATCTGCTGGCTCACAAGCAAGTGTTGCTCAGCGAGCCCGCCGCGAAAAAGCTTTCGGAGGCATTAGCGTAATGAACGTCTACGATGTAATCCGCCGCCCGCTCATTACCGAGAAAGGGCACGACAAGCGCGAGCAGGAGCGTACGCTCTGTTTTGAAGTGCATCCGGATGCCAATAAGATTCAGATTCGCCAGGCCGTTGAAACGGTCTTCAAGGTGAAAGTGGCCGATGTCCGCACCGCCAACACGCTCGGCAAGTTGCGCCGCCGTGGGCGCTTTTCCGGCTATGCTTCCGACTGGAAGAAGGCGTATGTGCGCCTCCAGCCGGGACAGAAGGTGCCGGAATACGCAGAACTGTAAGTAGGGAGCGAAACGAAACATGCCAGTCAAATCATTTAAGCCAGTCACGCCGACACGCCGCTTCCAGACTTACCTCACGCGCGATGAAGTTACTCGCGATCGTCCGGAAAAATCGCTGACAAGCGGCAAGAAACGTACCGGCGGGCGCGATGCGCGAGGGCTTACCTCCAGCCGGTTCCGCGGCGGCGGGCACAAGAAGTCCTATCGCGAAGTCGATTTTAAGCGCGATAAGCACGGCATTCCCGCGGTTGTGGCGACGATTGAGTACGATCCGAACCGCACCGCGCACATCGCGCTGCTGAACTATGCCGATGGCGAGAAGCGCTACATCCTTTCGCCGATTGGTTTGGAAGTCGGCCGCACCGTTACCTCCGGCCCCGATGCGGACATCCTCGTCGGCAATGCGCTGCCGCTAAAGAATATTCCCGCCGGTACGGTCGTGCACAACATTGAGTTGCGTCCCGGCAAAGGCGGGCAAATGGCGCGCTCGGCCGGTGCTCAGGCGCAGTTGGTTTCGAAGGAAGGCGGCATCGCGTTGTTGAAGCTTCCTTCGGGCGAAGTCCGCAAGGTACAGGTGGAATGCATGGCCACCATCGGTCAGGTCGGCAACCTGGAACACGAAAACGTATCGCTCGGTAAAGCGGGCCGTTCGCGCTGGAAAGGCCGGCGCCCGCATAATCGCGGCGTTACTATGAACCCGGTCGATCACCCTCATGGCGGCGGTGAAGGTAAAACCTCCGGCGGCCGTCATCCGGTTACGCCTTGGGGACAACCGACGCGCGGATTCAAGACCCGCAACAACAAGCGTACGGATCGCTGGATCGTCACCCGGAAAGCGAAGAAACGCTGATGAGTGCGATGTTTGCGATCCAGCGATACAAACGAGCGCACAGCCGATTGGTGGCGTTGTGCGCGATTCAAGAAATGGTTGTGACGCGGAAGGCCAAGAAGAGGTAGGCACAGCAAATGAGTCGTTCGTTAAAAAAAGGGCCGTTTACCGACGATCACCTTCTGAAGAAGGTGGACGTTCTGAACACGAAGAACCAGAAGGCTGTCGTGAAAACGTGGTCGCGCCGTTCAACGATTGTTCCCGACTTCATCGGCCACACGCTCGCCGTCCATAACGGCAAGAAATTCATCCCGGTCTACGTGACCGAAAATATGGTGGGCCACAAGTTGGGTGAGTTCTCTCCCACGCGGACCTTCAAAGGCCACGCCGCCAAGGCCACCGAGAAAGGTTCGAAGTAGGTTTCAATGGCGAACCAGGGAAATTATTTGGCAAAGGCGGAGGCGCGCTATGTCCGCGTCTCAGCGCAGAAAGCGCGTCTGGTCATCGATCTCATTCGCGGCCAGCAGGCGGGCGATGCCATTAACATCCTCCAGGGCGTTAATAAGCGCATTGCTCCGGCAGTCGAAAAGGTGCTCCGCTCCGCCATCGCGAATGCGGAAAACAAATCGGAAGATGTCGATATCGACAAGCTGTTCGTCACCGAAGCGTACGTGAACGAAGGCCCGCGGCAGAAGCGTATCCGCCCCGCTCCTATGGGGCGAGCCTATCGCTATCAGCGCCGCACATCGCACATTGTTGTCCGGGTTGGAGAGCGCGAAGAAGCGCAGGCGGGAGAGGAATAGTTAATGGGTCAGAAAGTACATCCCTACGGATTTCGGCTGGGCGTAACTAAAAATTGGCGCTCCCGCTGGTTCGCCAAGCAGGATTATTCCAAGCTCCTGCATGAAGATCTGGAGTTGAAGGAATCGCTGACATCGCGCCTGAAGGCTGCCGGCGTCAGTTCCATTGAAGTGGACCGTCCTGGCAATAAACTGCGGATCACGATTCGTACGTCGCGCCCAGGCATCGTCATCGGACGCAAAGGCGCCGAAATCGAAAAGCTGAAGAGCGACTTGGCGAAGAAAACCAAGCGCGAAGTTTTTATCGATATTCAGGAAGTACACCGCCCCGAACTCGACGCGCAACTGGTGAGTGAGTCCATCGCGCTGCAGCTTGAAAAGCGCGTGGCTTTCCGCCGTGCTATGCGCAAGGCTGTCGATTCCGCCCTCCGCTTTGGCTGCAAGGGAATTAAGGTTCGCGTATCCGGCCGCTTGAACGGCGCGGAAATTGCCCGCAGCGAGTGGTACCTGCAGGGTCAATTGCCGCTGCATACGCTGCGCGCCGATATCGATTTCGGATTCAGCCAAGCCTATACTACTTACGGCGTCATCGGCGTTAAAGTTTGGATTTATAAAGGCGAAGTGCTCGAAGGTGGACGCCGCAACACCCTCCGTAATGAAGGCGAACCGCGCCGCCGTCGGCGCGACGATCGCGAGCGCGGCGAGCGTTTTGACCGTGGCGAGCGCCGCCCCGTGCAGCAATCGCCAGTGGCCGCTCCCTCGGGACCGGTCGTGCAGGCAGCGCCCGGCGAGTTGCCGAAACCCGCGGCTTCACCGATCGTCCCTCCGCTAACGCCGGTTTCCGGTGGTCCGAGTTGGAAACAGGAAGTGCGCTCCGCCGAAGAGCCGGCTCCGCACAATGAATCGGCCGCTGAGCCCAATCAAGCTGAGTCAAACCAGGCTGAACCAAAGCAGGAAGGAACGGAGTAGCGGCTTTTTAGCTATCTAGGAGATCACCCGTATGTTGATGCCGAAAAAAGTGAAATTCCGCAAACAACAGCGCGGCCGCATGACCGGTAAAGCATGGCGCGGCTCCTCGCTCTCGTTTGGCGATTTCGGCTTGAAGTCCATGGAGTGCGGTTGGGTCACCAATCGCCAAATTGAAGCTGCCCGTATCGCGATGACTCGTTTCATCAAGCGCGGCGGTAAGGTCTGGATCCGCATTTTTCCCGATAAGCCGATCACGAAGAAGCCGCCTGAGACCCGTATGGGTAAAGGGAAAGGCGCTCCCGAGGCTTGGGTCGCGGTGGTGAAGCCGGGCCGTATTTTGTTCGAGATGGAGGGTGTTGCGCCCGATATCGCCGCCGAGGCGATGCGTTTAGCCGCCCAGAAATTGTCCGTGCCGACGAAATTCGTTACGCGGACCGGCGCCGAGTAAGGCGGAGGCGAAAGGAAACTATGAAAGCGACGAAGTATCGCGAGCTCGACACCGCTGAACTCGAGCGCCAGACGCAGGACATTCACGAGCAGTTGTTCCGCCTGCGCTTTCAAATCGGCATGGGCCAGAGCGAAGGATTGAAAAAGTACCGCAATCTGAAGAAAGATCGGGCCCGGTTGTTAACGGTGCTGGGTGAAAAGAAAAAGGCTTAACTATGGCGGTTGAAAACATCGCGGAGAAAAAAGGAAATAAGAACGAAAAAATCGGCACCGTGGTCTCGACCAAAATGGCGAAAACGGTTGTCGTTGAAGTGACCCGCCGCGTGGCGCATCCGCTGTACAAGCGAATCGTCACCAAGCGCAAAAAGTTCTACGCTCACGACGAAAACCAAACCGCGCGAGTGGGCGATTTTGTCCGAATTTACGAATGCCGGCCATTGAGCCGCCTTAAACGTTGGGAGCTGGGCCAGATTCTGCGCCGTGCCCCGGTTGTGAGCGTCGAGCATCCGGCAGTGGTCGAATCGGCCGACACCCGTAAAAAAACAACGGTGAAAGCCAAAGCGAAAAAGTAGGGTGAGGCCTGCCTCGCCCGGTTTTATGGAATCTGAGCCGCGACCGCAAGGGAGCGGTTTCAAGGAGAACGAACAATGATTGGAATGCGAACGATCCTGGAGGTGGCCGATAACAGCGGCGCGCGCAAGCTGCAGTGTATTCTGCCGCGCGGCGGCGACCTCGGATTGCGCGCCGGTTTGGGTGACGTGATTACGGCCAGCGTGAAGGAAGCCGCCCCGGATTCCAATATCAAAAAGGGGAAAGTGGTGCGCTGCGTCGTGGTCCGGATGCGCAAGGAAACGCGCCGCAAGGACGGCAGCTATATCCGTTTCGATTCGAACGCAGCGGTGCTGATTAACGATGTCGGAGAGCCGGTCGGCACACGCGTCTTTGGTCCCGTTGCCCGTGAATTACGCGACAAGCGCTTCATGAAGATTGTTTCGCTTGCCCCGGAGGTGCTTTAATGCCGAAAATTGCCTATCAACGCCGACAGGAAAAAGGCGAACGCCGTCCGCACCGCATCAAAATCCGCAAAGACGATATGGTGCGTGTCATTGCCGGGCGCGACAAAGGAAAATCCGGACGTGTGCTTGAAGTGGATCGCCTCTCCGGCAAGTTGACCATCGAAGGAATTTCCATCGTAAAGCGGCATACCCGGCCGAACCCGTCCCAACAGATCAAGGGTGGTATCGCCGAAAAGCCCATGCCGATCGATGTCTCGAACGTGATGGTGCTCACTTCTGGCGGTATCCCCACGCGAATCGGTTATAAATTGGAGCCTCTGCCCGGCGGTGGCGTGCGCCGCGTGCGCATCGCCCGTAAAAACGGCGAGGTCCTCGAAAAGAGTTAGGTGAATCCGAGGTTTTGAAACCGAGCCGCGACTGCAAGGGAGCGGTTTTACGGAGCCGGAAGCGTGAGCGACCGGCCATAACCAGGCCGTTTGGAATCGGCCACTAGGAACAAACGAAAATGGCAGCGACGAAAGCAAGACTGAGAGAGCATTACCAAAAGCAGGTCGTCCCACAGTTGACGAAAGAGTTCAACTATAAGAACCCAATGGCGATTCCGAAAATCGAAAAGATTTCGCTCAACATCGGACTGGGCGAAGCCACGGGCAATAGCAAACTGATGGATGGAGCGGTGGCCGAATTGGGAGCCATCAGCGGCCAGAAGCCGGTGGTCACACGCGCGAAGAAGTCCATCGCTGCCTTCAAGCTCCGCGAAGGAATGGCTATCGGCTGCATGGTGACGCTCCGCGGCGATCGCATGTATGAATTTCTCGATCGCCTGATGAACGTCGCGCTGCCCCGCGTCCGCGACTTTCGCGGCGTGTCGCCGAAATCGTTTGACGGCCGCGGCAATTATACGCTCGGTTTGAAAGAACAGTTGATTTTTCCGGAGATCGACTACAACAAAGTGGAAAAAGTAAAGGGCATGAATATCAGCATCACCACTACCGCCGAATCGGACGCCGAAGGCTTGGCGCTGCTGCGGTTTATGGGTATGCCATTCCGTCAGTAAAGGTTCGAATACATGGCTACTACTGCGAAAATCGCGAAAGAATTAAAGAAGCCGAAATTTAAGGTGCGTTTGCGAAACCGTTGCAAGAGCTGCGGCCGTCCACGGGGATTTCTCCGCAAATTCTCGCTCTGCCGTATCTGCTTCCGCAAACTGGCGCTTCAGGGTGAAATCCCGGGCGTCACCAAAGCAAGCTGGTAAGAAATTTTGAATCCGAGCCGGAAGCGCAAGCGACCGGTTTACCAAAGACAATGTTAGGTGCTGAAAAGGAAAGTTAAATGACAGCAGACCCCATTGCCGACATGCTCACCCGAGTGCGTAATGCACTCGCCGCCCGCCATGCCAAGGTGGACGTGCCCGCATCGCGGCTGAAAACGGAACTCGCCCGCATCCTCAAGGATGAAGGCTACATCCTGAATTACAAACTCACCGAGGAAGGCGCGAAGAAATTCATTCGCCTCTATCTCAAGTACACGCCGCAAAACACTTCGGTTATCTCGAAAATCGAGCGCGTCTCCCGCCCCGGTTGCCGTGTCTACACCGGTAGCAAGGACATTCAACGCGTTCTTGGCGGATTGGGAATCAGTATTCTCACCACGCCTAAAGGCATCATGACCGGATCGGCGGCCCGCAAAAAAGGAGTCGGTGGAGAAATACTCTGCCGCATTTGGTAGGAACGAGGAGGCAATCAGATGTCACGAGTTGGAAAAAAGCCTATCGTCCTTCCGAAGGGCGTCAAAATTAATATCGGTGAACAACTGCAGGTGGAGGGCCCCAAAGGCAAGCTCAATGTGCCGATCCCGCAGGGCATTCGCCTCGAACAGAAAGACGGTCATCTTGAAGTCGCTCGCGATGGCGATCAGTACGCCGCGCTGCACGGTTTAACCCGCGCGCTCGCAGCCAATGCCGTCCAGGGAGTATCGACCGGCTTCACCCGGGAACTCGACGTCGTCGGCACCGGTTACCGCGCCGACGTCAAAGGCAACATCGCCACTTTTACACTTGGCTATTCGCACCCGATTGAAGTGTTGTTGCCTAAAGGCGTCGATCTGAAAGTTGACAAGCAGACGCACATCGTCGTGAGTGGATTCGATCGCCAACAGGTCGGCCAAATCGCTGCGCAGATCCGATCTCTGCGGCCGCCAGACCCGTACAAGAACAAGGGTGTGCGCTACACCGGCGAAGTGCTGCGCAAAAAAGCCGGCAAGAGTGGAGCCGGCGCTAAGGGCAAGTAAAGGTAAGTCATGGCACAGGATTCAAAAAACCAAATCCGGCTGCGCATCCATAAGCGCATCCGCCGCAAAGTTTCCGGTACGCAGGAGCGTCCCCGCCTGGCTGTCTTCCGCAGCCTGAACCATATCTATGCGCAGGTGATCGACGACGCCCAAGGCAATACGCTAGCCGCCGCCGCCTCAACCGAAAAAGACCTTCGCGGAAAGGGCGGCAATCTTGAAGGCGCAAAACTCATCGGGCAGAAAGTTGCTGAGCGCGCCAAAAACAAAGGAATTACCCGCGTCGTTTTCGACCGGGGCGGCTATCTGTATCACGGCCGCGTGAAGGCGCTTGCGGATGCAGCGCGTGAAGCAGGACTGGAGTTCTAATCGATGGCATCAAATGGAGTGGTAAAGCGCATTGATCCGCAAAGTCTCAACCTGAAAGAACAGGTTGTCAGCATCAATCGCGTCACGAAAGTGGTCAAAGGCGGAAAGAACATGAGTTTTTCCGCGCTCGTCGTCGTGGGCGACCCTTCCGCGAAAGTTGTCGGCTACGGTACCGGTAAGGCCAAGGAAGTTCCATCGGCCATCAAGAAGGGAATCGAGTCGGCTAAGAAGAATCTCCGCAAGGTAAACGTTCTTGAAACGACCATTCTTCATCCGGTACTCGGGCGCTTTGGCAGCGGACTCGTGCTCTTGAAGCCGGCCCCCGAAGGAACCGGCGTCATTGCCGGCGGTCCCGTTCGCGCGGTCATTCAAGCGGTCGGTATCCCGAACGTGCTTACGAAGTCCATTGGATCGCACAACGCGCACAATGTCGTGAAGGCCACCATCGCTGCGCTCGAACAGCTTTGTGATCGTACGGCCGTCGCCGACATGCGCGGTCTTTCGGTGGAGAAACTGTAATGGCGGAAGGAACCATCAAAATCAAGCTGGTGCGCAGCCCCATCTGCACGCCCCAGAAGCATAAAGATATTGTGAAATCGCTCGGGCTGAAGAAGCTGAATCGCACAGTGATAAAACCCGACACGCCGGGGTTTCGTGGCATGGTGAAGAAAATTCCTCATCTGCTCGAAATCGTCGACGAATAATGTGGATCCGACCCGGAAGCGTAAGCGACCGGTTGTATTGTTTTTTTGCGGGGTCTGCCTCGCCCAAGGAGCCGGAAGCGTAAGCGACCGGTTAATGAAAAATGAATCTCAGCAACTTAAAGCCTCCGAAGGGGCAAAAACATAAAAAGCAGCGCATCGGTCAGGGCATGGGTTCCGGCCGCGGCAAATACTCCGGTAAAGGCGCGAAGGGACAGAAGTCCATCTCCGGCTACAGCAAGATGCGCGGCTTTGAAGGCGGCCAGATGCCGCTCCATCGCCGTTTGCCCAAGCGCGGATTCAACAACATTTTCCGGAAGGAATACGCCATCCTGAATGTCGGGCAGCTAGAAAAACTTGACGGCGACACCTTTACTCCCGAATCCCTCGCGTCCGCCGGCACAGTGAAGAAGCTGAAGAGCGGGCTCAAGGTTCTTGGCAACGGCGAGTTGACCAAAAAAATTACGATCAAGGCCCATGTTTTTTCGAAGTCGGCGCTCGAGAAAATCCAGAAGGCTGGCGGCTCGGCGGAAGTGATTCAAGTCCCTGCCACATCGGAAGCGGAGTAAAGTCGGCAGGCGTAAGGGGCGTTTCTAGCGCAAGTTCATGCAAAAGTTCTTCGACTCACTGGCAAACATTTTTAAGATCCCCGATCTTCGCAGGCGAGTAATCTTTATGCTCGCCCTGCTCGCCGTGTATCGCGTCGGAGCCTATATTCCCACGCCCGGCATCGATTGGGTCCGGTTCCAAGACTACTTCGCTCGCGTGGCGTCCGGCGGCTTTTTGGGCTACTTCGATCTGTTCAGCGGCGGCATGCTTAGCCGCATGACGATCTTTGCGCTTGGCATTACTCCCTACATCACCGCATCCATCATTCTGCAGTTGCTCGCCGTCGTCATTCCAACGCTCGAAAAAATGCAGAAGGAAGGCGAGATGGGCCGCCGCAAAATCACGCAGTGGACCCGTTATCTCACCATCGGCCTCGCCATCGCGCAATCGTTCGGTATCGCCGAAGCGCTCCAGAATTCAGATGGTAATTTCGTGGCTCACCCCGGCATCGGCTTCGTGTCCATGACGGTGCTTACTTTAACCACCGGTTCCGCATTCATCATGTGGCTTGGCGAGCAGATCAGTGACCGCGGCATCGGCAACGGCATGTCGCTTCTGATCTTTGTCGGCATCATCGTCGGTCTTCCCGGAGCCATTGGTGGAATGTATCGGCGCGTGTTTATCACTCACGATTGGGGTACGCTGCAACTGGTTACCATCGTCGTGGTCATGGTCGTCGTTTGCGGCTTTGTGGTGCTTGTCGAACAGGGCGAGCGGCGCATTCCCGTTCAGTACGCTAAACGAATTGTCGGCCGCAAGATGATGGGCGGCCAATCGACGCACATGCCGCTCAAGGTGAATGCCGGCGGCGTGATGCCGATCATCTTCGCGCAATCGTTGCTTGCCCTGCCGCAAACCGCGCTTCAGTTTCCAGCGGTAAAAAGCAGCGTCTGGCTGAGCGGCATGTTCGGCGCTATATCCGGATCTGCGCCGCTCTACTATCTGCTGGTCATCATTCTCATTATTTTCTTCGGCTTCTTCTACGTCTCCATCATCTTCAACCCGGTGGAAGCCGCCGATAACATGCGTAAGTACGGTGGCTTTATCCCGGGTATCCGGCCCGGCAAAAGCACCGCCGATTACATCGACAAAATTCTTTCGAAAATTACGCTGGTCGGTGGTTTGTACCTCGCTATCCTCGCCCTGATCCCTCAGATCATGATCATGGGTATCAAGCTGCAAACTCTTCCTTTAGTCGGCAATTTCATTGACGCCCATTTCCCGCGATGGCTGCTCGATGGCCTCGGCGTGAACTTCTACTTTGGCGGCACTTCGTTGCTGATCGTAATCGGCGTTGCAATGGACACCATCAATCAGATTGAGGCGCAATTAGTCATGCGCCACTATGAAGGATTCACGCCGCGCCGCGGCCGCCGGAGCCGCCGGACCTGACTTTGGCTATCGCAAACGGAAGCCGGCCTATTCCGGCTGTCATCTTATTTGGCCCGCCAGGTTCCGGTAAAGGGACCCAGGCAAAGCTGCTTCGCCAGCAATGCGTCGACGGACCCCATATCTCCACTGGCGAAATGCTGCGTGAGCATATTCAGCGGCGAGATGCCTTGGGACTTGAAGTGCAGGATGTGATGAAGGCCGGCAAACTGGTTTCCGATGAGCTCGTGAATCAACTGGTCGAAACGCGTATCCAGGAACCGGATTGCCGCAATGGATTCATTCTCGATGGGTACCCTCGCACCGTGAATCAGGCGAAAGTACTGCGAAGAATGACGGAACAATACGGAATTGACCCATCCGTGGTACACTTGGTGGTTGACCATGAAAGGCTCGTGTCGCGCCTGAGTGGTCGCCGTCAGTGCCCGGTTTGCGGAACCCTCTACAGCTTGTTTACCAATCCGCCCAAAAATCCAGGAGTTTGTGATTTGGACGGTACGCCCTTGGTGACTCGTGAGGATGATCGGGAGTCTGTGATTCGCGAACGGCTGGCCCAGTATGAAGAGGCGACCCGCCCGGTTCTCGATTATTTTCGCGGCGCCGGTGTGGCGACTCTGGAAGTGGAAGGAGCGGGCGCTCCGCCGGATGCAATCGCGCAAGGTATTTGCGCGCAGCTCGGCTATTGCGGCCGTGTAATTAGTAATTAGATGATTGTGCGCAGGAGTCCGGCGGAGATCGAAAAGCTGCGGCGAAGCGGGCTCTTGGTGTATCAGATCCTTCAAAAATTGAAGGAAATGGTAGCTGAAGGAATCACCACGCAAGACCTCGAAGCGGAAGCGGCGAAGTTGATCGCCGACGCCGGAGCGCGGCCGGCCTTTAAAGGCTACGTGTCGCACGCGTCGAAAGTGAAGTACCCGTTTGTGCTCTGCACGTCGGTAAATGAAGAGGTCGTCCACGGCATGCCTTCCGCCAAGCGGAAGTTGAAGCCGGGCGACATCGTTTCTATTGATACCGGTGTCGAATTGAGCGGCTATTACGGTGACTCGGCCATCACGGTTCCTATCGGCGAGCCGAACGATTCCGTAAAGCGCTTGTTGAAGGTCACCGAAGAGAGCCTGGAACTGGCGATTGACAAGGTCCGCGCCGGCAACAGGCTGTTTGATATTTGCGGAACCGTGGAAAAGCATGTCCTCTCGAACGGCTTTTCCATTGTCCGGGAGTTTGTGGGACATGGCATCGGCACTTCCTTGCATGAAGAGCCCCAGATCCCGAATTACATCGATCGGAACTCGGAAAATCCGAGGTTGAAACCGGGCATGGTGCTTGCCATCGAGCCGATGGTGAACGCCGGTAAGCCCGAGACGAAAGTGCTTTCTGATAAGTGGACTGCGGTAGCGCGCGACGGGTCCTATTCGGCCCATTTCGAACATATGGTCGCCGTCACCGACAATGGTCCTTGGGTGCTAACCCGCCCATAAGTTATGTAGGGGCGAGGCCTGCCTCGCCCAAGGAGCCGGAAGCGTGAGCGACCGGCTGTATGGAATCGAAAGGTTATCTAATGAAGGTTCAGGCATCGGTAAAGAAATTATGTGCGAAGTGCAAAGTGATCCACCGCCACGGCGTTGTGCGCGTCATTTGCACCAATCCCAAACATAAGCAGAGGCAAGGCTAAGCTCGAATCCGAGCCCGCGACCGGGAGGGAGCGGTTAACTGAGGAATTTTTATGGCGCGTATTGCAGGCATCGACTTACCAGCGAAAAAAAGGGCGGCCATTGGGCTTACCTACATCTACGGCATCGGGCGAACCCGTGCCCTTTCGCTTCTTCACCGGGCGCAGGTTGACCCCGATAAAAAGGTTTCCGACCTGAGCGAAGAAGAAGTGAACCACCTTCGCAACCTGATTGAAGGCGAAGGCGCCATCGAAGGCGATCTCCGCAAAGAAGTCTCCATGAATATCAAACGCCTCATGGAGATGGGAAGCTATCGCGGCTTGCGTCACCGTCGCGGCTTGCCCGCGCGAGGCCAGCGCACTCACACCAATGCCCGTACTCGGAAAGGTCCGCGGCGCGGCACTGTCGCCAATAAGAAGAAGGCGACTGCGAAAACCTAGGATTTGTAAAGGATACGGCACATGGCGAAAGCACCCGCAAAATCCACGAAAAAGAAGTCATTCAAAAAGAAGGAAAAGAAGAACGTTCCATTTGGTGTCGTTCACATTCAGGCTTCGTTTAACAACACCATCGTTACGTTTACCGACCCCATCGGCAACGTGCTCGCCTGGTCCAGTTCCGGATCCCTCGGGTTCCGTGGCTCGCGCAAAGGCACTCCGTTCGCCGCTCAGCAGGCTTCTCTTACCGCGGCCAATAAGGCAAAGGAATCCGGTCTCCGTACCGTTGAGGTCCGTGTCGCTGGCCCCGGAAGCGGCCGCGAGTCGGCTGTCCGCGCGCTTGCAACCGCTGGCATCGACGTCCGTTCCATCAAAGACGTCACGCCAATTCCGCACAACGGTTGCCGCCCACCCAAGAAGCGACGCGTCTAAGTTTTTGGAAACAAGCGGCTTAACTTCGTTGGGTTCGTTTGTTCGTCCGTGATTTTTGTACGGGTGAGCCTTGCCTCGCCCAAGGAGCCGGAAGCGTAAGCGACCGGCCAAAAGCGGGACGAAGGTCATGCCTGACCGTAAACCGCACCTGGTAAACCGATCCGCCTGATGCGGACGGAATTTTTGGAGGTATTATTTGGCACGATATATTGGCCCCGTTTGCAGGCTCTGCCGCCGCGAGGGTATGAAGCTGTTTTTGAAGGGCGAGCGCTGCCACACCGAAAAGTGCGCCATTGAAAAGCGCAACTTCGCTCCCGGCCAGCACGGCAAGGACAAACGTTCCAAGGTCGTCGGCTATGGCGTTCAGCTTCGAGAAAAACAAAAAGCGCGCCGGTATTGGGGCATCCTCGAAGGTCAGTTCCGTAATCTTTTCGAAAATGCCGCCCAGCAGAAGGGTATTACCGGCGAGAACCTGATTAGCGCCCTCGAACGCCGCCTTGACAGCGTCGTTTACCGCATGGGTTTAGCAACCAGCCGCGCTCAGGCCCGCCAGCTTGTCCGACACGGGCACATTCAGGTCAACAGTCGTAAAGTCGATATTCCGTCGTACATCGTAAAATCAGGCGATTCCATTGAAGTGCGGGAAAAGAGCCGCAACAATCCAACTATTCTCGCTTCCCGCGACGCCACCGCGCACGCGCCCAGCCCGGCGTGGCTCGAAGTGGACCGCGATGCTTTAAAAGCCAGGGTTCTTCAAGCCCCCAAGCGCGAAGAACTTGTCCAGATCCAACTCAACGAGCAGCTCATCGTCGAGCTCTACTCGAAGTAATTTTCGGGAAATCGACGAAGAAGGATAAATTATGTTCAAAGGATTCCAGAAGCCAAAGCGATTAGTCGCTAATACAGAAACGCTAACCGAGCGTTTTGGCCAATTCACCGCCCAACCATTCGAGCGTGGATTCGGATCCACCATCGGCTCCGGCTTGCGCCGCGTGCTCCTCAGCTCCATCGAAGGAGCTGCCATTACCGCCGTGCGCATCGAAGGCGTCTCTCATGAGTTCAGCCCGATTCCCGGCGTTGTCGAGGATGCTACCGACATCATCCTCAACCTCAAGCAAGTACCGTTTAAGATGATCGGCGAAGGCACCCGCATTGCCCGGCTGCAAGTAGACACACCCGGCGAAGTAATGTCGAGCCAGATTGAAACCGATGCCGAAGTCGAAGTCCTCGACCGCAATCTCCACATCGCGACCGTGGGTGAAGGCGGCAAGCTTAACGTAGAAATGCGAATCAAGCAGGGACGCGGCTATGTCGCGGCCGATCGCAACTACGAAGAAGATCTGCCCCTCGGCTACATCCCGATCGATTCCGTCCATTCGCCCGTCCGCAAAGTAAATTACGGCGTGGAAGGCGCGCGACTCGGACAGAACACCGAGTTCGACAAGCTCACTATTGAAGTCTGGACCAACGGCGCCATCTCGCCGCAAGACGCAGTAGGCCAGGCTGCGAAGCTGCTCAAAGATCACATGACGATCTTTATCAACTTCGAGGAAACTCCGGAAGTGGTGGAAGAGCCCGCAGAGCGCGCGATGAACCAGATGAACGAGGTTCTGAACCGCTCGGTCGAAGAACTCGAACTCAGCGTTCGTTCATATAACTGCCTGAAGAACGCTAATATTCAGACCATTGGCGATTTGGTGCAGCGCAGCGAAGCGGAAATGCTTCGTACCAAGAACTTCGGCCGCAAGTCACTGAACGAAATCAAAGAAATTCTTGCCGGGCTTGGCCTGTCCTTCGGCATGAAGTTCGATGCGCAGGGTCGCTTGGTCGCTGGCGCCGCGCCTACCCTGCCGCCGCCTCATGAGTACGGCCTGGGCGAGGATAGTGAATTCGCCGGAGCGGAGGAGTAACCGCCTCACCGCGGAGTAGCAACGATGAGACATCAGAAAGCCGGAAAAAAACTAAAACGTGACATCAGTGGCCGTCGTGCGCTACTGCGCGGCCTTGTGACTAACGTGATCGAGGAAGAGCGCATTACCACCACGGTGCCCAAGGCGAAAGCAGCGAAACCGCTGGTGGAGAAGATGATCACGCTCGCCAAGCGCGACACGCTCCATTCCCGCCGTCAGGCCGCGTCTTATTTGCTGAAGCCGGAAGCCGTGCAGAAGCTGTTTGAAAAGATCGGGCCGCGCTTCACGCAGCGCAACGGCGGATATACCCGTATCGTGAAACTCGGCTGGCGTAAAGGTGATGGCGCCGAAACCGCCAAGCTGGAACTCGTGGGCAGCGAGCTCGTAAAGCGCGCCGCCGAACGCGCCCAGCGCCGCGAAGAACGCCTCAAGGAAATGCGGGAAAACAACCCCGAAGCCGAATAGAACGACTAGACAACTGCTCAAAAGAAAGCCCGGAACATTTCGTTCCGGGCTTTTGTGTCTTAACGTTCTGATTCCGGCGCGCCTCCGGCCACTTCCGCCTGCGCTTCGGCCAGCGTTATTTGGCGCATGCGCTTCGATTGCTCCAGCGCCTGCTGCGCGAGAGCTGTCTTGCCTTGCTTCCGATAGGCGCGGTAAAGCAGATAGTGCAAATCGCCATAGTGGTCGAGCGGCAGCGCCTGCCGCAATTC
>Ga0134125_10004046_pt1 | contig 16812 bp, 17 predicted proteins | sample KB31751_FD_96464 | JGI IMG/M metagenome (GOLD analysis project Ga0134125, IMG submission 96464) | Terrestrial soil microbial communities with excess Nitrogen fertilizer from Kellogg Biological Station, Michigan, USA - KB3-175-1 | ecosystem: Environmental > Terrestrial > Soil > Unclassified ...
GACGGTCACAAGCTCGGCCCCGACACCTCGATCGACAAAGTGTTGCTGGCCAACGCCGAACAGCGGCTTTACGACACCGCACGCGACCTGCTGCCGGGCGCCGTCGAACTCGACAACACCGACTGGCGCACCGAGTTCCTGTACTCGCGGGCGGCCACCATCTACGGCGGCACCGCCGAAGTGCAGCGCAACATCATCGCGCGTCGCCTGCTGGACCTCGGGAAGGAATAGGCGTGGACTCCGAATCAGATCTAGCACCGGATTCCGAATCGCTTCAGTTACTCGAAGACGGACTGCGCAAGACCATGCTGTCGACCTCCGGCGCCGCGCTGGACGCGGCGCTGGCCAACCTGGGCTGGGCCGACATGCTGGCCGACATGCCAGATGTGGCGATACCGCTGGTGTTCCGGCTGCTGGGCGAAACAGGGTCGCACGCCTCGGTTCTCAACGACGTGCTGTTGGAGACCATCGGTGGTCTGCCCGGCGGCACTCCGCCGATGCCGTACGCCGGCGGCGGCTGGGTAGTGTGGGAACGTCAGAACAGCGACAACTCGACGCTGGGTGGGCTGCCGCTGCGCCAGGTGCCCGACGGCGAGCTGATGCGGTTGGGCGATGCCCGCCGGGCGGTGGGCTGGTGGCTGGTCGGTTCGGCCAGGGCGATGTTGACCCTGGCCCGTCAGCATGCGCTGGACCGGGTGCAATTCGGCAAACACATTTCGTCATTCCAGGCGGTGCGGCACCGGCTGGCCGAGACGCTGGTGGCCATCGAAGGCGCCGAAGCGACGCTGAGCCTGCCCGGCGACGACAACCCTGATCTGACCGCGCTGCTGGCCAAGGCCGCAGCGGGCAAGGCCGCGCTCACGGCGGCCCGACATTGTCAGCAGGTGCTCGGCGGTATCGGCTTCACCGCCGAACACGATCTGCACCACCACGTGAAGCGGTCGCTGGTGCTCGACGGATTGCTCGGCAGCTCAAGGGAACTCACGCGGAAGGCCGGGGCGGGGCTGCGGGCCCGCGGTTCGGCACCGCGACTGGCCCAGCTGTAAGCGCGAGCTGGGCCCACGCGCAAGCTGGGGAACGCAAAAGCACCCGACACGCCGACAAAACGGGGACGTTTGCGTCTGCTCGCGAAAAGAAGCCCTACTTGATGTTGGCCTTCATCTCATCAAGATTCACCAGCACCGGCCACCCGCTGACACTCAACGCGTTTCCGTGTCCGGTCTGATGGATGTCGAACACGGATTGAATCGCCGCGTAGAAACCCTGCACGTCCAGCGTCTGGTTGACGGCGCGCTTGGCCTGGCGCAAGGCGAACGGCGGCATCTTGGCGATCTGTTCGGCCAAGGCCCTGGTCTCAGCATCCAGCTCGTCGCGGGGCACCACCCGATTGACCATGCCGGTGCTCATCACCTCTTCGGCGGTCATCGCCCGCCCGGTGAACAGGATCTCCTTCGCCTTGCGAGGGCCCAATTCCCATGTGTGGCCGTGATATTCGACGCCGCCGATACCCATCAGCACGACCGGGTCGGAGAACTGCGCGTCGTCGGCGGCGATGATCAGATCGCACGGCCAGCACAACAACAGTCCGCCGGAGATGCACCGGCCCTGGACCGCCGCGATCGACGGCTTCGGGACGTTGCGCCAGCGCAGCGTGTACTCGAGATAGCGCTTGGCCTCGTGCTGGATGATGAAGTCCAGCGTGATCTTGTCGGGCACCGGCCCGCCGCCTCTGAGGTCATGGCCGGCGGAGAAGTGTTTTCCGTTGGCGCGCAAGATGATCACCGAGACGTCGTTGTCCTCCGCGGCGCGCGTCCAGGCCGCGTCGAGTTCGTCGAGCAGCTCGGGGTTCTGGGCGTTGGCGGCCTCCGGCCGGTTGAGTGTGATGGTCGCGATGCGATCGGCGACGTCGTAGTCGATGTACACGGCTGCTTCCTCAATTTCGGGGCAAGCCCAGCCCTCGCTGGGCGATGATGTTGCGTTGGATTTCGGACGTTCCGCCTGCGATGGTGCCGCCGAACGACCGCACATAGCGTTCGAACCAGCCGGACCGGTACAAGTCGAGGTGGAACGCCGAGTACGGACCGGAGAAGCCCGGGTGCGCGAGGCCGTCGACTCCTGCTGCGCCCAGTGCATATTCGGATGCCAGCTGCGACGCCTCCGACCCGAACAGCTTCAGCACGGATAACGCCGCCGCGTCTTCGTCACCACGCGCAGCGCGAGCCAGCGCCATCGAGCCCAACAGCCGCAGCGCCTGATTGTCCATGACCAGCGTGGCGTACCGGTCGCGGTCCAGCGCCGACCAAGGACGGAAATCTTCGACGAATTCCTGCAGGCGGTCGGCGTAGCTCAGCCACAACATGTTTCGTTCGTGTCCGAGCGAGCCGTTCGCCACCCGCCAGCCCTCGTCGAGCGGGCCGACGAGGTTCTCGGCGGGCACCCGGACGTCGTTGAAGAAGACCTCGTTGAAGTCCAAGTCGCCTTGATCGCATGCGGACGCGAACGGACGGCGGACGACCCCCGGGAGGTCAGTGGGGATCATCAGGGCGCTGATGCCCTTGTGTTTGGGCGCATTTGGATCAGTGCGAACAAACGTCAGCAGCACATCGGCGTCGTGGGCTCCGGACGTCCACACCTTCTGCCCGTTGACCACGAAGCAGTCCCCGTCGCGGTCGGCACGGGTGCGCATGGAGGCCAGATCGGAGCCGGCACCGGGCTCGCTCATGCCAAGCGACGCCGTCAGCTCGGCGCGCAGGATCGGCACCGCCCAGCGCCGCTGTTGCTCCGGCGTTCCGAACGAGATCAAGGACGCGGAGATGATGCCGACGCCCTGCGGGTTGAAAGTGAGATAGACGCGTCGGCGGGCCAGCTCTTGCTGATGGACATACTGCTGCAGCAACGTGGCATTCCGCCCGCCGAACTCCGGTGGGTTTCCGGGCAGCAACCAGCCGTTGTCGAACATCAGCCGCTGCCAGCGGCGCGCCCATCCCGGGACATGACTGCTCGATAGCGACCGCTCCAGCGCCTCCGCTTCGGACGGCAGGTGCTCGTCGAGGAAGGCCACGAACTCTGCGCGGAAGGCCTCGACGTCAGCGTCGAAGGTCAGCTGCACGGTGCTCCTGGAGAAGAAAATTCGAAAGACTACTGTTATCTACAAAATGAGAATACTATTCTCATGATGAGAAAGTTACAATCTCTGACACGTGAACCGCGAGGGGGTCGAGGACCGCAATGGCAAGGCGTTCTCCGGTACAGTCAGTGCATGTTTTCCCTAATCGGCCTGGATCCGAGCCGCCGGTGACCAGTCCCAGCGAAGAACCTGCTTGGAAGCAGCGCGCGGTCGAGCGATCGATCAAGACAGCGAAGCTCCGGGCCGCACAGCGCGTTCAGCGTTTCCTGGATGCCGCACAGGCGATCATCATCGAGAAGGGCAGCACCGACTTCACGGTCCAAGAGGTCGTCGATCGGTCGCGCCAGTCGCTACGAAGCTTCTACCTGCAGTTTGATGGCAAGCACGAACTCCTGCTTGCGCTGTTCGAGGACGCGCTTAGTCGGTCGGCCGAGCAGATCCGCGCCGCGACGACGGGCCAGAAAGACCCGATCGAACGCCTCAAAGTGGCTGTTCAGCTGCTGTTCGAGTCTTCGCGGCCCGACCCGGCAGCGAAGCGGCCGCTGTTCACCGACTTCGCCCCGCGCTTGTTGGTCTCGCATCCTTCGGAGGTCAACATCGCGCACGCGCCGCTGTTGGCCCTGCTCACCGAGCTGATGGAAGCGGCAAGCGAGGCAGGTCAACTGCGTCCCGGCATCAATCCCAAGCGGATGGCCGCGATGACGATGCAGACAGTGATGTTCGTCGCACAGCACAGCGGCGAGCCCGAAGAAGGAGCGGGACACCCGATCACGGCCGACGAAGTGTGGGACTTCTGCGCCAACGGATTCGCCGCCAGCTAGTACGAGAATTACGTTCTCGCTGATGTAGAACCGGGCTTACACTCAGTGAGTGCCCGATCTCTGGTCCGATCTGCTCGCGTGCCTTGATCCCCAACCGGTGCCATCGCGGGACACCGGAGGCGAGGGCACCGGCGCGGACGTTACCGAGTTCGAAGGCAGCAATCAGCGACTGGAGTACCACCGTGTATTCGGTGGGCAACTGCTCGCCCAATTCATCCGAATCGCAACGGCAACCTGCCCGGACAAGGACGTCAAATCCCAGCATGCGGTGTTCAGCCGCGAAGGCCGGGCTGACGAACCCATCCGGTATCAAGCCACCCGCCACCACGAGGGCAGATCCTTCGCCACCATCACCATCACGGCCCGGCAGAGTGGCGGCGCCGTGGCGACCTCATCGATCTGCATGCACACATCGGAGGACGGTCCCGAGCACCAAACGGTCGACGAGGTGCCGCCGGTCCTCGGCCCAGACCATCAAGTCGCCCTCGACCTGATCCCGTGGGAAACGCGAGCGACCGTCGATCTCAACGCCACCACCACCGGCCCTCCGGAGTTCGAGGTGTGGATGCGGACCCCGGCCGTCGATCCGGCGCTGGCTCCCGCGCTCGCCGCTTACGGTACGGATCTCACGCTCATCGGTACGGCTGTGCGACCGATGGACGGTGTCAGTCAGCGAGGTAACGGCACATGGTTCACTTCCGCGGTCACATCCCACACCATCTGGTTCATCGGCCGTTTCGCACTGATACGTGGTTGCTGCTCAGGCAGCACAGCCCGCTACTCGCGCACGGCCGCAGCTTCGGCCGCGGCGACATCCTCACCGAAAACGGCACGCTGGTCGCCTCGTACGCCCAGGAAGCCTTACTGCGATTCGCGAGCTGAGGTCTTCGATGCAGGTAAAACCGTTGTCTCCCAGCCCTGCTGACGAACGCGCGACTCGCGAATACCGAGTGGTGCAGTGGTCCACCGGGACGATCGGCGCCCGCGCGCTGCGCGCTGTCATCGAACACCCGCACATGGTCCTCGCCGGTGTCTATGTGCACGGACATGACAAGGCGGGCCGCGATGCCGGTGAACTGTGCGGCACGGCATCGACCGGGATAACGGCCACCGCCAGCATCGATGAGATCGTCGAACTCACACCGGACTGTGTGCTCTACATGCCGAACTCGCTCAGTCTCGACGAGTTGTGCCGGCTGCTCGCGGCGGGCATCAACGTCGTCACAACCTGCGGCGCGTTTCACCATCCGCCGTCGATGGATCCCGACATCCGCGCGAAGGTGGAGGCGGCCTGCAAAGTCGGCGGCACATCGGTGCACAGCACCGGCAGCAGCCCCGGTTTCATCACCGAGGCGATCCCCCTGGTGCTCACCTCGATTCAACGTGAGCTGACCGCACTTGAGATCGACGAGTATGCCGATCTCTCCCAACGGAATTCGCCGGAGCTCCTCTTCGACCTGATGGGCTTCGGCCGCCCTGCCGGGCCCTTCGAGCAGTTCCGAGCCGACTACCTGCGCTCGAGTTTCGGCCCGTCGCTGCAATTGGTCGCCGATGCGATCGGGCTGCCCCTCGACTCGGTTGAAGCGAGCGGGGAGCTGGCGATGGCGAGCCGAGACACGACGATCGCAGCAGGCACTCTGCAAGCGGGAAGCGTTGCTGCTCAACGGATCACCATCTCAGGCATGCGCGCAGGCCAACCGCTGCTACGGTTCCGGGCCACGTGGTACTGCACCACCGCTCTGGACCCTGGATGGGAGGTCCGGGAGACCGGCTGGCATGTGTCGGTCGACGGCGACGCACCGCTGGAGGTCACCCTCCGGATGCCGATCCCGCTCGAGCGCATGGCCGAGGTGTCGCCCGCGTACACCGCCAATCGCGCAGTCAACGCGGTGCCCTACATCTGCGCCGCTGCGCCTGGCATCCATTCGACGCTGGACCTTCCCCAAGTCGTCACCGCGCTGGGATGAAAGCGATCTCGGGACTCGGTCAGCATGTTGGACTTAACCGAGCAGGCCTCCGCAGCCACCGGGAGGGGCAAGCGGCGGGGTCTTCGAACCGTCGGGGATTATGCACCGGATCGGCTGCCAGAAGTACCCGAGGCGGTACACGTTCAGTCGCGTGCCGTCGGGGAAGGTTTTGCCCTCGCAGTAGCCGCCATACCCGCTGGCCGACAAGCCTGGTCCGTTGCCTGGACACCAGAACGGCGGGTTTGGCACTAAGGGGCTGAGCGGATCGGCGTGCGCCGTGTACCCGACCCCGGTGATGGTGAGGGCCGTGAGGGCGCCGGCCACGGCGATGATTCGTTTGATCTTCATAGCGATTCTCCCCGGTGTTGGACGAGCGGCTCGCGTCGCCCGTAAGAAGGCGGACCGGTGCGCTGGCAACATCGACCAGCTCCTACATGAGGCCGTCGATCTACCTCTCCTCGGGCATGATCTCGGTGGGCGTTGAGCGCAGCCCATAGCATCGTCGCGGTTGCGGAACCAAGCGCCGGGCTGTTTGCTGACCTTGAGGTCACATCTATTGACGACCATCAGACAATCCCCATCAAGCTGTATCGTATGCCGCCTCGACCCGGCTTTTTGCTGAATTGTTGGGTTAGCTCTACGAAGGAATCTGGCGCCTGTTCGAATAGCCAGCTCCGACGTGAACCTCGGTCACCACCGTGGTGTCACAGGCGTGACGGTCAGCCGGATCGGCATCGATCCAGCGAACCTGCAAGGTGCGATCCAAGCCGGCTACATCGGCTCGGTTTCACCGTTTCGATGCCTGGCCACCGTGCCCGATGAGAAGCTGATTCTTGTAAGCAGAGAGCTTAAGTTGTCAGAAATGAGTCTCTTATTGACACCTATGCGTGGCCGATGCCAGAGTTGTGAGACAAAAGCGGCCCTTTTGTCTTATCTATGTCTGGTCCAGAAAGAGGCGACACTGTGACGGTCAGTGCTGCAAGCGATGTCTACTTCGATCCCTATGACGTCGAGATCAACGCCAACCCATACCCCGCGTTCGCCCGCCTGCGCGCGGAATCGCCCCTGTATTACAACGAGCAGTACGACTTCTACGCACTGAGCCGCTTCGCCGACGTCAACAAGGCGCTCGTGGACCACGAAACCTTCAGTTCCGCACGCGGCGCGATCGTCGAATTGATCAAGGCCAAAATCGAGATTCCCTCTGGCGCATTGATCTTCGAGGACCCACCGATCCACGACATCCACCGCAAGCTACTCGCGCGGATGTTCACCCCGCGCAAGATCAACGCACTCGAGCCGAAGATCCGCCAATACTGCGCAAACGCCCTCGATCCGCTCGTGGGCACGGGCAGGTTCGACTTCGTCATCGACCTCGGTGCCGTCATGCCGATGCAGGTGATCAGCGCGCTGCTCGGCATCCCCGAGGGAGACCAGGAAAAGATCCGCGACCACGCCAACGCGCAGATGCGCACCGAAGCGGGCAAACCCATGGCGGCCGCCCACGACGGGCTCGTCACGGGTCAGATCTTCGAGGCCTACATCGACTGGCGCAGGGACAACCCGTCCGACGACATCATGACCGAACTGCTCAACGTCGAGTTCACCGATGAGGACGGCGTGACTCGGCGGCTGACCCGCGAGGAACTCCTCATCTACGTCAACGTCGTCGCGGGCGCGGGCAACGAGACGACGACGCGACTCATCGGCTGGGCAGGCAAGGTGTTGGCCGAACACCCCGACCAGCGTCGCGAACTGGTGGAGAACCCGGCACTCATTCCGCAGGCCATCGAGGAGCTGTTGCGCTTCGAGCCGCCCGCACCGCACGTGGCCCGCTACGTCACTCGCGACATCGAGTACTACGGACAGGCAGTGCCCGAAGGCAGTGTGATGATGATGCTGATCGGCGCCGCGGTGAGGGACAGTCGCCAGTTCCCGCTCGACGGCGACGTCTTCGATATCCATCGCGATCAGCGTCAGCACCTCGCGTTCAGCGTCGGCACCCACTACTGCCTCGGATCGGCGTTGGCCCGGCTCGAGGGCCGCATCGCGCTCGAAGAGATCCTCAAGCGGTTCCCCGAATGGGATGTCGATATGACCAACGCCTCGCTATCCCCGACGTCAACCGTCCGCGGCTGGGACTCCATGCCCGCGGTGATTCCGTGAAAACCCTTCCACTAACGACGAATTGGAGGAGTCAATGACTGGACGTGTTGAAGGCAAGGTCGCTTTCATCACCGGTGCGGCGCGCGGTCAGGGCCGTGCGCACGCGGTGCGGCTCGCGCAGGAGGGCGCCGACATCATCGCCATCGACATCTGCAAGAAGATCGACACGGTTGACTTGATCGCCGCATCGACGCCGGAGGATCTGGCCGAGACCGCCGATCTCGTCAAGGGCCACAACCGGCGGATCTACACCGCCGAGGTCGACGTGCGCGACTTCGAAGCCCTCAAGGCTGCGGTGGACACGGGCGTCGAGCAGATGGGCCGGCTGGACATCATCGTTGCCAACGCCGGCATCGGCAACGGCGGCCAAACGCTGGACAAAACCAGCGAGGTCGACTGGACCGCCATGATCGACATCAACCTCGGCGGCGTGTGGAAGAGCGTCAAGGCGGGTGTCCCCCACATCCTGGCCGGCGGCCGTGGCGGCTCGATCATCCTCACCAGCTCGGTCGGCGGCCTGAAGGCCTACCCGCACACAGGTCACTATGTGGCCGCCAAACACGGTGTGGTGGGCCTGATGCGGACGTTCGCGGTTGAACTCGGTGCGCAGAACATCCGCGTCAACTCCGTGCACCCGACCAACGTGAACACCCCGCTGTTCATGAACGAGGGCACCATGAAGCTGTTCCGCCCGGATCTGGAGAACCCGGGCCCCGACGACATGAAGGTCGTCGGGCAGCTGATGCATACGCTGCCGATCGGCTGGGTCGAACCCGAGGACATCGCCAACGCCGTGCTCTTCCTGGCATCGGATGAGGCCCGCTACATCACCGGTGTGACACTGCCGGTCGACGGCGGCAGCTGCCTGAAGTAAGCGCGTGACCGTAGCCGAGTTGTCCATTCCGCAGGGATGGGAAGAGATCACTGCGGAATGGATGACGACCGCCCTGGCCGGTCACTTCCCCGGCGCCCGGGTCGACGATGTCGCGGTCGTACTGCGCGACGACGGGACCAACCGCCGTGCCCGGCTGCAGTTGAAGTACTCCGCCGGCGCCGGGCCGGCGACCGTGTTCGCCAAGGCCGTCGACCCCGAGCACGCCGATCTCGTTGCGCTCACCAGCGGGCTCTATCACGAGCCGCGGCTGTTCAGCTCGGGAGTCGTTCTGCCACTTGACCATCAACTGTCTACACGGCGATCCTCGATGAGGATCGCCGCGACTTCCTGATGATCATGGAGGACGTGGTCGCGCGGGGCGCTGAACCCCGGGATTCGACACGGCCGATGACCGTCGCCCAGGTGGCAAGCGGCGTGCGAGGCCTTGCACGGATGCACAGCCGATACTGGGGCGAGCGCCTGACGAGCGACCCCTTACGCGCATGGGTCGAACCCTTCGTCGCCTTCGCCGGGCTCGAATACGCCCCGTTGCACATCGCCCACGAGCGATTGGGTGAGACCGTGGCCGCCGAGATCCTTGCGCTCAGCGGAACCGAGTTGTTCGTCGACATCTGGGCCCGCTACATCGGAACGCTGACGACCTCGCCGCAGACACTGCTGCATGGTGACCCGCACATCGGCAATACCTACGTGTTGCCCGACGACGAAGTCGGGTTCCTGGACTGGCAGATGGTGCGCCGCGGCAATTGGTCGCTGGACCTCGGCTATTTCCTGCAAGGCGCGCTCACGATCGAGGATCGCCGCCAAAGCGAACGGCAGCTGCTCGAGGAATACCGGGGCGCGCTCGAATTGCCTGCCGACGAGATGCCCACCGCCGAGGAGGTGTGGCTGCGTTACCGTGCATCCGTCGCGCACGGTCTGGCGATCTGGATGGCGACGCTGTCGGGCGGCGACGCCTGGCAGCGTCCGGACATCTGCCTTGTATTCGCGCAGCGGTACTCTGCAGCGTTCATGGACTTGGACACCCGCGCCGCATTGGACGCCATCGATGCCTGACGTCACGGTCATCACCGGTGGCGCGGGCGGGGTGGGGCTTGCCGCCGCGAAGATCGTCGGACGCGATCACCCCGTGGTCATCTGCGACGTCAGTCAAGATCGATTGGATGCTGCGGTCGCGGCGCTCGGGGGAGGCCGACGTCGAATGCACCGCCGTCGTCTGCGACATCACCGACCAGAAGTCGGTCGCCGAACTCGTCGAGACGTCATCAGCAGTAGGACCCGTCGCTTCGGTGATCCACACCGCAGGCCTCAGCCCCAGCATGGGCTCGGCAGATCTGATCATCCGGGTCAATGCGGTCGGGACGGTGAATATCAACGAAGCGTTCCTACCGCTCGCGCATGCGGGCTTCGCCATCGTCAACGTCGCCTCGATGGCGGCCCACATGCCGCCCCAGACAGTCATTCCGACCGACAGTTTCGGGTACGCGCTGGAGAATCAGGACGTCTTCATGGAGAAGATGATGTCCGCGTGCAATGTCGCTCCAGACGAGGCGCGACCGGGCCTGTCCTACTCCCTCAGCAAGAGTTTCGTTGTGTGGTACTGCAAGTCGCAGGCGCCGCGATTTGGTCGCCGAGGCGCCCGCGTCGTGTCCGTCTCCCCTGGTTCGATCGACACGCCGATGGGGCGGTTGGAGGAACAGAGTGGCGCGGGCGCCATGATCGACTTCGCCGCCTTGAAACGCTTCGGCAAGCCGGAGGAAATCGCCGAGCTGCTCGCGTTCTGTGCCGGCGAGAAAGCCGGTTACCTCACCGGCGCCGACATCTTGTGTGACGGTGGGGTGATCGCGGCCATTGACCTTGCAAAACAAGCTGGCGGCTGATCAGGGCTAGGTACCTCACCACCCGAGGCCTTTTGTCAAAGTCCCGGATTCGGGGCCCCCGAGTGGTTCGATAGTCATTCCACAGGGGGTGGGATATGAAGCGACTCAACGGCATGGACGCCATGCTGCTGTACAGCGAGACGCCGAACCTGCACACGCACACGCTCAAGGTCGCGGTCGTGCACGCCGCGGACTTCGACGGCGAGTTCACCTTCGACGTGTTCCGCCGGACCATCGCTCGGCGGCTGCACCTGCTCGACCCGCTGCGATATCGGCTCGTCGATATCCCGGCCCGGCTCCACCACCCGATGTGGTTGGAAGACTGCCCGGTCGACCTCGACTACCACCTACGACGGGTTCGGGTGCCCGCCCCCGGTGGCCGGCGAGAACTGGATCAAGTCATCGGGGTGATCGCCAGCACTCCCCTGGACCGCGGCCGCCCGCTGTGGGAATTCCACTTCGCCGAGGGCATGGCCGACGACCGCTTCGCTCTGATCGGCAAGGTGCACCACACCCTGGCCGACGGGATCGCGTCGGCCAACCTGCTGGCACGGTTGATAGACCTGGCCGGCTCCCCACAGGACGAGCACGTCGACTACATCACCTGCGACCCGCCCACGAAACGGCAGCTGCTGTGGGAGGCGCAACTCGACCACTTTCAGAACATGGCCGCGTTGCCGCGGCTGATCTCTGACGCTGCCCGCGGGATCGCACGCGTACGCAGGCGCACCAAGGAGCGGCCGGACCACCCCGACATCGCAAGGATCTTTCAGGCGCCGCCGACCTTTCTCAACCATGTGGTTTCTCCGGTCCGGACATTCGCGACGGCCACGCTGTCGCTGGCCGAAGTCAAGGAAACCGCAAAGCATCTCGGCGTGACATTCAACGACGTCGTGCTGGCCATGGCCGCGGGCGGACTGCGGGACCTGTTGCTGCGCTACGACGGTCGCGCTGATCGACCGATCCTCGCGACGGTCCCCGTCAGCACCGACAGATCCACCGACCGGATCACCGGCAACGAGATCAGCGGCATGACCGTCTCGCTGCCGGTGCACATCGACGATCCGCTGGAGCGTGTCGAACTCACGTCGCTGGCCACCACACACGCGAAGGAAGACCACGATCTGCTCGGTCCCGAGTTGCAGGGCCGGATGATGGAGTACCTGCCTCCCCCGCTGGCGCCGGCGATGTTCCGGCTGCAAGCCAAGCGTGCCGCCCACAACCGGCTGATGAACGTCGCGGTCTCGAACGTGCCCGGGCCGCGGGAGCGGGGTCACATCGGCGGCGCACCCGTGAGCGAGATCTATTCCGTCGGAGTGCTTTCCGCGGGCAGCGCGTTCAACATGACCGTGTGGAGTTATGTCGACCAGGTCGACATCGCGGTGCTGGCCGATGACCACACGTTCAAGGATCCGCACGAGGCGACGGATGCGATGGTCCATGCCTTCGGCGAGATGCGGCGGGCGTGCGGCCTCGCGGAGCTGACCACCGTCGGGACGGCGATGGCGCCCGCAACCGCGGGAAGTTAGCCCAGCACCGGGAACCGGCGTTCGCGCGCCAACTCATCGAGTGCAACCTGCATCACGGCTCGCACGTGGAGGTCGACTTCCTTGACATCGGGATCCTCGCCGAACTGCGCCGCCACGTCGATCGGTTCGAGCACCCTGGTGACGATCTTGGACGGCAAGGGCAGATTCGGCGGGAAGATCATGGAAAGCCCGAACGGGAACCCGATGCTGATCGGCAGGATCTCCATGCGTGCCCGTGTGAGACCCAGCCGCCTGGCGATCGAATCGCCTCGGGCAAGGAACAATTGGGTTTCCTGCGCACCGATCGACACCATCGGAACGATCGGCACGCCGGTCTCGATCGCGGTTCTGACATAGCCGGTGCGTCCGGCGAAGTCGATGACGTTCTCGGTGAAGGTCGGCCGGTACGAGTCGTAGTCCCCGCCGGGGAAGACCAACACGACCGCGCCCGATCGCAGCGCCTTGGCCGCGTTCTCACGGCTGGCCTCGATTACACCGGCGCGGCGCAACCACTCGGAGAGCGGCCCGATGAACACCCCGTAGTGAGCCAGTGTGTAGACGGGCCTGTCAAAGCCGAACTTGTCGTAGAACGCGGGCGCGAAGACCAGCACATCGGGGGTGAACATACCGCCGGAATGGTTCGACACCACCAGCGCTCCACCGGCGGCCGGCATGGAGTCCAGACCGCGGACCTCGGCACGGAAGTACCGCTTGATGACCGGGCCCACCCAGTTCTTGATCTGCCGGGTGAACCCGGGATCCCACTTGGCGACCTCTGGTTTGTCCGCGCCGTCGCTGTTCATGTCGTACTAGTTCCCACTTCTCGCCTCCAGCCATCAGAAACGCATCCGAGTATGATACTCTCGCCAAAAGAGAATACCATATCCGCAGGTAGGGAGTGTGATGACGGGAACCGTGCTCGTCACAGGAGGCTTCGGCCTGGTCGGATCCGCGACGGTCAGACGGCTGACGGAGCTAGGCCGCCATGTGGTCGCCACCGACCTCGACACCCCCGCCAACCGCAAAGCCGTCGCGCAGCTGCCCGGCGGCGCCGAGGCGAGATGGGCCGACCTGACGGATCGGAACCAGGCCGAGCGGCTTGTCGCCGAAGTGGCTCCAGAGGCGATCATCCACCTTGCCGCGATCATTCCGCCCCCTATCTATCGGAATCCGAAACTCGCGAGACGCATCAATGTCGATGCGACCGCCACCCTTGTGCACATCGCAGAAGCGCAACCGTCGGCCCCGCGCTGGGTCCAGGCGTCGAGCAACGCGGTCTTCGGCGCACGCAACCCGCAGCGGTTCACCGCACCGCTTCGCGCGGATGAACCGATGAAGGCGTCGGATCTCTACAGCGCACACAAGATCGAGGCCGAGCAGATCGTGCGGGCGTCGAGCCTTGAGTGGGTGGTGCTGCGACTCGGTGGTGTACTGAGCGTCGACCCGTCAGCGATGAAGTTCAACACCGACGCGCTGTACTTCGAGAGCGCCTTGCCCAGCGACAATCACATGCATAGCGTGGATGTCCGCGACGTGGCCTGGGCGTTCGCCGCGGCTACCACCGCCGACGTCGTCGGCGAGATTCTTCTGATCGCGGGCGACGACTCACACAAGATCAAGTACGGCGACGTCGGCGCTGCGCTGGCCGCCACGCGCGGGCTGACGGGCGCGCTGCCCAAGGGGCGCCCAGGTAACCCCGACAACGACGACGCCTGGTTCGTCACGGAGTGGATGGACACCACACGCGCGCAGGAAGCTCTGCAGTTCCAGCACCATTCGTGGGACAACATGCTCGCCGAGATGCGCGCGAACGCGGGATGGACTCGTTACATACTGCCCTTCTTCGCTCCGCTCATTCGAGCGATACTGACGCGCCGCGGAGCGTACTGGAAGCAGCCGGGCCAGTACGCCGACCCGTGGGACGCGATCCGCCGCAAGTTGGGTGAACCGGGCCCAGACAAGCCGTAGTGTCGCCGCGTGGAGAATTTCGACGAGCGCGCAACAGTCATCACCGGCGGTGCGAACGGCATCGGCTTCGCTACGGCAAGGGAGTTCGCGCGCCGCGGCGCCCGGGTGATGCTCGGCGACATCGACCGGTCCGCGCTGGACGACGCGGTCGCGATACTGCGCGCCGACGGCGTCGACGCATACGGCGTCGTCTGCGACGTGCGCAAGCTCGACGATGTCGAGCGCCTGGCCGATGAGGCGTTTCGTGTGTTCGGTGACGTGCACGTGGTGTTCAACAACGCGGGCATCGCCTACGCAGGCCCGATCGTGGACACCAGCCACGACGATTGGCGCTTCGTGATCGACGTCGACCTGTGGGGGCCGATTCACGGTGTCGAGGCGTTCCTGCCCCGGCTGATCGCCCAAGGGGGCGAGCGCCACATGGTGTTCACGTCGTCGTTCGCGGGGTTGATCCCCAACGTTGGACTCGGACCGTATTGCGTTGCGAAATACGGTGTGGTCGCGCTCGCCGAGACGCTGGCCAGGGAGGCGAGGCCAAACGGTATCGGGGTTTCGGTGCTGTGCCCGATGATCGTCGAGACCGACCTGTTGGCGAACACCGAGCGGGTCAGGAGCGCGGACTACGGGCCGGCCACCCCCTCACCGGCCGAGACCGTTCAGCAGTTGGCCTCGGCCCCCACCGACGATTCCGTGCTCAACGTCGAGGATGTCGCGCGCCTGACGGCCGACGCGATCCTGGCCAACCGCCTCTACGTGTTACCGCACCGCGCCGCGCGGGATTCGATCCGGCGCAGGTTCGAGCGGATCGACCGCACCTTCGAGGATCAGGCCGCCGAGGGCTGGGCGCACTGAACTAGCCGGGTCCAAGTTGGTAGTCACCGGTCCGCGGGTTGTGGTACCAACCGCTCGCCGCCTGCGTGCCGCCGTCGACGTGGATGGTCTGCCCCGTGATGTAGCTGGACATCTCGGAGGCCAGAAAGACTGCAGCGCCTGCCATTTCGTCGACATGCCCGGGTCGACCCATCGGAATCATGTGACTTGCGCTCTGCGGCAGACCGTTCGGTGACACTCGCAGCAATCCTTCGGTGACGGTGAGGTCGGGCGCGAGGGCGTTGACCCGAATGTTGTGCGTGGCCAACTCAAGAGCCGCGGTCTTGGTGTAGTTGATCACGCCCGCCTTGGCGGCCGCGTATGCCGCGTAACCCGGCGCCGCGCGCACACCCTCGATCGACGTCACATTGATGACGCTCCCCGGCAGGCCGGCGGCCACGAGGCGCCGGGCCACCTGCTGCGTGCACAGCAACACATGGCGCAGGTTGCTTTTGTACAGAGCGTCCCAACCGTTCTCGGAAGTGTCGAGCAGCGGCGAGTCGAACACACCCCCGGCGTTGTTGACCAGAATCGACACTTCACCGAGCGCGCCTGCGGTGCGTTCAAGCGCGGCGTCGACTTGCTCGCTATCGCGGACATCGGTTGTGATACCCAGCACCCCAATGCTTTCCGCAGTGGCCGCACAGGTGTCGGGATCACGCTCCCAGATGGCTACCGACGCTCCGAAGGCAGCCATACCCTCCGCTATGCCGCGGCCGATGCCAGCTCCCCCACCGGTGATCACCGCGACGCGCCCGGTCAGCAGAATCTTGGACGGATCGATCGCCATGCGTCGAGGTTAACCGCTTGCGCGCCGCCCAGCGTCACGAGGTCACCCGGTCTTGGTGGTACGGATGGCAAGCCCCGCAGGAGCGTTGCCGATGATTCCCCGCTCCTCGAGATCGGCGATATCGTCCTCGCTCAGCCCCAGCCCCGACAGCACCTCATGGTTGTGCTCTCCGAGCAGCGGCGCGGCCGTCCGGTGGAAGCGACCCGGCCCGGAAGAGATCCGCATGGGAAGCGTGCTGTGCCTGGCGGTGGGGTTCACCGGATGGTCGACGAGTTCGTAGAAGCCGCGATGCACGAGTTGCGGCAAGTCGCCGACGCGGTGTGGCTGCATTACCTTGGCCACGGGCACGCCTGCCTCCCAGAGTGTTTCGATGATTTCGTCACTTGTTCGTGCGGCACACCACGTGCTCAGGTGCTCATCGATATCATCGTGGCGCCGCCGTCGTCCGGCGATGCTCGCAAGCTCGTCATCCGTTGCCCATGCGGGGCTACCCAGGGCGGCAACAAGGTTCACCCATTGCTCATCGGTGGCGACCGCGATCGCCACCCAGTCGTCGGGACGTCCGAACTCGTTGTCTTCGCTCGTGCGATACAGGTTTTGGGGTGCCGCCGTGGGGCCGCGGTTCCCTTCGCGTTGCAGCACGTTGCCGTATGCCGAGTATTCGATGACCTGCTCGGCGGCGACGTTGATCGCGGCGTCGACCATCGCAGCCTCGATCCGCACGCCTTCACCCGTGCGCCGGCGATGCGCCAACGCCAGCATCAGCGCGTTGAGCCCGTGCACACCGGCGTTCGGATCA
>Ga0134125_10004047_pt1 | contig 16811 bp, 29 predicted proteins | sample KB31751_FD_96464 | JGI IMG/M metagenome (GOLD analysis project Ga0134125, IMG submission 96464) | Terrestrial soil microbial communities with excess Nitrogen fertilizer from Kellogg Biological Station, Michigan, USA - KB3-175-1 | ecosystem: Environmental > Terrestrial > Soil > Unclassified ...
CTTCCAGCCACCGGTATTGAGTTGTCCCACGTCACCGCCTCGCATTCCGCAGCCGCTTTTCAGATAGGCGAAGAACTGGCCGCGCTCCACGGTCCAGACGCACGGATTCTCGGTCAGCGGGGCAGTCATAGGCGACTCCCAAATGGCGCCGTTTCGGCGAACACCGCTTTCCCGAGCGCGCCGTATGCCAGTGGCCACTTTTTGTTGCAATCCATCAGGAAGCGCATATCGTCCGGCGAAAGGTACTCACCGCGCTTGGAGCGGCAGCGCAACTCGAAAAGCCGTGCGTGCGCCTCGCCATACTCGCGGACGCAGCGCGGATGTGCCTTCTCCCCGGGTATCGCGTTGCGCATGAGAAAGGTGTTGAACCCTTCCGTATTGCCGCCACGCTTCCCGCAGATGGCGCAGAGCCTGCCGATCACCCTGGGGGTCTTCGTCTTCGATGACAGCGGTGCGGTCACGGGGACTTGCTCGCCAAGAATGCCCTTGGGTCGTCCTCGCCATCCTCGCCGGCATTTCAATTCATGCGTTTTTGGTTCGCGCATTATTCCTCCGCTATTTCAAATGGCCGCTGCACCGCTCCGGGTATAACGTCACTTTGCCCGCTGACATGACGACCCTGGTTGTATCCGATTGGTACGCGGTAGCCTTCAGGAAAAACCCACAAGTGAAACTGGTTAGCAGTATCGACTAGGCGGGACTCAGCCGGATAGAGTTCCACCGCTTCGCGCTCCGATCCGCACAGTTCGTTTTTGATTTGTTGGAAGTGTCGCCAATCTTTGCATGCTCCCCGATCTGTGCGGCGGATAGAGAGGTGCGTCACTGTGTCGATCTCTGTTCTGATGACGACATATAAATAATTCATGAAAGTTTCACCGAGTAGAAACTCTGTCTCATACAATCGGCGAAGTTCCTCCATGTCTGTTATTCCGGTCACTTTCATGACTCCCGCCGCCCACGCGGACCATTTCGGCGGAATAGATTTGGCAGGTTCTAGCGGTTTCATTCTTCTAATCCCGTCTTAAATTTTGTTTGCTCGAATTCCTCCACGGCTTTTAAAGCCTGCAAAGCGTCACCAAAAAGAATGATTTGCCTAACCGAATCCTTTTTATTGGATACAAGATTTTTTAAGCGGTTGCGATATTTATATCTGACGTTATCGAATCTCTCTATTTGTTGACTTAACTTCCTAACTTTCTCTCTCGCTATTTTGACTTCCGGTGGCTCTATCAACTTGCATGAGTCAATAGAATTGCGATGATTTCTGTTAGCCGTTTCCAATCGAGACATCAAATAACGTCGCTGATCCTGCGATGTTTGCTTCTTGTCTTTCATATCAAACCCTCCAACAAATTCCCCACCGTCGTTCCCAACGCGACGGCGATTTCTTGCAAGCGATAAATTGTGATGTCGGAATGTCCGGTCTCGACGCGTGAGAGTCCGCTTTGCGACCAGTGGAGTTTACGTGCAAAGGTTTGCTGGTCCGATCCGTGCAACCGTCGCAGCTCTGCGATATGTCGTCCGAGTGCCGCGCGAAACTCTTCCGGTGTCATTCGTTTGGTGATTCTGGTCATAACTAACTCTCCGTTGGAATGTCGCGCCATTCGCGTTCGTACCGTATTTTGCGACGTTTTCCAGTTTCTGTGACGACAACGGCACGTTTCCATTGCTGTTGCAATCTTAAGGGTGCGTTGGGCAACAGTCCCATGCCGAGCCGTGCCCATTGCCTGAGACACGATTGGCTCGTCTATTACGACGGCGCCTTTCTTGTTTCTTCCACCGCGGTTCCGGCCCGTGATGATCGGCGGAGACTTTATCGACGTGTCCGAACTGCCGATCACGGTTTGGGCCGGCAATGATTGGGAGATAGATCGGACGGAGTTTCGCTTCGTAGACTCGCGGCCCAAACGCGACTTTTGCTTTCGACGTGAAACGGTTTTCATACAACATTATTTCTCCGGTATCAATGTTTCGCGCACGATGGTGCGCGAGTGGTTCCGATGACGCTACAGCGATTCCAATCTCTAGCGCTCAATCCGCCGATGACGGCGGCGCTGACACCGATAGCGACGGCTGTGCATGTGGTCGGGTGTCTCTCACAGACGGCGCATCCGGTCAGGGAGGACAGGAAAATAAGAAGAAAAACGCGCATCGTGATTTACTCCGCTTGCCGCGCGAGCAATCCGCGTAGAGGCGAATTATGCGGAAGTCTCACAGTGATGCCGCGATCTGTGTACGGGTCGGTCAAGGGACGGCGCGCGGTTTCCCAATGACTGGCCGTATTGTAGGGATCGTATCCCAGGGCGCGGCGCGCACCAGTGAGATGGCGAAGGAAAGAAAAAGGTTTGGTGGACATGGGGCGATCTCCAGTGGTAGCTAGATTCGACGGAACCCATATTACCATTGCGCAAAACGGATAACTAGACCTGCATCGCATTTTCGATTGTCAAGGGGGCGGGCATAAAAAGGGCCGGGAGACAGCTCCCGGCCCAAGGCTGGACGGGCGAGGGGGCGCCCGTCTAGCAGGGGACTAGATCAGCGTCGCTTGCCGCCCGCTGCATGCTTGACATGCCGCTCCTGGCCGGCTGGCGCGTTCGGGGCATTGCTGGCCGGCTTGGCAGGCTCCGGCTGTTCGCTGCTCTCCTGATTCGCCTGGGCAGGCCCCGGCAACGCTACTTGACGTGCCTGCTGCGAGATCGCGCGCAGTGACTCGAGTGCGTCCGAGCGCTTGGCGGGGGTGAGTAGCTTCACGGTGTACTCATATCCAGAACCGACTTCGCGTGCGCCATCTTTCTTTGCGGTCGGCTTCACACCGAGTTCGAATGCGAACAGTACCGGACTTTCGGTGTCCTTTCCTTCCACGTCGATTTCGTGCGCCGCCTTGTTTCCGATTCTGCCTCCCTCAGCTCCGGCATTCTTCAGCGCATCTTTGATGAGCGCTTCCATGATAGGCGGACACAGGAGATTCGATCCGACGTAGATTTCTCCGGTCTCCAAATTCACAGCTTCGAACTCACCGTGGAATTTGTCATACAGACCATACGTGGTCGATCCGGTTTTGTATCCGTTCGCTTTGCCGAGAATGTGCGCCAGCGCTTTCGGCGCATCTACGCTCCACGGAGCCGGCTGTGCACCGATTCCTTTCATCGTGATCTTATTCAGAATGTTCATTGTGCGGAAGTCTCCGAATATATGAAAGAGTGACCCGCCCGTTTGGCGACGCTACGGCAAGCGATTCTTTGTCAAGGTTCGGCGGGAGCGACGCTATAAGGGGCGAATGAAATCTACGCCACTTTTACCCGTCGCACAATATCTCTGGCTATAAATTTTGCTTGCTGTCCGACGCGAAGCGATGGTGCCTCAATCGGCACGCGTATGGTTTCACCGAGTGCTACGCGTGCGATATCTTCAGGCTTCATGCGAACTCCTTTAGATGCGCACTTGATCGGATTGGTATTTTTCTTGGGATCGCTATAGAAGCCGCAGGCCCAAGATTTTGTTTTGGGTCTCCCGCGGCCTATATGCGCTGCATAGAGTTTCTTACCGGCTATATAGAGAGTGTCGCACTCGGTCTCAAGCTTCCACGCGCCTAGCTTCTTCTGATCCAGCGCCAGTGGCAGACCCTGGCACCATAAGGAATCCGTATCTCCATAGACCGGCTGTTCCGCGCACGCTATAGCGTGCATGAGAATCGACCGGCCGGCTCCCGTGATACTTGCGGCGGTCGCGACATTATAGTATTGGCGCGGAATGGGAGTAATCGGAAGCGCGCCGATGATCCTCTCTCCGATTTCTCCGTCTACTTTGAAACCTGCGGCTTCACACTCGGGAACCGAGTCGAAAAGCTTGAACTCCTTAAACCGCGTCGGGTCGGTGGCAAACTTTCCGTACGCGTTGTTTTCGGTCAGCTTCGCAATGGTACGGCCGGCTTTATCGCCTCGCGTTTCGGCAGAAATTTTCTCTCTATCCAACGGATAGACAAACTTGTCAAACGAACGGACTTCGTCCCACGCGTGCACTTCAATAACTTGTGTCACTTGCGCGAGCTGCAATTTTTTCGCCATGTGCAATTCGTGACTCGTGACACAGAACTCAAAATGACCGTGCGGAAAGCTGAGTCCGTCTTTTGTGCGCAATGGAAACGCGCCTTTTGATCGAGCACAGATATGGGCCAAGAAAAATGGCGCATCAGGAATGTCAGAACATACATAGTCTGCCGCTCCAATCGGATGAGTGAATTCCGCCATCACGAAAGGATACATGCTGTTTACATCGTATAGTTTCCAGGGGCTGCGCCCCCGCAATTGTCCTACTTCAAAACACTCACAGCGGCCACCGTGGAAGTATTCCCGATACACCGCATCTTGAGCCGATGTAATGTGCTCTACTTTATACGACTTGCGTAATTCCTTGAGCGCGGCGGCGCCAATGGTGAGTACGTCTCCGTGTCGCATGATAAAACGCTTCACTCCGTCGAATAGAGAAACACAATCCGTTTTGAGATAGGAAAGGATTTCCTCTTTATGTTTCTCGCGTTGATCGCGCTCCATTTTCTGATAGTCGATTTCATCCTTGTTCAATTGCGCGAGGGGCACGGGCAGGATTTTAAAGCTATCACGTATTTCGTGATGGAATAGTTGAGCCTTGACCAAACGCGAGTCTATAAAAAGGACAGGCTCTGAGATCGCGTGCGACATATACCAGAAGTCGAATTTCCCGCCATTGTGCGCATAGATAATGAGCGACTCCTGTAGCTCCTTTAAAAAGGACAGCAATTGCTCCATGCAATGGTCACCCCAGAAGTATTGATAATTGCGGCCGTCGTAAAATCCGGCCGCAAAGGGGAGCGGAAGCCGCCCATATTTAAAAGGATCGGTCTCCAGGTCGATTACTGCGATTTTCATGGGTATTTTGGTTGCGCGGTATCGACGGGTAGAGAAAGCTGTCTACCATCAGAATTCATGACCCGACTGCGATACGTGGCCATGACAGTGCAGTATTCGTCGTAGCATTTGATGCACCAATTCTGTGGCTTGAAAATCAGTTCGCTGGCGACATGCTCTAAGCAAAGTGTGCATTGACAACGGCGCGACATTTCAACGTCTCCGGATAAAAGCAATTTCGGAATTGCTAGACCAATCATCAAATGATCCGCGACCTCCTTTCCCGCGCTGGATATCACCGGACGCATAACGCTTCAATCGCCGAATCAGGGAGGAAACGGCAGACTGTCCGTAATAGGCTTGACGGTATCCATTATTCCAAAGGGCCAAACCTTCTTTATTCGTAAATTTGATGGCGCCGGATTCGATGTCACTTATCAGCGCTAGAAAATCTGTCGGACCCGAAATAGGCTCGCGAGTGAACTCCGTTACCGCGCGCGCTTTCTTTTCAACAGCCTGAACTTTTCCCTCATTCGTGATGCGCAGTTTTTCGTTGGGATTTTTAGGCGCGATCATTCCGACGGGTGTTTTAAGCGAGTCACCCGGTACGGCTTTGGGTTTGCGCTTAAAGACTTGGAAATGTTCCTTATCCAATACATAGCGTTCTGTTTTTTGATTGCGAACAAAACGCTGTCTACCAAAATCGTCTATTTTGTATACGGGTCTTTCGTGAGTCTCTTTATGAAGCGGACGGTAAATGACGCCGTTTTGATACGTTCCTAATCCCTGCAGTTCATCGAATTTTGCCTTAATGGTTTTGCGACGTTTTGGTGTTAGTCCTTTCAGCGTCGCTTTTTCTTTAGTGTTATAAACTCCGGTTCGCCGAAGTGCGCGCCACTGTTGTAGTAAATCAGAATCCGCAGCTTTTTTAAGCTTGTCGCTGCGACTGGATTTCTGTATATTTCGCTTCGCCATCAGCACGCGCCTCTATCGCGTGACCGGAGTCCCGCCGGGGTGGTAGCCGGCGGGACTCGATTCCTAAACAGGCGCCGATCCTATGCGCCCAAGAGGATGAGAGTCAACAATGGTCCAGCCGATCACTCTTGCCGCGGCGGCGCGCTATAAGACAATCGTAGGACTCGCGCGGTTACCCGGAAATGTCGGGACCACTCAAAATATCTTCGCAGTAGATGACGACTCTTTTGCCGTCTTTACTTGGGACGCTTTCGAAACCTACTCGTGGGAATGTCGTGTAATCGACGTTCCGACTTTGGCGATCACGTATTATCGCAGTACCGGATTAGGCGGGGATCTGCAAACAGCGCCAATCGTGGCCGGTCCCGGTAATTTCATTTTGTTGTGGAATGACGGATCGACGTATACATTTTCTGTCAAAAACCTCAAGCTCAACAATCCGTCTCCCATATTGATTCCGTTCAACCAAGGCGCTCTCAATACTCCTTGCTTCAACGGAATCGGCAAAAGCTTTTATTGTGCGAATCAACGAACGGTTTCGGTAGCGTCTTATTATCCAAATGGTGGCGCGGGATTTGGACCCGTTTTCAGTCACAACTATTCGGTCGGTAATAGTCTGATCGCGATAGGCCCGGGCGGATTCGCTGGATGGTATACGAGCGATCCCCCATATGATCCCTGGGACCGGACGGCCACAACGGCGGGAGCTACAAACTCTCAGATTGCGAGCAACGGCATAGATTGTGCCTTTGGTGGAAATCCAACATGGGTTTCCCGTTCGGCATATCTTTTAAACTATGGCGGCGGTGGTACTCCCGGTTGTCCGGCAAGTGTTTTCAACAATACTGCGATACCGTCCGGAGATTTCATCAGCAATTTTCTCGGAACCAAATTCCAGACTTCTCAAGCAATAGCTTTTCAGGGATTTTGTGACAGTATTATAAACGGACTTGTAGGAATATCAGACGGAAACGGCATTCATCTTTTTGGTGACAATGGAGTTTGGTTTTACTTGCCGTTACAATTCGGCTCCGTTGTCTCTGCCGCTATCACTAAGAACTATGTCGCTGGAGTGATATCTTTCGATTCAATGAGTATCGGAATCTTTCAGACTCCCCCGTCAAGTCAGCTTTATAACGGTTCGAGCGTATCCAAAACGAGTTTTGGACTCGTTAACTTCGCGCGGCCCGTATCGGTCATTGGCAAATACAAGGCTTAAATCATGGTTGCTACTACGCAAGGCTCGTCGCAAAAGACTACCAATTATTTGATTCCATCATCCGGTGGGACACAAGCTGTTCCGGTTATTGGTGTCTTTAGCGCACAGCCGAAAGTGATCGACTGGAAAAGCTACTCAAACGATGTAGACGGTCCTTTTTCCCCTCAGGGTGTGTACATTGATAACTCACAAGGCGCGGGAACTCTTACGGTCAACATTTATAACGGTGGCAACGCTTCTGCGTTGGGTACACCGTTTTGGACCGTGACATGTGTAGCTGGCGCGAGAACTACAGAAAATTTTCCGGCTCCGACGGGGCAGGTCGTTTCCATAACAGGAGACGGCCAAGCGTCAGTTATCTTCGTCAATTACCCTGTACTTCCGGAAGCCAATTCGGTGACGGTTCAGGGGGGCTCGGTCGGAATCAGCGGCCAGCCGATCCTTACGAATCCGTCCGTGAATGCGAGCGGAGCGCCTTATCAGGTACAGGAAATTCCCGTAGCTTCCACGGCCGTTTTCAACAATACGATCACCGGTGCCTCACTTTCGTCCGGAAATATCGCGCCGGGAGCCGCAAATCAGTACCTTCGCAAACTCTGTCTACGCTTGACAGGAAATGTTTCCCTTGCCGCGGCGGGACTCAACGTCATCACAGCGACGTTGAATGGAATTCAGATTTGGAAAGGATCGGTTTACATTCCGGCAGCCGCGGCAAACGTAGCGGAGTATTGGAAGGACGAATTGGACTTCGCGTCCGATGATATAGGACTTAACTTCGGCGCTGGCGATCTCGTCGTTACGGTCGGAACGGCACTCGCGACAGGCACGTTGGAAATCAATGCGTATACTGGCTAAATCGGAGAGTCTGATATGAGTCTGTTAGATATGATGTCTCAATTCGGCGATCTCGAAAAGATGGGCAAACAGATCGCGCAATTTATTGCTGAGACTCGTAACATGTTGCAATCGGTTCGCGATGATGCCGCTGCGTGTCGTGCGGAACTCGCGGCATTGCGCGCAGAGCATTCGGCGCTCCACGCGAAGCATGAAGCGATCATGGGCTGGATTTCCGGGCTTGATGAAGAAGAGCTGGCAGAAGTTGCCGAGGGTGTAGAAGCCGCTGCCGCAGAAGCCGCCTCATCGGCCGCAGAAGCAACAGCCGCCGCGGCAACGGCAGAAACAGCGGCAGAGATCGCTACAACCGAAGTTACCGAAGTTATCGAAACTTCATCCGAGGAAAGTGCTCCGGCGGGACCGGTGGAAGAAACGCCAATCCCCGAGGAAACCAAGAAACCGGAAGTGAAAAAGCCGAAGCGACTTTTTCTCGACATTCTTTCCTGATGAGATTTAAACCGGAGTGTGTTAGATGAGTATTGAAGAAGGCACGAACTCGCCGGAGATCAATGGCAAAGGAACTGCGCCACCGTCCGCTACAGTTCCGCCAAAACGAGGTCCTGGCCGTCCTCGAAAGGATGGAACTCCCGCGGGCAGCGCGCCTCTGGGAGAAACGTCTATAGGAGGGGAATCGCCGAAGCGCGGTAGACCCAAGAAGGAAAGAGTAGAACTCGACAAGGCCGCTGTTGCGCGACAGCTCATGGGATCGCACATGACTGCCGCGATGTTTTTGGGATTACCGGAATTGATTCTCACGGAAAAGCAAGCGGAACAAATGGCGGAAGCTTTGTGCGACTTTTCGCGTGAGTATGACTGGGAGCCGGACCCGAAAGTGATGGCGACTATCAATCTTGCCGCCACGGCGGGTTTTATCTATGTGCCGAAAGTTGCGGCTATCGTAGCACGTGTGAAAGAGGCGAAGGCAAAACGGCCGCGTACCGTGGATGCAGAATTTCAGGAAGTGAAGCCGGATGCAGCTCCCGTCAATTGATCCCGGCAAACGCGCAATTGTCTCGGGACGGACCGGTAGCGGAAAGTCTACGTTAGCCGCGTGGCTGTTGGGCCGCAGTTCTCAACATTGGATTGTATTCAATCCGAAACATACGGCTGCCTATCGCAATTTGGATGATGCGATAGTTTTCAAGAAATTTGATGCGCGCGGGATTCTCAAGCGAATTCGCAAGCAGAAGTTTGTCGTTCTAAATTTCAAGGGTGAAGAAGCCACACCCGAATTCATGGACGCTGTTTTGTTGTGGTTGCATGAAAACGTACGTAATGTTGGCGTATGTTGTGACGAGCTGTATTACATGCATAGTGCGGCAGGTCGCGCGGGGGATGGATTAATCGGATGGTTGACTCGCGGACGCGAGCTAAAACAATCGTTTCTGGGACTCACACAAAGGCCAGCTTGGATTTCGCGATTCCTTTTTTCTGAAGCTGATTTTATCGGCTCCATGGATTTGGTGTTAGAAGATGATCGAAAGCGTTTGGTGTCGGAAACTGGCGCTGAAGCATTCATCGAACGCTTGCCTAATCATCGTTGGCTCTGGTATACAGTGTCGGACGACGCTATAGCGAAATTTGGCCCTGTGCCAATCGCTCAAACTTCACAACAGCCCGTTGGAGGGTAGAAAACGTGGACAGACTCATTCGTTGGTTCGAAATCGGCGTTATCGCGTTCATCGCGGTTTTCGCCATCAATAAGGCCCTCGACGCGGCGGGTCTGCCGCAGTTCAAGGCATGATTTGTTTCCCATAGAGTGACAGGCAAGAAACAGATATGACTCCACAGAAAGTCGATCCGGCAAAAGCCAACATGGCGGCGCGCATGGCGCTGCTCTCCACGGGCCTCCCGTTCACCAAGCTTCTACCCGGCATCAGCCAGGGCAATCCGATACTCGGCCAGCAGGTGCGCATACCTCTCGACCGCACAGGCATCGTGACCGGTGTCACGCTGATGTTCCAGGTCCCGATGAATATCACGGTCGCTGCAACACAGTCACCGTTTGGACCGTACCCGATCGTTTCCAACATTCAGTACGTGGACTTCTCCGGTGTGACTCATGTCAATTGCACCGGATGGCAGCTCCATTTCCTGAATTCCATCAAAGCGGGCCGCTCTATCGGAAACTCGCAGAAGATGGCCGGTTATCTCACGGGATCGGAAACCGGCGTCGATACGAATCTTCTGGCACTGCCGACGGCTGTTGCCAATCCGACTTCAGCGTATTTCACGCTGTATATCCCGCTCGCATACAACGCGCGCGGAGATCTGCGTGGGGCGATTCTGGCTCAGACGGATCGCGGTGAACATTACGTCAACGTGACGTTTGCCAACGCGCTCGTCGGCAATGATCCTTTTGCCGCTCCTTTCACGGCGGGCACGGCCGTCCTCGCGTCCAACATTGTCGTGACCGCTTTCATGCACTATCTGATGCCGCAGGGTGGCGTCGGACCCGGCAATATTCCGATGATCGACCTCTCGACCATCTACGAATTGCAGGGAAATCTTTTCGACAATACCAACATTGTCGCGGGACAGCCCAAGTATGCGAACTGGCCGAACAATCGCGCAATTCTCTCAGCGTCTCATTTCTACGATCAGGCTGCGACGGGCGGAACGCTGAACGGAACGGATATCACGAAGATTACGATGCTGGTGAACGGCAACACGAATCTTCGTGAACTGACTCCGGCGCTGTTGCGTCTCCAAATGCGTGACATGATGGGATTCGATTGGCCGTCGGGTGTCTACTACCTGCCGAGTCGCACGCAGCCGGTGACAACGCAGCTTTTCGGCAACGTCCAAACGAAGTTCGATATTGCCACTGCCGGTGCAGGATCGTACTTCCAGAGTCTCTACGAATCGACGTATCTGTCCGGTACGCCGCTGCCAGGAGTGATTCAGCAGTAGCGTCACGGACGCACGGAAAGATGACCGCCAAATAGGGCGGCTCAAGGGCGGGCCGCGATTTCTCCGGCCCGCCCTTTCTTTGGGAGTTACGTTGAATACATTCGCGCTAATTCTTTTCGGTTTTGTGCTCTATCTCGCGGTAAACGGCAAGCTGACGGATTACACCGCGTTGGTATCGTCGCAGCCGCAGGGGAGTTCCACTCCGTGAGTTACGGACTCGTCGGCGCATATGCCATCTATTTTATCCTTGTCGGAATTCACGGCAATTCCAGCAAGCTCGTTACGTTGGTAGAACGTGACGGAAAGAATTTCCTGCCGTGGATTCTGGCGATACTGATCCTTCGTGCAATGTATGGAGTAGAGGCATTGCGTCCGATGGTCAAACCATTCATAGGACTTGCAATACTCACGTTTGTACTGAAGAATTGGAATAATGTAGCAGGACAGCTCAATCAGATTTTGCCGCCATCGGTTCACATTCCGATGGCGAACGCGTCAACGTAAAGAGAGACACACATGTCCGATATCATGAAAGATTTGACGGCTGTACTGATGGCAGTCATTGGCGTTGCCATTCTCGCGGTGCTCGTCAATCAACGTAACAATACCGTTGGTGTCATCAACGCCGCGTCCGGCGGATTCGGGAGCATTCTTGGCGTTGCCATGGGCGGAGGCGGTGGCGGTTCGGGATTTGGACTCGCCGGTTGATTCGCCATGGACGGCTTAGGACTTACTACCCGCCGACTTCCCTGGGTCGAAAGCGGGCAGGTACATAACCCTGGCGTCGCCGGACCCCGGACGAATATCGAAAATCAGGGATCGTGCCCGCGTCCGTGGCCCACGATTTATCGCGTACGCGTCATGGGAATCGGTGCAATGCCGATGTTTGTTCGCGGTCCGTCGCTACCGGTATTCAACAATCAAGTAGCCGGCGGCGCGCCGGGATACAACATTTCCATGCCGGGCCTCGGCAAGTCTCCGTTTGGAGGTTAGATGAGCATCGGCGGCACGACGGGCACGGGACAGAATGCACTCTCATTGAATTTGGGAGGCGTCAGTCTCAATTACGACTTAGGTCCGTCGGTTTCGACGGTGTTTGGACAGGGACTTGCATTCCTTAATTCTCGCTTCAACGCGGATCAGGCTTTCACGGGCGGCGCGATCATGGGAGCCAACAATCTCATCAATCAGGTGACATCCCCGTTGATCGCAGGCGCGACCGATCAATTGAAGGAAAATGCACAAGTTCTGCCGTCGCTCTTTTCCACCATGGAAGAAAACAACTTCTATACGGAACGTGACGCGATCAATACAGAAAATCAGGTCGCACAAGCTTCCATCGCGAGTTCCAACGCTTCGGCACAGGCTGCGAGCGATGCGGGCGGGGGAGGATGTTATGTTACGAGCGCTGTATGTGAGACGTTGGGTTTGCCGGACGATTGTCATACTCTCAAGGTTCTACGGGAGTTCCGTGACACGTACTTGCTCACAACGAATGTGGGACGGTCTTTTGTAGAGGAATACTATGCAACAGCCCCTGCCCTGGTATCCAAGTTACACGGACGCAATGACGCCAAAGAATACACTGCGAATCTATACACGCGTTTTATCCTGCCAGCTTTGTTGGCGATAGAGTGCGGTGCGCAGCACCGAGCGTTCAAAATATACCGCGAAATGATCTATGCGGTACGGCGGGAGAATGTTTGATGGAATTATCAGAAGTCTCCAAAAGTCCGATCATCCGCAAATACGGTGTTTGGATCATCGGCGGACTCGTCGCGGTCTATCTCGCGTACAAGTACATCCTATCAGGATCGTCCGCAGGTAACTCCAGCAGCTCGCAGGCATCCGATTACGCGGCATATCTCAACGCTGCCAATCAATATCAGACACAACAGGCTGCCATCAACGCTCAGGCTACCGAACAGCAAAATCAATTGAATGCACAGCTCGCGGTCACTCAGGGACAACAGACCGTAGAGGGCGTGCAAGCCGCTGGCCAGGCGCTCTCGCAGATCATCGGCGCTCAGGACGCGCTGCCCGCCGCGATTGTCAATGCGGCAGCCGCCGACAGTCAGACTGCTCTCATGGCATCCGCCCAGGCTGCCGCGGCGGGACTCTCCGCCGTTCCCGGCTCCATACAGGCATCCGCAGATGCCATCGCTGCTACTCAGCAACCGTGGGTCGCACTCGCGCAAGGTGAAGGCAACGGTATGTCTGCCGCGTTCAATTCTCTGGCGACGAGTATCGACAGCTCCACGGCTGCGTCGTCATCCGCGGCACGATCCAGCGCCTCTGCATCGTCGGCCGCAAACAGTTCCTCTTCAAACAGCATGTGGAGCACAATCGGCACCGTGGCGGCCGTGGCAGCACTGGCATGAACGAGAAAGAGAAAGCGTTTACCATCCTCGCTGTTGTCGTCGGCGCGGTCATCATCCTTTGGTTTTGGTGGGAGAAACGACAAGCTGCGAATGCTGTCACAGCTCCGGCTCCCGAAGCCGACTTCGCCAATTGGCCCATGGATACACCGGCCGATTATTCCCCGCCCGATCTGAGTCATTTGACAATCGACATCGCCAATCAGACTCCGAATCTTTTGAGTCAACAATACATGCCGCTGTTCGGATTCATAGGCATGGCACAAGGTACGTATTACTAAATGGCTATCGGAGATGTCGCGCAATCTGCCGTCGATCCGTTCGGACTCATTTCCGGCGCGAGCGATATTGCATCGCTTGCGAAATATCTACCTGGAATCACCGATCCGTCAGTAGCCGTAAAAGGATCATCGCCGCTGATGGCAGCTCTTTCGATGTCACTTGGTGACTATACGTTGGTGGCTGTCGGAGCTATTTTGGCTATAGGCGCATTGTTGATTTCACAGAAGCAAACCGTTGTGCAAGTCTCTCGCACTGTCGCAAAAGCTGTTGCTTGACTTAGGAAGCTGACATGTCGAAATTTTCCAAGTTTACCGCCAAACTTCGCGCCGAAGGTTACTCGAAAGAGTCATCGCGAAAGATTGCTGCCAAGGTCGGTGACGAAAAATATGGAGCTGAGGAAATGGCGCGCAAAGCCGCAGAATCACGGAAAGAGAACGAAGGAAAGTAAACCATGGATGTCACCGCAACCGAATTTGGTGGCGCGGTTATTTTCATACTTCAGCTTGTGTTGCTTTTCGTCAATCTGAAGGTTCGAGCCGATCTCGCGGAATTGAAGCTTCACATGTACCAACATTTTGTCACACAAAAAGCGTTGGACCGTTTCATTACTACCGGAGTAGTTGCACATGATAGATGATAGCAAAAACAAAGTTTTGGTGGTCGACCCAAAACTGTCCTACATCATTTCGCAGGTAGAGAGCAGAGGGTTTTCCGGAGCGCTACGTTTCGAGCCGAAAGTGTATGCGGAGATTCAGAGCGCCAGCCGCACCGATCTCGATGCGTCGCTATCGTTGAATGCGGCGCATGCTGTTCACGTCGCAGACCCGAAGCGTACGCTGGTCGCGCGTATTGCTCAGATCAATCATTGCACAGAAGAAACCGCACAGGTCATATACGCTATGTCCTTTGGACTCTATCAGATCATGGGATATAACCTGTACGACAACGGAATGCATCAGCCGATTTCGAATTACCTAAATGGGGTTCAGGCACGCGTGCTGCAAGATGCGATGCTTGCACAATTTCTTGCCGGTCACGGGCTTCTCAATTCGTGGGATGAAATGGCGGTGAATCAGGATTTGTTGAATCATTTCGCACTGCACTACAATGGATCGCTTTCGTACGCCAATCGTATGAAAGCTGTCGCCAGAGAACATTACGGGGAGAATCTGCGATGATGCCGCACGAAATGATGGGAGCGCGATTGATTGGTGACGGTTCGACGGACGAACAACAGCGCATGTTTCTTGAGCAACAGCGCATCATGCTTATCGAAATGTTTCGACAAGCTACAGCGCAACAGTGTTTGGTTGCTATGATCGTCAAGAGCATGGCGGCTGACGAAGACGTAACGGTCAAAATTCTTGCGCGTCGTGCGAAAGAAGCAAGCGACGCGCTCTGTATCGAAATTTTTGGTGAGGAATCGCAATCATGAAATTTTCTTTTCGTCGCTTTTTTCTTGCTCTTTTTGTTTCTATTTCTGGGTCTGGGATTCTGGCCGGCGCTGCACTCGCAACCGGTACCACCGCAAATGTGTCATGGATCGCACCGACTCAATACACCGACGGTGAAACCCTTACCGCCTCACAGATCGACCACTACACCATCACCTGGACTACGAATTCATCTACCGGCGTCGGTGGTCCTACAGGAAGTCTGACAGTGCCCGGTACCGCGACAACGGCCAAAATTCCTGTTCCGTGCGGCGGTGTCAATTTCTCCATTACGGTCACCACAGGCGCTAACGCGGTCTTTCCCAATACGACCTCCGTACCCGCCGGTCCTGTACCGTATGCAACAGGAGTTACTTGCGCACCAAACCCTCCAACGGGTCTCGCAGTTTCCTGACGCGGCTGCTAGACTCTATCTTCGCGTTTTTCCAATCGCTGTTCTAACTTCGGAGATTTCGACATGAATGCAACATGGGCAAAAGGCTTCGGCTGGCTTCAGTTTCTGGCTACCGCGGTTCCCCAGGTGATCGCATCGGGTGGCGTTCCACATGGCGCGACGGGATGGTTCAGCATCCTAGGGTCCCTCTTGATGGCCGGCGGCATTCACGCGGCGGCTTCCACGGACGGTAGCAAATGAGTGGGGTTCGTATGACGCTTCAAGAGTTTGTCACTGAACTCAAGTGCGTCGCGACGAAGTGCGGGCACGCTGTCACTCTCGATCGCGTGCCTCATTCACAGCCGCCGTGCCCAAAGTGCGGCGGACCGGTGACTCTCGAGACTCGCACACAGGCTGTACTCCTGACGGTGGAAGAGGCATTCACGGAGCTGCGAGACTTTGTTGACGAGCTGGCCGGACGTGTCGATCCCCAAGCGCAAGCGTATTTCGAGATGCTCGGCGCCGAAGTCATTCACTTGCCGGAAAAGCTACAGCAGGAGTTCGTCAAGCATATGGCTCCGTCCAATGTGGGGGAGGTGATCCACAATCTCGGGACGGATACCCCTCCGTCACCGCCAGCAGTCGTTTCAGATGCTCAGACGGCCCATCGCGATCCGGACCTGCCGCCGGGTAGCGCATAGGGACACGGCCGGCCAGGAGCCGCCGGAGTCGGCACGCGACCTCTGCCGGCTCCATACCGGTGCAAAGCCGGTCCTGGTAAGACAGCCCCTGCATGGACACTCCGGCCGTGCGGGGGTTTTCTTTTGTGTGATATAATTAGATGCTCGTACAATAGGAGACGCAAAATGTCCGAGTTTATATGTGAGAAATGCAATGGGCCGATTCCGGCAGGTCAGCCGATTGTGTTTGATAGACAGACGGGGAAAGCGTCACACTTTCTGACAGATCATTGTCGGGCACAGCAACAAACAATGAATAATTTGATAGGGCAGAGCGGACAGGAAATAAAATGCCTTTGCGGAATTGTTAGTGTTTGTCCTGTGCATGGTTTTGCAAGAGACGGAAAATGATTATTGCAACCAATATATTCTGTATCGTTTGGCTTTTCGTATGTCTGACTCTGGGAGCGTTTGTTATTAATAGAGAAGATGTCGGACAGACGTATAAGACTTGTCTTGTGATTGCTGTTTTTGTGTTTGCTATGGCTAGCGGGGATATTGAGAGTATTTCGCAGCCGCAGAGTCATTCGTTGTTTGCGCCGACGGAGTAATCTCCCCCTCCAAACTCCGCCATCTCAAAAAGCATTCTAGCCAGCAGAAGAAACTTTGACAGCTTGTCAAAAAGCGTTGTAGAAAACGCTCGAAGTTCAGATCGGATTATATTCCGGGCCGCGTTTCGCGGCCCTTTTTTTATGGGGGA
>Ga0134125_10004048_pt1 | contig 16807 bp, 15 predicted proteins | sample KB31751_FD_96464 | JGI IMG/M metagenome (GOLD analysis project Ga0134125, IMG submission 96464) | Terrestrial soil microbial communities with excess Nitrogen fertilizer from Kellogg Biological Station, Michigan, USA - KB3-175-1 | ecosystem: Environmental > Terrestrial > Soil > Unclassified ...
CCGGCATGTTCGAAGCCGTGATCTTCGATCTCGACGGCACGCTCGTGGATTCGGCGGGCGAAATCCACGCGGCCCTCGCGAGGACGTTCGATGAGCGCGGCCTCGAACCGCTCTCGAGCGTCGAGGTCGAGCGCCTCATCGGCCGCGGCGTCCCTTCCCTCGTCGAACGCGCACTGTCCATGCGGGGCGCGGATGCCGCCAGTGTCGATGAAATGGTGGAAGCCTTCGAGGCGCACTATGCTCGAGTGGTGGGCACGCAGGCCGCGCTTTTTCCCGGGGTGCTCGACGGCCTGCGGATGCTGCGCGCGGCGCGCTGCAAGCTCGCGGTCGTCACCAACAAGCCGCGCGCATTCACGGAGGTGCTGCTGGCAAGGCTCTCGATCCTCGAGGTCTTCACGGCGATCGTGGCCGGCGACGATGGCGTGGCTCGCAAGCCCGCGGGCGACATGCTGGCGGCCGCTTGCGCAAGGATGGGCACGAAACCCGGCGAGACCCTGATGCTGGGCGACTCGGAGACCGACGTCCGGGCGGCGAGGGCGGCCGGCTGCCCGGTGTGGTGCGTGCCCTACGGCTACAACGAGGGCCGCGATCCTTCCACGCTCGCGTGCGACCGCATCGTTGCGACCGTGGAAGAGGCGGCACGCCTGCTGGTGGCGGTGGTCTGAGCGGGATGGAGCCCCTCTTCACCATCGGACACTCGACGCATCCGATCGACGAGTTCGTGCGCATGCTCCTCCCCAACGGGGTGCAGCGCGTGATCGACGTTCGCGCCTTTCCTCGCTCGCGCACCAATCCCCAGTACAACGTGGATGCGCTGCCGGCGTCGCTCGCGCCCCACGGCATCGGCTACGACCACGTGCCGGAGCTGGGCGGCAAGCGCCCGCGCAGCAGGGAAATCCCGGAGGAGACCAACGCCTTCTGGGACAACGCGAGCTTCCACAACTATGCCGACTATGCGATGGGCGCGGAGTATCGCGCGGCCCTCGATCATCTCCTCACGCGAAGCGAGCACGAGCGCGTGGCGATCATGTGCGCGGAGTCCGTGTGGTGGCGCTGCCACAGGCGCATCGTGGCCGACTACCTGCTCGCGGCGGGGCGCGATGTCTGGCACATCATGGGCAAGGACGCGATCGAGCCGGCGCGAATCACGCCCGCCGCGCGGCCCGGCCCGGGTGGCGCGCTGGTCTACCCCTTCACGCTTTCCTAGACGCGCTCGACCACGAGCGCGATGCCTTGCCCCACGCCGATGCACATGGTGCAGAGCGCGTAGCGGCCCTTGCGCCGCACGAGCTCGGCCACGGCGGTGGTGACGAGCCGCGCGCCCGAAGCACCGAGCGGATGGCCGAGCGCGATGGCCCCGCCCATGGGATTCACGTGCGGCGCGTCGTCGGGCACGCCCAGGTCGCGCAGCACCGCGAGCGCCTGCGCGGCGAACGCCTCGTTCAGCTCGATCACGTCCATCTGCCCGATGGAGAGTCCCAGGCGCGCAAGGAGCTTCCTCGAGGCGGGGGCGGGCCCGAAGCCCATGATGCGTGGCGCCACGCCGGCCGATGCCATGCCGAGGACGCGCGCGCGCGGCGCAAGGCCGTGCTTCTTCACGGCGGCTTCCGAAGCCACGATCAACGCGCACGCCCCGTCGTTCACGCCCGAAGCGTTTCCCGCGGTCACCGTGCCGCCCTCCTTCACGATGGGCTTCAGCTTCGCGAGCGCTTCCATCGACGTCTCGCGCGGGTGCTCGTCCTTCGCGACGGCGAGGGGATCGCCTTTCTTCTGGGCAATCGCGACCGGCACGATCTCCTGCGCGAGACGCCCGTCGGCCTGCGCGGCGAGCGCGCGCTGCTGCGAGCGCAGCGCGAACGCGTCCTGGTCTTCGCGCGACACGTTGAAATCCTCGGCCACGTTCTCCGCGGTTTCGGGCATCGCGTCGATGCCGTACCTAGCTTTCATCTTCGGGTTCACGAAGCGCCAGCCGATCGTGGTGTCGTACACCGCGTTGGCGCGCGAGTACGCGCCGTCGGCCTTGGGCATCACGAAGGGCGCGCGGGTCATGCTCTCCACGCCGCCCGCGATGCCGAGCCCGGAGTCTCCGCAGCGGATCGCGCGCGCGAGGCTTCCCACCGCTTCCATTCCCGAGCCGCACAGCCGGTTCACGGTGGCTCCGGGCACCTGCACCGGCAGCCCCGCGAGGAGGAGCGCCATGCGCGCCACGTTGCGGTTGTCCTCCCCCGCCTGGTTGGCGCACCCGTAGATCACGTCGTCGAGGGCGTTCCAATCGACGCCGGGGTTGCGGCGCGCGAGCTCGGCGATGGGAATGGCGGCGAGGTCGTCGGTGCGCACGGAGGCGAGCGCGCCCGCGTAGCGCCCGAAAGGCGTGCGCAGCGCATCGCAGATGAAGGCTTCAGTCATGGACGTTCAGCTCCGCGGCGGCCTTGCGCAGCGCCGGCAGGAAGGTTTGCCTGAATTCCGCGAGCGGCAGGCGCGAGGCCTGGGTGCTCGCGTTGATGGCCGCGGTCACGTGGCCGCGCGAATCGAGGACGGGAACCGCGATCGAGCGCAAGCCGATCTCCAGCTCCTCGTCCACCACCGAATAGCCCTCGGCCCGCACGGACTCGATCACCGCCCGCAGCTGATCTCTCGAGGTCACGGTCCGCGGCGTGTGCCGCACGGGATGCACGTGCCCGAGGTACTGCCGCAGCTCCTCGGGGGGCCGGGCCGCGAGCAGCACGCGGCCGAGCGACGTGCAGTACGCGGGCAGGCGGCTTCCCACGTTCAGGTCCACCGACATGAGGCGCCGAATGGTCTTCGAGCGCGCGACATAGACGATGTCGTCGCCTTCGAGCACCGCCAGGGACGCGGATTCGTGCAGCTTTTCCGAGAGGGCGTCGAGCACCGGCTGGGCGAGCGTGACGAGCGGGATCGAGGAGAGGTAGGCGTAGCCCAGGCTCAGCACCTTGGGGCGCAAGGTGAACGTGCGACGCTCCGTGTCGTGCTCGACGTAGCCCAGGCGCACCAGCGTGTGCAGGCAGCGGCGCACCGCCGCGCGCGGGATGTCGGTGCGCATCGCCACCTGCGAGATCGACTGGTTCGGCCGCTGCTGCGAGAAGGCGCGCAGGACTGTCAAACCACGGGCGAGCGACGCCATGAAATCCGGATCCGAGGCCATGGCGCCACAGTGGGCGATAACCGCACACTCTGTCAATAATCGCACTTGACCCGGGCGGGCGGCCGCTGGTCAAATGGGGTCCGCATAGAAGAACAAGCAGCACCGAGGAGAAGTGGCAATGCGAAGAATCCTCTTGGCGGGTGCCGCACTCGCCGTGGGCGCCGCGCTCGCCCAGGAGCCCGTGAAGATCGGGGTGGTCGCCCCTTTCTCCGGCGTGGCCGCCGACTACGGCAAGCAGATGGAAGCGGGCATGAAGGCGTGGATGAAGATCCACGGCGATTCCGTGAACGGCCGCAAGCTCGAGCTCCTCGTGCGCGACACCGGCGGTCCCAATCCCGAGGTCGCCAAGCGCCTTTCCCAGGAGCTGGTCACCCGCGACAATGTGGATTTCCTCGCCGGCTTCGGATTCACGCCCGAGGCCATGGCCGCCGCGCCCGTGGCGACCGAGTCGAAGACCCCCATGATCGTGATGAACGCCGCCTCGTCGGTGGTCACGACCCGCTCACCTTATATAGCGCGCTTCTCGATGACGCTGCCGCAGGTCTCGGCCCCGATGGCCACCTGGGCCGCGAAGAACGGCATCAGGAAGGTGTACACGCTGGTCGCGGACTACGCGCCCGGCCTGGACGCCGAGAAGCAGTTCAAGAAGACGTTCACGGAGGCGGGCGGCACGGTGGTCGATTCCGTGCGCGTGCCGCTGAAGAACCCGGACTTCGCGCCGTTCGTGCAGCGCATCAAGGACGTGAAGCCCGACGCCGTCTTCATGTTCGTGCCGGCGGGCGAGCAGAGCATCGGGTTCATGAAGGCCTTCGAGGAGCGAGGCCTCGCCAAGGAGGGCATCCAGGTGATCGCCCCCGGGGACCTCACCGACGACGACGTGCTGCAGAGCATGGGCGACCCGGTCCTGGGCGTCATCACGAGCCACCACTATTCGGCGGCCCACGACTCGCCCGAGAACAAGGCCTTCATCGCCGCCTTCAGGCAGGTCGGTGGAGGGCTCGCCCGTCCCAACTTCATGGGCGTGGGCGGCTACGACGGCATGGCCGCGATGGCCGAGGTGGTGAAGAAGGCCGGTCCCGGGCACATCGACGGCGACAAGGCGATGCAGGCACTGAAGGGCCTCAAGCTCGCGAGCCCGCGCGGCCCCATCTCCATCGACCCCGAGACCCGCGATATCGTGCAGACGGTGTACATTCGCCGTGTCCAGAAGGTGGGCGGCGAGTACTACAACGTCGAGTTCGACAAGTTTCCCGACGTGAAAGACCCCGGCAAGTAAACCTGATCCTGGGAGAAGAAAAATGAAGAGCCTTCGCCTCGCAGCAGCCGTCGCCGCCGCCCTCGCGTCCGGCACCGCGTTCGCGCAGTCCGGTCCGCCGTCGGTGGTCGAGATGTACGGCACCGCGATGCCGTTCCTCGACACCGCTGAGACCACGGGCGCCACGACCGCCGCGCCCTCGTCGAAGCCGAGCCAGGTCGGGGCGGGGGCCTACACCGGCGTGAACGATTCGCGCCGCCAGCGCATCACGGTGGGCACGACCAACTGGGGCTTCCGGGGCTACGAGCAGCTCTCGCCGGACCTGCGCCTTACCTGGCAACTGGAGAGCGCGTTCCAGATCGACCAGAACACGGGTCCCGGCATCTCGGGACGCAACTCGAAGGTCGGCCTCGCGAGCCCGGTGTGGGGCGAGGTCATGATGGGCCAGTGGGATACGCCGTACAAGTTCATCAGCCTCGCGATCAACCCGCTGCGCGCGGGCTACGTCTTCGACTACACGCCGATCATGGGCAACCCCGGCATGGGCGTCCCCGTGACGACGACACAGTTCCAGCGCATCGGCGCCAAGCCCGACGCGGCCTTCGACAAGCGCGTGGGCAACGTCGTGCAGTACTGGTCGCCGCGCTGGGGCGGGCTCTCCTTCCGCGTCGCCTACTCGACCGACGAGGGCACCGGCCCCGTGGCCGCGGGCGGCCCGATCGTGCGTCCGGACATCTGGTCGGCCGCCGCGATCTGGGACCTGGGCCCGAACCTGAGCATCCGCGGCGCGTGGGAGCGGCACCGCGATTACTTCGGCCTCTCGCAGCTGGGCGGCGGAGCGGCCGGAACGGCCACCAACAATTCCTCCAAGGACACGGCGGCCAAGGTCGTCGCCATCTGGAAGGTCGGCGGCTTCCGCGTCGCAGCGGCGACCGAGCAGCTCAAGTACACGAACAGCGACTCCACCGTGGGCAACGTGGGCGAGTACAAGCGCAACTCCTACTACGTGCTCGTCGAGCAGAGCTGGGGCCCGAACGCGGTGTGGGGATCGTACGGGCGCGCGGCCGACGGCACCTGCGTCAAGATCGGCGGCGCGGACTGCGTGACCGGGGGGCTGGGCGCCGACTACTGGGCGGCGGGCTACATCTACCACTTCTCGAAGCGCACCGACGGCTACATCACCTACTACACGCTCACCAACAAGGAGTCGGGCCAGTACTCGGTCCAGCCCGTGGTGGGGACGGCCGCGGCGATCGCCCCGGGCGCCGACATCAAGGCGTTCGGCGTGGGGTTGCTGCACATCTTCTAGAACGGGATCCCGGGTCGTTGCCGCGATTGCGGCACCCGGGATGACTCGAAGCTACTCCGAGACGGCGGAGGTCCCATGGGCCTTCGCCGTTTTTTCCTGCAGCTCGCGAAGAGCCTTCAATTCCGCTTCGGTGGGCTCGCGGGTGACGGCGAGGTCCGGCGCCACCTTGAGGTCCCAGCCGGTCGCGGCCTTCGCCTGATCGACGGTGATTCCGGGGTGGATCGCGACCAGCGTGAGCTCGCGGGTCACCGGGTCCGGCGTGAGCACCCCCAGATCGGTGATGACCGCGGTCGGCCCCTTGCCGCGCGCGCCCGACTTCGCCCGTGAATCGCCGCCGTCGAGGTGCCCCACGGAGGTGAGGAAGTCGAGCTTCGGCACGAACGTGCGCTTCGATTGGCGGATGATGATCCACGTCTCGCGGGCGTTGGAGGCGATCTCGGGAGCGCCGCCCGCGCCGGGCAGGCGCACCTTCGGCTTCGCGTAGTCGCCGCCGATCACGGTGGTGTCGATGTTGCCGAAGCGATCCACCTGCGCGGCGCCCAGGAACCCCACGTCCACGCGGCCGCCCTGCAGCCAGTAGCGGAAGATCTCGGGCACCGACACCACGGTATCGGCGTGCTCGGCGAGCTCCCCGTCGCCGATGGAAAGCGGCAGCACCTCGGGCTTCGCGCCGATCGTGCCGGACTCGTAGATGAGGACCACGTCCGGCGCATGGGTGAGCCGCGCGAGGTTCGCGGCCGCCGACGGGAGCCCGATGCCCACGAAGCACACGGTCCCGTTGGCGAGGCGCCGCGCGGCCTCGACGGTCATGATCTCGTTGGGCGTGTAGCTCATGCGGCGATGGAGGAGAGGAACTCCGAGTGGGTGCGGGTCCCCATCACGTGCTTCGCCATCCAGGCGAGGAACGTGTCGCGGTCGCGCGAGACGCCATCCCACGCCTTGCAGAACGCGTTGTCGCGCTCGTAGTAGCCGTGAGCGTAGCTGGGGTGGGCGCCGCGCGGCACCTCGCACACCGCCGAGAGCACCCAGTGGGGAAGGAAGCAGGCGTTCATCGGCGCCTCCAGGTCGTCGACGATCTCCTCGACGGTGACGATCGCGCGCCTGGCGGCAAGGACCGCCTCCTTCTGGATGCCGACGATGCCCTCGATCAGCACGTTGCCCTTGCGGTCGGCGCGCTGCGCGTGGATCACCGCGACATCGGGGTTGATCGCGGGCGTGGCGGCGAGCTTTTCGCCGGTGAACGGGCACGAAATGGCGCGGATGTCCGGATTGTGCTTCGGCAAGTCCGAGCCCACGTAGCCGCGCAGCACGGAGAAGGGCAGGCCCGAGGCGCCGGCCTGGTAGCGGCCCGCCATGTCGGCGTGGCTGTGCTCGTGGATCGCGAGCGGCGCGGGCCAGCCGTTCTCGATCGCGTCGCGGAAGCGGTGGATCGAACCCACGCCGGGATTGCCGCCCCACGAGAAGACCACCGCCTTCGCGCAGCCCATGCCGATCATCTGGTCGTAGAGGATGTCGGGCGTCATGCGCACGAGCGTGAGGCCGCGGCGCCCCTGGCGGATCACTTCGTGCCCCGCGGCGAACGGGATGAGGTGGGTGAAGCCCTCCATCGCGAGCGTCTGGCCGTCCTGGACGAATCGCTCGATCGCGTCGTGGAGCGGCATGAGCGGGGAGGTCATCGGGATTCCTGCCAGCGGAACGGCGTTCTTGCGACGGAATGCAATGGTATATTTTTTCATGACCGGACGACGCGAATTCCTGAAGACGGCCGCAGCCGGGGCGGCGGCCACCGCGGCGGGGGGCGCCTCGGCGGCTGCCTCCACCGTGGCCCCCGGCGACCGCGTGATCGAGCGCCCAGGCTCCGACTTCATGGTGGACGTCCTGAAGACGCTCGACCTCGAGTACATCGCCACCAACCCGGGATCGAGCTTCCGGAGCCTGCACGAGTCCCTCGTGAACTACGGCGGCAACTCGAAGCCCGAGCTCCTCACCTGCATGCACGAGGAAGCGGCGGTCGCCATCGCCCACGGCTACGCCAAGGCCGCCGGCAAGCCCATGGCGGCGATCATCCACGGCACCGTGGGGCTGCAGCACGGCTCCATGGCGATCTACAACGCGTGGGTGGACCGCGTGCCCCTCATGCTCTTCACCGGAAACGGGCTGGATGCCACCCAGCGGCGCCCCGGCACCGAGTGGAACCACGCGGTGCAGGATCCGGCGTTGCTGGTCCGCGACTTCGTGAAGTGGGACGACTCGCCGGCGTCGCTGCAGCATTTCGCCGAATCGGCGGTGCGCGCCTACAAGATCGCGACCACGCCTCCCATGGAGCCGGTGCTCGTGAACGCGGACATCGAGCTGCAGGAGCGCGCGGTGGGCGACGAGCGGCCCACGATCCCGAAGCTCGCGCGCTCCCTTCCCGCGCAGGGCGAGCGCGGTGCGCTCGCGGAAGCGGCGAAGTGGCTGGCAGGCGCCGAGCATCCCGTGATCATCGCGGACCGTTGCGCGCGCGACTCCACCGGCATCGCGCTCGTGGTCGAGCTCGCCGAAGCACTCCAGGCGCCCGTGGTGGACCTGGGCGGCCGGATGAACTTCCCCATGACGCACCGGCTCTGCCACAGCGAGAGGAAGCGCGCGCTGGTGCGCGACGCCGACGTGGTGCTCCTCCTCGAGGTGGCCGATCCGTTCGGCCAGTTCTACTCGCTCTCCGATCCGCACCACGAGCTTCGTTTCCTGGGCCGCAAGGGCGCGCGCGTCGTGAACATCTCGATGCAGGACGTGTCCATCCGCTCCAACTACCAGGACTTCCAGCGCTACCTCGCCGCGGACCTCGCGATCAATGGCGATGCGCAGGCGAGCCTCCCGGCGCTGATCGACGAGGTGAAGAGGCAGCCGCGGGGCGCGGGGCGGGAGGCGCGAGGCGCGAGCCTGGGAGAGGCGCACGCGAAGGAAATGAAGCGCGCGCGCGAGGAGGCGGCGATCGGATGGGACCTCTCGCCCATCACGACCGCGCGCCTCGCCGCGGAAACCTGGAACGCGGTGAAGAACGAGTCGTGGTCGCTCGCGGTGAGCGACCGCATCCCGTGGGCGCGGCGCCTGTGGCCGGCGACCGAGTACCACCACATGCTGGGGGGCTCGGGCGCGCAGGGCGTGGGCTACGCGGCGCCCGGGGCGCTCGGCGTGGCGCTCGCCAACAAGACGCGCGGGCGCTTCACGGTGACCTTCCAGCCCGACGGCGACCTCATGTATTCGCCGGGCGTGCTGTGGACCGCGGCGCACCACAGGATCCCGATCCTCTACGTGATGCACAACAACCGCGCCTACCACCAGGAAGTGATGCACCTGCAGCGCATGACGGGCCTGCACGACCGCGATCCGCGCGGTGCGCGCATCGGGACCGTGATCGAGGATCCCGCGATCGACTTCGCGAGGCTTGCGCAATCCATGGGCGTGTGGGCGGAGGGGCCGATCGACGATCCGGCGAAGCTGGGGCCGGCGCTCGCGCGGGCGGTGGCCGTGGTGAAGCAGGGCGGACCCGCGCTCCTCGACGTGGTCTGCCAGGGGCGCTAGCGCAACAGCGCCGGGAGGGCCTTCGAGGCGGCGGGCTGCGAGACGAGGTACGCGTAGATGTCCGCGAGGTCGCGTTCGCTCACGAACTTTTCGGCGTAGCGGGGCATCTGCTCGCGCGGGTGGCGCACCTGCTGGCGGAACCCCTCCCACGGGAATGGATTGGGTGCGATGCGCGGCCCCGAGCCGCGGTCGCCGCCCTGGCCCGCGGTGCCGTGGCACGTGTAGCACATGTCCTGCACGAAGAGCGCCTTGCCGCGCGTGGCATCGCCGGCGGGGGCCTCGCCGTGCGCCGCGAATGCCAACGACACCAGCAACGTGGCCCATGTTTTCTTCATCGCAATCAGTATACTGAATCGTCATTCATGCGGGCTTCGCCGATGCCGGTCGGGCGCAACGATCCGTGCCCTTGCGGGAGCGGACGCAAGTACAAGAAGTGCCATGGCGCGGTGATCGCGATCGCACCGGAGGCCGCGCGCGCCTGCGGGGAGTGCACCGCGTGTTGCGACGGGTGGGTGGCCGGCGTGATCGAGGGCCACGAGATGAAGCCCGGCGTGCCGTGCCATTTCCGCGGCGAGGGCTGCTGCACGATCTACGAGCGCCGGCCCAAGGAGCCCTGCCGCGACTTCATGTGCGGCTGGATCCTGCCGCGAAGCCCGTTCCCCGGGGATTGGCGCCCCGACAAGCTGGGCGTGATGGTGATCCCCATGAAATGGCGCGGGCGCGATGCGTACGTGTTGCGCTCCGCGGGGCGCGATCCCGACGACGCGATGGTCGCCTGGATGCAGGCGCTTTCCGCGCGGACGGGCAGCCCCTTCTTCTACGAGCGCGGCGGCGAGCGCTTCGGCTACGGGCCGCCGGAATTCCAGGCCGAAATGGCCGAGCGGGTGGGCCGCGGCGAGCGGTTGTGGTGAGCAATCGGAAAGGGATGTCGATGGAAAAGATCGCGATGAAGGTCAACGGGAAGGCGCTGGAGGTCCAGGCCGACCCCGACACGCCGCTGCTCTATGTGCTGCGCAACGACCTGGGGCTCGCGGGGCCGCGTTTCGGGTGCGGGCTGGGCCAGTGCGGCGCCTGCACCGTGCACATGGACGGCGTCGCGATCCGTTCCTGCGCGACCCCCGTCTCGTCGGCTCGAAGCACCTCGATCACCACCCTGGAAGGATTGCCCGCGGCCGACGGAACGCTGCACGCGGTGCAGCAGGCCTTCATCGACGAGCAGGCCGCGCAATGCGGCTACTGCATCAACGGATGGATCATGAGCGCCGCGGCGCTGCTGCGCGACAACCCGCGCGCGAGCGAGGACGAAATCCGCCGCGGGCTGGCGGGCCTCAAGTGCCGCTGCGGGACCCACATGAGCATCCTGCGGGCGGTGAAGCTCGCGCAATCCCGGCTGGTGAAAGCCTAGGAGGGCGCATGGACACGAACATGAATCCCACGCGGCGCGAATTCCTCAAGGCGGGCGGCGCGCTCGTCGTCTCCTTTGCGATGCCCGGCCGGGCCGCCGAGTCCGCAGGGGGCTGGCCCGCCGCGGTCGATGCGACCGCCCTCGATTCCTGGATCCGTATTGCGGCGGACGGTACGGTCACCGCGTGCGTGGGCAAGATCGAGGCGGGCATGGGAATCTCGACCGCGTTCACGCAAATGGTGGCCGAGGAGCTGGACGTGCCCATGGCGCGCGTGACGCTCGTGATGGGCGATACGGCGGGCACCGTGGACCAGCGCGGCACGGGAGGCTCCAACGGCATCCAGGATGGAGGCTCGGCGCTGCGCCGCGCGGGCGCCGAGGCGCGCCGGGCGCTGCTGGCCCTCGCAGCCGAACGGCTGCATGCCGAGCCTTCGGCGTTGCGCGTGAGGCAGGGCGTGGTCTATGTCGCGGACGATCCGTCGCGCAGCGTCGCGTACGGCGACCTCCTCGGCGGCCGCCGCTTCGAGATGAAAGTCGGCGAGAAGGTCCATGCCAAGGATCCGGCCGAGTACACGATCGTCGGCAAACCCGTTCCGCGGCTCGACATTCCCGCCAAGGTCACCGCGCGCTATCGCTACATCACCGACTTCCGGGTGCCGGGGATGGTGCACGCTCGCGTGGTCCGTCCGCCGGAAGCCGGCGCGCGGCTGGTCGCGGTGGGCGAGCCGGCGAGCCGCGAGGGCCTGGTCGGGATCGTGCGCCGCGGCGATTACCTCGCCGTGGTCTGCGAGCGCGAGGAGCAGGCGATCGAAGCCGCCCGGACGTTGAACGTGGAATGGTCGAAGCCCGCGCCGTTGTTCTGGGCGAGCGACGACGCCCTCTTCGAGCACCTGCGCGGCGAGAAACCGAAGGTCACGCAAGCGCAACCGGCACGCGGCGACGTGGAGGCGGCGCTCGCGCAGGCGGCCCGCGTGGTCGAGGCGAAGTACGACTATCCCTTCCAGTCCCACGCTTCCATGGCGCCCGGTTGTGCCGTCGCGGACGTGCGGGAAGGGCGCGCGGTCGTCTGGAGCGGCGGCCAGAAGCCGTATCCGCTGCGCCACGCGCTCGCGGAGCTGCTCGAGCTTCCCGTCGAAAACGTTCGGGTCATGTGGATCGCGGGCCCGGGCTCCTACGGGATGAACGATGCCGACGACGCCGCGGCCGACGCGGCGCTCCTGTCCAAGGCCGTCGGCCGGCCGGTGCGCGTCCAATACATGCGCGCCGAGGGCACGGGCTGGGACCCGAAAGGTCCGCCCATCGCCTTTCGCATGCGCGGCGGGCTCGATGCCTCGAATGCGGTGTGCGCGTGGGACTACGAATCGCGCGGCTTCTCGGGGCGCGTGCGCAACAACGGCACCGAACGCGCCGGCGATACCGTGCCGGGCCAGCTCTCGGGCCCGTTGCCGGCGAAGCATACGGACTGGTTCCAGTTCCCTGCGGAGTCGTATGGCTTCGCCAACGTGCGCAAGGTGAGCCACATCGTCGACTGGGACCGCTCGATCGCCACGGGGCTTCGCACCGCGCACCTGCGCGATCCGGACGGCATGGCCACCTGCTTCGCCTCCGAATCGTTCATGGACGAGATGGCCTTTGCCGCAGGCATGGATCCCGTGGAGTTTCGCCTGAAGCATCTCGGGAACCCGCGGGATGTCGCGGTCGTGAAGGCCGCGGCGCAGCGTTCCGGTTGGCAGGCGAGGGTCGGCCCGAATCTGCGGGGCAACTCACGCATGGCGAACGGCCGCGGGATCGCGTATGCCCCGCGCGGCGCCACCGTGGTCGCCGTCGTGGCCGAGGTCGAGGTCGATACCGCGAGCGGCGCCTATCGAGTGCGCCGCTTCACCTGCGCGCACGATTGCGGCTTCGTGGTGAACCCGCTCACGCTGCGCGGCACGATCGAGGCGAACCTCGTCCAGGCCATGAGCCGCGCGCGCCACGAGGCGGTGCGCTTCGATGCGACGCGCGTCCGCTCCGTGGATTGGATCACCTACCCCATCGCGGACATGACCGAGGTGCCGGACACGATCGACATCGAGATCGTCGGCAACCGGCCCGGCGCGAAATCGAGCGGCGCCGGCGAGCCGTCGTCGCGGCCGGTGGCCGCGGCCATCGCCAACGCGCTTTTCGATGCCACCGGCGTGCGGCTGCGGCGGGTGCCGCTCACGCCCGAGGCGCTGCGCGCGGCATTGCAGTCGCGCGCCTAGTCACTCCGGCGTGATCTTCGCATCCTTGATCACCTTGGCCCACTTGGCGCTCTCCGCGGCGTAGAGCTTGCCCAGCTCGGCGGGCGACATCGCGTCGGGCTCGACGCCCTGGTGCGCGAGCTGCTGGCGCACGTCCGGCAGGGCGAGGACCGCGTTGATCTCCCGGTTGAGGAGCCGCACCGCGGCATCGGGCGTCCCGGTGGGCGCCACGAAGGAATACCAGGTCGTCACCTCGTAGCCCGGCAGCACCTCGCGGATCGGGGCGACGTTCGGCAGCTGCGCCGCGCGGTCGCGGCTGGAGACGCCGAGCGCGCGCAGCCGGCCCGCCTCGATCTGCTTCAGCATCGAGGGCAGGGCGTTGAACATGTACTGCACCGTCCCGGAGATGAGATCCAGCGTTCCCGGCGCGCTTCCCTTGTACGCCACCTGCACGGCATCGATGCCCGCCATCTGGTTGAACATCGTGGCCGAGAGGCCCTGTGTGGTCGCGGGGCCGAGGGAGGCGAAGTTGAGCGCGCCGGGCTTCGATTTCGCGAGCGCGATGAATTCCTTCACGTCCTTCGCCGCGACGGAGGGATTCACGCACAGCACCATCGGCGTGAATCCGATCATCGCGACGGGCGTGAAATCCTTCAGGGGGTCGTAGGGCTGGTCCTTCATGAGCGACGGAGTCATCACGAAGACGGGCGTGGCGAGCCCCAGCGTGTAGCCGTCCTTGGGCGAGGTGACGACGGTGCGCATCCCGATCGTGTTGCTTCCGCCGCCCTGGTTCTCGACGACGACCGTCTGCTTCAGGCGCCCGGACAGGTGCGTCGCGACGAGCCGCGCGAGCGCATCCGCTCCGCCGTCCGCGGAGTAGGGGACGACGATCTTCAGCGGGTGCGAAGGGAACTCGTCCGCCGAGGCGCAAGGAGCAAGAAGCAGGAGGAACGCCGCGAGGGCGAGCTTACGAATGCGAATCATCGTCGTCATGCTGGTGGGTGTGGGTATGGCGATGGGGTTCGGGACCATGGCCGTGGTCATGGTCATGCATGAGGCTTCGGGGCACGTCGGGGAAGAGCTCGCGGGCCGCGGGCGCGGCGCCGCCCGCCCACTCGACGCCGCCCTTCTTGCGCGCCGCCTCGAGGAAGTCCTCCCAGCGAAGCTGCGCGGGATCGCGTGCGACCTCGAGGCGCTGCGCGAGCGCGGCGAGCACGAGCTTGCGCACCCGGCGACCGTCCCAGCCCTCGCAGAGGCGCGAGAGGTCCTCGATGCGCGCCTTGTCGCCCGCGAGCTGCGAGAGCTGCGGCCATTGCACCGCGAGCTCCGTGAGCGCGCTTTCCAGGATGCGCGCGATGGTTTCGCGATCGGGGAGAGAGAAGCGCATCACCAGGTCGGCGCGCGAGAGGAAGGCCGCGTCCACCGCCTCGATGAAGTTGGTCGTGGTGACGAAGAGCACCGACGGAAGCTTCTTCGCGATCTCGTCGATGCCGAGGAGCACCGCGTCGGTGGCGCGATGCACGTCCACCGGGTTCGCCTCGAACGAGGCGGCCGAGCGGCTCACCGCGAAGCTCTCCACCTCGTCGATGAGGACGACTGTGAAGGGCCTGCGCGCGGCGAATTCCGGGATCGTCTCGGTGAGAAGGCGCGTCACGTTCCTCTGGCTCTCGCCCAGCATGTCGCTCGGGAACGCGTGCGGATTCACTTCGAGGAGCGTGGTGGCCCCTTCGCGCGCGAGCGCGAGCGCGGCCACCTGCGCGAGGCCGCGCGCCATCGTGGTCTTGCCGGTGCCGGGCGGGCCCGCGAGGACGATGAGGCCGTGCGGCAGGCCCGACAGCATGGAGAGCTTGCGCCCGTGCTGCAGCACGAGGAGCGCCTGCGCGAGGAGCCGCTCCTTCACCTCGCGCGGGACGATGATCGCGTCCCAGTCGCGGTCATGGTGCTCGGCGGGCAGCACGTGCACCGAGAGCACGCCGGGCGGAAGGGCGTTCCTTGCGCGGTCCATCAGGGCCTCCTATTCACCGGGGCGCTTGTCCTCGGGCCACTGGATCTGCGAGAGCTCCTGCACCGAGAGGAGGGTATCCTCCGCCTCCTCGAAGAGCACCATCGGGTCCATGAGCGCGCGCATCGTCTCGAGGATGGAATCGAACATGTGCACGCGGACGAGCCGGCACTGGTTCCGGGGGTCGTCGTTGAAGTGCTGGTGCCAGAGGAAGTGGTCGACGATGATGAGGTCGCCCTTCTTCCAGCGGTGGTGCTCGCCCTTGTCGGGCGCCGTGCCCATGAAGCTGTGGCCATATCCCTCGACCACGTAGAGCCACGCTTCGCCCGGGTGGCGGTGGAGCGACTGGGTCTTGCCCGGGGCGAACTGGATCATCACCTGCGTGAGGCCCGAGGCCTCGTTGCCGATGGAGCGGTCGTTCAGGAACTTGGTGCGCGTGCCGCGCGGCGTGGCGAGGAGATCCTGCTCGTCGTAGGGCGTGTGGATGCGCCCCGAGCGGCGCTTCGTCGCCTCCTGGGCAAGGCGCCGCAGGCGTCGAGCGTAAGGGTCGTCGCCCGGGGCGCCCGGGGAGAATGGCGGGCGGGGCGGCAGCTCCCCGAAGGGCGCATGGCCGCGATCCTCGATCACGCTCATGCCGAGCGTGGAGAGCATGGGCTCGGACGAGTAGCTCATGAAGCGCGCGGGGCCGCCCGAGTCGTTGCCGTGGCGATGCCAGCTCCACGCGGGGATGTGGATCGCGTCCCACGGCTTCCAGTCGTAGCGCACGCCGTCCACCTCGGTCCATCCGTGGCCCGACACCATGAAGAGGATCGCGTCCCACGAGTGGCGGTGGATCGTCGTGGCCGTGCCGGGCTCGACTTCGTGCAGCCACGCATCCAGGCAGCGCGTGGGCCTGTCGCCATCCCAACCCATGTACACGCCGCTCTTCATGCCGCGCGCGGTGGGCTCGAGGCGCACATCCTCCTCGCGGATCACGCTCTGGCGGTACTTGCGCCACTCCTCGATGAACTCGGCGCGGCGCTTCTTCTGGACGTGGTAGTGGGTCGTCGTGGTCCGGGTGTGGGTTGCCATGCGGTGTTCCTTGATGCAGAACGGCGTTCCGATCGGCTGCGGTGCCCGACAGTATAGGTTAGCTGCGTATACTGGCGCCACCCATGAACCCCGCCACGGCCAGCGAGAAGGCCGTCTCCCCGGCCCGGCTCGCGGCGCTCCTCGCGGTCGTCTTCGCGATCCTCGCGGGCAGCGCGATGCTGCACACCTCCACCACGTTCGACGAGATCGTCTTCATGTGCGTGGGCGCGCGCGGCATCGACATGGGCGACTTCAGCCTCGTGATCGACCATCCGCGGCTGCCGCAGTACCTCTACGGGCTGCCCGTCTATCTCTCGCACGTGACCTACCCGCCGGAAGGCGTGCTCACGCGCGACTGGATGCCGCGCTACTACTATTCGCGCACGCTCCTCTGGGGCATGGGCAATCCCGCGGAGCACCTGGTGATGCTGACGCGCGCCGTCGCGCTCGCCTTCGGAACCGCGACCGTCGCCGCGACATTCCTCCTCGCGCGACGCCACATGGCGGCGTGGGCGGCGCTCTTCGCCGCCGCGCTGGTCGCGTTCCTTCCCGACATGCTGGCGCACTCGGGCGTGGCCTACAACGACATCCCGCTCACCTTCGGCTTCCTCGTGACGCTCTACGCGTTCGACGCGGCGGTGCGCCGCCCCGCTCCGGGGCGCGTTGCGCTCGCCGCGCTCGCGTGCGCGCTCACGGTCTGCGTGAAGTACAGCGGCCTCATCCTGGGCCCGATCCTCGTGGCCCTGCTCGTCCTCGAGGCGCTCTCCGGCCGTTGGCACGACCGCGCGTGGCGCCGCGCCATCGCGATCGGGATCC
>Ga0134125_10004050_pt1 | contig 16805 bp, 14 predicted proteins | sample KB31751_FD_96464 | JGI IMG/M metagenome (GOLD analysis project Ga0134125, IMG submission 96464) | Terrestrial soil microbial communities with excess Nitrogen fertilizer from Kellogg Biological Station, Michigan, USA - KB3-175-1 | ecosystem: Environmental > Terrestrial > Soil > Unclassified ...
CCTCAAAGCGCGCGCCATCGCCTGAAGCCCACTCGCGATTTCCGCCGCGGTGCATACGCCGGGGATGGGACGCGCGTCTGATATAACAGCGCTCGTATGCTACGCCGGGAGTTTCTGTCGTCAGGTTTTGCTGCTATCGCCTTGCAAGCGGCCGGCGCTCGGACGAAGGAGTCGCTGAAGCAGGCGGCAGCGCCATCAGGTCTGTTGGTGGGCTCGGCGGTCAGTTATAGCGAAATCAACGAACTCGCCTTTGCACAATTAATCGCCCGGCAGTGCTCTATCGTCGTCTCTGAAAACGACATGAAATGGAAGGCGCTTCGCCCGGCGCCAGACAAATTCGATTTCACCAGAGCCGATGCGCTAGTCGCATTCGCTCGGAAGAACGGCATCAAGATACGCGGCCATAACCTCTGCTGGCACGAAGCGCTACCCGGCTGGTTTCAAATGGTCGCAAACGCGGATAATGCGCGCGAATTGCTGGCGAATCACATTGAGACCGTTGTTCGCCATTTCAAAGGCAAGATTCACTCCTGGGACGTTGTGAATGAGGCCGTCGATGTACAAGACATGCGCGCGGATGGACTACGAAGATCACCCTGGCTAAATATGATTGGACCGGAATACCTGGTAATCGCGTTCAAAACCGCAGCCAAGGCAGACCCTGGCGCAATCCTCATGTATAACGAATACGGCCTTGCCCAGGACGGCGCACGGAACGAAGCCAAGCGGCACGCTGTCGTGGCTCTGCTTCGCTGGCTGAAGCGGAACGGGGCGCCCGTTCAAGCGCTCGGTATCCAATCGCACCTAAACGGAAACCGGCCGTTCACCGGATTGCAGCATTTTCTCGGCGAAATTCGCGAACTGGGCCTTCGTGTTTTTGTGACGGAGCTTGACGTTAACGACAAATCTTTTCCGCCCGAAGTGGCAGAGCGGGACCGGATGGTGGCTGGCGTCTATCGCGACTACTTGCACACGATCCTGGAAGAGCGCTATGTCGATGCCGTGCTGACCTGGGGATTGAGCGACCGCGATTCCTGGCTACGGCATCGGGAAAAGCGAGCCGCGGGCATCGCGCGTCCATTGCCGTTTGACGACCAACTGCAACCGAAACCCGCGTTCTTCGCGATGCAAGCAGAACTGAAGAAAGTAAGCAGACGGGATTAGTTTCGGACGCATTGCGTCGTTTACGCGCGGATTGCGCGGTTGTCCGGACCCCGCTTGCTTGCGCAAGGCGGCTCTGAGTGAAGGCAGCCTGCAAACGGAGCCGCCGCACGTAAGTGCGCGGGTTGTGCGGTTGTCCAAACGCGCTCACTTCTTCGGATGCTGAAGCGCGACGGAAACGGCGGCAAGCGATCCATCGATATTCACTTTTGCCTGCACGGAAACCGGCTGGCCGGATTCAAGGTTCGAAGCCTTCATTTTTTTGGAGCCATCGGTGAATTCCGTCTTGCCGGAACGCGAAAACTGAAGCGTGTTACCATCGCTGGTTTTCACAAATAAGTCCTTCTTGGTGATCGACGCGACAGTGCCGGTGAACGTCGCCAGCAGTTTGTCCGCGTCTTTGGAGCTACGCGGCGGATGGGCAGCCTGGCGCGCGCGGGAACCCCCATAGGGTCTCGACACTACCTGGCAAACGCCCGCCACGGGCAACGTCATCGCTAAAGCGGCCAATGCGGCTACCCAAAAACCTCGTTTGATCATGCCCTAATTATTGTTTTAACATTCAGAGGATCGGCTCCGCTGAGAGAGGAACAGCCGGATGTTTGAACGTTATACGGAGAAGGCCCGGCGGACAATCTTCGTCGCCCGCCGGGAAGCAAGCACTTACGGCTCACCGACAATTGAAACAGAGCATCTGCTACTGGGCATATTGCACGAAGACAAAGGGCTAGCCAGCAGGTTGTCTCTCACCGCGCAAGCAATCCACAACGAAATCTCGGAGCGCACGCCGCCTCCTACGGAACCGACGCCCACTTCGGTCGATCTTCCTCTCAGTCACGAGTCGAAGCGTATCCTTGCATACGGCGCCGAAGAATCGCAAGCGTTAGCCAGCAGAATTATCGATGTAGAGCACCTTATCCCGGGGCTGCTGCGCGAGCCAGATTCTTTTGCCGCACGGCTGCTTCGGCAGCACGGAATCGGGTACGATGCTTATCGCAAAAATCTCATCGATTCCGCAATCAAAGAACACAAGCAGAGGCTTGCGTGGCGGGGCGTAACGACGGATGCCGCAAATTTGAGATCACGCGAGCAGATGGAGACGCGCGAGCCATCGGCGCCGGCTTTACAGGCTCCGATTGCGAAGCTGGAAAATCTATTGAACTGCGCGATCAAACTCGATGCCTACTCGGAGCACGACGCCATGCAAGTTCTGAAACGGAAACCCTGGCCGCGGAAAGAAGCGCTGGGCAATTTGGCCGATTGGGCCATGGCGCATCAGGGATGGCTCGCCCGCGCGTTGACCGAGCCAAAACTCAACGTGCCGGGCTATGTGGGAGAGCAGTGGGCATCCGTCCAACAATACAGCGCGTTGCCGTGGCCGGACATCGTCGACCTGTGGGTTTGTGTGAACCGCCTATTGATTCATGTCCTCCGGCATATCCCGGAGGAAAAATTGAACATGCCATGCCGCATCGGCATCGCGGGCCCAATCCCGTTATCGACGCTGATCGACCGGTACGTCGAGCATTGCGAGGATGTTTTGGAACAGATTTTGGCGCGCCTCTGAATGCGCTGGCGCACCGCAATTGTCTATCGGCTTACCGGCTGGGCCACTGGCGCTGGCGCCGGAGTCTCTTCCAGCAGACGGGCGCGGAGAGCCATCAGGCTCATCAGCCCATTCAGCATCTGCTCCACGCGAATCTCCAGTGCCCAGGATGTCGCCTGTTCAGCCACATGCACGACTTCACCCAACAGCAGCGCATCCTCATGTTCCACGCTGACCGCAGTGCCGGCGGCAATGCGTTCGCTAGCGAGAATGCGTAAGCGATTGCCTTGAAACCGCTCGACAGTACAGGGGATGGATCGCCGGGTGGTAGTGCGATCAGTCCGGGAAATGTGCAGCGTCGACGAACGGGTCTGAGTTTCGGTGTCTGGCACACCCTACATATCGAAGAAACGCGGGAAAGCTTTAGTTCAGCCGATTCAGTGCGTTGACGTAAGGAACCACACGATGATGCCGACGGCTGCGGGAGCCAGCAGTTCCAGCCACAGCCTCGGCCGCCAGCGCCGGGGCGGAACCCGCGGTCCAGCCGTCGATTTCCGCTTGTGCGTTGTCCGTAACGTATTGGCCAGGCGGGACTGCACTTCGCTCGGAAGCCCTTGCAGCGCTCGAACCAATTCTTCCCGGCCTCGCTTGTCCGCGATCAGAATGGTTGCCGAATTCGTGCCGCTGGTGCTCTTTTCCAGCCTCCGGCGTAACTCCGGGGGCACTTCGCGAACCGACCGGTAAACCCGTGTCGCCTCCCCGGTCGCGATGAATATGGTTGAGCTTCTTGCCGTCAGCTTTTCCATGTGCGGATGCGTACGTTCTCCATCATTATGAACCCGCCACTTTCGGCAGCCGGGGACCGGCCGCAATCAGCGCTTCGCCCATCCCGGAATTCTCAAGCGTAACCTGAATAAACCCGAGCGCGGCCTTCGAAAGAGATTTGTCCCGGCGGTAAATAAGTCCCACACGCCGGATCATCGGTTCGGGGGCGAGCGAGACAGCCGCCAAGCGTTTGGCGGCCAACTCTTCCGCACAATGCGAAACCGCCAGAAATGAAAGCCCCAGATCCGCCATCACAAAGCGCTTAATCATTTCCGTTGAATCGAGCTCCATCGAAATCGTCATTTCGTCTTCGATTGGGTCAAGCCATTCATTCAACCGGGCGCGCGTCGTGCCGGTCTTAGGCAGCAGCAACAATTCGCCCATCAGATCCTGCGGCGTCACATAAGGTTTGGACGCCAGTTTATGCCCAAACGGAACGAGAAGTTTGATTTCGTCGGTATGGATTTTGACCACTTGCAGCTTTTTCTCCTGCACGGGAAGCTGGGTGATGCCGAAATCCGCCTGGTTGTCGAGGACAGCCTGCACGACGCGCGTTCCATACGAGCGGTCGACCAGCAATTGCACGTTGGGGAATTGTTTCTTGAACTCTGCGAATACGCGCGGGAGAACGTAAATGCATGTGGCCTCGTTGGCGGCCATCACCAGTTCGCCCCGCGGCGCCCGCTCAAGCTCGTTGATCGCGTCCTGGGCGCGCTTCCTAAGTTCCAGAATCTGCTCGCAATATTCCGCGAAAATGCGCCCCGCCATTGTCAGCGCGATCTTAGTGCCCAGGCGCTCGAACAAGGTTGTGTTCAGTTCCTGTTCCAACTGGCGCACTTGAGCGCTAATGGCAGGCTGAGTTCTGTAGCAGGTCTGAGCCGCCTTGGAGAAACTCTTGAGACGAACGATCTCAAGGAACGTGTGGAGCTGATCGAGGTCCATGAATCGATTGGCGACACTGGAGAACCGGCGAAACGGTCCAAAGCCATCGAGACTCAAATTGTACCAACTGCTGGTCTTCACGCCGTTGGGCACACCCATCGGCAAAGATCCTTGCAACGCTGAGCCATATGTGGTTAAACCATGAAACGCATCAAATCTTTTGATTGCCGGTTGCGCCGCGCCAGGGATACAGTCGGATATGGCGACCTCGTTAACGGAGCCTTCGAATTCTCAAGTCGCACTTCTTCATCGAATCAGCAGCATCGTGAGCTCAGAGCTCTCGCTCGACGAGATGCTCGGTGAAATTGTAGGACTTACGGTACAGGTAACCGCGTGCGATGCCTGCCTTGTCTATTTAATCGAGCGCGAAACAAATGAAATGGTCTTGCGGGCATCCCAAGTGCCGCATCAGGTCGATTTAGGGAATATCCGTCTCCGGATGGGCGAGGGGGTCACCGGCTGGGTGGCCGAGCACCAGTCGGTGGTGGCTCTCGCAAAAAACGCCGCTTCCGACGCACGCTTCAAGCACTTTCAAGCGTTGGTCGAAGACACCTACGAAGCGTTGCTGTCGGTGCCGCTGGTGAGCGGCGGCGACCTCATCGGCGTGGTCAACGTGCATCACCGGCAACCCCATTCCCATACCGCCGATGAAATCGCGTTGCTGACTTTTGTCGGGGAGCAGATGGGCGGCGCCATTTCGAAGTCGCTGCTCTCGGAGCAGAATGCCCGGCTGCTCGAAGAAACGCAGGAGATGAAGCGCCAGTTGGAGACGCGCAAGGTGGTCGAGCGCGCCAAGGGGATACTGCAGCACCGCCAGGGTCTGACGGAAGAAGAGGCGTATCTCCGCTTGCGCAATGAAAGCCGCCGCCTGCGCCGCCCGATGCGCGATCTCGCCGACGCGATTATTCTCGCCGAAGATGTGAGCCGCAAAACGGAAAACCCGGAATAGGCGCCGCCCCCGGCGGCTCCGTTTCCAGGTTGCCTTCACTCAGAGCCGCCTCGCCTTCTAGCGAACGGGTTCAGACAACCATCCAACTCGCGCTTTCCCCTACTTCCCCGCCTCCATCTTCGCGACCTGAATCGTCTTGCCGTCCGGTTGCAAATCGCCGGTCAATTTGACGGAATCGCCCGCATACGTCTTCAGATCCGGCATGTCTTGATTGGCGATCTGATACACCTTGCCCTTGCTCACGAATACGTACTTCATGCCGCTCTTGATACAGGCAAGAGTGCACTTCTTTGCGGCATCCTTTCCCTTCCCCGCCCCCATCATCGAGTGATCTTTGTCGCACATGCTGTCGGTGATCTTCCCCGACCACGTGCTTTCAGCGGCAATTAATGGCGCCGCGGCCATGCAACCGGAGACGAATAGAACAAACGCGAGACGTTTCATTCCTACACTGTACTCGAAAAATATCGAGGAGATTCCCGGACGATTTGGCCGGTGCTGTTACCATAGCCTTCGTGAAAATCGGGATTCTCGGACTTGGCTTTATGGGAGCCGCTCATATCGGCGCATTTTCAAAATTGCAGGGCGTCGAAATAGCGGCCGTGTCATCTGGCAACGCTCTGGCGCTCTCGGGCGACTTGAGTCAAACAGGCGGTAATTTGGGACGGGAAGGCGGCAAATACGACTTTTCCAAGGTGAAGAAGTACACGGACTGGCGGGATCTCGTAGCGGATGCGGACCTGGACGCCGTCGACATTTGCCTGCCTACCGACCTCCATGCGCCCGCTGCCGCAGCGGCGCTAGAGACGGGGAAGCACGTACTCTGTGAAAAACCGATGGGTCTGACCGCCAATGAATGCGACCGCATGATCGACCTGGCGCGGCAGCACAACCGCGTTTTGATGGTTGCCCAAGTGCTGCGATTCTGGCCTGAATATCTGTATCTGAAACAATTCGTCAGCGGAGGCGAATACGGGCGTGTCCAGTCGGCAACGTTCGTCAGGCGATCCGGTATTCCGGACTGGAGCAAGTGGCTGACGGACGCCACGCGGAGCGGTGGAGCAATTCTCGACATGCTGGTCCACGACCTCGACCAGGTGCTGTGGCAATTCGGCTCCCCGAAGCGCGTGGCGGCGAAGAGCCTCGGCGAGATCGATACGGTCAGCGCGACACTTCTTTATCCCAACGGTCCGGAAGTCCGCGTTCAAGGCGGCTGGTTCGCGGCGGGCACTCCATTTGCGATGGGATTTCATGTGCGCGCGGAGAGAGCCGAACTGGAACTGACGCCCGAAGGTCTGCGCCTCAACGATGCCGCCGGGAATACAACCACGGTGAAACCCGAAGGCCAGGACGGCTACGAAGCCGAAGCTGCCTACTTTGTGCAGTGCTGTGAAACAAATGCGCAGCCGGACCGCTGTCCGCCGGAGGAATCGGCGAAAGCCGTAAAGCTGGCATTATTGTTGAACAAATCGAGAGCGGAGGGAGGAAACCAGATCGAATGCAATCTTTAGAACCACTTGAAATCGGCTTAATGTTTTGGGCGAAAGAAAACGCCCGCGAGACATTGCAGGACGTGAAATCATACGGAGTGCGGGCGGGGCAACTCGGATTTCCGGGAGACCTAGACCTGGCCGGCAAGGCCGAGCAATGGTCGGACGCTTTGAAAAACGAGCAGGTCACGGTGACTACGGCGGTGTGCAGCTATGTTGGCGAGGACTATGCCGATATTCCCACCGTGCAGCGGACTGTGGGCCTGGTGCCGGCGCCAACCCGGCAGGAGCGAGTCGCGCGCACGAAGGCGGTGGCCGATGTCGCCGCCAGACTGCAGATCAACAGCGTGGCGTGCCACATCGGCTTTGTCCCGCACGATCGGAATGCGCCTCTTTACACCGAAATTCGCGACATTGCGCGCGATATTTGCGATCATTGCGCAAACCACGGGCAGGCGTTCACGCTTGAAACCGGCCAGGAACCGGCGGCCGTGCTATTGCAATTTATCCGCGATGTCGACCGTCCGAACCTGAAGATCAATTTCGATCCCGCCAACATGATTCTCTATGGCACGGGCGATCCCATTGATGCGCTTGGCGTGTTGAAAGATTACGTACTCTCCGTGCATTGTAAGGATGGCGATTGGCCGCCAAAAGGCCAAGCAGACGCCTTGGGAACTGAGCGGCCGCTCGGCGAAGGCGCCGTCGGCATGCCGCGATTCATTCAAAAGCTGAAGGACATCGGCTATACCGGTGTGCTGAGCATTGAGCGCGAAGAACTAGATCAGGCCAAACGCGCCGCGGATGTTCGTAGTGCGGTGGCCTTGTTGAAGCGGCTCACCGGGCGCACGTAATTTCTTGTTCGTGTTGTCGTGTCAAACAGCCCGTTGCCGACGCGCGATATTTTAGTTCAAGGCAGCTCGGGTTTCCGGACTCGCCGAGACGAGTGTCCGCGCCACGCACGTTTATTCTGAGCGCAGAGCGTCCACGGGATTGATGGATGCGGCGCGGCGCGCCGGAATGAAGCTCGCGAGGATTGCGAAAAATCCGAGCAGCGCAGCCACGGCGGCCAACGTCGGAATGTCCCAGGAGCGCACGCCAAATAGCAGCGCGTTTAGGAAAGCTCCCGCGGCCATCGCACATACAAGACCAATGACAATGCCAACAGCAGTCAGACGCGCCGCCTCTTTCAGAATGAGCTGGTACACGGCGCCGCGCTCGGCTCCGAGCGCCATGCGCACTCCGATCTCACGAGTTCGCTGGCTCACCGAATAGGCAACCACGCCGTAGAGCCCGATCACGCTGAGCAGTAATGCGACGGCGGCGAAGCCTCCCACCAGCCAGGCCGAGGAGCGATGCAGGTAGGCCGTCTGCGAGTCGTGGATGAGGTTGTCCACGGTCGTTTCGTCGAAGACGCCGACATCGGGGTGACTCTGACGGATGACAGCGCTGAGCGCGGGAAGCAGCGACTGCGGAGCTTGCGAGGTGCGAACAACGACGGAGAAATAGGGATCAGGGCTCTGGTTGAAAGGGTAATAGACGGCGGGCCAGATCTTCGAATCGAGTGAGCCTTCTTTGATATCGTCGACAACGCCGATGATTTGCTTTATCGACTTCGGTGATAGCGCTGTGTCGCCAAACTGTTTGCCGATCGGGTTTTCACCCGGAAAATATTGTCGCGCCAGCGCTTGATTGATGACGACCACGCGCGGCTTTGAAGCATCCTCGGCATCGGTGAAGTAGCGGCCGCGTAACAGTTTCGCGCCCAGCGTTGTGAAATACGAGGAGCTCACATCGCGCTGATTCACTTCATTGTGCTCTCCGTTGTAGGGGCGCCCCACAAATCGAATCCAATCGGTGTGGCCGTTGTAACTTACCGGCAGCAGGCTCGTGATGGCGGCGGATTTCACGCCCGGCATGGTTTCGATCCGGCTTACGATCCGCCGGCCGAGTGCAACGGCCTGCGCGGGTTCCCCGTAGCGGGTTTCCGGCCCGGCGACCGCCACGGTGGCCAGGTGGTCTGGCTGAAATCCAAGGTCCACATGCAGCAGGAGATGTAGACTCTTGCCAAGCAATCCAGCGCCAACCAGCAGAACTACAGCAACGGCCAGCTCGGCCGTGACCAGTTTGGAACCGAGGCGCCGCCAAGTGTTACCCGCCGAGCCGCGACTGCCTTCGGCCAGACCGTCCCGCATTTCCGATACGGCAAGATGCGCAGTGGGCGTGAGGGAAAACAGCACCGCCGCAAACAGCGAGATTGCTCCCGCGAAGGCCAGAACGCGAGCGTTTAAGCCAAGACCGAGAAGGAAAGGCATAGCGGCCATCATGTCGGCTGGAATGAGTTTCGTCGGAAGCTGCACGGTCCAGTTGGCAGACAACACTCCAAGCGCGCTGCCCATAGTCACGAGTACCAACGCTTCGGTCACAAACTGGCTCGTTAAGCGGCCCGTTGAAGCGCCAAGCGCGTTACGGACTGCAATCTCCCGACGCCGGCTTTCGGAACGGACCAGCAGCAGGCTTGTCACGTTCATGCAAGCAATCAGAAGCAGCAATCCGGCACCGCCAAGCAGCACCAGCAAGATGGGGCGAATGTGCCCTACTACTAAGTCGGCAAAGGGAAATACGCTAGCGCCCTGGCCTCGGTTGGACTCGGGATATTGCTTTTCCAATTGCTTCGCAATCGTCTTCACGTCGGCCGATGCCGCCTGGACCGAGACGCCATCCTTCAGACGCGCGATTCCGCTAAGACTGTGAAAGCTTCGCCGGAATTCCTTGGGCATCGTAAAACGGAGCGTTATCCAAAACTCAGCACGCCCTCTGGGGGCGAACTGGAAATTCCGGGGCAGCACGCCGACGATGGTATACGGAACATCGCTCAACCGAATCGTTTGGCCGATGACGTCTTTCTTTCCGCCGAACCGTTTCCGCCAGGAGGCATAGCTCAGAATCACGGTGTTGGGCGAGCCGGCCAGATCCTCGCCGGCATGAAAATTTCGGCCAAGCATGGGCGTAACACCTAGCGTGCGGAAGAAACCGTCGCTCACGCGCGTGGCGGGCACAGGCTCCACGCCCGCTGGCGTGCTCAGCAGGAAGCCGGTTCCGGTGTAAACGTCCAACGAGCGGAAAACTTTGCTCAGTCTCTTCCAATCGAGGTAATCCGGATAGGAAAGGTTGGCGTGGGGAAATGCAGCGGAATTTTCAAACACGCTAACAAGCCGGGTCGGATTCGGATACGGCAACGGTTTGATGAGCGCTGCATCCACAAAGGCGAAGATGGATACGCTGGCGCAAATGCCGAGAGCCAGCATCAGGACGGCAACGCAGGTGAACCCCGGATTTTTGCGCAATTGCCGGATCGCAAAACGGACATCCTGCAGCAGATGTTCGATAAAGGGGAGCGTACTTCTGTCGCGGTAAGCCTCTTTCGTAGGCTCCACGCCGCCCAGTTTCAGAATGGCGTGGCGCCGCGCCTCCGCAGGAGTCATACCTGCACGGATGTTATCGTCAACGTGCATTTGCAAATGACTCTCTAGCTCGTCCGAAAGCTGGCGCTCGCGCTGTTTATTGGTGAACAGAGCAGCTAGTCTGAACACCCACGCCCGCAGCGGCTTCATGCCGGGTCCTCCGAAGGAGAGAGAAAGCGAGCCAGAATTTCGGTCGTCTGCTCCCAATTTCTCGTCTCTTGCGCGAGTTGTTTCCGGCCAGCGCGCGTGAGCTTATAAAATTTCGCCTTGCGATTGTTCTCCGACACTCCCCATTCGGACGCAATGGACCCTTCCTGTTCCAGTTTCAGCAACGCCGGATACAACGTTCCATAGTTCAGAGACAGGAGATTTCCGCTGGTCTGCTCAATTCGCCGGGCAATCCCGTAGCCGTGAAGCGGGCCCATCGCCTCGATGGTCTTCAAGATCATCAAAGCCAGGGTCCCTTGCCATACATCCGCTTTCTCGCCCATGTTTCTCCTATTGCTTAACAATAGGAATGTTCGCACAAGTTGTATGGGAATGCAATACGAGCATTACACACTTGGAAGAATTTAGGTTGACCGCACAACTCGCGACAGGAATCCCGCGACCGGTGAGGTCAATTTCACATAAAGCGGGAGAACAATACTGTAAATCAAACGTCCGGCGCATCTCGTCGCACCAGGCGGCCTCGGCTTCTCGCACCAGTTCGCCGAAGCGGAACAGAGCCATGCAGAGAGGGAAGTGGGGATATGCCGCGTCTGCCATCAACGACTTCTTCAGGCCGGCTGCGCGCGCCAGCAATTGTGTAAAGCTGGGCGGACAAGCATATTTAGCAGGATGAGCTCATATCGCAGCAACCAACAAGTAAGTCAGGTAAGGCTCGTGTTAAACGATGTGCGACTGTAAACTCCTTTTAACCGCATCGAAATATTTGGAACGTACACTTTAAAGAAAGAAATGGCAGCGATCTTTTATTTCTGCTATACACATTTCTAAGGGGTGTAATCCAATTCTATGGTTTTCAGTCGCGCCCAAAAGGCGCCTTTGATTGTGGCGTGTCTTCTCGCCTTTTCTTCCCTTCTCGTGGCACAGTTTGAGGCCGGAACGGTACTCGGCACCGTGCATGACCCGAGCGGCAGCGCCGTGCCGGGCGCTTCCGTCACGCTTGAGAACACAAAGACCGGAATTACTTTTCAGGCTAAAACGGACGGAAACGGTAACTATGAATTTGCGAACAAGCGGCTTGGCACATACCGCGTACGCGTGGAGGCGGCCGGTTTCCGCACATCAACAGCTTCCGATTTCGACCTCACTATTAATGCCCGGCAGCGAGTAGACCTCACACTCGAAATTGGGCAGACGTCGGAATCGGTCACAGTCACCGACGCGGCGGTGTTATTGGAAAAGGATAATAGCTCGCGCGGACAAGTGATTCAACCACGGCAGATCGTTCAACTTCCCTTGAACGGGCGCGCCTACGCCGACCTGACGCTGCTCGTGCCAGGCGTGGCAAAGTCACCGCTTCAGACCCAATCCGACAGTAGCCGCGAAGCTTCTTTCAACGTAAACGGCATGCGTAGTGAGTTGAACAATTTCATGCTCGATGGTGTCGACAACAATGCCTACGGCACCAGCAACCTGGGCTTCTCTAACCAGGTGATTCAAGCGAATCCGGACGCGCTCGCCGAGTTCAGAGTGGAGACTGACAACTACAGCGCCGAATACGGCCGCACGAGTGGAGCCGTGATTAACGCCAGCATCAAGAGCGGCACGAACCAGTTCCACGGGGAGGTTTGGGAATTTCTCCGCAACACCGACCTAAATGCCGGCGGCTTCTTCCGCGCGGCCTCCGGGGAAAAACCGGCGTTTAATCAGAATCAGTTTGGCGGCGCATTGGGAGGACCAATTGTCAAAGAAAGGGCGTTTTTCTTTGCCGATTACGAGGGCTTCCGACGTGTTTCCCACGCGCCGCAGTTTGCGACGATTCCCACACAGGCGATGAGGGCGGGCAACCTCGGCGTGCCGGTGACGAACCCGCTGACCGGCAAAGTCTATTCCGATGGCATTATTCCCACTTCGGATATGACGCCGTTCGCTCGCGCGGTGCTTCAGGCGCTTCCCGATCCGAATACAGTACAATCCGGCGCGCCGTCTAATAATTACGTGTCAGCGCCAGGCACTCCGACGAATAACGATAAGGGCGACGTGCGCTATGACGAATATTTTGGTCAGAAGATCGCGTTATTCGGCCGATATAGCCAGAGCAACACGCGGATCTTCAGTCCTGCCGCAATTCCGGGACCGGCCGGCGGTAACGGTAATGGGAATGTTTATATCCGTAATTTGCAGGCGGTTCCCGGGATCACGTATACGATCAATCCCACATCCATTCTCGAAGTGCGCGTGGGCTTCGACTATACGGAAGCCGGCAAAAATCCGATTGCGCTCGGACAACCCGTCGGCGATTTCGCGGTTCCCAATCTGCCCACAGACCCAAGTTTCGCCGGAGGCTTATATTCATTGAATTTAGGCGGCGGCTTTTCGCAACTCGGCCGGCAAAGCAGCAATCCACAGTATCAATATCCAATCGTCCTTGACCCCAAGGTCAACTTCACCAAAATTCTTGGGCGCCATAGCGTAAAGATCGGTTTTGAATACCAGATGATCGACACGGCAGTCAGCGATTTCCATCCGAAATACGGAGTCGACAATTACACCGGGTTTTTCACGAATGCTACCGGCCAGACGTTGAATGGCGCCGGGCAGCAGCTTTACAGTCTTGCCGATTTCATGTTCGGCTTGCGCAATCACTACGAACAGAACAATAATCCGGTTGCGCATCTGCGCCAACGTATGTACTTCGGTTATGTGCAAGACGATTTTAAAGTCGATGAGAAGCTGACGCTCAATCTTGGAGTCCGCTACGAGTTCGCCACGCCGCAATGGGAGCGTGACAATCATCTTTCGAACTTCGACCCAACGACCAACACGATGCTTCTCGCCAAGAGCGGGAGCCTGTATGATCGCGCGCTGGTTCACCCAGACCCGCACAATTGGGCTCCCCGCATCGGCCTGGCATACAGCGTGAATCCAAAGACGGTTATTCGCAGCGCCTATGGCATCAGTTACGTTCAGTTCAACCGGCTCGGCGGCGAAAATCTGCTGGCCTATAACGGGCCGTACGTGGTGGATGCGGTGATCGATGGGCAGACGCCCACCATGGCCGGCGGAGTTTGTACTTCGGTCAGTGACCCGGCCGGCGCGTGCTTCCGCCCTACTTACCTTGGGTTTCCAAATGACTTCGCTAGCCCAGCGGCTTTCGATCCAGCCAAGACACAAGTCCGCTACATTCCCGCGGACAACCGGACCGGTTACGTGCAAAGCTGGCATTTCAGCGTGCAGCGTGAACTCGGCAAAGGCTTTCTGCTGGATGCCGGCTACGTCGGCAACCACAGCGTGGGCTTGATGATTCTGGCCGATGCAAACCAGGCCGCTCCCAACCTGCAAGGGCAAAACCTCTCTATCAACGCGCGACGGCCTATTCCAAGGTTCACAACCATCGAAGAAGCATTCAGCTCCGGATTCGGCAGCTATAACGCGCTTCAAGTGAAACTCGAGAAGCGCTATATGGCGGGCTTGTCGTTGCTTAATTCGTTCACCTGGTCCAAGGCCATCGATAATGCGCCCGGACATCTCGAAAATTACGACGGAGACAACTCGCGCATCAACATTCGCGATCGCGCCTCGGAACGCGGGATCTCTAGCTACGATCAACCGTTCAACGACACTCTTTCTCTTCTGTACGACCTGCCGTTTGGGAAGGGACGCCGGTACGACATTTCGAACAAAGCGCTCGATCTGCTAGCCGGAGGCTGGGGCGTGAACCTTATCAACACAATGACCTCCGGCCTGCCGCTGAACATCACCTATAGCGCCAGCTCGCAATATCAGGTCAGCCCGCTCGTATCAACCCGGCCCAACCTGGTAAGCAGTCAGGTAACTACGCCCGAAGGGCAACGTACCACTTCCAACTATTTGAACGCCGCCGCGTTCGCACTTCCGAGCTACACGCAGCCATTCGGCAGCGCGGGGCGCAACATCGCCCGCGGATACCCGTTCTACCAACTCGATTTTGGGCTTCATAAGAATTTCAATCTCTGGTCTGAATCGAGCTATTTGCAATTTCGGGCCGAAGCGTTCAATCTGTTGAATCAAACAAATTTTTCGCCGGCAAGCACCACGTACAACTCAACGACGTTTGGTTCAATTCGATCGACATTTCCGGCGCGCCAGATTCAATTGGCGCTGAAGCTGTATTTCTAGGTTTGTTCGTTGTCATTGTCCGGGCTGTGGCCGCGTGGTCACAGCCTTTTTTTGTGCGCCGAATATGTTTACCTCAGCGGCCGAGGCATGCCTCAAACGCCACAACAGACCACGAACCCCGCGTACGCGGCAGGCATGAGCCACAACTCCGATTGAACTCTGCCGGGGAATTTGAAACAATACACGTTCCCGTGAAGCGCCACGGATTCACAATCCCGGCATTTCAGAGGACGGGTAAAGCGCAGAAAGAAAGGATCTAGCTAAAAATCGCGGAGAAGAAATCAAACCATGCCTAACGAAAAGAAGTTGACCTTAAATCGCCGGGGAGTGTTGACCACGTCGGCAGCCATGCTGGGCGGCGCCCTTCTGGGCAGCAAAGCGGAAGCTGCGCCAGAGCCGTATTTTCGCAACGTGAATACGAATTCGAGTCCGTCTACGCTGAAGATTACGGACCTCCGCTACGCCATTGTGGTGAAGCCCGGTCCAAGTCCCTGCCCCATCATTCGTATCGACACAAATCAGGGTGTCTACGGATTGGGCGAGGTACGCGACGTAGCGGGTCCGGTCTACGCTTTGATGCTGAAGAGCCGCATCCTCGGTGAGAATCCGCTGAATATCGATTTCATCTTCCAAAAGATCAAGCAGTTCGGCGGTGATGCACGACAGGCGGGCGGGGTTTGCTCGATTGAGATGGCGCTCTGGGATATCGCCGGCAAAGTGTACGGCGTGCCCATATACCAAATGTTGGGCGGCAAATGGCGGGACAAGATCCGGATCTACGCGGACACCACGGAATCCAAGGATCCGAAGGAATATGGGAAACGGGCCAAAATTCGGAAGGAGGAGATGGGGCTCACTTGGCTCAAGATGGACCTTGGGATTAATCTGCTCGAGGGGATTCCGGATACCGTCACGCGACCTTCCGGACAGACTCGCTGGGAAAAGACGCTTCAGCCTCATCCGTTCACGGCGGCGGAAGTAACGGACAAAGGCATCGACAGGCTCTGTGAGTACGTTGCCGCGGTGCGTGAAGCCGTTGGCATGGAAATCCCGTTGTCGATGGACCACCTGGGTCATATCGGCGAAAAGTCATGCATCCGCCTGGGACGCGCCTACGAGAAGTACAATCTTTCCTGGATGGAGGATGTTGTTCCCTGGTATTACACCGACATTCTAAAACGCATTACACTGGAGAGCCCGACTCCCACGTTGACGGGCGAGGACATTTACCGCGAGGAAGATTTTGAGGTGTTGTGCTCGAACCACGCAGTGAACAAGATTCACCCGGATCTGGCGACATCGGGAGGGATTTTGCAGACCCACCGCATCGGCGATATGGCGTTTAAATACGGCGTTCCGATGGCGATGCATTTTGCCGGCACGCCGGTGAGTTGCATGGCGAATGTCCACTGCGCGGCGGCTACCCGGAATTTCCTGGCGCTTGAAAACCATTCGCTGGATGTGCCGTGGTGGCAGGATTTAGTGGAGGGCATCGACAAGCCGATCGTGAACAAGGGCTATATCACGGTTCCGGATAAGCCAGGTCTCGGCGTGACGCTCAATGAGGACGTTGTTAAGCAGCATCTGAAACCCGGTACCGGCTATTTCGAGCCCACCAAGGAGTGGGATGAGAAAGAATCCTGGGATGACCGGACCTGGAGCTGAGGCTCCGATTCGGGCGTTTCCGGTTTAGAACTTATGAAACGTTGTCTCGGCTTCTGTGGAACGGAACCACGGGGGCCGAGGCCGTGGATGGGGGAGTAATGGCCGATGGCAGCATTAATAAGCGAATCGTCGCGCCTATTTATCATTCTCCCCTGCATCGGTCGGCGGCAGAATGCCCGCTAGGGACTCGATCCTCAGGGGCCGATCAATCACCAGAGGCTCGCCGAAACGAGCGCCGATCAGCGACCCGAAGAAGCGGTCGCGCGATTCGAGGCCAAAGAGGTAATCCCCAACACCCGCCGGAAGCACACCGAACTCTTCCGCCGTTTTTGAGAATTGCGATTCATGCAACCGCATCAGTTGGAGCTTACGTTCAAATACGGTGGATGTATCGATGACGAGGGACGGCTGGTGAACCTGATGCAACAGATAGTACA
>Ga0134125_10004051_pt1 | contig 16800 bp, 12 predicted proteins | sample KB31751_FD_96464 | JGI IMG/M metagenome (GOLD analysis project Ga0134125, IMG submission 96464) | Terrestrial soil microbial communities with excess Nitrogen fertilizer from Kellogg Biological Station, Michigan, USA - KB3-175-1 | ecosystem: Environmental > Terrestrial > Soil > Unclassified ...
CGGCCTGTTGCACATGGAGATCGTGCAGGAGCGCCTCGAGCGCGAGTACAACCTCGACCTCATCGTCACCGCGCCGACGGTGCGCTACCGCATCGTCTCGACGGCGGGCGAGGTCTCCGAGATTGCCAACCCGGCGGCGATGCCCGATCCGGGCAAGTTCGATCACGTCGAGGAGCCGATCATCGCCGCCACGGTGCACGTGCCGCACGAGTACGTCGGCAACGTGATCACGCTCTGCCAGGAGCGGCGCGGCGTGCAGACCGGGCTCGACTACGTCGGCGACAATCGCGTCATCGTCAAGTACGACCTGCCTCTCGGCGAGGTCGTGTTCGGCTTCTACGACAAGCTCAAGACGATCTCGCGCGGCTACGCCTCGCTCGATTACGAGATGAAGGAGTACCGCGAGGCCGACCTCGTGCGCCTCGACCTGCTCGTCAACGGCGACCGCGTCGACGCGCTGTCGATCATCACGCACCGCGATCGCTCGTACAACCGCGGGCAAGAGCTGTGCATCAAGATGAAGGAGCTCGTGCCCGTACAACAGTTCGAGGTGGCGATCCAGGCGGCCATCGGCTCGCGCATCATCGCGCGCACCACCGTCAAGGCCGTGCGCAAGAACGTCACCGCGAAGTGCTACGGTGGCGACATCTCGCGCAAGCGCAAGCTCCTCGAGCGGCAGAAGGAAGGCAAGAAGCGCATGAAGGCGGTGGGCAACGTAGAGATCCCGCAGGAGGCGTTCTTGGCCGTTCTGAAGGTCGAATAGTGGGAGCGCTCGACGATTATCGGGCGTGGCGCTCGCGGGATCGCGGGATCAAGGAAGCGCGGCTCCTCCTGCGCGAGGGGCGGCGCGTCTTGCGGAAGTATTCGCACCGGCTGACGGCCGAGCAGTCGGCCAAGGTCAAGGCGGCCATCGACGCGCTGTCGGAGGCGGTGGTCGCGCGCGACTGGGACAAGCTGCCGGGCGCGCTCAACACGCTCGACGACCTCCTCGATTCGCACCTCGGCTTCGCGCGCAAGTCGACGGCGCGCGAGTACACCGAGTCGATCGCCATCGCCGTCCTCATCGCGCTCTTCTTGCGCGCGTTCGTCGTCGAGGCGTTCAAGATCCCGTCGGGCTCGATGATCCCGACGCTCCAGGTCGGCGATCACATCTTCGTCAACAAGTTCATCTACGGCGTGCGCATCCCGTTCACCAACATCAAGTTCGGGATGGAGTACCGAAAGCCGCAGCGCGGAGAGGTGATCGTGTTCATCTACCCGCTCGATCACGACAAGGACTTCATCAAGCGCATCGTCGCCGTCGAGGGCGACACCGTCGAGATGCGGCAGAACCAGGTCTACGTCAACGGCAAGCCGATTCAGCGCAAGCACATCGACGCGCCTTGCCGCTATTGGGACTTTCTCGAGGACGCGGCGCGCTGGGAAGAGCGCAGCTGCGATGCGTGGCAGGAGACGGTGAACGGCAACTCGTACACCACCTACTACGACGCCAACAACGAGACCCACTCGTCGCCGCTGACGACGGTGCCCAAGGATCACGTGTTCGTGATGGGCGACAACCGCGACAACTCGTCGGACTCGCGCGTGTGGGGCTTCGTGCCGCTCGATCTGATCAAGGGCAAGGCCATGGTGATCTGGTGGTCGCACGGCGAGCCCGAGGGGATTCGCGTCAAGCGGATGTTCAGCCTCGTGCACTGATGATCGCGCCGGCGGACGCGCGGCTCGTCGAGCTGTTGCGCGGGGCGCGGCGGATCTTGCTGTTCACCGGCGCGGGGATTTCGACAAACTCCGGAATTCCGGATTTTCGCGGGCCGAACGGGATCTGGCAGAAGCGCCAGCCCGTCTATTTCGACGAATTCCTGAATTCGGACGCAAAGCGGCGCGAGTACTGGGAGTACAAGCTCGAGGGCTATCCGTTGTTCGTGGCGGCGCGGCCCAACGCGACGCACGCGGCGATCGTGGCGCTCGAGAAGCTCGGGCGCGTGCAGGCGGTGGTGACGCAGAACATCGACGGGCTGCACCAGGCGGCCGGCTCGTCGGAGGCGCTCGTCGTCGAGTTGCACGGCACCAACGCGTGGATCGAGTGCGTGCAGTGCGAGGCGCGCTCGGAGCCGGCGCCGGCGTTCGCGGCGTTCGAACGGACGCGCCAGGTGCCGACGTGCGCGCGCTGCGGCGGCTGGCTCAAGTGCGCGACCATCAGCTTCGGCCAGGCGCTCCGGCCCGACGTGATCGAGCGCGGCTTCGCCGAGGCCGAGCGCTGCGATCTCGTCGTCGCGCTCGGCTCGACGCTGTCGGTGCATCCGGCGGCCTCGATTCCGCTGGCGGCCGTGCGGCGCCGCGTGCCCTACGTCGTCGTCAACCGCGGCGCGACCGATCACGACGAGATCGCGACGCTGCGCCTAGAGGGCGACGTCGCCGAGATCGTGCCGCCGGCGGTGGCGCAGCTCGTGTGAGCCGCTAGAACGCATGTCATGACCTGCCGCCTGCTGCGGCCGCCGCCCGCGGGCATCTTTGCGCGTACGTCCTCGCGCGGCGACTCACCGTACAGCGAGTACGCCTCGTCGCCGCGCTCCGGGCGTGCGCGCACATCTGCCCCAGGTCATGAGATGCGTTCTAGGCGCGGGTGAGCGCGAGGACCGTGTTGTTGCCGCCGAAGGCGAACGAATTCGACAGCAGCGCCGTGACGGCGACGTCGCGCGCAGCGCCCGGGATGTAGTCGAGGCCGAACGCCGGATCGGCGGCGCGGTGGTGCACCGTCGGCGGCAGGAAGCCGCGCGCGAGCGAGAGCACCGACGCGGCCGCTTCGATGGCGCCCGCGGCGCCGAGCGTGTGGCCGACCATCGACTTGATGCTCGACACCGGCACCTCGGGCGCGCGCGGGCCGAGGACGCGCTTGATGGCCAGCGTCTCGGCGGCGTCGTTGTGCGGCGTGCCGGTGCCGTGCGCGTTGACGTAGCCGATGGCGTCGGCGCCGAGCCCGGCGTCGTCGAGCGCCATCTGCATGGCGCGCGCGGCGCCGTCGCCTTCGGGATGTGGCGCGGTCATGTGGTGCGCGTCGGCGGTGATGCCCCAGCCGGCGACGACGGCGAAGATGGTCGCGCCGCGCGCGCGCGCCCGCTCGTACTCCTCGAGCACGAGGACGGCGGCGCCTTCGCCGAGCGTCAGCCCCTTGCGCTCGGCATCGAACGGGCGGCACGGCTCGTCGCCGGGCGCGGTCGCGCGCAAGCAGCCGAAGCCGGCGTAGGTCAGGCGCGTGAGCCCCTCGGCGCCGCCGGCGAGCGCGACGTCGACGTGGCCGAGGCGGATGCGATCGGCGGCGTAGCCGATCGCCGTCGCCGACGACGAGCAGGCCGTCATGATCGTGGTGCGCGGGCCGTGCGCGCCGAGATGGCGCGCGACCAGATCGGTCACCGACGCCGGCTGGTGCGCGACCAGCAGCGACGCGGGGCCGTCGCCGGCCTTGACCAACTCCTCCGTCGACGTGAGGCCGCCGGTGCCGGTGCCGAAGATGACGGCGGCGTCGCCGAGCGCGGCGCGTTCGAGCCCGGCCTGCGCGACCGCCTCGAAGGCCGCCTGCAGGCCGAAGCGATCGGGGCGTGACGCGGTGGCCAGCGCCGCGTCGCGGACGGGCGGCGTCGGGTCGGGCGCTTGCGCGGCGAGCGAGGTGCGAAAGCCGGCGGTGTCGAAGAGCGTGAGCGGACGGATCCCCGAGCGGCCGGCGCGCAAGCCGGCCTCGAACGATGCGACATCGGGACCGAGCGCCGAGACGACTCCGAGCCCGGTGACGGCGACGCGTCTCACGCGCGTTTTATAGCACGCGGCGGCGGCGGCGCGCGACGAGCGCGAAGGCGACGAGCGCGAAGGCGACGATGGAGAGCGCGAGCGCGCCCGACGACGGCGCGCGGCCGCCGGCGACGGCGCAGCCGAAGCCGCCATGGACGACGTTGTGGAGGCGCGGATCGCCGGGGATGTCGTCGGCGTTGGCGGCCATCGTGACCGCGGCGTCGACGTCGAGCAGCCCCGCGCCGCAGCCGTCGGTGGTCGGATCCTCGGGGTTGGCGCACTTCGCCGACGGATCGGCGGTCGCCTGCAAGATGCGCTTGGCCTCGACCGCGGTCAGCCGCGGATGCACCGCGCGCATGAGCGAGACCGCGCCCGATACGAACGGCGCCGCCTGCGACGTGCCTGCATAGAAGGTGTACGTGTAGCCGGAGCCGGCGATCTCGATCGTCGACAACACGCCCATCGGCGTGCCCGAATTGGGATCGCGGTCGGGCGAGCCGCCCGGCGCCATCAGCGCGACCACCGCGCCGTAGTTGGAGTAGGACGCGATCGAGCCCGACTCCTCGACGGCGCCGACGGTGATGACGCCGTCGAGCCCGGCGGGCGAGTCGCCCTTGGCGTCGATGCCGAGGTTGCCGGCGGCGGCGACGACGATGGCGCCGGCGCTGATGGCGTCGTGCACCGCGTCCTGCATCGACTGCGAGTAGCCGGTGCCGCCGAAGCTCATGTTGATGACGTCGGCGGGGTGGGGGTTGTCGGGCACGCCGTCGACGTGGATGCCGGCCGCCCAGCGGATGGCGTCGGAGATGTCGCTGTCGACGCCGGTGCCGTGCGTGACGCCGAGCGCGCGCGCGATCACGAGGTGGCAGCTCCAATCGAGGCCGGCGACGCCGATCGCGTTGTTCGACTGCGCGGCGATGATGCCGGCGACGTGCGTGCCGTGCAGGGCCGAGCTGGTGTCGTCGCTGGTGCCGGCGTCGGTGGCGTCGCCGTCACGGCCGTCGCCGTCGGCGGCGTTGTTGGGGTCGCTGATGAAGTCGTAGCCGCCGACGATGCGATCGGCGATCTCGGGATGGCGCACGTAGCCGGTGTCGATGATGGCGACGGTGATGTCGCCCGAGCCCTGGAAGCCGTCGCCCCACGCCGCCGGCGCCTTGATCATGGGCAGCGCCCATTGCTGCGCGAACAGCGGATCGGACGGCGTCATCGGATCGCCGGAGCGGGTGCGCACGTAGTCGGGCTCGGCGTACTCGACGTCGGGGTCGGCGCGCAGGGCCTCGACGGCAGCGAGCGTCGCCTCGCGCGTCGGCTCGACCGCGACGAGCGCGCGGTTCGCCGCCATCGTCCGTTTGAACACCAGCTGCGTCGCGTGCAACCTCGCGGCGTCAGGCGTCCGCCACTTCACGATCACCCGTCCGGGGACGAAGTCCGCGGCATGCGCCGGGTTTGCCACCGAGAGGACGGCGGCCCCACTTGCAACGATCAGAGCGAGCGAGCGCATGAGCACGGGTCGAGCAGCAACAAGGATACCACTCGATCCGCGGAAGGTGAGGACAAAAGGCCCGAGCCCGCGATTTGGCTCCCTCGGGTCAACTGTCTCCATTGTGCTGCGACAAGCGTCGTAACCAGGCGGAAACGCTAGCGGCGTCGTGTGGCACCGCGCTCGCTATGCGAGGCCGTATGAACAAGCTCGTCGTCGCCCTCGCGTTCGCGCTCGCCGGCTGCCTGGGCTCGGCCCCCGTCGAGGACCACGCTGCCCAAGCCAACCCCGACATGGCCGAGGCGCCGTCGACGCCGACGCCGACGCCGGATCCGCCCGACCTCGGCAACTGCGGTGCGATGGAGTTCGCGCTCCAGCGCGTCGAGCCCAACGTCATGCTCGTCATCGATCGCTCGGGCTCGATGGGCGATCCCGTCGCGTCCGGCTCGGCGACGACGAAGTGGAGCGACCTGAAGACCGCGGTCTCGAGCCTGGTGACCAACTACGACAGCCAGATGCGGCTCGGCGCCGCCATCTTCTCGTCGGACGGCAACTGCGCCGCCGCCAACGTCGACGTGCCGGTGGCCTCGGCCGCGGGCGCGACGGTGATGACCAAGCTCAACGCGCAGGGGCCGAATGGCAACACGCCGACGGCGGCCGCGCTCGACACGGTGATCGGCAAGGGCCTCTTGAACGATCCGACGCGCGCCAACTACGTCGTCCTGGCGACGGACGGCCTGCCCAATTGCAGCGACACCGACGTGGCCAAGCGCATCACCACGCTCTACAACCAGACGCCGTCGGTGAAGACCTACGTCATCGGCATGGGCGACGGCACGGCGAGCGATCCGACGACGCTGAACTCGTGGGCCGACGCCGGCCACACCGCGCTCACCGGCGGGACGCATTACTACCAGACGAGCTCGCCGGCCGCGCTCAAGCAGGCGTTCGACGCCATCGTCGGCGGCATCGTGTCGTGCGACTTCAAGATGATGCAGGACGCGCCCGATCCGACGCTGATCTCGGTGACCGAGAACGGCGCGGCGGTCGCGCAGTCGCCGACGGTGGGATGGAGCTACGACGCCAGCTCGCACACCGTGACGCTGCACGGCGCCGCCTGCGACATGCTGACCCAGAACGCGAGCACGAAGGTGAGCGTGCTCTACGGCTGCCCCGGCCCGGCGCCGATTCCGTAACGCTAGGTCTTCGTCTTCGTCTTCGCCTTCTTCTTCGCCGGCAGCTTCTGCTTCTTGTCGCCCATCTGCAGCTTCGCCACCGTCATGTCGACCGCTTGCTTGACCGCCTCCTTGCAGGCGTCGACGAGCAGCGGCTTGCCCTCCTTGTCTAGGTTGGCGTTGGCGCCGACTTCGGAGGCCACCATCGACTCGCCGTCGCCGCCGAGCGAGAGCACCTTGTCGGGGATGCTGTCGCCGAAGACCGAGAGCTTGATGCCGCGCACGAGCTGGCGGTACTGCTTGCCCTCGGCGGGCGGCTTCACCTCTTGCGTCACCGACATGATGCGCAGGGTGAGCTCGAGCGCCTTGATGCCGCGCTTGACGAGCGCGTCGTGGAGCGCCTCGGGATCGTCGGCCGAAGGCAGGCCGGCCGGAGCGACGGTGGTGAGCTCGGGGCGCTTGGCGAGCTCGGCTTTGAACGCGCTGAGCGCTTCGTCCTTGATGCCCGACTTGACGCCGTTGGCGTCCTCGACGCCGCGCACGACCACGTAGAACCTGGTGGCGGCAAACGCGGGCGACGCGGTGAGGAGCGCGAGGGCGAGGATTAGTCTACGCATGGGCGGGCATGGTACCGTGCGCGCGCTCGGCATGGAAGGCGACTCCGGGACAAGCGCAATCGATTGGATCGTTCGGCTCGCGCTGCTGGCGCTGGCGGTGGTCGCCGTGTGGACCGTGTTCGGCGACGACATCGCGCAATTTCTCGGCAGGTGAAGCATCAGTAGTATTACTTGACTCAATCGGGCCTTTCTTCGTACAGTTACGCGGGTTCATTCGCTATTCCCCTGAAGGAGCCGACGACCGAATGTTCGCGATCGTGGTGAACGAAAAAGGCGGCGAGCAGAAGCGGCTCGAGTTCGACAAGCCCGAGGTGACCATCGGTCGCGTGCAGGGGAATGACATCATCCTGCCCAAGGGCAACGTCTCGAAGCGACACTCGCGCATCGTGCTCAAGGACGGCAAGTTCATCATCGTCGACCTGAAGAGCACCAACGGCACCTACGTCAACGGGCGCAAGATCACCAGCCCGCTCGTCGTCAAAGGCTCCGACAAGATCTACATCGGCGACTTCATCCTCAGCATCGAGGAGCTCGCCGCGGGCGCGTCGGCCGACGATTCGGCGTCGATGGGCGCGCGGCCGCGTGCGAACACGATTCCGCCGCCGCCGCCGGCGCCGCGTGGGCGTCCGTCGACGGTGCCGGGGACCGAGGACGATTCCGAGCCGATGGGTGCGCCGCCGCCGGCCGCGGGCATGGGCCCGATGGACGACGAGTCGGGCGCGAGCGAGCTGCCCGAGCCGGTGCGCCCGGCGCGGCCCAGCCAGGTGCCGATGGGCGCCGGGCCCGCGTCGGTGACGCAGCCGCCGACACCGGCGCCGCTGCCGCCCGCGGCGCCGCCGGCGCGTTCGCCGTCACAGCCGCCGCCGGGCGTGGCACCCGCGTCGCGTCCCGCTTCGCGCACCGATTTGCCGTCCATGGCGCCGCGGCCTTCGCCGGTCGCGCCGCCGCCGGCTGCTGCGCCGCGTCCGGCGCCGCCGCCGTCGCGTCCGCCCGTCGGTGCGCGGCCGGCTGCGCCGATGCCGGCGGCTTCGGCGTCGTCGACGAGGCGGCAGGCGAGCTACGCCTCGGGCGCCGCGGAGGATCAGAAGCGGCAGCGCATCTCGGACTGCATGCGCGACGTGAGCACGCGCCTCATCGTGCAGCTCGATCTCGCGGCCTCGCGCAACGCCGAAGTCACGCCCGATTCGGATCTGTGGGCGCGCGCGGAGTCGGCGGCGTCGCAGATGGTGGCCGATCTGTCGGCCGACGGCAGCTTGCCGGCGGGCGTGGAGCCCGACGCGCTGTCGAAGGACGTCGTGCAGGAGACGCTCGGCGTCGGGCCGCTCGAGGAGCTGCTCGCCGACGACAGCGTGCGCGAGATCGCGGTGGCGCGGCACGATCGCATCTTCGTCGAGCGTGAAGGCACGCTGACGCTGGCGCCGAAGTGGTTCAGCTCGCCCGAGGCGGTCGAGCGCGTCTTGTCGCGCATGCTGGCGCGCGCGGGGCGCGGGCGCGACCTCGAGGCGGCGCGCGGCAATGGCCTCCTCGTCGAGGCGCGCGTGGAACATGGCCTCTTGTTGACGGCGGCGCTGCCGCCGCTGGCGGCGCGCGGGCCGGCGATCACGATCCGCCGGCCGCGGCGCGAGGCGGTGCGGCTCGGCGATCTCGTCGGGCAGGGGCTGCTCTCGCAGGGCATGGCCGACTTCCTCGATCTGGCGGTCAAGGCGCGGCGCAACATCGTCGTGTCGGGGCCGGCGGCGTCGGGGCGCTCGACCCTGGTGACGGCGCTGGCGCGCGCGGCGGACGAGGGCGAGCGCATCGTATCCGTCGAGGAGTCCGAAGAGCTCGATCTCGGCGACGGGCCGTGGATCCCGCTCGTCGCCGGGCGCGGGCAGAAGGCGCGCGACGCGGTCAACAACGCGCTCCGGCTCAAGCCCGAGCGCCTGGTAGTCGGCGACGTGCGCGGCGCCGAGGCGCTCGATCTCGTCGGTGCGCTCGCGGGCGGTTGCGACGGCTGCGTCTGCGCGGTGCAGGCGGCGTCGACGCGCGACGCGGTCAATCGGCTCACCGCGATGGCGCGGCTGGCGCCGGAAGCGCCGGCGGTGGAGGCGCTCACCGACGAGCTCACGCGCGGGGTGCACGTGCTGGTTCATCTCCTGCGCACGGCCGAGGGCGAGCTGCGCGTCGGCGAGATCGCGGAGATGACGTCGATGGGCGTGCAGCCCGTGTTCAAAGCCGAGGGTGGACGCTTCGCGCCGACGGGCCACGTGCCGTCGTGGGCCGAGGGGGCACCGCCGTCGACGTTTCGCTGATGAGGATGCCGCGGCAGGCGGTGGGCTGAAGCATGTGGCGGATTAGCGCGCTCGATCGCGACGGCCGTGAAGTCGGCCGCTTCGAGCTCGTGGCTGGCGAGCTGACCATCGGGCGTGACGCCGATCGGCAGCTGGTGTTGCCGTCGGCGTCGGTGTCGCGGCGCCATGCGCGCGTGTACCTCGAGGGCGGGCAGCCCTGCATCGTCGACGAGGGCTCGGCCAACGGCGTCATCGTCGACGGCGTGCGCATCACGCAGCCGACCTACGTGAACGCGACCACGCGCATCGACGTCGCCGAGTTCCACCTGCAGCTCGATGCGGTGGGCGGTGCGGCCGAGTCGATGATCCCGCAGCCGGGCGTGCCGCGGATGACGCCGGTGCCGGGCACGATGCCGTCGGCGGGGCCGCCGATGCGCCTTGTGGCCGAGGGCGGGCCCTACGACGGGCGCGTGTTCGAGCTCGGCGCCGCCGAGTTCGCGGTCGGGCGCGCCGTCGACAACGACGTGGTGCTCGACGATCCGTCGCTGTCGCGCAAGCACGCCAAGGTCTATCGGCGCGGGCCGGCGGAGCTGGAGGTCGAGGACCTCAACTCGTCGAACGGCACCTTCATCAATCAGCGCAAGGTGGGGCGCGGCTCGGCGCATCCGGGCGACACGGTGCGCTTCGGCGAGCTCTCGTTCCGCGTCGAGGGCGACACGCTGCACGGCACGAGCGCGGTCACGGCCGACGTGCCGCGCTCGCAGTTCCTCATGATCGCGGGCGGCGCGGCGCTGACGCTGATCATGCTGATCCTGATGATCGTGTTCCTGGTGCGCAAGCCGACGCCGATCCAGGCGCCGGGCAAGGACGCGATCGCGCGCATCTCGCGGCAGGCGGACGCGCATCTGCGGCAGGGCAAGACGCTGCTCGCCGATCGCAAGTATCTCGAGGCCAAGGGCGAGCTCGATCAGGCGCTCGAGCTCGATCCGGCCAATCCGGAAGCGCGGCGGCTGCGCAACCTGGCGGTGCGCGCGCCCGAGGACGAGAAGCTGGCGTCGGCGGCGATCGTGAAGATCGGCATCGGCGACAAGAAGGCGCTCGACGAGGCGATGCGGCTGCTCGACGATACGACCGAGGGGACGCCGGCGCACGCGCGCGTGAAGGAGAAGCTGACCACGGCGCTGGTGTCGTTCGGCAGCTCGCAGTGCATGCAGAAGGCGTGGGCTGACTGCGCGTGGGCGTTGTGCCGCGCGTGGGAGGTGGCGCCGCCCGACGGCAAGCCCGACGGCGCGACGACGCGCACGCTGCGCGACGCGGAGAAGCGGATTCACGATCGCTCGTACGTGCGCTGCCGCGCGGCGCCCTGATGGCGTTCTTCGACAGGTTTCGCGTCGAGCTCGGCAAGTACGACGACGGGGTGCACGACGTCGGCGAGCCGGCGGGCGAGGCGCAGCTCCAAGCGCGGACGCTGCCGCCGGGGCTCGGCGATTTCTATCGCTCGTGGAACGGCGCGCGGCTGTTCGCCGACACCATCGTGATCGCGCCGATCGGCGAGGCGGCGTGGCTCGACGGCGGCGGGGTGCGCATCGGCGAGTGGCCCGAGGGCGCGCTCGAGCTCGGCGGCGACGGGCGCGTGCGCTCGCGCGACGAGGAGGGCGCGATCGTGGTCGGCTCGACGCTGGAGAAGTTCCTGGCCGCGGTGATGGCGCGCGAGGGGCTGCTCGTCGAGCGCGACGGCGAGTTCAAGGACGTGTTCGACGAGGACGACGTGGCGCCCAAGGTGCGCGAGAAGCAGACGCGCGCGGCGCTCAAGGCCGATCCCGACGCGGCGGCGTGGCACCTCGAGGCGGCCGAGCGCGCGTTCGACGACGGCGACGACGCGGCGGCGGAGGCGGCGCTGGCGCGGGCGGTGGCGCTCGACGAGAACGCGGCGGCGGCGTGGGCGCTGTTCGGCGCGCTGCAGCGACGGTCGGGGCGATTGGCGGCGGCGGCGGCGAGCTTCGCGCGCGCGGCGGCGGCGACGGCGGAGGGCGCGCCCGCGGTCAGGGCCGAGCGCGCGGCGGAGGCGGCGCGGGCGGCGGGCGAGGCGGCCGATGCCACGACGCGCGCGGCGCAGGCCGAGGTGGCGCGGGCGGCCGACGCGGGCGCGGTGGGACGATGGATCGCCGAGGCCAAGGAGCGGCTCGCCGACGGCGATCGCGACGGCGCGCTCAATCGCGCCACGCTGGCGGCGGCGGTGTCGCCGGCCGAGGCCGAGCCGATCGTGCGCGAGGCGCGCGTGCGGGCGAAGCTGAAGACGATCTAGGCGCGACGATTCAGCGACGCGCTACTTGAGCGACTGCTCTTGCACGACGACGAGCGGCTGGCCGGCGGCATCGACGCCGCGGAAGACGGCGCCGACGTGGTGCGCGGCGGCGGGGAGCGTGACCGAGACGAGCGGGTCGCCGTCGGCGGCGCCACCGATTTGACGCGTGCGCACGAGGCGGCGCGGCCCCTCGCCGACGTCGGCGTAGACGCTGACGGTGCCGGCGCCGAGCGGCACGTCGTGCACGCTCACGGTCGTGACGCCGTTGGTGTTGGCGACGGCGAGCGAGCCGCGGAACAACAGCTCGAGGGCGCCGGAGGCGTAGCGCGCCGTCTCGGGCAGGAGGGCGCGCGCGTAGTCGGCGAAGCAGCGCTCGTCGAGGGCCCAGACGACGCCGTTGGGCGTATTCATCCAGCGCACGAGGTGCGGCACGGCGCCGGCGGCATAGCCGCTGCGCCCCGCGCCCGGCGCCGTCTGCGGGCGCGTGTAGCGGCCCGAGTCGGGCAGCGTGCCCGGCGTGAAGAAGCGCGACTGCGTGCGATCGGCGAGGCCCGAGCCGTCGCCGTCGTGGAAGAGCGCGTCGAGGCGCGGCTTGACGACGGGCGCGCCGCCGAGGTCGGGCACGCCGAGGCGGCCGTACTCGACGTGGACGAAGCGCTCGTAGGGGCCGGCGTCGGCTTCGAGGGCGACGCGATAATCGTCGCGCACGAAGGTGGGATCGCCGGCGTCCTCGACGAGGTGCAAGATGCTGCCGGCGGCCACGAGAGCGCGCGCGAGGGCACCGTCACGCTCGGCGGGCGTCGGCGCGGCGACCGAGCGCTCGAGCTCGGCGTGGAAGCGCGCCAGGCCCCACTCGTTGTCGGGCGAGCGCAGCCACGCGGTCGACGCCATGCCCGAGCCGTCGAAGGCGGTGCCGGTGAAGACGCCGCGCATGCTGCCGACGCCCGAGGCGGCGGCGCCGAGGCGCGTGCGCAGCGCCTCGCCGTCGACCTGGTCGAGGCCGCGGTTGCGCGTGGGATCGAAGAAGTGGTTGCGCGTGCGCGCCGCGGGCACGCCTTCGATGGCGGCGCCGGCGACGAGCCAGCCGAGCGCGCTCAGGCGCCCGCGATCGGGCGCGTAGCCGCTCTCGGGGTCGAGCTGCGCCACGCGGCGCAACAGCTCGCGGCGCGCCGGATCGCGCGCGCTGCCGTCGAGCGCGAGCGACTCGTAGAGGCCGAGCGCGCGATCGAAGTGCGCCATGAGCCGCTTGTGCAGCGACGAGGCGAAGGCGGCGCGCTCGGTCAGGCCCGCGTGCGTCGAGGCGTGATAGGCGTGCGCCGGGATCGCCGCCAACAGGATGAGAAATGGGAGCGCGCGCTTCATCGGTGGAGCTCCGGCGGCTTGAGCTTGAACTGATTTTCGTCGGGCGCCGGCTCTTCGGGCTTGGTCGGCTCCGTGGGCTTGGTCGGCTCCGTGGGCTTCTGCGGCTCTGCGGTCTTCTGCTCTTCGGGCTTCTTCGGCGCCGTCGTCGTCTCCGGCGTCGCCGCGGGCGGCAGCTCCGTCGGCACCGGTTTGCCGAGGCGATCGGCGCGCGCCATCACGCGCTTCAGAATCCCCGCCGCCTGATCGGCGTCGCGGCACTGGTCGAGGCCGCAGGTGAGCTCGATGACCACGCCGTGCGCGTGGTCGAGCGCCGCGACGGCGATGATGCGGCCGTCGTAGCCGCGCAACGAGTGATCGGCGATCTCGTCCTTGCGCTCGGCGTGCGGCACGTCGGCGAGCATCTTGGCGTAGCGCGCATCGGCGGCCTCGGGCGTGGTCTTCCAGACGCGCAGCGCGGCGTCGAAGGTCTCGGGCTTGCCGACCGCCTTGAAGTGGCGGCTGTCGTAGCTCGCCGTCGTCGGCAGATCGCCGAGCTTGTCGATCGTCAGCTCGCCGGCGTAGCCGGTGACGGCGCGCAATTCGTCGAGAGAGAGCAGCACGCCGGCGTCGAGCGGCGGCGCGTGCGGCTCGCCCGCGGCCGCTTCGCCCGCCTTGGGCGGGCCGCTCGTCAGCTCGAGGCTCGCTTCGACGACCTCGTTGCCGACGGCGCGCTTGAGTGCGCCCGAGCCGCCGACGAAGCGCAGGTGCTTGACGTGCGACAGCGCGCTCGTCCAGCGGTCGAGCTTGACGTCGTTGTTGTGCTGCGCGAAGTCGGTGCGCGCGCGGGCGCCGCCGAGGGCGTTGTCGAAGATGCGATCGGATCGGTAGGCGACGTAGCCGCGCGCGTAGATGACGAGCGTGACGCCGATGATGCGCGCGCGTCCCGACGGCGTGTCCGAGAGACGATCGACGACGTAACGCCCATCGTTGTCGGTGGCGACGGTGGTGACGGCGCCGCCGGCGGGCGCGGTCAGGCCGCGGCCCATCTCGAAGGCCCACGATGCCTGGACGATGGCGCCGGGGATCGGCTTGCCGCTCTGCGCGTCGACCACGCGGCCGTCGAACTCGCCGAGGAGATCTCCGGGCATGACCGTATCGGGGCGTGCTGGGAAGGGCGCCTGGACGATCGCCGGCGCGCAACCCAACCAAGCGCCAACACCCATCATTAATAGGATGGCCGTCGGCTTGATGGAGAATCTTGGGCTTGGTATGCTCATGATCTGGGAAGAAGCGGCTCCGTTGTTTAGCTCAGGCCAGGGGCAGTCGTAAAGGGGCCGTAAACTCGAATCTTCTTTGACTCGCGAGGTCACCGGCGCGATGCCACGTTGCTCGCATTGTGGGAAGGTCAACCGCGAAGGGTCGCTATTCTGCCAGGATTGCGGCCATCGCTTGGAAGCGGCCCCGGCGCCGAAGGCGGCGGCGGCCGGCGGAACGACGTGTAGCGCTTGCGGAACCGTGAACCCACCCGGCATGAACTTCTGCAAGATGTGCGGGACTTCGCTCATGGCCAAGCCGGCGCAGGCGCCGATTGGCATGGCGTCGACGGTCGCCGCGACGGCCGAGCCGGTGGCGGCGCCCGCGCCGCAGCCGGCGCCGCAGCAGGGGGCGGCCAAGGCGATCTGCCCGGCGTGCGGAAAAGGCACGCCCGTCGGCTTCGCGTTCTGCCAGCACTGCGGGCAGCGCTTGTCACCGTCGGCGCCGGGCGCGGCGCCACCGTCGGTGCGCAATGCGCCGGCGCAGCCGGTGACGGCCCCGGGCGGGAGCCCGGCGAACGTGCCGCCGGCGTCGCAAGCGCAGCCGATGGGCGTGAACACGATGGGCGTGGCGTCGACGATGGCGGCGATGTCACCGTCGCAGACGCCGGGCGTGACGCCGACGCCGCCGGCGGGGATGCCGCGGTCGCAGCCGATCTCGTCGGCGCCGGCGCCGGCGCAGCCGCGCGTGGCCCAGCCGGTGGCCGCGGGCGTGATCGGCAGCGGCGGCAACGGCCACGCGCCGAACGACGCCTTCGCGCAGACGATGGCGCCGAACGCGGCGAGCCTGGAGATGCTCGAACAAGTGCGCAACACGGGCGCGCGCGCGGCGGCGCTGCCGTCGACGACGCAGCCGGACATGCCGGCGGCGCCCAAGCTGCAGACGACGCACGGCACGCTCGTCGCCGTCAATCGCGACGGCTCCGACGGGCGGACCATCGAGATCGCGGCCGAGACCTTCGACATCGGGCGCTCGGAGGGCTCGCTCCACTTCGCGGACGATCCGTATCTGGCGGCGCGGCACGCGCGCCTGGTGGTGCAGAGCGGCAAGGTGATGCTGCGCCCGCTCGACGGCGTCAACGGCGTGTTCGTGCGCGTCCAGAGCTGCGATCTGGCGCCGGGCGATTCGTTCCTCGTCGGAAAAGAGCTGCTGCGCTACGAGCCGCTCGGGCCGGAGGAGCGCGAGCTGCCGTCGCTGATGGAGCACGGCGTGCGCATCTTCGGCTCGGCGCCGCGCGAGGCGTGGGGGCGCTTGCGTCAATTGACCATCGCCGGCACCGCGCGCGACGTGTGGCACCTGACGCGGCCCGAGCTGGTGCTGGGGCGCGAGGAGGGCGACGTCACCTTCCCCGACGACGAGTTCATGTCGCGCCGCCACGCCGCGGTCAAGCGCGTGGGGACCAAGGCGCGGCTCGAGGACCTGGGCTCGTCGAACGGGACGTTCGTGCGCGTTCGCGCCGATCGCGAGCTCAAGCCGGGCGATCTGCTTCGTCTCGGCGATCAACTGTTGCGGTACGAGCCCTGAGGACAGGCCAGGAGACCGCGTGGTGAGCGAAGAATCTGGGCCGCTGCCGCAGTCGACGGAGAGCGCCGCGGGCGCTGTCGAGGTGCGCCTGTGCGGGCGCACCGACGTTGGGCTCATCCGCGAGCACAACGAAGACAGCTTCGTCGTGGTGCGGCTCGACGACGGCGCGCGCGAGCAGGAGAAGCTGGCGCAGCACACGCTGGGGACGCGCGGCACGCTGCTCGTGGTGTGCGACGGCATGGGCGGCGCCGCGGCCGGCGAGGTCGCCTCGGGCATGGCCATCGAGGCGCTGGCGACGACGATGCTCGACGCGCACATGATCGACGCGCCCGAAGGCGTCGTCGACGACGAGCGCCAGCATCTGGCGCGCAAGCTGCGCGGCGCGGCGCGCGACGCCAACGCCCAGATCTTCAAGGAGGCGCGCGAGAACCTGGCGCGCTCGGGCATGGGCACCACCATGACGGCGGTGCACCTGTGGGGCGGCCACGCGCTCATCGCGCAGGTGGGCGATTCGCGCGCGTACGTGTGGCGCCAGGGCGCGTTCACGCAGGTGACGCGCGATCAGTCGCTCGTCAATCAGCTGCTCGAGACGGGGCAGATCACCGTCGAGCAGGCGAAGTTCTTCGAGCACTCGAACGTGATCCTGCAGGCGCTCGGCGTGCAGGAAGAGGTCGAGGTGCAGCTCTCGAAGGTCGAGCTGAAGAAGGGCGATCGCCTCATGATGTGCTCCGACGGCCTCGTCGGCGTCGTGAGCGACGAGGAGATCTCGGCGGTGGTGGGCTCCATCGACGAGCCGGCCGAGGCGGCGCGCATCCTCATCGAGATGGCCAACGGCGCCGGCGGCCCCGACAACATCACGGTGATCGTGGCCCACGTCGACGGCAGTGGCCTCGTCGAGGCGACCGAGAAGGACGCGCTCACGTTCGAGCACTGGCGCATCGATCCCGAGGTGGCGCCCGCGCCGACGGGGACCGAGACCTTCGACGGCTTC
>Ga0134125_10004053_pt1 | contig 16797 bp, 16 predicted proteins | sample KB31751_FD_96464 | JGI IMG/M metagenome (GOLD analysis project Ga0134125, IMG submission 96464) | Terrestrial soil microbial communities with excess Nitrogen fertilizer from Kellogg Biological Station, Michigan, USA - KB3-175-1 | ecosystem: Environmental > Terrestrial > Soil > Unclassified ...
CGCGTGCTGCTCGTCCAGCGCGCGCGGCCGCCGCAGGTCGGGCGCTGGACGGTGCCCGGCGGCGGCGTCGAAGTCGGCGAGACGCTCGAAGAGGCGGCGCTGCGCGAGCTCCGCGAAGAGACCGGGCTCGGCTGCACGCTCGGGCCCGTCGTCGAAGTGCTCGATCGCGTCTTGCGCGACGGCGACGGCCGCGTCGAATACCACTACGTCATCCTCGATTTTCTCGGCAGCGCGCCCGTCGGTGAGCTGCGCGCGGCAAGCGACAGCGCCGACGCGCGCTGGGTGCCCGTCGCCGAGCTCGACGCGTGGGACACCACCGACGGGCTCGCGCCGGTCATCCGCCGCGCGGTGGCGATGCGCGACGGCGGCGAGCGCGGCCCCTGGCGGCAGACCGAGCGATGACGTAGAATCTCGATCGTCGTGCGCGCGCGAACCATGCAGCTTCTGGCGAGCGTTCTGCTCGGTGTCGCGGTCCTCGGGACCGTCGGCGTTTGCGAGACGCGTGCCGTATCGCCTGCGGGCGATCGCCACTCCGTCCTCGCGGCTGCTCCGGCTGCCGACGCCGTCGCGGCGCCGAGCGTGCCGCCGGCGCCGCCGCACGCGCTGGCACCGCTCGCCGTCGCCACCGCGCTCGCGCCGCCGCTGTCACTCGCCGCCCTTTCGGCTCCGCCGCGCGCGGACGCGTCTTCACGCGCGACCCCACTGTATCTCCGAGATCGAGCCCTGCTGTTGTGACCTGAGCGCTTCCGCTCATCCAACGCAGTCCACTCGAACCAAGGAGATTCCATGCGAACCATCATGTTCGTCGTCGCCTTTTTGTTTGCGCTCGTCCCGGCATCGGTCCGCGCCGAGCCTCCGTCCATCGATCTGCGCGCCGTCGTCACCGACGGCGGCACCGTCTTCCCCGCGCGCGACGGCGCCGCGCTCCACCTCGGTCCGTCGCTCCTGACGGCGCCCTTCACCATCACCGAGGCGCACGCCGCCGGCACCGAGGTCCGGCTCACGCTGGCACCGCCGACGGCAAAGTCGTTCGCCGCGCTCACCGCCGCGCATCGCGGCGACAAGGTCGCCATCCTCGTCGGCGGCGTGGTGCAGAGCGCGCCGGTCATCCGCGACGCCATCACCGGCGGCAAGGTCTCGATCACGCTGCGCTCGTCCGCCGACGCCGCGGCCCTCGCGCGCTCGCTGACCGCGCGCTAAAACGCGAGGCGCGGCTCGCGGTCGTACGCCGCGAGCCCGAGCCGCAGCGTCAGAAGCGCGCGATCGATCCCGACTCGCCGCGCCGACGCCCCCGCCTCCACCCCGCCCCGCGCTAGCCGATCACGAACCGCGACCGCCAGCGCCCGCGGCGACAACCCCGCCGGGCACGCTGCATCGCACACGCCGCACCCCGTGCACGCGGCAAACGCGGCCGGCGCCGTGCCGTCGTCGCGCCCGCTCGCCAGCGTCGCCACCAGCCCATGCGTCGCCAATCCCGACGGGCACGCATCACCACAGGCGCGGCAGCCCTCGCACGCCGACGCCGCGCGCCACAGCCAATCCCCGACGGTGGTGCGCAGCCGCCGCACCAGCGCGTGCCGCGCCGGCAACACCAGCACCACCGACGGCGCCCCCGCCTCCGCCAGCGTCGCCTCACGCGTCACGATCCACCCCGCAGGCGCGCCCCCCGCGATCGCCACCCAATCATCGTCGAGCGGCCCGCCGACGCGCGCGACCAGCTCGCCCATCGTCGCCGTCGCCGCCGCGAGCACCACCGCCGGCGTCTGCACCGCGCCGACCACGCTCACCGCCACCGCCGCCGGCCGCTTCGGCCCGCGCGCCGCTTCGGCGATCGCCACCAGCACCGACGCCGGCAGGACCTCGTCCTTCACCCCCGCCGCCACCGCCGGCCACGCCGCCTCGACGTCCACGAGGGCCACGTCCGCGCCGATCGCCTCGATCGCCCGCGCCAGCGCCGTGCGCGCCTCGGCGTCCGCCACCGCCAGCGCCAGCTTCTGGTGCCCGCGCGCCAGCGCCGCCGCGCCGAGGCCGTAGACCACGTCGTCCGCGCGCGCCGTCGCCAACGCCCGCTCGGTCGCCCCGAGCGGCGGATCCGACGCGCAGTCCCCGATCAGCATGCGCCGATCAGCATGCGTCGTGTTCGTACGTGCAGGTGCAGTCGCGCTCCGCCGGCTCGACGTACGTGACCACCTTGTTCTCGTAGTTGCGCAGCGTCAGCTCGCCCGCGCCCCACGCCAGCACGTAGTTGGGCCCGATCGGAATCTTCCCGCCCCCACCCGGCGCGTCGATCACCAGCTGTGGAATCCCCATCCCCGTGATGCGCCCGCGCAGCCGCTCCATGATCGCGATGCCCGCCCCCACCGGCGTGCGCAGATGATCGGTCCCCTGCACCGGATCGCCCTGAAACAAATAATACGGCTTTACCCGCATCCGTAACAAAAGCCGATTCAACCGCTCGATAATCGCCGCATCCGAGTTCACCCCGCGCAACAGCACCGTCTGGTTGCCGAGAGGAATCCCCGCATCCGCCAGCTTGTTGCAAGCCGCGATCGCCTCCTCGGTCACCTCTTTGGGATGATTGAAATGCGTATTGATATAGAGCGGGTGATAACGCTTCAGCATATTCACCAGCTCGTCGTCCACGCGCATCGGCAGCGCCACCGGCACGCGCGTCCCGATGCGCACGATGTCGACGTGCTCCACCGCGCGCACGCTCGACACGATCCACTCCAGCTTCTCCGTCGCCAGCGTCAGCGGATCGCCGCCCGAGATGAGCACGTCGCGGATCTGCGGCGTGCGCCGGATGTAGTCGAGCGCCTGCTCCAGGCGCTGCGTCGAGATCACGCCGTCGTCCTGCCCGACGAGCCGCCGCCGGTTGCAGTGCCGGCAATAGACCGCGCAGCGATCGAGCGCGAGCAAGAGCACGCGATCCGGATAGCGATGCACGATCGACGGCGCCGGCGACAGCCCATCCTCGCCGAGCGGATCGACATACTCGCCGCGCGCCACCCGCTCCTCCTTGCCGAGCGGAATGACCTGCATGCGCACCGGACAGTCGGCGCGCTCGCGATCCATCAGCGACGCGTAGTACGGCGTGATCCCCACGCGGAACAGCTCCGGCGCCAGCGCCACGCCGCGCCGCTCCTCTTCCGTCAGCGCGACGAACTGCTCGAGATCCGCGAGCTGCGTCAAACGATGACGAAGCTGCCAACGCCAGTCGTTCCACTCGACGGTGGCGACCTCCTCGCGCCGGCGCGCCTTCGGCGCCGGTCGGTGCAACGGCAACGACATGCCGCGGGGATAACCGACGAACGCGCGAGAGTCAACGGCTGAACACGACGGTGCGCACCGCCGGGGCCCATCGTCGCCCGCGTCGTCCCGCCCCGACGCCGCGGCATCGCGCGCCAGAGAGCGCGGTCCCCACGCGCGCCGCCTCGTGTGTGCAGCCTGCCGATCCGCTGGCGGCGACCGCATTTGTCCGACATCGCCGCCCCGCACCGTCGGCGGCGCGCCGCTTGCTTTGGCCGCGCGCATGATACGAACCTCGATGATCCTTGGCTTGACCCTCGTGTTCCTCGGCTGCGGCGGCAGCAACAACAACAACGGCACCGGCGGCAACGGTGGCACCGGCGGCAGCGGCTCGGGCGACATGTCCGGGGCGGCCGGCGGCGGCGGCGACATGGCGATGACCCTGCCGCCCGACATGCAGCCCGCCTACGGCTGCCACGCGCTCGCCGCGTGCGAGGACGCCTGCACCGACCAGGCGAGCTGCACCCTCTGCCAACAGAGCGCCACCAAGCAGGCGCGGCAGCTCTACCAGGCGGCCTCGCGCTGCGTGAGAAACGAGTGCTTCCCGCATCCGGACGGCGGCCCCGCGCCCTGCACGTTCAGCGGCGGCACGCCGTCGGCCGACTGCACCGCCTGCCAGGACGACAGCATCAAGATGGCCGGCACCTGCACCGAGACGACCTACTGCGGCACCTGCTACTCGCAGTACGCCGCCTGCGAAGCCGACCTGCCCTGATTCAACCCCGTCGCCCGGTCGCGCACCACCCCTCGCGCGGCCGGGCGGCGGATTCCCATCATGGGCTATCCTCGGCCCATGATCCGCGTCGTCGTGCTACGCGCCCGACGGTGACGACGACGGCGTCGGCTTGAACGGCCGCGCTGCCAGAACCGCGAGTGCAACACGCGCCCCGACGGCAGCGCAATCTATCTTTGCGCCGGCATCCCTCGGTCGGCCGAGTGCATTGCCTGCATGAACGTGCGAGTCGAACCGGCCCTAGACGGCGGCGGCGGCGGCGGCGCGACGGCGGCTCTTCATTTCGGGCCAGCGCGCGCGCAGCCACGGCGCCACGTTGCAGGCGATGATGCCGAGCAGGATCCCCGCCGCGATGTCGGGGATCCAGTGGTGGCGCAGATAGATCGTCGAGAGGTAGAGCGACAGCTCGAGCGGCAGCACCATCCAGAAGAACGCGCGCCTCGGCAACCAGCTCTTGAACACCGCGTCGCCGTAGCGCCACGCGTAGATGAGCGTCAGCGTCGCGTACGCGCAGTGCAGCGACGGGAACGACGCGCGCACGAGCAGCGGCGAGTAGGTATCCCACTTGGCCTGCAGCGCCGAGTTGATGTTGAAGAACGACGGCAGCGCCGTGTGGAACACGCCGTCGCGCAGCGGCGCGTAGTAACGCGGCGGCCCCGCCGGCAGGCAGATGAACACGAAGAACGCGATCCACATCTGCAGCATCACCGCGAGCGCGATCTCGCGGAAGTCGCCGCGCCGCCCGCGCAGCGCCACGACGATGGCGAGGAACATCGGCGTGATCAGAAAGATCGCGTAGCAGCTCGCCATCCAGTCGGTGAGCAGCGGATGGTAGACCTTCATCATCCACACCGACGGCTCGATCCCGAACAGCGCCACGTCGATGCGATAGAGGTAGCTGTCGATCACCAGCGGCCGCACCAGCGCCGTGTAGTTCTCGAGGTTGTCGAACACCACCGCCACGAACACCAGCGGCATCCAGTCGCGCAGCGTCGCGAGCGCCTCTTCGCGAAAGCGCCCGCGCAGGAGCTGAACCACGAGGATGCACGGCGCCACTAGGCCGGGCAGCAGCATCGTCGAGAGGCGCAATACGTAGTGCGCGCCGAAGAGCTGGCCGACCACGCCGAGCGCCATCGCGCAGAGTAGGCACAGCGTGATGTCGGGCCCGAGCGCGGCGAGGACCGTCAGAAACGAAGATCGCGGAGCGGCAGCGACGGCGGTTTCTTCGGCGGGAGCGGCTTCGGATTCTTCGGCGGTGGTCGAAACGGCGTAGGACCGGGCGGTATCTCGCATCGCGTACATAATGACGACATCTGCGCGAATTGGAGCCCCAAATTTACGATTAATTAACATTCTGTAATGCGTCCGAACACGATGTAACGAATCCCGACAGCCGCCGACTGTGCTAACCAAGCCGCCCATGTCCCCGTCGCTCGATCCCGTCGCTGCCGCCGCGCTCTTTGTCGCGGAATCGCGCGCGCTCGGCTTCGCGCGCATCGGTTTCACGCCGGTCGCCCCCGTGGCCCGCCACCGAATTTTTCGCGACTGGATCGCACGCGGTTTCGCCGCGGACATGCGCTATCTCGACGCCCAGTCCGAGGAGCGCCGCGATCCGCGCGCGCTGCTCGACAGCGCCCGCACCGTCGTCACCGTCGCGCTCTCGTACGCGCACCCCGATCCCGCCGACGTTCCCGCCGATCGCCTGGCGCGTGGCCCGCGCGGCCGCATCGCCCGCTACGCCCGCGGCGACGACTACCACGTGGTCCTCAAGAACAAGCTGCGCGCGCTCGCCGCCGCCGTCTCGCGCGCCGCCGACGCCGCGGTGGCCTTCGTCGCCTGCGTCGACACCGCGCCCGTCCTCGAGCGCGAGGCCGCCTCCGCCGGCGGCATCGGCTTCCAGGCCAAGAACACGATGCTGATCGCGCCCGGCCTCGGCAGCTTCGTGCTCCTCGGCGAGCTGGTCACCGACCTCGACTGCGCGCCGGGTGCGCTCGACGACGCCGCGCCCCGCTGCGGCGCCTGCACGCGCTGCCTCGAGGCCTGCCCCACGCACGCCTTCGTCGACGCCTACACGCTCGACGCGCGCCGCTGCATCTCGTATCTCACGATCGAAAACCCCGGCCCCATCCCGCGCGAGCTGCGCCCGCTCGTCGGCGACCACGTCTTCGGCTGTGACATCTGCCAGGACGTCTGCCCGTTCAACGCCGCCGACCTGCAGCAATCGCGTACCACCGGCGCCCCCGAGCTGACGCCGCGCGCCGGCTATGCGCGCCCGTCGCTGGTGCGCCTGCTCGGCCTCGGCTCCGCGCAGTTCCGCAAGTGGCAGGCAGGCTCCGCCCTGCGCCGCATCCATCGCGCGCAGCTGCTGCGCAACGTCGCCGTCGCCCTCGGCAACATCGGCGGCGTCGACGAGCTGCCGCCGCTCATGCACGCGCTCGGCGAGCCCTCGCCGCTCGTGCGCGCCCACGTCGCCTGGGCCCTCGCGCAGATCCTCGGCCGCGAGCGCGCGCACGTGCCGGAACGTGGCGCCGCGGCGCTCGCGGCGCTCCTCGATGCCGCCCTCGCCCGCGAGAGCGACGACGACGTGCGCCTCGAGCTCGACGCCGCGCGGGCTCAGTTACAGAAGCGGTAGATCCCCTCACCGGCGGCATACAGCCCCGCGTCGTCGAAGCCGAGGGCGGCGACCCGCGCGGCCGACAACCACCGCTCTTCGCTGCCGTCGCCCGCCTCGTCGACGAGCCCGGCGCTCGTTCCGACATACAGGCGCCCGCCGCGCGCGGCCAGCGCCGTGAGCTGCACACCCGACGACGCCGACGACCCGACCACCACCGGCACGCCGCCCGCCAGCGGAATCCGCACCACCTGGCTGGCGAGCAGATCGCCGACGTACGCGAAGCCGCCGGCGATCGCGACGAGGCCCGGCGAGCCCAAACCAGTCTCCGCGAGGGTCTCGACCGCGCCGCCTGCTTCGGGCACGCGCTCGAGCCGCGTCCCGTCGAGGAAGTAGACCTCGCCGCCGTCGGCGTGAGGCGCGCGCGGCGCCTGCGCCGTCGCCAGCACGCGCGTGCCGCTGCCATCCTTGGCCGCGGCCAGGACGTACGATGTCCGGTCCTCGCAATGCGGATCGGCGTGCGCGACGAACAACAGCGAGCCTCCGTCGTCGGCCAGGTCACCCAGGTACGGCGCGCACCCCTCATCTCCGTCCGCGATCCGCGTCTGACTGCCGTCCGGCGCCACGCGCGAGATCCAGCCCGGGCCGCCGGGGTCCAAATCGGGGCTGCCCGTCACGAGCAGAAACAAGCCATCTGCGTCGGCGACGAGCCCCTTGCCGCCGCTGTACTCGCTCGGCGTGGACGCCACGACCGCCGCCGCGCCGCCGTCCTTGGGCATCTTCCACAGCGCGTTGTCCGGCGCGTGAAGCGAGCTCACGACCCAGTACAGCTCGTCGCTGCCGACGGCAAACGCCGCGCCGACCGTCGCATCGCCGATCTGGCCCGACACGCACGATGGCGCCGGCCCGGCCATGTCGCCGGCCATGTCGCCGCCCACCTCGCCGCCCGGCCCGTCGCTTGCGGTCGCGCCTCGCGCGGGCCCCGCCGCGCCAACGCTCGTCGCCGACGCCACGTGCATCTGCTCGCCGCACCCGCCCAGCGCCACGAGGAACGCCGCTGCCCATCGCACGCCCATGCGATCGCGCGCTGCAAGAATCGTCCACGACGTCGAGAGGAACTCTTTTGCCGCGCCCGCGGCAGGCCGCTACGTCGACGACGTCTCCGGCGCCCGCGCCGCGGTCGGCTGATAGATCTCTCCGCCCTTGTCACGGAACTCGCGCGCCTTGTCCGCCATCCCCTGCTCCGCCAGCGCGCGCACGTCCTCGGTCAGCCGCATCGAGCAGAAGTTCGGCCCGCACATCGAGCAGAAGTGCGCGTGCTTGGCCGCGTCCGCCGGCAGCGTCTCGTCGTGGAAATCCTTCGCCGTCGTCGGATCGAGCGACAGGTTGAACTGATCCTGCCAGCGGAACTCGAAGCGCGCCTTCGACAGCGCGTTGTCACGCTCGATCGCGCCCGGATGCCCCTTGGCCAGATCCGCCGCGTGGGCCGCGATCTTGTAGGTGATGACGCCGGTCTTGACGTCGTCCTTGTTGGGCAGCCCGAGGTGCTCCTTCGGCGTCACGTAGCAGAGCATCGCCGTGCCGAACCAGCCGATCATCGCCGCGCCGATCCCCGACGTGATGTGGTCGTACCCCGGCGCGATGTCGGTCACCAGCGGCCCGAGCGTGTAGAACGGCGCCTCGTGGCAGATCTCCATCTGCTTGTCGACGTTCTCCTTGATCTTGTGCATCGGCACGTGGCCGGGCCCTTCGATCATCACCTGCACGTCGTGCTTCCACGCCACCTTCGTCAGCTCGCCGAGCGTCTCCAGCTCCGCGAACTGCGCCGCGTCGTTCGCGTCCGCGATCGATCCCGGACGCAGCCCGTCGCCGAGCGAGAAGCTGACGTCGTACTTCTTCATCACCTCGCAGATGCGCTCGAACTCGGTGTAGAGGAAGCTCTCCTTGTGGTGCGCCAGGCACCACTTGGCCATGATCGATCCGCCGCGCGACACGATGCCGGTCGTGCGCCTGGCCGTGAGCGGGATGTAGCGCAACAGCACGCCCGCGTGGATCGTGAAGTAGTCGACGCCCTGCTCCGCCTGCTCGATCAGCGTCTCGAGGAACACGTCGATGTTCAGATCCTCGGCCTTGCCCTTCACCTTCTCCAGGCACTGGTAGATCGGCACCGTCCCGATCGGCACCGGCGAGTTGCGCATGATCCACTCGCGCGTCTCGTGGATGTTCTTTCCCGTCGAGAGATCCATCACCGTGTCGGCGCCCCACTGCACCGCCCACTTCATCTTCTCGACTTCTTCCTGAATCGTCGACGTGACCGCCGAGTTGCCGATGTTGGCGTTGATCTTCACCAGGAACTTCGAGCCGATGATCATCGGCTCCAGCTCGAGGTGGTTGCGGTTCGCCGGAATGATCGCGCGCCCGCGCGCCACTTCATCGCGCACGAATTCGGGCGTCACGTTCTCGCGGATCGCGCAGAAGCGCATCTCCTCGGTGATCTCGCCGCGCCGCGCGTAGTGCATCTGCGAGAAGTTGCCGTCGCCGCGCGCGACGCGCCGCTCGATCCACGGCTGCCGCAGCTTCGGCAACCCGAGCGTCGCTTCGTGCCCTTGCGGCCCCGACGTGTCGTAGACGCGCAGCGGAGGCTCGCCGCCCGACACCGCGATCTCGCGCATCGGCACCGCGAGATCGCCGTCGAGAACGTGCACCTTCCGCGACGACGGGAACGATTCTTCCGTTACGATCGGCAGCTTCATGGAGGTGCGAATGTAACGAGAAAGCGCGGATTTGCAACGTGAATAAAGAGCGCGAAGGTCGCGTCCGATACGCGAGGAGATGAAGCCATGAAGAAGCTTGGACTTGCCGCTCTCGTGCTCTTGCCGTTCCTCGGCGGCTGCGTCGCGTACGTTCCGCGTCCTTATCATGCGCGCTACTACCGCCCGAGCCGTGTCTACGTTGCCCCGCCTGTCGTCGTCGCGCCGCCGCCGCCGCGCGTTCGCGTCTACTGGTAATCGTGATAAAGTTTCACGGCCCAATCTGAGGAGAAGGGGGTAGTCATGCGTCGATTACTACTGTCGCTTGCTGCAGTATCGATGTTGTCGCTCGCGGTACCGGGCCTCGCGCACGCGCAGCCCGTCGTCGTCCCCGGGGTTCGTGTCTCGATCGCGCCGCCTCCCATGCGCGTCGAGGTCCGCCCGGCCGCTCCATCGCCCAACCACATCTGGATCGCCGGCCACTGGGCGTGGCGCGGTGGCGCTCACGTGTGGATGCCGGGCCGCTACGCGCTGCCGCCCGCGCCGGGCTATCGCTGGGTCGCCGCGCGCTGGGTCAACGAAGGCGGTCGTTGGACCTTCTTCGAGGGCCACTGGGCGATGAACCAGCCCGCGCAGCCGGTCGTCTACGAGCCGCCGCCGCCGCCGGCGCAGGAAGAAGTCGTGCAGGAGGCGCCGCCGGCGCCGATCGTCGAGGTCCGTCCCGCGGTGCCGTACGCCGGCGCCGTCTGGATCCCCGGCTTCTGGCGCTGGCACGAAGGCCGTCACGTGTGGGTCGGCGGCCACTGGTCGGCGCCGCGCGCCGGCTGGACCTGGGAGCCGAACCACTGGCAGAAGACGCCGCGCGGTTGGGTGCACGTGCCCGGCCACTGGCGCCGCGGCTGATCGCGCTACCGCAGTAACTTCCAGATTCCGTTTCCCTCGAGAATCCTGTTCCTGACCTCGTCGCGCCGCTCGAGCGCGCGCAGAAACACGCGCGCCAGCTCGTGCACCTCGATCCCGCGCAGCGACGGCATCGGAGCGAGCAGGAATCCCAACACCGTATTGGCGCGGCGGCCCTCCCCCCCGATCACCGACGGGCGGACGATCGTGTACTCGAGCCCGCTCGCCTCCACCCACTGCTCGGTCTTGCGCTTGACCGCGAGGTAGCGCCCGCGCGCCGACGCCGCGCCCACCGACGACAACAGGAGCAGGCGGGGCACGCCCGCCGCCTTGGCCGCCTCGCCGAGCGCGACCGTCGTCCCGTAGTCGATGGCCTCGTAGTCACCCTCGTCGAAGCGCGCGCGCACCGTGCCGATGAGCTGCACGACCGCGTCGCAGCCACGCATCCCCTCGGTCAGCTTGGCCACGTCGCGCGGATCGCACACGACGGCGCCGTCGAGCTTGCCCGCCGAGCGCGCGTGCGGCCGCGGCTTCCACTCGGTCGTTTCGGTCGCGAAGAGCTCCATCAGCGCACGACCGGTGTACCCGGTGGCGCCGGCAATGAAGGCGGTAGGCATGGCGCGGGAAGTTACTACGCGTCGTACGACTTGCGGTGGGCCATCGCGGCGCGGAAGCGGTCGGCGTGCGAGCTCGAGCCGTTGCCGTTGGTGTGCCCGTGGCCGTTCGACGGCGAGGTCGGGATCGGCGGCGGACCCGACTTCCGCAGCGTCACCACCGCCTGCGGTTTCGGAGCCACGGGGTGGAGACTCGGGCTAGGGACAGTCGACCTCACCTGCGTGATGTCCTCTTCCGTCAGCAAACCCTGCAGCTTGATTTCGATTTGGCGCATTTCATCGGCCGCGCGGCGCGCCGCCAGCTCGGCGTCGCGGATCTTCGCCAGCTCCATGCGCACCTTCCACTCGAGCTCCTCGCGGCGCTCCTCGGCGACGAGAATCCGCTCTTCGTACTGCTCGCGGATCGCCTGCATCTCCTCGGAGTTGAACAGCTCGCCCGTGCCCCCCGCGCTGCCCTCGGCGCGAGCCTTCAGCTCGTCGTACTCGGCCTTGGTCAGCACCACCAGCTCGTCTGCACGCATCTTTTGTCGCTCCCTCGCGCGAGGCCGATGCACCCCACGTGCCGTGGCCGGACCACGCCGGATCGAGCACTTGCACCACCGTCGCTGGGCGCTCGCAGCCCCGGCGGCAACCTGTGTGGCCGCCACCGAAGTCGCCATCGGGGCGCGCGCCCCCGGTTGCGCGCTCGCGGAAGAGGCGTTAAGCACGGAGTCCATGCCTACGCCGGCCGTCGAGACCGAGGCCCTCACCAAGCGCTACCCCAAAGTCGAAGCCCTCGGCGGAGTCAGCCTGTCGATCGAGCCGGGCGAAATTTTTGCGCTGCTCGGGCCCAACGGCGCCGGCAAGACGACCTGGATCTCGATCGTCTGCGGCCTGACGCGGGCGACGTCCGGGACCGCGCGCGTCTACGGCCACGACGTCGTCGCCGAGGCGATGACCGCGCGCAAAATAGTCGGCCTCGTGCCGCAGGAAGTGAACTTCGATCCCTTCTTCTCGTCGCGCGAGGTGCTGCGCTTCCAGATGGGCTACTTCGGCGTGCCGCCGTCGGAGGCGCGCATCGACGAGCTGCTCGCGGCGATGGCGCTCACCGAAAAGGCGGACGTCACCTCGCGCGAGCTTTCGGGCGGCATGCGGCGGCGCCTGCTCATCGCCAAGGCGCTCGTGCATCGCCCGCGGGTGGCGTTTCTCGACGAGCCGACCGCCGGCGTCGACGTGGCGCTGCGAAAAGATCTCTGGGCCTACGTCCGCAAGCTGCGCAACGAAGGCACCACCATCGTGCTCACCACGCACTATCTCGAGGAAGCCGAGGAGCTCGCCGATCGCGTCGCCGTCATCGATCGCGGCAAGCTCATCGCCATCGACAAGCCCGACGTGCTGCTCGCCCAGCACGGCAAGAAGCAGGCGTTCTTCCGCCTCGCCGAGCCACTCGCGGTGGCGCTGCCGGACAAGCTGCGCGCGCTCGGCGCCACGCTCGACGACACACGCACACTGCTCAGCTGCCCCGTCGCCGGCGACGCGAGCGACGTGCTCGCCGCGGTCGCCGCGCTGCCCGATCGCGTGCTCGACATGCGCACCGAGCAGCCGTCGCTCGAGCAGGTGTTCCTCGCGCTCACCGACAAGAAGGGAGCGGCATGAACACCATCGGCTTCAAGACGCTGCTCGTCAAAGAGACGCGCCGCTTTCTCAAGGTGCCGGGCCAGACCGTGGCGCAGCCGGTGATCACCACCGCGCTCTACTTCCTCGTGTTCGGCTTCGCGCTCGGCGGCATGGTGCGCGAGGTCGACGGCGTCAGCTACGTGCGCTTCATCGTGCCCGGCCTGGTGATGCTGTCGCTCATCCAGAACGCCTTCCTCAACACGGCGTCGTCGATGTTCATCGCCAAGATGCAGGGGACGATCGTCGATCTGCTCGTCGCGCCGCTGTCGCCCGGCGAGCTGCTCGGCGCCTTCACGATCGCGGCGATCGGTCGCGGCATCCTCGTCGCCGGCATCGTCTGGCTCGTCGCCGCGGTGTTCACCGGATTTTCGATCGCGCATGTCGGCTGGGTGATCGCGTTCGCGCTCTGCGTCGCCGCCGAGTTCGCGCTCTTCGGGCTCGTCGTCGCCATCTGGAGCGACAAGTTCGAGCAGCTCAACCTGATCCCCACGTTCGTGATCACGCCGCTCACGTTTCTCGGCGGCGTCTTCTACTCGGCGCGCATGCTGCCCGAGCCGTGGAGCGCGATCACCAAGCTCAATCCGATCCTCTATATGGTCGAAGGGCTGCGCTACGGCATGCTCGGCCGCTCCGACGTCTCGCCGTGGCTCGGCATCTGCTTGACGCTGGGGCTCACGCTCGCGTCGGGCGCCGCGGTCTGGGTCATGCTCGCTAGAGGCTACAAGCTACGGGCGTAATTCCAGGCGCTTACGTGATGTAAGACCTTTCCTTCGTTGCAGCGTGACGATCGGGCGTGAGAACCCGATCGTGGTCGGGATTCAGCCAGATGCCGCCGGCGTTCCGTTCGGCAAGTACCAGCTGCTCGAGCGATTGGGACGCGGCGGCATGGCCGAGGTCTGGAAGGCCAAGGCGCTCGGGCCGATGGGCTACGCGCGCAAGCTGGTGGTCAAGCGCATCCTGCCCGAGCTCGCGTGCGACGAAGAGTTCGTGCGCATGTTCGTCGGCGAGGCGCGGCTGTCGGCGTCGCTGAACCATCGCAACATCGTGCAGGTCTACGAGTTCGGCGACGTCGACGGCGAGTACTACCTGGCGATGGAGTGGGTGCACGGGCGCGACCTGAACTCGCTCCTGCGCGCGCTCAAGGAGCGCGACGCGCAGCCGTCGGTCGGGCTGGCCGCCTACGTGACGCGCGAGGTGTGCCGCGCGCTCGCCTATGCGCACGCGCTCACCGACGAGGACGGCGCGCCGCTCCGGCTCATCCATCGCGACGTGTCGCCGTCGAACGTGATGCTCGGCTTCGACGGCAGCATCAAGCTGCTCGACTTCGGCATCGCCAAGGCGCTGGCGCTGGCGTCGGAGAATCGCACCCAGGTCGGCGTGCTCAAGGGCAAGTTCGGCTACATGGCGCCGGAGCAGGTCGACTGCGAGGTCGAGGTCGATCATCGCGCCGATCTCTTCGTCGCCGGCGTGGTGCTGTGGGAGATGCTGACGCTGCGCCGGCTGTTCAAGGGCACCAACGACGTGCAGACGATTGGCCTGGTGCGCCGCGCGCGCGCGCTGCCACCGTCGGCGATCAATCCGGCGGTGCCGCCCGAGCTCGAGGCGGTGTGCATGCGCGCGCTCGAGCGCAACCGCGAGGATCGCTTCGCCGACTGCGGCGAGATGGCGGCGGCGCTCGACGAGATCGTGCACCGCCAGAAGTTCGGCGCCGACGGCGCGGCGCGCCTTTTGCGCGGCGAGTTCCCCGGCGTGCGCGAGCCGACGCAGCAGCTGTCGATCCCTCACGCCGAGCGCACGCCGTCGTCGTGCGAGACGCCGACGCCGGCGGGCGAGCGCGTGATGGTGTGCGACGTGCCGACGGAGATTCCGGCATCGCCGTCGGCGCCGACGCGGCTCAGGCGCGTGGCGCGATCGCTGGCGCCGACGCTGCAGCTGTGGCGCGACCTCGAGCGGCGGCGGGTGATCGCGATCGCCGCGGTGGCGACGCTGGCGGTGGCCGGCGTGATCGCGGCGCGCCATCCATCGTCGGCGACACGCGCGACGGCGCCGAGCGCGGCGGCCGATTCGCGCGTGGTCGTGTCGCCGCTGCCGGACGCGCCGTGGCTGACCGCGTCGGCGACCATCCCGGCGCCGGCGGCGCCGACAGTGACGGCGAGCGCGCCCGCGACGGTGCGCATCCGTCTGACGACGCGGCCCGACGGCGCCGAGGTGACCCTCGAAGGTGAAGCGAGCGCGCGCGGCGTGACGCCGCTGGTGCTGACGCTGCCGCGCGGCACCGACGTGCGCCGCTTGATCCTGGCCGCGCCCGGCTACGCGCGCGCGGTCGCCGAGGTGACGCCCGACGTCGACTCGCGGCTGCACTTCGAGCTCGAGCGCGCGCCCGTCCACGCGCGCCGCCGCGCCGCGCCGAAGAAGCTCAAGCCGGCCGTCGCGCCCGAGCCCGACCTGTCGCTGCCGGTCGTGTCCTCGGTCCCCGGCTTCCGCGACGATCTCTAGCGCCGCGCACCGCGCGCGCTACTTGTCCCAGTCGCGCTTGATTTCCTGCTCTTCGCCGGGCTTCAAGTTCACTTCGATCTTCTCGCGCCGGTTCTTGCCTTCGTTGACCAGCTCGATGACGTGCTTGCCCGACGGGATCTTGTAGCCCTGCACCGGCGTCTGCTTGAGCCGCTGCTTGTCGACGAAGACGATGGCCCACGGCCGCACCAGCACCGAGAGCGTCGCCTCGCCGACCGGCTCCTTCGCGGCCGCCGAGTGGTGCTCGTGATGCTCGTGCTTGGCCGGCTCGGGTGCCGGCGTCGGCGTCGCAGGCGGCGGCGCCGCGACCGGCTCGAGCTTGACGTTGAACGGATGCTCGCCCTCGCCGACGTAGACGTCGGCCTCCTTGGTCTTGAAGCCATCCATCGTGAACGTCAGCTTCAAGGTCGCGCCGATGTCCCCTTCGATCACCGCCGGCGTGAAGCGCGGGAAGCGCTTGCCGTCGACGAGGATCGACGCGCCCGGTGGCTCGGTGCCGACGCGCAGCTTGCCCTGCGGCTTGGCGTTCACCGCCGCCCCCTTGCCGTGCTTGGGCAGGATCGCGTTGGCCGCGAACGCGGTGCCCGCGGCGACGACGGCGGCGAGGAGCGGCCCCGCGATCCAGCGCCCTGCCGTCGACGGCCGCGGCGGCCGCTGCATCGGTGGGAGCTGCCGATCGGGCCCGTTCTTCATCATCGTCGGGACGACCATCTGCCGCTGACCGGCGGCCGGCGCCTGGTTGGCGTCGAGCATCATCGTCGACTGCGACGACACCGGCGCCTGGGACGGCGGCGCCGCGGCGGCCGCGTCATCGAGAAACAGCGTCTTCTGCTTCTTGTCGTCGGCCATGATCGTTTTTCCGGTGCGGGCGACATCATATCGCGATTGCGCGCGCTTGACGAGAGGTTCGACCAGGCGGTACGTTTTGGCGTCTCGGAACGTATCAGACGCGAGGGGAGTGCCTTGAAGCACGCGATGCTCTGGATGGGACTGGTGCTGGCGACCCAGTTGTCGCTCGGCGGATGCGCGGCGCTCACCAGCGCCAAGGGAACGGCCGACTCCGCCAAGGGCGCCGCCGACGACGCCAAGGGTCAGAAGGACTCGGCGACCCAGGCGGTCAAGGACGAGAAGGACAAGGGCAAGGGCGGCGGGGCCGGCGGCGGCGGCGATGCCGCGGGGCCGACGCGCCTCGAGGCCACCGACGGCCAGATCAACATGCCGATCAGCGACAAGATCGACGTGAAGAAGAACAAGCAGAACGACTGGCGCAAGTTCACGCTCGCCGGCAAGCCCGGGCAGTTCGCCACGTTCGAGCTGTTCTGGGACACCGCCGACGCGAACCTCGACATCGACGTCTACGACAAATTCGGCGTCAACGTCGGAAAGTCGCCAAGGCGCATCGAGGGTCAGTCGTCCAAGAAGGTGCTCTTGCGCGTCGACGATCCGGGGCTGTACTACGTGCGCGTCTCGGGCCCGTCGAAGACGGACAGCAGCATCTACACGATGATGGTCAAGTACAACGGCCCGGTCGTCGCTGCCGCGGCGCCGGCACCGGCCCCGGCCCCCGCGCCCGCTCCGACGGCGGCGGCACCCGCGGCCGCGCCGGCGCCCGCGCCGTGCCCGCCCGGCCAGACCTGCCCGGCGGCGCCCGATCCGAACAAGGTCTACGGCACCATCGTCTCGCTCGTGCACGAGAACGGCGTCTACACG